>Ga0134127_10000173_pt1 | contig 75919 bp, 75 predicted proteins | sample KB31753_FD_96459 | JGI IMG/M metagenome (GOLD analysis project Ga0134127, IMG submission 96459) | Terrestrial soil microbial communities with excess Nitrogen fertilizer from Kellogg Biological Station, Michigan, USA - KB3-175-3 | ecosystem: Environmental > Terrestrial > Soil > Unclassified ... | reverse complement strand
GGTCCCGGCCAGCCGCCGTTCTTCGGCCGCTATGCCGTGAATTGCGATAACCCATTGCTCACGCCGTCGGCTGTCAGCGCATTCTGCGGCGGCAACACGGGCGCGGGCGATGTGCTGCTCGACATCGGCCGTCGCAACACCGAAGGCGGCGGCCGCATCGACGATCTGCGGCACACTTCGTTCCGCGGCGTCGTCGGCCTGCGCGGCGACATTGCGGAGGGTTGGAACTACGACGTCTACGGCCTGTACGGCACGTCGGTTCTCTCCGAGAATTTCCAGAACGACTTCTCGCGCTCGCGGCTGCGCAATGCGCTGCAAGCGGTGGCAGGCCCGGGCGGCACGCCTGTCTGCCGCATCAACGCGGATACGGACCTCACCAACGACGACCCGAACTGCGTTCCGTACTCGATCTTCGGCGCCGGTGCTGTCACACCCGAGCAACTCGCCTATCTGCAGATTCCCGGTCTGTCCGAAGGCGAAACCGTCGAGCAGATCCTGAGCGGCTCGATTTCCGGCGACCTCGGCCAGTATGGCATCAAGCTGCCCACGGCCAACGACGGGCTCGGGGTCGCATTCGGTGCCGAATACCGCTCCGAGCGTTCGGAGCTGCGCACGGATGAAGCCTTCCAGACGAACGATCTCGCCGGCCAGGGCGCACCGACGCTCGACACGTTCGGCTCGTTCGACGTCAAAGAGCTGTTCGCCGAAGCGCGTCTGCCGATCCTGCAGGACAAGCCGTTCGCCGATACGTTGTCGCTCGAGGCGGGCTATCGCTACTCGGATTACAACCTCGGCTTCAACACCGACAGCTACAAAGCGGGCCTGCAGTGGGCGCCGATCAGCGATGTGTTATTGCGTGGCAGCTATCAGCGCGCCGTGCGCTCGCCGAACGTGCAGGAGCTGTTCCTGCAACCGCGCGTGCAGCTCGACGGCAACACGGATCCTTGTTCGAACGATGTCGGCGGCACGCCGACGGCGAGCTTCGAGGAATGCGCGCGCACGGGCGTGACCCAGGCGCAATACGGCAACATCCTGGCCAACCCGGCCGCGCAGTACAACGGCCTGGTCGGCGGCAACCGCGACATCCAGCCCGAAGAGTCGGACACCTACTCGTTCGGCGTCGTCCTCACGCCGGGGTTCGCGCCCGGTCTGAGCCTCACGGTCGACTACTACGACATCAAGGTCGACAAGCTGATCAACTCCCTCGGCGCGGACTTCATTCTGGGTCAGTGCCTCGAGAGCGGCGATCCGACGTTCTGCAACCGCGTGCACCGCGCCGGCAACGGCTCGATCTGGCTCGGCGACCAGGGCTTCGTCGACGACCCGATCCTCAACACCGGCTCGCTACAGAGCAAGGGCATCGATACCGAGGCGAACTATCGCTTCGAGATGGGCGGCCTCGGCAGCCTCGGACTGCAATTCATCGGCACGTACGTCGACAAATTCCTGACCGAGCCGCTGCCCGGCTCGCCCAAGTACGACTGTGCTGGCTTGTACGGTACGGTCTGCGGCACGCCAGTTCCGGATTGGCGGCACAAGCTGCGCGCCAACTGGACGACGCCGTGGAACATGGACCTGGCCTTGACGTGGCGCTACATCGCCGCCGTGGACGACGACCGTACCAGCACGGATCCGAGCCTCGCGGCCGATGTCATCCAGACCGACAAGCACCTCGGTTCGCGCAGCTACTTCGACCTCACCGGCTCCTACACCTTCAGCGAAGTGGGTGTGTTCAGCAGCCTGACCGGACGACTCGGCATCAACAACATCCTCGACAAGGATCCGCCACTCGTGGGTCAGGACACCTGCCCCGCCGTGTTCTGCAACGGCAACACGTTCCCGCAGGTGTACGACACACTCGGCCGTTATGTCTTCTTGGGATTAACCGCCGACTTCTAGAAAACGACCACAACCTTCGCAACGGCGGGCTACGGCCCGCCGTTTTTTTGCGCACACGCGACGCATCCATTGCTCGCTCGTGTCACTCATCGCCGCCAGATGACTACTCAACGCAAAAACCTGCGGAGCCATCCGTCGCCCGTTTAGCGTGGCGGCGTGTTTCCGCAGCAACGCGTCGTGCAAGGCACTGAGATTCGCTGGCTGCCCGCCGGGCGCGCCGTGCCAGAGACGATCGGCAGCGTACCGTCCGTTCATGCTGCGTGGAATGGCAGCTACTCGCTGTGCGTCGATGGGCACGCCGCGCTCAAGCTCGAGGACGAAGTCTTCGTCGCGCTCAATGCCGGCCACACTCTGACGACGCGCTGCCGGCGCGATCCGAGTGCCTGTCTGCTGAGCGTCTACTTCGCGCCGGAACTGCTGGAGAAGGCGTTCGAAGCACTTGCACCGGCCGAACGCGATCTGCTGCTTGCGTGCTCGCAGGACAAGCCTTTTCGGCTCTTCGAGCATGTGCGCGACAGCGATCGCTCGCTCGCGTCGGTGCTCCGCTACATCGCGCACCACGCCAGCACTGGCATCGACGATCCGCAGTGGTACGAAGAACAAGTGAGCTTCCTGCTGCGCCGGCTGCTGGGCCACGAAGTCTCTCTGGCGCGCACGGTCAATGCGATGACGCATACGAAGTCGTGGAAGCGTCGCGAGACGTTCATGCGGATCGCGCGCGTGACCGACCTGATCCATTCGTGCTACGAGCGTGCTTTGACGATCGATGAGCTGGCCGAAGCTGCTCACTGGTCGCGCTTTCACATGATGCGCGAGTTCAAAGCGCTGCACGCACTCAGTCCGTTCGAATATCTGCAACGCCGACGGACACAAACAGCCAGTCGCCTCTTGTGCTCTACGGATCTGTCCGTCGCGGAAATCGCCGAGCGCACCGGCTTTCACGTACGCACGTTGGTGCGTCGTCTGCGTCGCAGCCGCGGCGTCGGCGCGCGCGCACTGCGCACGCTCGCGCAGGAAGGCCTGCAATCACAGCACTCGACGTCCAGCAGAATGACAACGAGTGTCGTATAACGCGTCGCGCCCGCCACTAGCATCTCCTCCGTTCGAGAAAAACTTCGCAGGAGGGAGAACTATGTCGACGAACAGTTCGCTTCGGCGCGCAGTCCGCTGCGTGCTCTTCACGAGTGCGGCAGCTGCGCTCGCTGGCGCGCTGCCAGCGCTGGCGCAGGAAGGCTCGACCATTCAGGAAGTGGTCGTGACCGGCTCGCGCATTCCCCAACCCAACCTCACGAGCGTCAGCCCGGTGACCGCCGTGGGCTCCGAGCAGGTCAAGGTCGAGGGCGTTACGCGCGTCGAGGACCTGATCAACAATCTGCCGCAGGCATTCGCAGACTTCGGCGGCAACCTGTCGAACGGCTCGACCGGCACCGCCAGTGTCAATCTGCGTAACCTCGGCTCGCAACGCACGTTGGTGCTCGTCAACAGCCGCCGCTTGATGCCCGGCGATCCGACGCAGAACGCTGCGGCCTCGCCCGACTTGAATCAGATTCCGGCGGCGCTGATCGAGCGAGTGGAAGTGCTGACGGGCGGAGCATCGGCCGTGTACGGCGCCGACGCCGTCGCCGGCGTCGTCAACTTCATCATGAACGACAAGTTCGAAGGCGTGCGGGTCGATGCTCAGTACAGCATGTACCAGCACAACAACGACGATGACCACATCACGAGCATCGTGCGCGACAGCGGCTTCAATACACCGGACAGCAACGTGCGCGACGGCTACACCAAGGACATCACGTTCATCGCCGGCATCAACACGCCGGATGGCCGCGGCAATGCCACCGTGTACATCGGCTACCGCACGCTGGATCCGGTCACGCAGGACCGCCGCGACTTCAGCGCCTGCGCGCTCGGCTCCTCCGACCAGGGGGATCCGACTTCCACCGAGTTCACCTGCGGCGGCTCCAGCAACACGGCGCGCGGTCGCTTCCTGACCTACGATCAGACCGATCTCAACAACACCAATGCGATCGGCGACTTCACCGTCGGCGAGAACGGCGCGATGCGCGACTTCGCTGCTTCCGACCTGTACAACTTCGCGCCGTCGAACTTCTATCAGCGTACCGACGAGCGCAAGACGGCCGGGCTGTTCGCCCACTACGATTTCAGCGACAGGGCGAGCGTCTACACCGAATTCATGTTCATGGACGATCGCACGCAGGCGCAAATCGCACCGAGCGGCGCGTTCCTCGGCGCCGGACCCGGCGCACCGCCGTTCTTCGGTCGCTACACCGTGAACTGCGATAACCCGCTGCTCACCGCCTCGGCCCTCGACGCGTTCTGCGGCGGCGATGCCGGCGCGGGCGACGTGCTGATGGACATCGGCCGGCGCAACGTCGAAGGCGGCGGCCGCAACGACGACCTGCGGCACACTTCGTTCCGCGGCGTGATCGGTCTGCGCGGCGACATCGCCGACGGCTGGAACTACGACGTGTACGGCCTGTATGGCACGTCGATCCTGTCCGAGAACTTCCAGAACGACTTCTCGCGCTCGCGCATCCGCAAGTCGCTGACCGCCGTGGCCGGCCCGAACGGCCAGGCAGTCTGCCGCGTCAACGCGGATGCCGATCTGACGAACGACGATCCGAGCTGCGTGCCGTATCAGATCTTCGGCATCGGCAGCGTCACGCCGGAGCAACTCGCGTATCTGCAGATCCCTGCGCTGTCCGAAGGCTCGACCGTCGAGCAGGTGCTGAGCGGCTCGGTCTCGGGCGATCTGGGCCAGTACGGCGTCAAGCTGCCGACGGCGAACGACGGCCTCGGCGTCGCGTTCGGCGCAGAGTATCGCTCCGAGCGCTCGGAGCTGCGCACCGACGCGAACTACCAGAACAACGACCTCGCCGGCCAGGGCGCGCCAACGCTCGATACGTTCGGCCAGTTCGACGTCAAGGAAGTGTTCGCCGAAGCGCGTCTGCCGATTGCGCAGGACAAGCCGTTCGCCGACACGCTGTCGCTCGAAGCGGGCTATCGCTACTCGGACTACAACCTCGGCTTCAGCACCGACAGCTACAAGCTCGGTCTGCAGTGGGCACCAGTGAGCGACGTGATGTTCCGCGGCAGCTATCAGCGCGCGGTGCGTTCGCCGAACATCCAGGAGCTGTTCCTGCAACCGCGTGTGCAGCTCGATGGCGTGACCGATCCGTGCTCGAACGAGCCGGGCAAGACACCTGCCGCCAGCCTGGCGCAATGCTTGAACAGCGGCGTCACTCCCGCGCAGTACGGCAATATCCTGCAGAACCCGGCTTCGCAGTACAACGGCGAAGTCGGCGGCAATCCCAACATCCAGCCGGAAGAGTCGGACACGTACTCGTACGGCTTCGTGGTGACGCCGGGATTCCTGCCGGGCTTCAGCTTCACGGTCGACTACTACGACATCAAGGTCGAGAAGCTGATCAACAACCTGGGCGCGGACTTCGTCCTCGGTCAGTGCTTGACGACGGCCGACCCGACGTACTGCGATCGCGTGCATCGCGCCGGTAACGGCTCGATCTGGCTGGGCGACAGCGGCTTCGTCGAGGATCCGATCCTCAACACCGGCTCGCTGCAGATCAAAGGCATCGATGCAGAAGCGAACTATCGCTTCGAGATGGGCAATGCGGGAAGCCTCGGGCTGCAGTTCATCGGCACGTACGTCGATGAGTTCCTGACCGAGCCGCTGCCTGGTGCGAGCAAGTACGACTGCGCCGGGCTGTACGGCACGGTCTGCGGCACGCCGGTCCCGGATTGGCGCCACAAGCTGCGCGCGAGCTGGACGACGCCCTGGAACATGGACCTCGCGCTGACCTGGCGCTACATCGCCGCCGTCGACGACGACCGCACCAGCTCGGATCCGAACCTGGCCGCGGACATCATCGAGACGGACAAGCACCTCGGCTCGCGCAGCTACTTCGACCTGACGGGCTCGTACACCTTCAGCGAAGTGGGCGTGTTCAGCAACATCACCGGCCGGCTCGGCATCAACAACATCCTGGACAAGGATCCGCCGCTGCTCGGTCAGGACACCTGCCCCGCCGTGTTCTGCAACGGCAACACGTTCCCGCAGGTGTACGACACGATGGGGCGGTATGTCTTCCTCGGATTGACCGCCGACTTCTAACAACACGCAACACTTCGTTACATCGGAAAACCTTGGTTACAACGGCGGGCTTCGGCCCGCCGTTTTTTCGCGCATACTCGAGCGATGAAAACCCTCCACCTCTTGGTCGCGGCTCTGTTCGTCACGACTGGCTGCGCACAGCAACCGAAGCATGAACCCTCTGCCCACGAGGCGGAGGCAACCACGGTCGACTTCCAGGATGACTCCAGCAGCTGGAAGCGATCGCCCCACATGCATGCCTACTACGACGAGACCGTGAAGACGTTCGCGAACGGCACCGACATCGACATCGACGCCTACGAAGCACGCTCGTTCGAGATCTTTCGCGCATTCGCGCGTGCCAGCGGCGCGAGCGAGGCAGCGATGGTCGATCACCTGAAGCTGATCCCGCGTCAGGTCGTCGGCATCGTCAAGGAGGATCCCGCCGTGCTGAAGAGCTTCGACGCATTCTGGGCCGCGCTCGTCGGACCGGAGTGATGTGGGTCAGGCTTTAGCCTGACTCTTGTAGCGCGCGATCTCCGCCAGCAACTCGGTCCTGTCGAAATACACTTCATTGCGGCGGATCTTGCCGGCCGCATCCAGCTGGACCAGGCACACGCCGACGACCTCGAGCGTCGTCGCTCCGACCGGAATCTTCGCCAGCCACTTGTTGAGAAACCCGTCCTGCAGCGGAATCGCTTCGAGCTGCGTCCAGACCCAGTGCGGATTGTGCGCGAGGAGCTTGCGGAAGTACGCGAGCAGGTCCGCTTTGCCGCGGGCGCCGGCGGGAATGCCGGGATCGACGTACAGCGCATCGTCGGAATAGAACGCGGCCAGCCGTTGCGGATCGTTGCCGGTCCACGCGGGCAGCCAGCGCTGCGCGAATTGCGCAGCCTCGGCGGCGCTCATGCAGGTCACTGGTCCTCCTTCTCTAACGGGCGTGCAGGAATTCGCCTCGAACAGGGATCCATTGTGCGCCACGCGGGTTGAGTCTGGCACCTGACGAAAAGGAGGAAACCATGCTCAGCAAATACGACGCAATTCCCACGGTCGCGGTCAAGAACCTGACGGCGGCGAAGAAATTCTACGAGGGCACGCTCGGCCTGAAGCCGATCGACGCGGAAGGCGAAGAAGTGGTCGTGTATCAGAACGGCAACTCGCGCCTCAATGTCTACCGCTCGCAGTACGCCGGCACGAACAAGGCGACGGCCGTGACCTGGCCGGTCGACGATGTGGAAGGCGAAGTTCGGACGTTGAAATCGAAGGGCGTCGCCTTCGAGCACTACGACCTGCCGGAGCTGAAGCTGCAGGGCGACGTGCATGTCGCCGAAGGCGCTGACATGAAGGTTGCCTGGTTCAAGGACCCGGACGGCAATATCTTCAGCATAGTGAATCGTTGATCGAACCGGGCTACTTCTCGCCCGCTTGCTCCTGCACACGCGCGCCGCGAAGGATCACCTCGACCGCCTGATTGCCCTCGTGGCACGCGTACTCGAACATCTGATACTTCTCGTCGCGCGTCAGCGGATACGCAATCTTCCACGGCGCGGTGTAGTTCACGGGATCCTCGATCGTGGCCTCGTACTGCATCGTGTCGTGGTTGACGCGCGTGAACCGCTCCACCATCCGCAGCTGTTCGCTGACCGGCACCCCGCGCAATGCCAGCGCATTGCCCCCCGTCGCGATCCAGCCGAGCGAATTGAAGTTCGTAGTCTCGACCACCAGCGTCGAACCTTCCCAGTGGCCGCGTGAATCTCCGGCCCATGAGCGGACGCGAGAATCTGCGTGCGCGGCGCGCTTGTCATCGCCGATCGGGATGATGCGTGCGTCATGGACCATCTCGGCGGTGATCACCACGTAACCCGGCGTCTGCACGATCTGATGCGCGTTGTTATAGCTGACCGGAAACAGCGTGGTGGGCTCGCGCGTGATGCAGCGATCCCACTGGCTCATGGTCTCGTAGGAATCGAAATTGCTCAGATTGAAATCGCGTCGCTGCAGCGCCGCCGGCCTGAACGGCACACGCCCGTCGGCGGGCTCGACGACGAGCGAAGTCTGGCCGTTCGGCAGGATCTTCAGGTCCTGATCGATGAACGCGTCGTTATCGCGGCCGACGTCGCCGGGTTTATGGCCGGCGGCCCAGAACTTCTCGGTAGCCAGCCGCTGTTGTTCGGCAAGCTGCTCTGCCGGCAACTGCGCGACGACCCCCGCGGGCCGTTCGAACGGAGTCAGCGTACCGCTGATCCAGAAGCCCTGCAGGTCAGGCGGTGGGTCGGCGGCGCTGGCGGCGCTGGCGGCGCTGGCGGCGAGGATCCCCGACGTCAGCCCCAGCAGGAGCCCCGTCGATACTCTCGAGCTTCGAAGTTGCATGCGCGGCACCGTTTCGCGACCGGTCAGTCACGATACGGCGCCGAGCATACTCGCGTCGATAGAACTATTGGGATCCCTTGTTCATGGGATCCGGCTGCAGGATCGCCGTACCGAACTTCCCCGCGAGCTTGCGGGTTTGGATCCAGTGCGTCAGCAGGTCGAAATAGCCCGCTGACTGCCTGGCGTACGGCTGTCCACCCTCTTCGCCCTCTTCGAGGATGCCGTGATCGGCATTGGGGAAGACGGCAATGTCGAGCTGCGGAGGCGCAGGCTGCAGGCCGCGCAGGAATTCGAGCGTCGGCGCGCTCGGCGCTTCCGTGTCCCTGCCTGCGACGACCCAGAGCATCGGCACACGCACCCGGCGCAGCGCCGCCTGCGCGTCGTAGTCGAAAATCGCGTCGAAGCCAAGCGCGGCGCGCAACTCGGTGAACTGATCGTCGGGTGAGTTCAGCAGTGGACCGGTGAAATCGCCTTCGACTTCGTGCAGCCACTTCTCGTCCGCATGCGCGGCCTTGAACTTGCGCAGGTCGTCCAGGCCATCGGTGAAGCGCGACAGCATGATGCGGCCGGTGATGGACGTCAGCTCGCGGCCCTTCGCCATCACGCTGTCGTCGTAACCTTTCGCGCGCAGCTCATCGAAGACTTCATAGCGGTCCTCGTCGAGCGGACTGATCGCGAGCCCATAGGACACGACGACGAAGTCGGCAGGCGCGCGGGCTGCTGCCAGCGGGGCGATCCAGCCGCCCTGACTTTCGCCCATCAAACCGACGGGCACGCCGGGCGCGTCGAGCAGCTTGCGCGCGTAGGCGACCGCGGCGAGCGCATCGTCGGCCAGCTCGCTGAAGTCGACGGTGAAGCGGCCGTTCGAGCGACCGGTGCCGCGCTTGTCGTAGGCGAACACTGCGATGTCATACAGGGGCAGCAGGTGCTGCACATAGTTGTAGGTCACTGCGCTGTCCTGCCCCGAGCCGAAGACGAGAACGACGAGCGCCTTGGGTTTCTCAGGCGCGAACAGCTCGCCGTAAAGCGTGTTGCCGATGCTGGAGAACGTGCCGCCCTGCTTCGTAACCGGCACGCGGCGCGCGACCCCGGAAGGCCCGTCCTTCAGACGAAACTGCAGTCGATCGCTCGAGCACCCGTCGAACGCAGCCTCGGCGATGCGTGGCTCGCGCGCTGCCCAGCCCGGTCCGCCGTCAAAATGTTTGTCGTCGCTCGGATAGAGCCGGCCGGTGCGGCCGTCGGTCACGCGATAGCGCAACGCGCCTTCGCTGCTTGGCGCAATGACGACAAAACCGCCATTGGCGAATCGATACGCACCCGAGTAGCACGCCTGCGGCGGCGCCGAATACGAATCAGCTTGGGACGCAACGGGTAGAGCAGCCGCGGCCAGCGCGACTGTACCGAACAAATAAGATGCAACTGTCATGGTGCCTCCTAGCCTCGCCAGTAACTGTGCTGGTTCGGACGCAGCACCCGCTATTTGGGTTGCGCTTGGAAGCGGATGGCTTGGCCGCCGGCGGGGGCGAGCTTGAGCTGCAAGATGTCGCCGCGGCGGACTTCGCGGCGCTCGATTGCGATGGCGAAGGGATGCGTGCGCCAGTCCGCGTTGGCGGCGTCGCGATAGATGTGCGCGCGGTAAACGCGATCGGCATCGAGGAAGTCGAGCTCGACCTCCATCGTGCGTGCGTTCTCGTCCGTGACGCTGCCCAGATACCAGTCGTCGCTGTTGCGATCCTTGCGCACGATCGTGGCGTAGTCGCCGACGGCGCCGTTCGGCACCAGCGTCTGCGCCCAGTCGGTCGGCACGTCCTTGATGAACTGAAACGGTGCCGGGTAGCGCCGGTAATTTTCGGGAAGATCCGCGGCCATCTGCAGCGGCGCGTACAGGATGACGTAGTTCGCGAGCTGCTTCGCCAGCGTCGATTGCAACGGCTGATCGCCCTTGCCCTTCAGGCTGAGCACGCCCGGCGTGAAGTCGAACGGGCCGGCGAGCATGCGAGTGAACACGAGATTCGCTTCGTGCTCCGGCGGATTCGGCGGGTTGCCCCAAGCGTTGTATTCCATGCCGCGCGCGCCTTCGCGCGACACCCAATTCGGATACGTACGCCGTAATCCCGTGTCTTTGATCGGCTCGTGCGCGACCACAGCGATGTGACGCTTGGCGGCCTCCAGCACGACCTTCAGGTGATGACGCGACATCACCTGGCCGTCGTGCCACTCGAAGTGAATCCGTCCATCCTCACCCAGCGCTTTGACGCCGCCCGCGTCGGCGACGTAACCGGTCTTCACGCTGTCGATGCCCAGGCGCTGATAGAGATCGAGCCCCGCCTCGAGCTGCCGCTCGTAGTTCGCGATGTTCGCGGACGTTTCGTGATGACCGATCAGGTGCACGCCCTTGCGCTTCGCATACTCGGCGAGCCCCGCCAGATCGAAGTCCGGGTACGGCTGCGTGAAGCTGAAGCTCTCGCCGTTTGCGAACCAGTCGCCGTCCCACCCGACGTTCCAGCCTTCCACGAGCACGCCGCGAAAACCGTTGCGTGCGGCGAAGTCGATGTAGCGGCGCGTGTTCGCGGTCGTTGCGCCATGCTGCGGGCCCGCAGCCCACGTCCACTCGCCGAGATGCATCCCCCACCAGATGCCGATGTACTTCGATGGCTCGAACCACGACATGTCGCCGAGCTGGTTCGGCTCGTTGAGATTGAGAATGATGTCCGACGCCAGGTAGAGCGCGCCGGCACTGTCTGCGATCAGCAGCGTGCGCCAGGGCGTCGCGAACGGCGCGACGCGTCTGACCTTCGCACCTTGCGACGACGGCGACAGCACCGCCTTGAGCCGCGTACCGTCGACGCGACGCAGCCACATGCCCGAATAGTCCACCAACGCCGCTTCGTGGATCGCGATGTGCAGACCCGCATCGGTGCGGATCGTGAGCGGCGTGTGCGCCTGAGCGACTTCGCACAGCGCAGTCCGACGATAGAGATATTCGTAGCGATTCCACTCCCCGCCCGGGATCCACCACGCCGTGCCCTGATCGGCGAGGGCGAACTCGGTCAGCTCTTCGCCGATGTTCACCTGGTGCAGTTGCGGCTGATCCGGAAACTCGTAGCGAAACCCGACGCCATCGTCGAATACACGGAACACGACGACGAGCGAGCGCTGCGGCTGACTCTTCTCGACCAGCCGAGCGCGCAGCTCGTTGTAGCGATTGCGCACGTAGCGCCGCTCACCCCACGGCTGCTCCCATGTCTCATCGAAGCTGCGCGTCTGAACTCCATCGCCGCGGAAGTTACGCTCGAGCTTCGGTGCGTCGGTCAACCAGAAGCCGAGGCGCGACTCGGTGACGATCTGCCGGCCGCCGCGCGTGATCGAATAGCCGGGCCGGCCTTCGTCGTTGACGGTGACGCTGACGGAGAGAATATTGCCTGGAGAGTTCACGGTGCCGAGGGTCTCGGCGCCCGCGGCGCTGACCCACAGAATCAGGAGAAGAAATAGAGAATCTCTTCTCACGTTCCGTCTCCGGCAGCGCACACGATGAAGTCGAGCGGAGCCAGCACGACGCGATAGGAGCCCGGGGCGACCGCTTCGCTCTCGCAACGACCATACAATGCGGTGAACCTGCGCGAGTGGGCAGCAACTTCCATCACGGTCGACAGCGGCTGCAGCGAGGTGTTGAACGCGATCGCAATCTCGCGCCCTGTAGTCGGATCGAGCCGGGAGACGGCGAACAGCCCTGGCGAGTCGGAATAGTTGCGGACCACCTGCCGCCCACTGCGCAACGCGGCATGCGTGCGACGCAGCGCCGAGAGTTTCGCAATGGCTCGTGCAATCGGATGCTGGAGATCGAAGCTCGACCCCAGTGGGTCAGGCTTTAGCCTGACTCCGACTCTCCGATCTGCCAGATAAGAAGGTGTGCGACTGGGCATCATGTCCTGTCGGGCATCCTGATCGCCGCCGACGCCAGTGAACCCCTGCTCGTCGCCGTAGTAAACGACGGGCACTCCACGCAACGTGAACAGCATGGCGTGCGCCAGCAGCACGCGCTTCAAGACCTCGTCGTCGCTTGCCTGCGGGCGAGCCGCTCGCACATGGAAGCCGAAGCGACCACCATCGTGATTGCTCACGAACGTCGGCAGCTGTAACGCCGTCCGTTCCCCACCCTCGTACAGCGAGTCGTCCGCGAACAACCGCGCCAGCTTGTCCGTCCCAGCATTTCCGGCCACCGTATCGCGCACGGCATTCGCGAACGCAAAATCGAGGACCGCGGGCAGCTTCGCGACGCGCGTGTAGCGAGCCAGCAGCGCGACATCGATGCCCGGACTCGACACCTCGCCGAAAATGTGAAAGTGCGGGATGCCGCGCGCGGCCGCCCGCTGCAGCATCGCCGGCACGAACGCCTGCCAGAACTCCGGATTCACGTGCCGCGCAGTGTCGATGCGAAAGCCATCGACGCCGTAGCGATCGATCCAGCTGCCGTAGATCTCGATCATTCCCTGCACGACACGCGGATGCTCGGTCATGAGGTCGTCGAGCCCGACGAAGTCGCCCATCTCCGAGCTCTCGCCCTCGAAGGTCGTATTGCCGCGGTTGTGATAGAGCAGCGGGTCGTTCAGCCACTGCGGCACCTTGATCCGCTCTTCGCCCGCCGGCAGGTAGGGGGTATATGCGAAATCGGGACGCGTGAGCTTCTCGAAGTCGTTGCCGGTGAAGCCTGCGTTGATCGGTGCACCCTGCACGCCGCCGCGGCGCGAATAGGGATATTCGGCACGCGAGCGATACGGGCATTGCTCGGTCGGACATTCGCGATACGCGATCACGTCCGCCGTGTGGTTCGCGATGATGTCGAGATACACCTTCATGCCGCGCGCGTGCGCGGCTCGCACGAAAGCCTGCATCTGCGCCTCATCGCCGAGATGCGGATCGATGGCGGTGAAATCCGTGATCCAGTAACCGTGATAACCGGCCGATTCCTGGCCCGGGGCGCCCTGCACGGCCTTGTTCTTGAACACCGGTGTGAGCCACACCGCAGTGGCGCCGAGCGCCTGGATATAGTCGAGCCGCGCGGTGAGTCCCTGCAGATCGCCGCCGTGAAAGAACGCCTTCGACGTCGGATCGAAACCGTGCTGTAAACGATCACCGGGCAGCCCGCCGCGATCGTTGGCGAGATTGCCGTTCTCGAAGCGATCGGGCAGGACGAAGTAGATGATTTCATCCGTCTGCGAACGATCGCGGACCGCGTCCGCCGCGTTGGCAGTGCAAGCGAAAGCGAACAACAGCAGCAGCGAACGGACGGCAGTGATCATTGCGCGACGCTGGAAGGCGTGCCGGCCACCGCGACTGCCGGTTCTGCGACCCGCAGCACTGCCAGCCCGGCGATGAACAGGCTCGCACCGCCGATGACCAGCGCGTAGATCGGTTGTCCATGAGCGAACGCCCGCAACAGGAAGCCGAGCACGCTCGCGGCCAGCAATTGCGGAATCACGATGAAGAAATTGAAGATGCCCATGTAGATGCCCATCTTGGCGGCGGGCAGATTGTTGGACAACAGCGCGTAGGGCAGCGAAACGATCGAGGCCCACGCAAATCCGACGCCGACCATCGCGACGATCAGCCATTGAGGATCGCGAATCAGCACGAACGAGATGAGCCCGGCGGCACCCAGCCAGAGATTGATCAAGTGACTGGTGCGCAGGCCGAAGCGCCGCACCAGCAGCGGAATGGCAACGGCCGCAATCGCCGCGAAGCCGCTGTAGGAGGCGAACAGCACTCCGACCCAGTTCGCGCCTTCGTTATATCTGGCCGACTGCGGATCGGTAGTGCCGAAATGAACCTGGGTGACCGCAGCCGTGGTGTAGATCCACATTGCGAACAGCGCGAACCACGAGAAGAACTGTACGACTGCGAGTCGGCGCATTGCCGGCGGCATCTCGTGCAAATCCGCCATGATCGCGGTGAACGCATTGCGCGCACGCCAGACACTCAGGATCAGCAACGCAATCCCGTATGCGAGGAGTCCCGCCGCCAGCAGATAGAGCTCCGCCTCCAGCTTGCCGAAGCTGATCACAGCCACAGCTACGACACCGGCAGCAAGGCAGAGCAAACCGTCGCGGCGCGCTTTGCCTGCGTTGATCGTCGTCTCGCCCATCGCGTTGGCATCGTCGAAGCCCTGCAATTGCGCCGGCGGATATTCGCGCGTGCTGACGACCGTCCACCCCACTGCCAGAAACAGGACGGCGGCTCCGGCGTAGAACGCGTACCGGACCGTATCCGGAATTGCGCCGGGCTCGGCACTGTTCTGCACGCCTGCCGCGGCGAGCAGCCAGGGCAGCAGGCTTGCCACGACTGCACCGATGCCGATGAAGAAGCTCTGCATCGCATAGCCCGTCGGGCGTTGCAGCGGCGACAACTGATCGCCGACGAACGCGCGGAACGGCTCCATCGAAATATTGAGCGATGCATCGAGCAGCCACAGCAGTCCCGCGGCGATCCACAGCGCTGGAGAGTTCGGCATCGCGAACAGCGCCAGCGTCGTCAGCACTGCGCCGCCGAGAAAATATGGCCGGCGGCGGCCGAGCCGATTCCAGGTGCGGTCGGAGTAGTACCCGACGATGGGTTGCACGATCAGCCCGGTGAGCGGCGCGGCGATCCAGAGAATCGGGATCTGCTCGACCTGCGCACCGAGCGTCTGGAAGATGCGGCTGACGTTGGCATTCTGCAGCGCGAAGCCGAACTGGATTCCCAGGAATCCGAAACACATGTTCCAGATCTGCCAGAACGATACCTGCGGCTTGGCAGTCATGCGGCGCAGTGTCGCGCGATGAAGTCCGCGTGGTCCGGCAGCTGCTGCGTAGCTTGGGCGATGAGCGCGCGGAGGTCCCGCAAATACCCCTCGCGGTCGGCAGGCGCCACCGCTTCCACGAATGGATGCGACGCTCGCGGACGCACACCCTGTCCCCACAGCACCTGCAGCCAGCTGGTCATCTGGAACAGATCGTCGGAGGCGCAGAAGATGCCCGCCGTTTCGCGGAACAGCTCGATTCGATGCCGCAGCGAATCCGGTATCGACATGTTGCGGCACGTGTCCCAGAACGCTTCGCCGCGGCGGTTGTTGGCGTGATAGTGCAGGATGATGAAATCGCGGATGTATTCGTACTCCGCCGCCATGGCGCGATTGAACTCACTGCGTCGCTCCTCGCAATCGCCGCGGTGTGGAAACAGCAGGATCAACCTCTGTATCGCCACCTGGATCAGGTGAATGGCGGTGGACTCGAGCGGCTCGAGGAAGCCGCTGGCGAGCCCCATGCACACCACGTTTCTGTTCCACAACTGTTTGCGACGCCCCGTCGTAAAGCGAATCAGCCGCGGTTCTGCAAGCGCCGGCGCATCCAGATTTGCGAGCAACAGCTCGCGCGCACGCTCGTCGCTCGTATGCGAGGACGCATAGACGTAACCGTTGCCCGTGCGGTGCTGCAGCGGGATGCGCCACTGCCACCCTGCTTCGCGCGCAGTCGAACGCGTATGTGGCAGGAGCGGCTTCACTCGCCCTGATGGAACCGCCCACGCTCGGTCGCAGGGTAACCACTGCGACCAACTCTCGTAGCCGATGCCGAGCGCCTTCTCGATCAACAGTCCGCGGAATCCCGTGCAATCGATGAAGAAGTCGGCCGTCAACTCGCGCCCGTCGGCGAGCCGCAGGGCACGCACGTCGCCGTTCTCCTGAGCCAGCACAACCTCGGCGATGATGCCATCCACCCTGCGCACGCCCATGCCCTGTGCCAAACGCGACAGATACGCCGCATAGAGCGAAGCGTCGAAATGGTAGGCCCACATCAAGCCCGCCAGCGGCGTGTCGGCGATGCGCTCGGTCCGCGCAAAACGCGCCTGCTTCGCGGCGAGCCAGTTGAAGCTGTAATCCCAGAGCGAGCTCGCGCCTGTGTGCGCGTGGTCACGCAACCAGTAGTGGTGAAAAGGGACGTAAGCGAGGTCGCGGCCCACCGGTCCGAAGGCATGCATGTACACATGCCCCGGCTCGTACCAATCGACGAACTCGATGCCGAGCTTGAACGTGCCCTGCGTTTGCCGCAGGAAATCGTCCTCGTCGATGCGCAGCAGCTTGTTGAACTGCGCAATCGCCGGGATCGTCGCCTCGCCGACGCCGACGATGCCGATCTCGGAAGATTCCACCAGCGTGATTGAGAGCCTGGGCCCGAGCACGCGTACCAGGGCGGCCGCGGCCATCCAGCCCGCAGCCCCGCCCCCGGCAATCACGACGGACCTGATTTCCTGATCGACCACGCTGTCAGCTTGTCAGAAAACGAGCCCGCCAGCGCACTCGGCCGGCGGGCTGCTCATTTGCAGTTGAGTGCTTAGAATTTGTAAGTCACTGCGACCGAGTACACCGCACCGTACTCCTGATGCTTGATCAGGTTGTACGACGTGGTGTCCACGTTGTTGAGCGTGAATGGCTCGTCGGTGAGGTTGGTGCCGGAGAGGCTCACGCTCAAACCCCTCATGAATCCTTCCTGGAACTCGTAGCCGACCTGCGCGTCCAGCAGCGACTCGGCGCTCACGTTCTTCAGCGTCAGGCTCGAGTCGAACTCGGGCACCTCGCCGATGAAATCGCCACGATAGCGGTTGCTCACGCGTGCCGAGAAACCCGCCTTCTCGAAGTACAGCGTCGTGTTGATCACTTCCTCGGACAAGCCCGGCACGGGCGTCTCGACGCCGTTGATGTCGATCGAGGAATCGTTAACGGCACCGCTCACGATGAAGCCGAAGCCATCGAGCGCCGGCGCGAAGATCGACAGCGGCATCGAGAACGTCAGCTCGGCTCCTTGGATATAGCCGCCGCTGCCGTTCACCTTGGTGGTCGTAACGCCCAGACGATTCGCATCGGCCTGGGTGTAGCCGGTGTTGGGATCGTCGGGCGAGTCCTGGCCGGGCAGCAGCACGCCCTCGAAGCTCTCGATGATCGAGCTGTTGAAGATGTACGTTTTCAGGTCCTTGTAGTACACGGCCAGGGAGACGTACGCCTGCTCGGCGAAATACTTCTCGAGCGACAGATCGAAAGTGTTCGCCTTCCACGGCCTGAGCTCCGGATTGCCGCCGCCGGTCCGCTTCCAATATATGGGCTGCCCGTTGACGTTGTCCGCAGCGCCGCCGTCCGGGACTACGGTGTAGCCCGCGCCGCCAGCGAGATCATCCATCCGTGGCCGAGCAACGGTGATCGCGGCACCGAAGCGCAGTTTCATGTCGTGGGGCAGCTCCAGTGCGAGGTTCAGGCTGGGCAGGACATCGGTGTACTTGGCGCCCGAAGTGACGATCGAAACAGTGCCGAACGTCTCGCCCGGCAGCGGCGCCGAGAAAAAGCTGATGTCCGAAGACTGGTCCGCCGTAACGCTCTGCACGCCGACGTTGCCTCGCAACGGCAGGCTGCCGATCTGAGTATCGATGCCGACCTGCACGAATGCCGTGGTGAGCTTCTCGGTCACTTCCCAATCGTTGGTGACGGCGCTCTGGCGATCTCCCGTGCCCACGGCCGGATTCGGATCCGAGAATGCATCCACAGGCTGCCAGAACCCTGAGCGATACAGTGCGAGGGCGTTGTAACCGATGACCCCGTGCGGACTGCCGAAGAACGACGAATTGGTGATCCCGGTACGGAACCCTTCCGGCACGGCGGCGTGAGAAATGTTCCCGGGCAGGTACAGGATGCTCTGGAAGTTGTCCTTCGATTTCACGCGCTCGGCGTAGTTCGCTCCGAAGGTCACCCGGTCCATGAAGTTGCTGCCGAGCTTGCGCTCAGCCGACAGCCGTACCGCCTTGATCTCGTCTTCGATGTGGGGGTTGCCCACGAAACCCGAGCGGCGCGCGCCGCCGCCCCAGCCACCTGGGTCGGTCAGGAACACCGTGTTGTAGTCGCTGTAGTCGAGCGTCGGCGTGAAATGCGAGATGCCGTCAGCATCGGTCGTGAAGGAAATGGAGTCGACATGCGGCAGGAACGACGGATCGTTGTTCGTCCCGGTGCCGGCTGTGGATTCCAGACGCAGATCCTCGCGCTTGACTCGCGACCAGCTGAGGTCGCCGTTGAAGCTCCAGTCGTCGTTGAGATCGAACTGGGTGTTCCAGCCGATCGAATCGACGTCCGCGTTACGGTCGTTGTTGTAGTTCTCGATCACCACGAACGGCACGTTCGCAAACGTGCCCGATTGGATGCGGCCGTTCACCACCGGGCCGGGATTGGAGAGCGTCGCGCCTGCCCAGATCGTGCCGAACTCGACGCGCTGGACCGTTTGCAGCTCCTCGAAATCGGAGTGGTAGCCATCGACCAGCATGTGCAGCCGATCGTTCGGTTGGAACTCGAGCACGCCGAGGTAGGCCTTACGCTCGTAGAACGAGGACTGCACGCCGTCCTTGTCGCCGCCGATGACCAGGTTGCCGCCGACCTCCGGGTAACCCCAAGGCTCGCGGGTTTGCGCCTGATACGGGGACTTGTTGTATGCGGCTCCCAACGCCAGGCCCACGGTGCCATCGCGGAACTGATCGATGTAGGTGAGGTTCGCACGATCGCCAGTGCGATCCAGTCCTGGGATGTTGGCGTCCTGCTCGTTGTACTCATGACGATAGGTCGCCGCCGTTTGGCGTCCGTTGTATGCGAGCGGATGGACCGTCGAGATGTCCGTGGTGCCCGCAATGCCCTGGTACGCCATGCCGGCATCGGGTGTCTTGTAAATCTTGACCTGCGTCACGAGCTCCGACGGATACTGATCGAACTCGACCGTGCGGTTGTCGTTGGTCGAAGCCTGCTCGCGACCATTGAACGTGGTGACGGTGAAGTCCGGGCCGAGACCGCGGATCGAAAGCGTCTGAGCACGGCCGTTGGTGCGCTGCGCGGCGAGGCCGGGCAGTCGCGCGAGCGATTCGGCGATGGAGGAATCGGGAAGTTTGCCGATGTCCTCGGCCGTCACCACTTCGACGATCTGGTCGTCGTTCTTCTTGACGGCGATCGAATCCTCGATGCTCTTGCGGATGCCGGTGACGATGACCTCTTCCATCTGCGAACCGTCGCTGGCACCTTGCGCGCCGGGAGGCTGGGCCTGCGCAAAGGCGGCGCCACTGCTCGCCATGAGGAATACCGCGCAACCCGTTGCCGAGCTGATCTCGTAGGGCCGACGATGCTGGATCGGCTTGGTGCGATTACCTTTCCGCTTTGAAGTCTTCACTCGCATCCCCTCCTGATTACCGCACACGAACTGACGTTCTTATTGATGTCGTACAAGGATGTCGGCAGCGACCGCCAATTAGCAATCTCATGCATACGTATTCACGCATGAACCGCTGCGTTCAACGGGCCGGCGAGGCCTTGCTGAAAACCCTGAATTCCCACGGAGCGAGGAACATCGCGGGCAGCATCGCGGCGTGACGGCCAGTTTGCGTGCTTGCAGCTGCCGGAGCAGTCGCGCGCGCCGCCGGCGTGATCTCCCGGTATTCACCCGGCTCGGTTTCCACGATGCCCGCGTAGTTGTGGGACGACAGATTGACGACGACGACGAGCGTCTCCCCCGCGCCTGCGCGCTCGTAACTGAGCACGCGCTCTTCGTCGTCGTTTCGCAGCCATCGCACCGCACCGCGCGTGAACGCTGGATGCGCGCGTCGCAGCGCCGCGAGCGCCTGGTAATACGCTGTTACCGGTGGGCGTCGCTCGGCCATTTCCCAGGCGATCGGCGCTCGTTCGAACAGTGCCGGCGCCGTGGACTCTGTCGTGTCTCCCACCTCCATGCCGTTGTAGAGCAGCGGCACGCCATCCAGCGTAAAGATCAGCGCGGAGGCTGCGAGCGCGGCCGGCAAGCCAAACTGCCCGGTGGCACGCAGCTGGTCGTGGTTGTCGGAAAATCGCAGACGCAACGCGCCGCGCGGATAGCGTGCCGCGGCGCGCTCCCACGCCTCGCGCACGGATGAGGCGGTTGCTCGCCCGGAAAGTGCATCGCTCAGCGCGTGATAAAAATCCCATGCGTAGTCGATGTCGAACGCGCTCGCCAGGAGCGCCGGATCGTCGGCCTCGGCCATGAATGCCAGGCCGGGGCGGACACGATCGAGCTGCGGTCGCAAGGATTCCCAGAAGTCGCGCGGCACGCCGATCGCATAGTCGCAGCGGAAGCCGTCGAGACGGTAGTCGCGCAGCCAGCGCACCAGCATGTCGCTCATGTAGCGACGCAGCGCGGGATTCGAATAGTCGAGTTGCGCGACATCGACCCAGTCAGGGTTCGGCGGCACGATCTGACCGGCAGCGTTTTTTCGGTACCAGTCCGGGTGCTGTTCGATCAGCACCGAATCCCAGGCGGTGTGGTTGGCGACGATGTCGATGAACACCTTCATATCGCGACGGTGCGCAGCATCGACCAGCTGTCGCAGATCGTCGGCGCTGCCGTAGTCAGGATTGATCGCATCGTAGTCGCGGACAGCATAGGGGCTGCCGAGAGTGCCCTTGGCCTTGAGCTTTCCCAGCGGATGGATGGGCATCAACCACAGCACGCTCACCCCGAGCTCCTTCAGGCGGTCGAGCTGCGCGCTGACAGCTTTGAAATTTCCTTGCTGCGAAAACGCTCGTGGGAACACCTCGTAGATCACAGCGTCGCGCAGCCAGTCCGGGCTTTGGCGTGCGATCGGCTGGCTGTCGCGCGCCTCTGCAGCGCGTAAAGGCGGTACCGCGGCAAGCGCCGCTAAGGCCAGAAATGCGTAGAGTGCGCACGCACGGAAAATATTTACACGCATCATCCGGCCTCGCTGCGGGGCATCGCGAATACAGCGCCATGCGCGGGCAATCGCAATCGGCCGCGCTCCAGTTGTCCTTCGAGAAGTCCGGTACTGCCGACCTGGCGCCAGGCTTCGAGCTCGGGCGTGCGTACCTCGATTGCATCCGCGGACAAGTTGAATGCCGCCAGGATCCGTTCGCCGCGGTAGCTGCGCTCGAAAGCGAACACGGATTCGGCGATGGCCATCAGGTGAATGTCGCCCCAGCGCAGCGCCGGTTGCGACTTGCGCCAGCGCACAAAGGCGCGGAATGCATTCAACGTCGAATGGGCGTCGGCGTCCTGACGCGCAGCGCACATCGCAATATGCTCTCGTGGCACGGGCAGCCACGGCGTGGCAGAGCTGAAGCCGCCGTGCTCGATGTCATCCCAGGGCATCGGCGTGCGACAACCGTCGCGACCCTTGAAGTTGGGCCAGAAGGCAATGCCGTACGGATCGCGCAGAGCCTGAAACGGCACGTCCGCTTCGGGCAAGCCGAGCTCCTCGCCCTGGTACAGGCACACCGAGCCACGCAGCGAGCACAGCATCGCCAGCAGTTGCATTGCGAGAGCCCTCGTTGGGCGTGCGCCGCCCCAGCGCGTGACCACGCGACGCACGTCGTGATTGGAAAGCGCCCAGCAGGGCCACCCCTCTGACATGCGTTGTTCGAGCGTTGCCACCGTCGCACGAACGTGCGCGGCAGTAGAGTCCTCGGATAGCAGCTCGAAGCTGTACGCCATGTGCAGCCGATCGCGACTCGTATATTCCGCCATGGTGGCCAGCGAGTCTTCCGAAGCGACCTCGCCGAGCGTGGCGGTACCGGGATAGTCATCCAGCAGGGCGCGCAGCTCGCTCAGGAACTGCAGATTTTCCGGCCGCGTGTTGTCGTGATGGTGGTACTGATAGGCATATGGATTGTCCGGGCTGAAGGCGCGCGCGATGCGCTGTTCCGCCGGCTTCGGCGGGTTGTCGCGCAACAGCGGATCGTGAAAGCAGAAATTGATCGCGTCGAGCCGCAGACCATCGACGCCCTTGTCGAGCCAGAAGCGCAGATTGTCGAGCACCGCGCGACGCACGTGCGGATTGTGAAAATTCAGATCGGGCTGCGACGACAGGAAGTTGTGCAGGTAGTACTGGCGGCGGCGCGGCTCCCAGCGCCAGGCAACTCCGCCGAAGATGGACAACCAGTTGTTCGGCGGCGTGCCATCCTGCTTCGGCTCGGCCCACACATACCAGTCGGACTTGGGATTGTCGCGGCTCGCCCGGCTCTCCCTGAACCATGCGTGCTCGACCGAGGTGTGACTCAGTACCTGATCGATGATGACTTTGAGGCCGAGGTCGTGTGCTCTGGCCAGCAGGCGGTCAAAATCGTCCATCGAGCCGAACATGGGATCGACGCTGCGATAGTCCGCCACGTCGTAGCCGAAATCGGCCATCGGCGATTTGAAGAATGGCGCAATCCAGATTGCATCGACGCCGAGGCCGGCCACGTAATCGAGCCGGTCGATGATGCCCTGCAGATCGCCGATGCCGTCGGCATTGCTGTCGCTGAAGCTGCGAGGATAGATCTCGTAGATCACCGCGCCGCGCCACCATGGCGGTTGCGTCATGTTCTCGTTCCCACTGCATACCGGCGTGCAGCTTAATGGGAGCGAGTATCAGGCAACGATAGCCTGCATACGTATTCAGTCACACGCCGCAGGAGCGGCGCACGACCAGCCGCGTCGGCAGGACTCTGTCCTGCACTGGTTCGCCCTGCACTGAACGCAGCAGGGAATCGACGAGCACCTCGCCGGCGAGTCGCGTGTCCTGCATGACCGTGGTGAGCGGCGGATTGGCCAGGCTCGCAGCCGGGATGTCGTCGAAGCCGACGACGGATACCGCGCCGGGCACATCGATGTGGTGCTCCTGCAAGGCGCGCAGCGCCCCGATGGCGATCAGATCGCTGGCGGCGACGATCGCATCGAACGCCTCGCCGCGGCCCAGCAACTCGCACGCGGCCTCGTAGCCCGATTGTTCCATCGTGATCGCGTCGACTTGCAAGGCGGGGTTGACGCTTGCGCCTGCGGCTTTGAGCGCCTCGCCGTAGCCGCGATAGCGTTCGAGAAATTCCGGATAGTGGCCCGAGGCACTGCCCAGGAACGCGATCTTGCGTCGACTGAGGCGCAGCAGATGCTGAGTCGCTTCGTGCCCGCCGTGGAAATTGTCGCAGCCGACCGAAAGACCCGGCTGCCCCGACTGCACCGCGCCCCAGCGCACGAAGTGCGTGCCCTGGTCCACCAGTTGCTCGAGCCGCAGGCGATATTCGAGAAAGTCGCCGTAGCCGAGGAGGATGATGCCGTCGGCCTTGCGGCTGTCCTCGTAGTCGACGTGCCAATTGCCCGACTGCTGCTGGAACGACACGAGCAGGTCGTAGCCGCGCTGCGCACAGGCGCGCGTGATCGAGCCGAGCATCGCGAGGAAGAACGGATTGATCAGCGAGTCGTCCGGCGTCGGGTCCTCGAACAGCAGCAGCGCCAGCGTGTTCGAGTGCTGGCAGCGCAGGTTCGAAGCGTTCTTGTCGACCTTGTAATTGAGCTGCTGCGCGATCGACTCGATGCGCCGCCGCGTCTCCTCGCTGACCATCGGCTGCCGCGCAAGGCGCGCGAGACCGTCGGTTGCGACACACCGGCCAGGTAAGCAATGTCAATTGAGGTGGGCTTGCCCTGCATCCTCAATCACCCCCATTGAATCAACCAGCAATCAACGAATCTTTGAATAAGCGAGCGGCGTTATGATGCCACAGCCCCCCGCCGCGCACAGCTCCCGGCAAACCGCAGACCACGCCATGGCATCTGTACATTCGCGTCAGCCCGCGATCTTCTTCGGTCACGGCAATCCCATGAATGCGCTGGGAAACAACGAGTACACCCGCGCCTGGGCGGCGCTCGGTGCGGGTCTGCCGCGCCCGCGTGCGGTGCTGTGTATCTCGGCGCATTGGTATGTGCCGCAGCTCGCCGTCACGGCGATGCCTGCGCCGCGCACGATTCATGACTTCGGCGGTTTCCCGCGCGAGCTGTTCGCTGTTCAGTATCCGGCGCGCGGCGATCCGGCGCTCGCGCGTGAGGTACAGCAGCTGCTCGAGCCGCTCGAAGTCGAGCTCGACGACCGCTGGGGTCTCGATCACGGGACGTGGTCGGTGCTGTGTCACGTCTTTCCCAACGCCGATGTCCCCGTCGTCCAACTGAGCATCGACGAAACGCGCGCGCCGCATTTTCATTACGAAATCGGGCAACGGCTGCGGCCGCTGCGCGATGGCGGCGTGTTGATCATGGGCAGCGGCGACATCGTCCACAATCTGCACGCGTATGCGTGGGGCAAGCATCCGGTCGAACCGTACGATTGGGCCACGCGCTTCGAGTCTCGAGTGCGCGATCTCATCGCGGCCCGCGAGCACCCGCCCTTGATCGACTACGGGTCGCTCGGCCAGGATGCGTTGCTCTCCGTGCCGACACCGGAGCACTACTTGCCGTTGTTGTACGTGCTGGGAGCGGCTGCTTCGGACGACGCGATATCATTTCCAGTCGAAGGCATGGACGGCGGCTCGGTTTCCATGCTCGCAGTGCAGTTCGGATAACGGCAGGAGACATCCGATGATCGACCATACTGGCGTCGTCGCCACGAACTACGAGAAGAGCAAGCAGTTCTACACGCGTGCGCTCGCGCCGCTCGGCTACCAACTGATGATGGAGCTGCCGAAGGAAGTGACTGGCGGCCGCGGCGTCGCCGGGTTCGGCGTGCCGCCGAAGCCGGACTTCTGGCTCGCGCAGAATGAGACCCCTAACTCACCGCCGATCCACATCGCATTCCGCGCGGACACGCGCGCGCTGGTCGATGCGTTCTATAAGGCGGCGATGGCAGCCGGCGGCCGCGACAACGGCGGTCCGGGCCCGCGACCGCATTACCACGAGAAGTATTACGGCGCTTTCGTATTAGATCCGGATGGCAACAACATCGAAGCGTGTTGCCACGTGTAGATCACCCCAGCGATTTGCGTTCGTTCGCGTCGGGATCATCCTTCACCTCGCAACGCGTGTCGAAGATCATCGTCGGCAATGCGCTGGCCGATACTGCCGGCCAGCGCGGCAATCCCGAGTGATTCGGATTACCAGTGCGAGCGAACTGAATCCACGCCTGGCTCACCTTTCCTGCCAGCTCGCGCGCTTCCGGCGTGCCGCCGGTCGCATTAGCACAGCGATCGATGTTGTCGAACGCGAATGCAAGCTCCGAGCAGTGATAGGCGAGCGGAGTGCCGTCGAGCACCGGCGTCTTCCAGGCAAACCAATAGAGATACGCGGGCGCATTCGCTGCTTGCAATTGCGCTTGGCGCACCGCTGACACACGGAACGTCGCGGTCGCACCGATGACCGCGGCGATTTCGAACGGCAGCGCTCCGGGATGCCCCTGCTTGAACGCCGCGACGATGTCGCGTGCGGCAGAGCCATACGTTTTGCCGACTTCCGTCACCAGCCATTCGTCCGTCAGCGCGCGCGGATCCGGCAGCGAACCCGCCGGCGAAAACTCGTGCAGCGTCGTGCCGATCAGCATCGGCACGCTGGCCGCGAGCGCCGGCGCCTGCGGATCGAACGGATGCGAAGTCACGATCGTGCCGTCGAGCCAGGGTTGCCAACCGAGCCGCTCGGAAATCGAGGCGCGCGGATTCGTGGATTGCAGCTTGTTCTTCGCGCCGGTGGCGATCTCGACGAGGCGCGCTGCCGGCGCTTGCGTCAATTGCCCGATGCCGATGCCTTGTGCCTGCAGTTCCTGCAACACTGCTGCGGCCTGTGCTGCCGAAGCCTCTGCAGTCGCGAGGCGCAGTTGCGAGCCGCTCTGCACGATTGCCTTGTGAAACAGACCTTTCGCGGACGGCATCGCCATCAGCGTGCTGACCTTCGCGCCGCCGCCGGACTGACCGAAGACAGTCACATTCCCGGGGTCGCCGCCGAAACGGCCGACGTTATCGCGTACCCACTGCAGCGCCGCGACGATGTCGAGCATGCCGACGTTGATCGAGCGCGCGTACTTCTCGCCGCCGACCGCAGCCATGTTCAAGTAACCGAAGACGTTGAGTCGGTGATTGATGCTGACGACGACGACATCGCCGCGGCGGCACAGATTCTCGCCGTCATAGGACGGCAGCTCCTGCGACGAGCCGGCTTCGTAACCGCCGCCGTGCAGCCAGACCATGACGGGACGCTTGCTGCGATCGTCGGCGGTCGGCGTCCACAGGTTGAGTCGCAGACAATCTTCGCCCGGATGGCCGTCGTCCCAATCGAATAGAAATGACAGACGGTCGAAGGCCCAGCCGCCGCGCACTGGCTGCGGACACACCGGCCCGTAGCTCATCGACGCACGCACCTGCGTCCAGGGCGTCACTGGCTGCGGCGGCAGAAAGCGCGCCTCGCCCGCCGTCGTGCCCGCGTAGGGAATACCTTTGAAGGTGAAGATGCCGTCTCGAAGGTAGCCGCGCACCTTGCCTGCGGAAGTTTCGACGATCGCGTTCGGCGGGGTCGTGATGGCGGATTTGCCAGCGCTCTCGCGCACTGAGCCGAATGCGACACCGGGTGCGGCTGCAACCGTTGCAGCTGCCGAAACACCGGCGAGCTGTGCAGCGCCCGAGAGGAATTGGCGTCGAGTGGTGTCGCTCATGGATCCCCGCTTGTTATGAGTTTACGTTTCGAGCGATTTCGAGATCACGACGACGTGTTGAGCGTAGTCGTGGGCGACGTGGAAGCCGAGGCTCTTCGCCAGCTCGATCATCGGCAGATTGTCGTGGAGCACGATGCCTTCGACGTGACCGATGCCGCGCCAGCGCGCGAAGCGCAGCAGCTCGGCGATCAACAAGCGCGCGATACCCTGGCGCTGCCAGCGATCGCTCACCGTGATCCCCAGCTCCACGGTGTTCGGACGATCGGTCTCGCCGTAGCGCGCGATGCCGACGAACCGCTCGCAGCCGTCCTGCTCGGCCGCGGCGATGAACGCCATGCGGCGGTCGTAGTCGATGTCCATGAGGCGATCGAGCAGATGCGGCGGCAGGAATTTCAGCGGCGTCATCAGGCGATAGAACCGCGTGCGCTCGGACAGCGAGTTGATGAACTCGGCCTCGCGTTCGCGATCGTCAGGCCGCAACGGACGGATGCACAGCGGCGAGCCGTCGCGCGCCTTGGACTGCGAAGTCCAGCGCGCCAGCAACTCGGCCGGCACAGGATCGACCACGAAAGCCCTCGACCGCCGCGACTGCGGCGCGCAGCCGCATCTTACAGCGGTTGCGGCGTCGGGCGATGCAGGGGAACGACGGCAGCGGCCGACGGCAAAGGCGGCAATTCCCTGCGCTCGACAGATTGCAGCGTGCCATCGCGCAGAAATGCCATTCTGTCCACGTGCTCCAACAGGCCGGTGCGCTGTCCGACGATCACCACGGTGACGCCGCGCTGCTTCAGGCCGGCCAGCGTCTTGATCAGTGCCAGCTCGCCTTCGGCATCCAGATCGACGCCGGGCTCGTCGAGCACCACGAGTCGCGGATTTACGTAGAGCGCACGGGCGAGCGCGATGCGACGTCGCTGGCTCGCCGGGAGGCCAGCGCCTCCTTCGGCGACTTCCGTGTGATAGCCCTCGGGCATGCGGACGATCATCTCGTGGACGTGCGCGGCGCGAGCGGCCTGCACGACGCGCTCGGAGTCGAGTGCGCCCAGCCGCGCGATGTTATCGGCGATCGTACCCGCGAACAGGTGGACTTCCTGCGGCACATAGCCGACGCATTGTCCGAGCGCTGCTCGATCCCAGCGCGCCAGATCGATGCTGTCGAGGCGCACCGTGCCGCTGTACGGTCGCAGAACACCGAGCACCAGTCGCGCCAAGGTGGACTTGCCGCAGCCGCTCGGCCCGACGATCAGGATGCTCTCTCCCGGCGCGAGACTCAGCGTGACGCTCTGCATGAAGGCCGGCCGACCCGCGAGCGCGTAGCAAACTCGTTCGAGTTCGACCCTGCCGGCTGCGATCGGCGCATCCGTGCCCGCCACGACGATCCTGGGCGCGCGCTGGTTCAATCGCAGCCATGCACCTCGCGCCGCAGTTATCGAAGGCCAGCTGCCAATGAGTTGCTCCACCGGCTGCAGCGCCTTACCCAACAGCAGCACTGCCACGATCATGTCCGCGATGCCGAGCCGCGAGTCGACGACCAACAGCGCGCCGACTCCGAGCATGGCGATCTGCAGCGCGAGGCTTCCGGCGCGCGCCAGTGCGCCGAGTCGCGCAGCACCGCGATCTCCATGCTGCCGACACGACACGGAATACTCGTGTCGCTCGCGCCAGGCTGCAATCGCCGAGTGCGACATGCCCATTCCGACCAGCGTCTCGGCACTGCGCACCAGATCTTCGGCGTGATCGTGGGCGCGACGCGCGGCCAACAACATCGAATCGCTGCGCTCGGGCTTCTGCAGCTCGCCGGCGATCGCCAGACCGAAGATCAGCAGCGCAGCACCCAGCAGTCCGCCGAGACCGAGCAGCGGATGGATCCACGCGATCGCGCACAGATAGACGAGCAACCAGGGCACGTCCAATAGCGCGAGCATCCCCGGACTGCCCAGGAACGTGCGCAGCAGCCGGATGTCCCGCAAAGCATCGAGCGAATTCGCAATTGCAGCCGGCACCAGGTCGCGATCGACTGCCCGGCCGGCGGATGCGAACGCGTTGCCGCGCACGCAGTCGGCTGCATAGAGGAATAACGCGCCGAGCAGGACGACGCTGCCGAGAATCGGCAGGCGGTGGAGCAACTGCAGGGCACAGATGGCCGCGGCGGCGAGCGCAAAGTGCAACACGGCGCTCGCGCCGAACGCGATCAGCGCGAACGGCCGCAGCCGCTCGACTAACAACCCTCTCATGACAGGGATATCGGAAACGCGGGTGAAAACGTGACGCGGCGCCGCTACTTCGTCGGTCTCCTGCACTCCGGGATCATCGCCCGCATCCGCCGCGCGAAGCTGCGCAGACAGACTTCGTTCTCGCTCAGCGGCCCGACGGTGTAGCTGCTCGACGCCATGCCGGCCTGCACGCGCTCGATCAGCGCCTTGTCCTCGATGTTCACCTGCCGGTTGATGCGCCAGTTCAGATAACGGCTCGCGCGCATCTCGCGCCGGTCGTCGGGATGCACGTAGGCGATCTCGCGAATCATCGTTTCGGTCGCCGACACCGGGATGAACTGCATGAAGTCGATCTGATCGGGATAGATGTCGAAGGCCACGTTCGGCCACAGCTTGAAGTACGTCCACAGGCGCTGGCGCTCGGCGGGCAAGTGCGCGACCTGCGGCAACAGCTGCTGATACTTGCGTTCCGACCAGTTGCTGCTGATCTGGTCCTGCACGACGCCGGACATCTTGTCGATCCACTCCTGCGCCTCGATCGCGTAGCTGCGGCCGAACAGGCGCGTGAGCCCCGGATGCGCGACGGGGATGTGCATGCCGTCGGAATAATTGTCGGCGACGTTCTTCCAGTTCACCTGGCGCGGCCGCAAGGTGACTCGACCCTGCGGAACCAGCTCCTCCATGCGATACGCCGCGAGCTCGTGCGCGTATGGCGCCGCCATCTCCCGCACGCTCGGCAGGCCCGGCTCGAAGCGCACGAACACGAAGCCCATGAAAATTTCCTGCTCGAGCGCCACCAGGCCGCGGCTCTCCATGTCGAGACCGTGGAACGAAGTGCGCTGAGGCACGCCGATCAGCTTGCCTTCGAGCGAGTAACTCCAGTGGTGATATGGACAGGAGATGAGCTTGCCGCAGTTACCCTTCTGCGCGTCGAGCAGGCGCGAGGCGCGATGGCGGCACACGTTGTAGAAGCTGCGCGGCTGACCGTCCTTGCCGCGCACGGTAACGACCGATTCACCCAGGAGGTCGAAGCGGTGGTAATCGCCGACTTGCGGAATGTCGTTGCTGTGGCAGACCAGCTGCCAGCTGGTGCGGAAGATCGAGCGCTTCTCCAGCTCGAAGAAATCGGGATCGTGGTAGATCCAGCCCGGCAGACCGAAGTCGTCCTGATCCGGCTGAGCCGGCCGAGGGGATTGGATCGCGGCGCTCATGCCGCCAAGAATCACCGCCCGGCGTTCAGATGTCCAGCCTGACCCACAGCCGGGTCCCGCGCCCTGCTCGCCGCCCACGCGATCGGCAACCCGATGAAGAACATATGCACAAGAATCCCCGTCGCGAACGACAGCGGCACGAACCGCCACTTGCTCGGGGTCGCCGACAGCTGCATCACGACCAGGTTCATGACCCAGTACACCAGGAACCCGAACACCGGCCCCCACACGATCGGCTTGCGCACCAGGAACGGCAGCTGCCGGCTGATCCCGTAAAAAATGGCCGCAATGATGAGCATCATCAGATAGTGCAGCAGCAGGCCGAGTCCCGCGGTCGGAGTACCGCCGTCGAAAGACGGCTGCCCGAGCAGACCGCTCGCGACGAACTGCAGCAGGCTTTGCGGCGGCATGCCGCGCCAGGCCGAATAGGTTATTGCATACGTGATGTCGAGCGTCCCGGCGATCAGACCCCCGATCAGAATGGCCATCCCCGGCGAGTAGCGGCGCATAGTTGGTGTTCTCCGAAGCGCGGACCCGGACGATAGCCTCCGATACGCAGTTTTGCACGCTTTCCGGCCCAGAATCGCGCCATGCGCGACACTACGATCCGCGCGACTAGTCGACGATGAACAACCTGGCGCCGCGCTCGGTCGACGAGCGATGCGCCTCGGCGTTGTCCGCGACCTGATAACTCATGCCGGGCCGGAGCACGAAGTGACGGCCGTCTTCGAGCTCGGTGCGCAACTCGCCTTCGATGCAGAACAGGATGTGGCCCTTGCTGCACCAGTGATTCGCGACGTAGCCCGGCGTGTACTCGACCATCCGCACGCGGATAGCGCCGAACTGACGCGTGCGCCAGTACGCAGTGCCCTCGTCGCCGGCGTGCTCGGTCGGCTCGATCGTCGACCAGTCCGTCGTGCCGAAGGGAATATCGTTCATCTTCATGGAATGCTCCGCCGCGGCTGCGCGCTGCGCGGCGAGCCGCCCCACTGCCGTTTCCAGGCGCGGCGCAGATGCAGGCTCGAGCTATAGCCGGACGTCTCTGCCGCCTGCGCGACGCTGGCGCCGCGCTCGATGAGCTGCCGTGCGCGCTCGAGTCGAATGCTCCGCAGGAAATCCAGCGGCGACACTCCGCAGTGCTGCACGAACAGCCGCAGCAGATGACGCTCGGTGACATGCCCGATGGCCGCCATCGTCGGCATGCTCCATTCCCGCTCGGGTGCCGCGCAGATTGCCTCTTGAACCCGGTGCACGGCCGCGGCGCTGTGACGCCGATGCCGCAGATACGGTGACAGCTCGGTATCGCGGGCCGAGCGCCGCAGATACACGACCATGTCCTCGGCGACGTTCACCGCCATCGCTTCACCGCATTCCTCTGCGATCAGATGCAGCGCCAGATCGATCCCCGCCGTGATGCCCGCCGTCGACGCCACGCGACCATCGACCACGAAGACGCGGTTACTCACGACGGTGACACGCGGCGCACAAGCTTTCAGCAATTCCAGCATGTCGTGATGCGTCGTGCAGCTGCGCCCGTTGAGCAATCCAGAGCGCGCCGCGAGCAATGTGCCCGAACAGATGGTCAGCAGGCGATCCGCGGAGTCTGCCGCCGCCAGGCGCGGCCGCATCACCCGGCTCAACCAGTGCGAGATCGCAATCACTTCCGGCGTGGCTCGACGCACATGGACGGAGGGTTGCCCGACGAGCACGACCCAGGTGGTGGTCGCGAATGCGTCGGGCAGCGGCTCCAGCGCGATCGGCAGCCCAACCGATGTCGGCACCGACGCTGCAGTCCCGGCGAACCGCAGGCGAAAGTGCGGGCCCTTGCCCTGCTCGGCGTGACGCGTATTCACCAAGCGGAACGCCTCGGCCGCACCGGCGATGTCGAGCAGCAACGAATGCGGCGCGACCACGAACAACACATCGATCGGCGCCGCCGAATCGTTGAATCTCATGCCGGGAGGAACCTTCATCGGGACGATTGTCCGTTTTCGATTCATTTGTGACTAGCCAACGATCACGCAGCTGCGGTGGGTTCATGCAAGATAGCATGATCGGACAATTACAAGTCGATCGATTACCGGACACGAGGCGTGGTCTGATTTTGATCCTCGTGCGTCGGCCTGGAGTAACGCCGCGGGCGGGCTGCGTCCGTAGCATGCGTGCGATGAGTTCCTGGTGACGCCGCAGGATGCTGTTACGCACGCTCCCCGATTTCGTTTCCGCTCACGCCGAAGTTCAACAGTCGTTCAACTCGAAGTGGGGCCGGGAGAATTGCATCGTCTGGGGCCGTGCGCGCCGCTCCAAGTTCGGGCCGCGCATGCACAGCCTGTCCATTCGCGCGGCGTGGGGCGGCGAAGAGCGCTGCCAGTTCGATGGCCGCACCGTCGCCGTCGATGACGACAGTTTCCTGATTCTCAACAATGGCCGCGTCTGCACGACGCAGATCGATGCGCCGCAGCCGGTGGAATCGTTCGCCATTTATTTCGGCCCGGCGCTGGTCGAGCACACCTACGGCGCGATGACGCTCTCCATCGAGAAGGCGCTGGAGCGCGGCGACGCCGTCGTCGAGCGGTCCGCGGAATTCCTGGAGAGCCTGCAGCCGCACGACAAGCTCGTCAGCCCGGTGCTGCGCTTCATCCGCCTGCATGTCCTGCGCGGCGTCGACGACGAAGCGTGGTACGACGAGCAGTTGAACTTCCTGCTCGAGCGCATGCTCACGCATCGTGGCGGCGTGATCGAGCGCATCGATGCGCTGCAGCTCATCCGTACCAGCACGCGTCGCGAGATCTACCGGCGCATCAGCCTCGCGACCGACTACCTGCATTCGAACTATCGACAGCCGCTCGATCTGGATTCGCTGGGCAAGGCCGCATGCCTGTCGAAGTATCACTTCCTGCGGCTGTTCACGCGCGTTCACGGCATCACACCGCACCAATACCTGCTGCGCAAACGCGCCAAGACGGCCCTGCGGCTGCTGCAGACTACGCCGCTGGACGTGTGCGAGATCGCGTCGAGTGTCGGCTTCGCGCAGCGCCATGCACTGCTGCGCCAGATGCGGCGCTGGACGGGGCTGTCGCCGCGCCAGATTCGTCGGGCCGAATCGGTCCCCGCGCTCGGGTCATAAATCTTCGATCAAGAAAAAGGGCGGCGGTGTCGCAGCACCGCCGCCCCTATCCCCATACCCATTACTGCTTCAGAGCTTCACCGTCATACCGAAGAAGGCGAAGCGACCGAGGGCGTCGTACACCTGCGGGAACGTGTTGCCGTTGCCGGTATTGCCCGTGGCGGAGCTGAGCGACGGATCGTTGTCCAGAATGTTGTTGATACCCAGACGGACCGATGCCTGATCCGTAATCGTCCAGCTGCCGAACAGATCGAAATAGTTCTCGTGCGGCAGATGACGATCGATCTGGTTCGCCGCCGCGCCGTCCTGCGTGACGCTGCTGATATAGCGATGCGTCAGCGCGAGGTCGACGTTCCACGGCGTCTCCCAGCCGATGCGCAAGCGCGTGCGCAGCTCAGGATTGACCGCAGTGGTCAAGGAGCTCACGCAGTTGCCAGCAAACTGGCCTTTGCAGTCGAACGCCGGGAAGCCTTCCGCACCTGGATCCGTGACGATCTTGTCGAGGTACGTGCCGGTCAGGTTGAAGTTCAACGAGCCCCAGCTGCCGATGTCGACGCCGGTGTAGTTCAGGTTCAAGTCGAGGCCCGCGGTCTCCAGGCCGCCGATGTTGATGTTGAGATCGTCGACGTTGCCGTCGGCAACCCACAGCGCGCCGGTGGCGTCGCGATGAATGCGCGAGCAGGCGGGCGCATCGTTGAACCCGTAGCATGCATCCAGCGTGTTCGCCGAGCCGAACGTCGAGATCAGGTCGTCCACTTTGATATCGAAGTAGTCGATCGAGACGGCCAGGCCCGGAGCGAAGCGCGGAGTGAACACGATGCCGTAGGAGTACGTGTCCGAGGTCTCCGGCTTCAGCGTCGTGTTGCCACCCTGGTTGAACTGGTACTGGCCCGCCGGGCTGTCCAGGTTCGATGAGCCGAACTGCCCCGCCGGCACGCCTGTGGCCACGCACTCCGCGAGGCTCGCGAGCGGCGGCGGCGGCGCCGGCTGGCCCGCTTTCACCTCGGGGAACTGCACGGCCGCACCGCACGGATCGCCGGGGAGGTCGAACAGGTTGAAGCCCTGCGCAGTGAACAACTCGACGATGTTCGGCGCACGCACCGCACGCTGGTAGCTCGCGCGGAAGCGGACGTCCTCCACCGGTGCCCAGTCCATACCGAACTTGTACGTGTCGGTCGTGATGCCCGAGCTGTAGTCCGAGTAGCGATACGCGGTGTCGAACGACAGCTGCTCGGCGAACGGCTTGCCCTGCACCAGCGGAATGCTGGCTTCCATGAACACGTCGTTTACGTTGGTCGAGCCGTCGATACCGATCGTCGGACCGCCCGAGCCCGACAGCAGTCCGGCCGTCTGCAGGTCATCCGACGTGTTGGTCAGTTTGTCGCGGCGATTCTCGACACCGAACGCGATCTTGATCGACTCGTCCGCCCACGGCAGCTTCGCCCCGATCGTGCCGAGGTCGCCGGTGATGACGCCCTGGATGACGTTCTGATCGATCGTGCCGGTCTGCAGGCCAGGTGCCTGGATGTAATTCAGAGCCTGGGGCGTGATGCCACCGGGCGTGAACACGTTGTATGGCACGCAAGTAGGATCAGTGCCATCGACTACCGAGCGGCAGGTGATGTTGCCATCGGCATCGCGCACCGCATCCAGCGCGTTGTTGATCTTCGGGATCGAGAAGAAGTTCAGCGTGATCTGATTCGCGCTGGTGCGCGAGAACTGCACGCTCGTGTCATACGTCCAGCCTTCCGCGATGTCGCCGCGCGAGCCGATCAGGCCACGGAACGACGAGTTGTGGAAGTCCTGCTGACGACCGCCGCCTTCGACGTTACGACGGCCGATCAACATCGGCACGCGGTTCTCATCCGCCAGGAACGGCGAGCCAGTCGGATTCTCCGGCGTAATCGTCGACGGGTCGATCGTCGTTGCCGCCAGGTGAGCCGCAGCACCGCAACCGATCGTGTCTTTTTGCCCCTGTGACAGGAACGGGTTGTCGCAATTGATCGTCGCGGTGTCGCCGAGGAAGATGCCGCCGGGCGCGATCTGCGCGACCGAGCGGACGTCCGTGAACATCAGCTGGGTGTACAGGTCGGCGAACGGCGCCAGCTCGTAGTGACCCATCGCGCCGAGGCTGTAGCGCGTATCAGGCCGCAGATAGTAGTTGGTCGGGCCGAAGTTGTACTGATCGGTCGCGCTGCTGAAATTACGGAAGGCGTTGCCGTTGAGCGATGAGTTGAACGTCGGCAGCGGATTGGTATCCGGCACGTCGTCACCGCCGCCCGCCTTGCCGTCCGGACCGTTGCTCGCATTGCTGTTCGCACCCAGGTCGGTGAAGCGGCCGGGGAAGGCCGTGCTGGAACCGCCGCAGGCGAACGACGTCGTCGGCGGCACCGTGTCGAGCGCGCAGGCCGAGTAGTCGCGGTCACGCTGCAGAACCGCCTTGTTGTCTTGGTAGGACGCGTACGCCGTGATGTTGCCGCGGCCGTCCTCCGTGCTCACGCCCATGATCAGCGTGCCCTGCACGCCGTTGCCGTCGGTGACGTTGTCATCGGGCAGTGCGAACTGCGCCGGGTTGGTCGCCGCACGCGCGGAGATCACATCGCGCAGCTTCACTGCGCCCGGGCCACCGAAGTCGTTGTTGTGCTGATAGAGGCTGTACTGGCCGTCGAACTGAATACCTTCGAAGTCCTTCTTCATGATGAAGTTGACAACGCCGGCGACAGCGTCCGAACCGTACACGGCGGAGGCGCCGCCGGTCAGCACTTCGACGCGCTCGACCATGGCGGTCGGGATCTGGTTCAAGTCCGCGGCGGAGTTCGTGACACCGCCATACGGCATGCGGCGGCCGTCGATCAGCACCAGCGTGCGATTCGAGCCGAGGCCGCGCAAGTTGACCGTTGCGGTACCGGTCGAACCGTTGGACACGGTCGCGTTCTGAGCAGCGAACGCCTGTGGCAACTGATTGATCAGATCTTCGACCTTGGTCACGCCTTGCGTGATCACGTCCTCCGCCGTCACCTGCGTGACCGGGCTCGTGGTCTCGAGATTCGGCTGCGCGATGCGCGAACCGGTCACGACCACTTCCTGGATGGTCTGGTCTGCTGCGTATGCGGGCACGGCGGCGCCGGCCGCAGCACTCGTCAGCAACGCGTAACGAACCGCGTGCCGAATGGAATTACTTGTCGACATTGCGTGACTCCTCTCCTGCGTCTGGTTATGTAGCAGTCGACGTCGCGCGCAGGCGCGCACGACGGGATGGAGTCATGCTAGCGACGGGGTGAAGCGCAGGAGGGACGCTGCTTGCGACGAAAGTTACAAAAGTTGCGAACTGGCACGGGCGGACTTGAAGGCCTGGGATTACCTGCTTACGAGCATTTCTGAACTGACGCCGCTGCGATGTTTCGCGCCCGCGGCACGCTCTACGCTCCATCGCCAGTGATTCATCACAGGAGCGGACTCATGGAGTACCGGTTTCTCGGAGCATCGGGGTTCAAGGTGTCGGCGCTCGGCTTCGGGGCCGGCACTTTTGGCGGCAAGGGACCGCTGTTCAACGCGTGGGGCACTACCGACGTGGCACAGGCGCGACGCCTGATAGATCTCTGCCTGGAAGCCGGCGTCAACTTCTTCGATACGGCCGACGTGTACTCGGACGGCGCGTCCGAGGCGATTCTCGGCCAGGCGCTCGCTGGACGACGCGATCGCGTCGTGCTGTCGACGAAGATCACGTTGCGTGCCGGCACGGGTCCGAACGATGTCGGCGCATCCCGGCATCACTTGCTGCGCGGTGTAGATCGCGCTCTGCAGCGACTCGGAACTGACTACATCGACCTGCTTCAGCTGCATCATTTCGACGCGCAGACACCGGTCGAGTCGGTGATGTCGACGCTCGACGACCTGGTGCGTTCCGGCAAGGTGCTCTATGTCGGCGCCTCCAATTACTCCGGTTGGCAACTGATGAAGTCGCAAGCGGTCGCCGACCGTTACGGCTACGCCAGGTTCGTCGCGCACCAGGTGTACTACTCGCTGATCGGCCGCGACTACGAATGGGAGCTGATGCCAGCGGCCCTCGACCAGGGCATCGGCGCAGTCGTCTGGAGTCCGCTCGGCTGGGGCCGGCTGACCGGCCGCGTGCGTCGCGATCGACCGGCGCCCACGCGACGCCTGCAGGAAACGGCGCAATTCGCACCGCCCGTCGACGACGCGCGGCTGCATGGCGTGATCGATGCACTCGACGAGATCGCCACGCAGACCGGCAAGAGCATTCCGCAGATCGCGTTGAACTGGCTGCTGCAGCGGCCGACGGTCTCGACGATCCTCATCGGCGCGCGCAACGAGGAACAGTTGCTGGACAACCTCGGCGCCGTCGGCTGGACTCTCGACGCGGAACAGATCGCCCGGCTCGATGCGGTCAGCGCGCTCGTACCGCCGTATCCCTACTATCCCTATTGGAACGGACAGTTCGCGGAGCGCACTCCGACCGCGATAAGCAAGCAGGCGCTCTAGCTGGCAAGCGCGGCGCGGATCTGAGCGATCCGTTGCGGCGCCTTGGGCCGTGCGTACATCCGCTCCATGTACGCGAGCAGTTGCGGGCAGCGATCCAGCAACTTGACTTCGTTCGCCCAGTCGAGTGTGTACGCGAGCACGAAGTCGGCGACCGTGACATCGTCGCCGACGACGAACTTGCGTCCCTGCATGTGCTGCTCCGCGACTGCCGCCATCGCGCGAAAATCCTGGCTCGCGAGCGGAATGTCCGCGGCCAGCCGCTGCGCCTCCGGATACAAATTCCGGTTCTTGGCGATGCGCCACAGCGGCTGCTCCAGCTCCGTAACCGTGAACAGCACCCAGCGGTTGACTTCTGCACGGCCGCGGGGGTCCGTGGGCAGGAACTTCCGATACTTCTCCGCGAGGTACAAAGCGATGGCGGCCGATTCAGTCAAAACGAGATCGCCATCGACCAGTGCCGGCAGCTTGCCCGCCGGGTTGATCGCGAGGAACGCCGGCTGCCGGTGCTCGCCGGCACCCATGTTCACATTGACTGCTTCGAAGTCGACGCCGAGCTCCTGCAGCGTCCAGCGGCAGCGAATCGCACGCGTAAACGCGAACTCATACAGCTTCATGGAACACTCCGTGCAAGTGAAAGTGGCCGCGAAAGGCGCGCTCGCCGTTCGGGCGGAACAGAATGGCGCGCGAGGATTTGTCGCGAATGGCCCAGCCCAGCTCGATGACACGCGTCAGCAACGCTGCACCCACTGCGCCCGCGAGATGAAGCCGTCGCTCGCTCCAGTCCATGCAGACTCTGCAGGGCGCGCGCTTCTGGCTGCGCACTGCGTGCGTATCGATGCCAAGCGCGGCAATCAATCGCTCGCCGGCCGCACTGAGCGACACTGTCGTGCCATTGAAATCGAACGCCTGTCGCTGGAGCAGGCTCGCATACAGAATTACACCGAGCTCGCCCGCGAGATGGTCATAGCACACGCGCGCTTTTCGCAGTGCCGGATCCTTCGGCCCGGTCGTGCACGCTTGCGTGCGCGTGCGGACGGAGAAGCTCATGAGCTCCTCCAGCAGTTGCGCCACTTCCTCGTCGGCGATTCGGAAGTAGCGATGCCGCCCGTGCGCTTCCATCGTGATGAAGCGCGCGTCGAGCAGCTTGCGCAAATGCGTGCTGCCTGTTTGCTTGGTGATGCCGGCGGCACCGGCCAGCTCCGTCGCTGTCAGTGCGCGGCCGCCCATCAACGCGGTCAGCATTCTGGCGCGCGCGTGATCGCCGATAAGTGTCGCCGCAGCGACCATGCTCGAGCCATCAGTCATTGTTCGATGCTCCTCGAACCAACGGGAGATCTGCCAGCGCTATTGTTGGCGCTCGCGCTTGCCGGAGCAACCCATGTCCATCACCTGCTTCATTCGCTACGAGATCGATCCCCTGCAGCTCGACGCCTTCCGCGAATACGCGCAGCGCTGGGGCAAGATCATTCCGCGTGCCGGCGGTCACCTGATCGGCTATTTCCTACCGCATGAAGGCACGAACTACGTCGGCTGGGGCCTGATTGCCTTCGCCAGCCTCGCCGATTACGAGCGCTATCGCGCCAAGCTGCGCGCCGACCCCGAAGGCATGCAGAACTTCGGCTTTGCGCAAGCCAAGCGCTTCGTCCTGCGCGAGGAGCGCACGTTCCTCGCCAACGTCGAGGGAACGATGGCCATTGCGCCCGAGGGCTGCCCGTGCTGCAACTGAAGGAGAGCGCTGCGTGATTGCGGTCATTTTCGAAGGCATCGCACAGGACGATCGCAAGGAAGCCTATCTCGACATCGCTGCGAGCTTGCGTCCGCTGCTGGAAAACATCGACGGCTTCTTGTCGATCGAGCGCTTCCAGAGTCTCACCACGCCCGGCAAGGTCCTGTCGCTGTCGTTCTGGCGCGATGAGGAAGCCGTGCGCCAGTGGCGCAACCTCGAACCGCATCGCGAGGCACAGCGGGCGGGGCGGCAGTCGATATTCCAGGACTATCGGTTGCGCGTCGCGCACGTTCTGCGGGATTACGGCATGAACGAACGGGAGCAGGCGCCGGAGGATTCGAAGAAGTCAGGCTAAAGCCTTGACCCACAGGCAGCGCGAAGTGCGATAACGTTGCGCCTCGTCTGAATGAGACGGGAGACGCGAATGTACGCCCAAGCTGCAATTGCCATCGGCCTTCTGTGCTCGACGCTGGCCGGTGCTGCGCCGGTGGAGGAAGCGCGCAGCATCGACGCGGTGTTTGCCGAGCATGTCAAAGCCGTGCAGTCGCGCGATCTCGCGGTGCTCGAGCAGACGATCACGCTGGGCGACCGGCTCACTTTGATCCTGCCGAACGGGACTCAGACCTCGACCCGCCAGGCCTACATCGATTTCCACAAGGAATTCTTCGCCACCAAGACCTGGACGATCGAGTTCGAGCCCGTCAGCCGGATCGTCGGCGCGGATTTCGCAGTGCTGACGACGAAGAGCCTTTACCAGGACACCGTCGACGGCAAGCCGTATCGCAGCCGCAGCTGGGTCACGTTCACTTTCCGGAAGGAGCTGGGCCAGTGGCGCTTGATCCACGATCAGAACACGCGACTGCCGCCGGAGCAGCAGTAGTCAGCGGCCGCTAGTCCGCGGTCACTGTTGTTCGCAGATCGAGCCCGCGGCCGACGGCGAGAATTTCGTCGACAGTCAACAGGCCCATGCACGGCATCGCGCCGCGTGCGCGAACTTCGCCACGCAACAGTTTCTGCGCGAGTGCGATCGCCGCGAGGCACGGTACTTGCGGTCCGTGATCGTTGTCGGCCAGCAGCCACCAGGTTCGTGAGATCGGTTGCGACTTGGCATCGAGCCCGCGCAGGGTCACGTGCATGGCGCTCGCTCTCGATCCAAATCGCTCCAGAAGCAGTGCGGTATTGCGAAGTCCTGGGACGTGACGAACGAGCGAGCTCAGCAATCCCGCGCGCACGAGCCACGACGCTCCCCACGTCGCAAGCATGCCGACCTTCATGCTCACGCCGGCTCGAAAGATCACCGTTCGCACCGGCGCGTAGCGCTGCGGAAAGAGCTCGAGGTCCGGCACATCGCAGTTGCCGATCCACCGCGCGCCGACGGGACGCGGATACTTGCGACGCGTGAGATTTTGCCAGCCATATACGGTCCGCCACGCGGCGTCATGCCATTGCGCGAGCGGCTTGCCGGCGTAGCCAAGTACACCTTCCATCGTGGCGAGCCCCGGCGGCTTCGCTCCCGACGTGATGCCGTGCTCGATGCTTTGGATGATCGAGAACTCCGTCCGCAGCATGTCGACGACCGCGGACGATAGCGCCGGCACCGAGCTTGCACCGCTCGCGACGAGCAGATCGTTGCGTCGTGCTGCTACGTCGAGCTCGCCGATGCCGCACACATATGCTCGCGCATCGGCAAGATCGACATATTGAGCGCGTGCCTCGATGCATGCTTTGGCAACGACGTAATCCTGTCCCTGGAATGGACCGGCCGTGTGAACGACAACGTTCGCGCCCAGCCGTTGCAGCTCTGCCGCCAGATTCGTCGCACGAGAATCCAGCGCAGCTGCTTCCGCAGGGCCGCCCATTTCATCTGCAACCGCCCTCGCCTTCTGCAAATCGCGACCTGCGACGATGACGCGGCAGCTGCGGTCGGCCGCCAGCGCCGTGACAACTCGCTTGCCGAAGTTGCCATAACCGCCGAGGACAACCGCACATCGCATGACAGACTCAGCGCAGGAAACGGTCCGCGATGTCAGCAGTCGGCAATCGACACGCCGCACGCTTACCGAAGATGCGGTAGCGATGACGCGCGACCCATCGATAGAACGGGTCGCGCACGAACCGCGGCACGATCGTCACGAGCAGCGCGACGAATCTCCAACCTGGCCCGAAACTGCGCAGGATGCGCACGATCGCATCGGTGTCGGTGTAACCCTTCGCGCCTTCGAGCAGCAGAAACGACAGCGGATCGTCTGGATCGATGCCATGCGCGGTCAGCAGATCTCGCCCGCTCGCGGTCTGCATGGCCGCGAACTTGTACCGGCCGCCCCGGTCTCGATGCAGCACGAAGTCCACCCAGTGGCTGCACAGCACGAAGACGCCGTCGAAGACGATGATGCTATCTGCCATGCTCGGTCAGCCAACCCTTGTAGTGGACGAGCAGACCGACGCCCGCCATGCCGGCGCGCGCGTCGAAGAAGTAACGGCCGTCGACGATCGTTTCGAATGCGCCGCAGCCAGCGAACAATGCCTTCGGCACTGGGACGAAGAGAAACCGCGCACCCTTCAGCTGCCACACGATGCGGTCCGGCTCCGCCGTCAGCTCGAACCTCAGAACGATCGGCCCGAAGCATTCTTCGAGTGCGTCGCCGCCGGCGCGAATGCTGGACTGCATGCGCTGCTCGCCGAAGCGGCGCGTCCAGGTTTCGCGGCGTTCAGAACCTTCGCGGCCTTCGCTGCGTTCGATGACGACATGAACTGCGACGTCGTCATGGGAACGACGCGGCAGCGACGCAAAGAAAGCAATCGTGCGTGCCAACCAGCTGTTTCCGCTGATGACACTGCAGCGGCCGCTGAATTCCTTGCGCGGACGCGCGTCGTGGACGACGCGCAATAACGGCGGCAGGCGATCGAAGGAAGAACCGAGAACTTGAGCGTGAACGCTCGTGGCAACCATGGACCCTATTATAGGGCCTGATCGCGTTTCACCTGACTGCGTCGCCACGTCGCCGGCGGCGCGCCGTACTCGCGACGGAATGCGCGAATGAATGCAGTGTCGGTCTGATAACCGACGCCCTCGGCGATGTGCGCGAGCGGCGTATTGCTTTGACGCAAGAGATTCGCGGCCAGCATCATGCGCCACTGCGTCAGGTACTGCATCGGCGCGGTGCCGACGAGATGCTGGAATCGCTCAGCCAGCACGGAGCGGGATGTCCCGGCCACGCGCGCGAGATCTTCGAGTGTCCACGCCTGGGCTGGATGCTTGTGGAGCGCAGACAGTGCCGCGCCGACGATGCGATCGCTCACGCCCGCCAGCCATCCGGTGCGACCTTCGCCCTGCTCATGCATGTAGAGACGCAGCACTTCGATGAACAATACTTCGGCAAGCTTGGCCAGCACGCCCGCGCCACCCGGCCGCGGCGAGCGCGCCTCGGCGAGTGCGTAGCGCACTGACGATTCCAACCATGCGCCTGCATTCGAGCCGCGCACGTTGACGCGCACGATCGGCGGCAATCCGGCGAGCAGCATCTTCGCCAGCTTCGCTTCACACGCGAGATATCCGCACAGCAAGCGTGTCGTCGCGCCGCGCCCGCCGAAGGTCAGCAAGCGCGGACGGCGCGCGAGCACAACGTCCAGGCGCGAGCCCTTCGCCGGCGGCAGGCCCGGCTGCGAATTCATGAGATGAGCGTCGCCCTGCGGAAAGATCACGGCATCACCGGCGATCAGGCGCAGCGGCGGTTGACCGTCCATCTCGACATAGCACTCGCCCTCGGTGATCAAATGAAAGATCACGACGCGCTCGGCGCCCGGCTCGAGGAGCGATGCGACCGAGTCGGCACGCTGCGAGCGATAGCACCACGGCGCGGTGAACTTCGCGTTGATGAAGATCGCGCCGACCAGATGCACTACGCGGAGCGTTTGCGACAAAGCATCCATCAGGAGCTCGCCACTTCGATGTGCAACCCGACCGGAGTCTCTTCTTGAATGGCGCACGGTACGGGCGAGCAGCGATGGCTCTCCTCGACCAGCGCCCGCAGCTTCTCCGCAGGGACGCCGTGCGCGGCGATCGTGACGTGCAGTTGCACGTCCTGCGGACCGGCGCCGATGGGAGAGCCGTCGGATTCCGCCATGCCCAGCAGTCCGCGCGTGTCGGATCGACTGGTGGCGCGGAGTTCGAGCTTCGTCAGCTCGATGCCGTCCCTCGCAGCACCCATCGCAATCCGCGTGGCCGTACAGGCCGCCAGTCCTGCGCGCAGGAGCCAGCCCGGCGTCACTTGATCGCCCGTGCCGCCCAGCTCGCTGGGCATGTCGGTGGAAATCTCGATGCCGCTGCCGTTGTTGGTGACGATGCGCGTGCTGCCGCGCCAGTGCGCGACAGCCGGGCTGTCATCGTGCATGCCCATGTCCGGGCGCCGGCGCAGGACGACCTCCGCCCGCTCCAGCGCATTCGCGACATATTCCGCCGACATGAGGCGTTCCCCACTCCAGTTTCGAATGCGCCGATTCTGGGCGCGTCCGCGTGAGAAGCCTAGTGGCCTTCGGGCAGGGGCGGATGATCGGACAGCAATCCCGGACGACCGGTAAATGCTCCGCAGCGGCTCGGCGAGGCCGCGGACGATCGGTCAGACCTGGCCGACGCGGAGACAGGACGCGGCAGCCACGGGTCAGCACACTGCGCCGCCATGGATGCACGACTGCAACGACGAGTTCAGCGCTACGGCTGGGACCTGGCGAGCAATGAGTACGATCCTCTGTGGGAGGAACAACTCGCGCCCGCGCGGACCGCAATGCTCGCCTTTGGCTCGCTAGCGCCGGGAGAGCTCGCGCTGGATCTCGCTTGCGGCACGGGCCTGGTGACGCTCAACGCCGCCCGCAGCGTCGGTCCGCGCGGCACCGTGCTCGGCACCGATCTCTCCGGTCAGATGATCGAGGTTGCGCGCCAACGCGCCCTCGAACAGCAGCTGTCGAACGTGACTTTCCAGCGCATGGATGCGGAAGCGCCCGACTTACCGGACGCGACGTTCGACGTCGTGCTGTGCGCCCTCGGCCTGATGTACTTGCCTGACCCGCAACACGCGCTGCGCGAGTGGCTGCGAGTACTGAAGCCCGGCGGCCGCGTCGCCATCGCGGTCTGGGGAAAACGCGTCAACTGCGGCTGGTCGCCGGTGTTCCCGATCGTCGACGCGGAAGTCGAGACCGAGGTGTGCCCGCTGTTCTTCTCGCTGGGTGAGCCGGACGCGCTGGCGCAGTTGTGCAGCGACGCCGGCTTCGAAAGCGTGCAGCAGCAACGCATCGCGACTGTCTTGAAATACGCCGACGCCGACGAAGCCTGCGACGCCGCGTTCGTCGGCGGGCCGGTCGCGCTCGCGTGGTCGCGCTTCGACGCCCAGACTCGCGCGCGTGCCCGAGCTCGCTACAGGCACGCGATCGAGCCGTGGCGCCGCAGCGAGGGTTATCGGATCCCCGGCGAATTCGTCATCGTCGCCGGCAGGAGGCCCAGATGAGCAGTGATCGGCGGACCGTAGCAGCTTGCGTATTTCAGGGACACGCGCTGGCGGGTCATGAGTGCCCGCTCGCCCAGGCGCTCGCGCGGCGCCTGCTCGACGGCGACATCGCGGACTCACCTAACTGCGTGGAACGTGAGGTCAGCAAACATCGCACGGTCGCACGCGTGATCGGGTGCCCGCTCATGGCCGCACACGGGCACGCGCTGCATTCTCCTTAGCTCGCACCTTTGGCGATGCGGCCGGTCGGCCTTCATCACGCGCTCGCTTCCCGGTGTTCGCTTCTCGCAGCCTCCCACACTTCGCGTGCCCCTGCTGCATTCAGCGCTGCGATGCCGATGCCTGTGATCAGGTCCGGCCAGGCCGAGTCGAAGAATCCAGTCAACGCGCCCGCGATGATGATCGCGCCGTTCGCATACACATCGTTGCGTGCAGACAGGAATGCCGCTTTCGCCAGGCTGCCGCCCTGCTGGCGGTACCGCACGAGGACCAGTGCGCAGACGACATTCACGGCCATCGCACCCAGGGCCGTGAGCGACAGCGCCACAGCGGCCGGAGGCACCGGCGACAGGAACTTGGTCGCCGCCATCCACAACGTCGCCAGCCCGGGCACCAACAGCAACGCCGCGAGCACCATGCCGACGCGCGCACGGGCGATGGCCGACCAGCCGAGCGCGATGAGAATCAGGAAATTGACCGAGGCGTCTTCCAGGAAGTCGATGCTGTCGGCGAACAGCGCGACGGAAGCGATCGACAGCGCAATCGCGAACTCGACGAAGAAGTAGCCGAGGTTCGCGAGGCAGACGAAGCGTACCGCTGGAGCCAGCTCTGAAGTACGATCGTCGGTCATGCGGACGATAGTAACACCGCGACGCTCTGCAACCGTACGCCTGACTCACTGGATGAGCGCGTTCGGAATCCTCGCCCTCATCGTCAGCGGCCTCGCCATCCTGTTCGCCCATCCGCGCCTGTACTGGGGTGAAACCGGCGGCGTCGGCACGCCGGCACTGCTCGATCTGCCGCTGCCGTTCAAGTTGGGCCATTCCGGCTGGGGTCGTTACCTGCACTTCCTGGCTGCATGGGTGTGTCTCGCGAGCGGCATCATCTACGTGATCCACAGCTTCTCTTCCGGGCATTTCAGCCGCAGCCTGCCGTCGTACAACGTCGTACAACGACTCAGCTATCTGGTCGTCGTCTTCGTGCTCGGGCCGTTGGTGCTGCTATCGGGCCTGGCGTTTTCGCCCGCACTCGCGTCGGTGGCGCCGGTGATCGTCAACATCTTCGGTGGTCAGCAGTCGGCGCGCACGATCCATTTCTTCGTGGCCGCAGCAATAGTGATCTTTCTCGTCGGGCATGTTGCGCTCGCCTTCAAGGGCGGCTTTCGCGCACGCATGCGCGCGATGATTACCGGGCGCGAGGCTCGGTCGACATGAGCCGAATCATTTCGCGCCGGACGATGATTGCGTGCGGCATCACTGCAGTCGCAGGTGCTGCGGCAGTCCGCGTTGCCGGCCGCTACGGTCTCATCCCGCCGGACTCGGGCGGCTTGTACGGCATTGGCGAGACATTGACCTACGCCTCGCAACGGCTGCTGATCGGCAAACATGCCTTGGCCCGCGAATTCAGCCGCGGTGACATCTCGAACGTGATTCCTGTGAACGGCCCGCCGCCGGAGACGGAAGCCTACGACCGCCTGCTGGTCGGCGGCTTCGCGGACTGGCGACTGCGCGTCGACGGCATGGTCGCTCGCCCCGCTGCGTTCTCGCTCGCCGAACTGAAGAAGCATCCGGCGCACACCCAGATCACTCATCAGGCGTGCGAGGAAGGCTGGTCGTTCATCGCCGAGTGGACCGGCGTGCGGCTGTCGTACGTGCTGGATCTCGTGCAGGTCGATCCGCGGGCTCGTTACGTGGTGTTCTTCCCGTTCGACAACTTCTGGGAAAGCATCGACATGATCGATGCGCTGCATCCGCAGACGTTTATCGCGTATGGACTCAACGGACGCGAGCTGCCGCCCGAGCACGGCGCGCCGGTGCGGGTGCGCGTCGCGCGACAGCTCGGCTACAAGAACGTGAAGTATCTGTCGCGGGTGATCGTGACCGATACACTCGAGCACTTCGGCAAAGGTGTCGGCGGTATCGCCGCCGAGTACGGCTATTCGTGGTGGGCCGGAATCTGAGCTGATGGCTCACAGCCAGCGGCGCACGCGTTTCGTGTAGTCGTCCCAAGTCGCGCCGTGCGTGCGCGCCAACCATGGCTCTTCGCCGAGCACGACGCGCAGGTGAAAGGCGATTGCCACCAGGATCGTGTACCAATACAACCCGCGAACGTCGAACGACACGGCCCAACCGAGCACGATCAGCAGCACCGAGACGTACATCGGATTGCGCGAATGGCGATACAACCCGGCAGTCACCAGATACTGCGGCGGCGACCACGGCGCCAGAGTTCCCTTGCCGAAGACGTAGAAATCGCGCACGCACCAGAGCAGCCCGGCGCATCCGATCACCAGTGGCAACAGCCCGAGCGGCTGCACGAGCCCGGTCCGCGAAGTCGACAGGAGCCAATAGATCGGGATCGCAAACGCTACGATCCCGGGTAGCGCGAGGAATGCGAACAGGGCGCGCAGGAACATGCGTGAATCATGTCATTTCGCCGCGCCCGTCGAAACAGTCTGCAGCTGCCACCGCGCTGCGAGCGTTGCGAGCTTTTCCTCCGATCTCCAAGGCTTGATGCGGCCTTGTCCGAGCGCGGCGATTTCCGTGCGCAGCCGTTGCTCTGTGGCGGAAACATCAGCCGCAGCCTTCGCGTAGGCGTCGCGTTCGACGAGCACGCCGCATTCGATTCCTTCGGCGGCGAGCGCTTCTGCTACCACATCGCGGAACAGCTTGCCTTCGAGCGCATGCACGCGAACGTGTGGATTGCCGAGCGAATCGGGATCGATCACGCTGCCGACGACCATGCCGGCCCGCTTGATGCCGCCGCCCTCCTGCAGCACTTTGCGCACTTCACGCGCCGCGATCCGGCGCACTTCCTTCACCGCCTTTGCGGAAAGCTCGGCGCCGCGCCGTTCCGGCAGCTCGATAGTCGGATGATAAGGAAAGCGGGACTGAGGCAGCTCTTCGCTGGAGAGCGCAACGGTGCGGATCGCCTCGATCGCGAAGCCGTCCGCGCCCTTGCTCAGAATGGCCGCAATGGCAAAGCCCGACTTGATTCGCAGGCCGATGGCTTTCATCGGGTGGCTCCCCGTTCCGCCGCGATCATGCTCCGGGAAGCATGATCGCGCTAGAACCTGCCATCGGCCGTCAGGTTTATCAGTCCTTGGCGACGGTGACGGGATCCAGCTCCCGCGCGCTCATCAATGCAAAGCGGAGCGAGTAGTTGCCCTCGTGACAGGCGTATTCGAGCATCTGCTCGTCGGAACGCCCGAAGCGCGTTTCGCCCTTCCAGGGCTGCGTGTAGTAAGTGGGGTCCTCCACCGTGAACACGTAGCTGAGCTCATCCGGCGACACACGAGTAATCCTCTCTGTCACGGTAGTGTTCGGTCCAACGTAGAACAGCATCCCTGGGCCGGCGCGCGCGGCGCTGGTCGGCGCGAAGTACTTCGTCTCGATCACCAGGGTCGCGCCTTCCCACCAGCCGATTGCATCACCTAGCCAGGAGACGACCGAAGCCGGTACGTGCTGCGCGTTCATGCGAATGACGCGTGCTTCGTGCAGCTCCTCGGATGCGATGACGATGGAGCTCTGCGTCTGCACGATCTGCCGCAGATCATCAGCGGGCACGACAGTGACCGGCGGTGCCGCGCTGGTTGCAGTGAGACAGCGCTCCGAGCCCGGCCGCGCTTCGGGACCATCGAACGCCGTGAGCACGGCCGGGCCGGCCGTTTTCGCCAGCGCTTTGAAGTGCTCGTTGCCCGGGATTTTGCCGTCGGCCGGCTCGGTGATGATCGAGCTGCGATACTCGCCGCGAATCGGCTCGACGCCGCGATCCCAGAAATACTCCGCGGGCTCCCCGGGCTTCGACAAATCGTTGGTCTTCGCCAGGATCCGCGTCTGCAGCTGCGCTGCTTCTTCGCGCGTGATGACGAAAGACTTCAGCTCCGCAGGTCGCTCCAGCGGCGTGATGTTCCGGTGCGACCACACGCCCTGCAAATCGACCTGGCCGTCGGCCAGGCGTGGCGGCCGATACTCGCCTGCCTGCGCAGCGGCGGCAGCTGCCAACAATCCGCATACATATATATAGCGCACGAAACCATCCCCGGAACGTTGCCGAGGATCATTGTCGGGGCGGCCGGCTCGCCCCGGAACGCACTAAAGTAAGCGGGGGTGTCTCACGACTGCCGGGTCGACATGTGTGTTTGGCTAATCCGCGGCCTTCAGCCAGCGTCGCACGTTTTGTTTTCCCGCCAAGTCCACCGCGAACGACAGCGCGATCAGCCGCAGTTCGACAATCAGCCTTTGCTGTTCCAAGTACAAGCGGTCGAGTCGCCGCGTGATATCCGGGTTAGCGGAGAAGCGGGTTACTCGCTGCGCGACAGCGATGCCTGCAACGAGCGGCGCGAACGCTGCACATGCAGTACCTGCGACGAGCAGATCGAGCGCGCGCTTCCCGGTGTACGGTGTGGTTGATGAAGGGCTCATAGTTCTAAACTCCTGCGCTGACGCACTGACTGGCTCGGGCAGCCTCGTCGCCGACGCCGAGCGCTTCGAGCTGCGGACGAAGCTTGAGATGCCGCTGACGCGAGTGCTCGATCAGCGGCCGCCAGAGCGCCGCAGTGAGCCGGTGTCGTATCAGCAAGTGCCAGAAGCGGTTCGATCTCTTGTAGAGGTAGCTCATCGCGAGATACGCGAGCACCGCGCTGCTGTCGCTCGGCCGGCGTTTCCAGATGGACGCGTGCGAGAACAATGTGTCGTAGCACCACGCATAGCCGCGATCGAGCTCATCGCAGCTCATGTGCTTCGGCTGGAACACCACGTGCGCCGTGTCGTACTGGTCCCAATCTCGATGCAGAATGCGCCCCTCTCTCTCGAGCTGCCGGAACAGCGGCGTGCCCGGATACGGCGTCAGGATGTGGAACGTTGCGCACTCGAGCCGGTTGTCTTCGATCCACTGCACCGTGCGTGCAAAAACGTCGGGGCCGTCGTGATCGAATCCGAGCACGAAACTGCCGTTCACTTGAATGCCGTAACGATGCAGCAACGCGACCCGACGCGCGTAGTCAACCGGCGCCGGCGTGCGCTTGCGCGCGTCGGTGAGATTGCCTTCGTTCAGCGATTCGAAGCCGACGAACACGCCGGTACAACCGGACAGCGCCATGTCCCGCACCAGCGTGGGATCGTCTGTCACGTCGATCGTGACGGCTGCGCTCCAGATGATTCCGAGCGGACGCAACGCCGCGCATAGCTTGCGCAGGTACGCTGGTCGCGAGCCGAGGTTGTTGTCGACGAAAACGACGTACGGTTGTACGTCGGCGACGATCTCATCGACGACCTGCTGCACTTCGCGCATGCGATACGGCATGTGCAAGCCCTCCGTGGCGAGGTAGCAGAAACCGCAGCGATTGTGACAACCGCGCGTCGCGATCACGCTGGTCGTCGTCAGAAACGACTCGCGCGGCAGGATGGCGCGGCGGGGCGGCGGATCCAGCGCATAGGGTCGCGAGTAGTCGGCGGTATAGCGCCGCTGCAACTGGCCTCGCTCGACGTCGGCCAGAATCGCCGGCCACAACTGCACGCCGTCGCCAATCGCGATGGCATCGGCATGCTCCAGCGCTTCCTCCGGACAGGAGAGCACGTGCAACCCGCCGAGCACGACGATCGAGCCCTGTGAGCGATACCACGAGGCCAGTTCGTAGGCACGCCGCGCGAACGTCAGGTGCACACTGATGCCGACAACTTGCGGCAACGGGTCGGCCGGCGGCGGCCCCTGCAACAGGTTCTCGTCCCAATAGCGCACCTCCCAGTGCGGCGGCGTCGCGCCCGCGATGCTCGTCAGTGCCAGGGTCGGCGTCAGAACATGCTTGCCGAAGCTGGCGCGAGGATCCTTGGCGTAGAACGGATTCACGAGCAGAGCGCAGTTCCGTGCTACGGCTCTGCCGACGCCGTGCGGGCCGAGCGCCGGCGCGATCGCCATGTCTGCCGGCACGCTCGGTGCACGTCGGGGTTCACCCATGGCTCACGCTCGCATCCGGCTCTGCTTCGATAGCGCCGAAGCGACGGTGCCGGGTTGCATACTCTTCCAGCGCTGCATCGAGTTCCCGTGCGTCGAAGTCCGGCCACAGGCAATCGACGAAATGCAGCTCGGCGTACGCGCACTCCCACAACAGGAAGTCGCTCAGCCGCTTCTCGCCGCCGGTGCGTATCAGCAGATCGACTTCCGGCGCCGGCAACGCCGAGTGATCCACTTCAGCCAGTCGCTCGACGAAGCGCGAACGGTCCATGTCGTCTGCAGGTCGCGCGCCGCGACACACTTCGACGAGGCTGTGCTGGGCGGAGTAATCCACCGCGATGCGCAAACGCATGCCCGTGCAGTGAGCGGTCGCCCGTTCGCTGCTCTCTATCAAGGCGAGCAAGTCGGGGCTCAACCGGTCGCGACGACCGATGACGTTCATGCGGATCGACTGCTCGATGCAACGCGAGGTTTGCGTCTGCAGGTGCCGCTTGAACAATGCGAACAGGCCGCTCACTTCTGCACCCGGCCGCTGCCAGTTCGCGGCCGAGAATGCGTACAGAGTCAGCGTGCCGATGCGCCGCCGCGCCGCCGCTTCGACGACCGTGTTGACTGCGTCCGCGCCGGCACGATGCCCAGCCGTGCGCGGCAAGCGCTGGCGCAGCGCCCAGCGGCCGTTACCGTCCATGATGATTGCGATGTGCATTGGAGAGTACTCTGTATTGCAAAGTTAAGAGGCAAAATTTTTCAGGTGCGCCGGGTCGCCTTGATCACAGCCTCGACGTGGTCCAGGTAGCGATGCAGCGCGTTGCGGCCGACCGCGGTGATGCGATAGAGCGAGCGCGGCCGACGCTCCTCGAACGACTTGGTGCAGGTCACGTAGCCCGCTTCCTCGAGCTTGCGCGCGTGCGCGCTCAGGTTGCCGTCGCTGACGTCGAACAATGCCCTGAGCTCTACGAACGTCAGCTCTTCGCGCACGGCCAGCGCGCTCATGATGCCGAGGCGCACGCGCTCATAGATCAGCCGATCGAACTTCCCATCGTCCGCGGCATTGGCTGCAGCCGGCACGGCAGCGAGTTTCGGTCGCTTGCGTTTCGCCGGCGCTGTCGTCTTGCGCGGATCAGCCTTCGCTGCCATGCCCTGCCCTTCGCACCAGATAGCCGAAACCAAGATGCAGCCCACCGAACCCGACACCGAGCAGCGGAATCTGCAAACCCTCCGGGAGCATCAATGCCAGCAACCCCGTCGCGACGAACGAAGTGCCCAGAATGCCGATCGATTTCGCCGTTGCAGTACTCGCGGCTATCAGTCCGCAGCCGTACAGCAGCAACCACGTACCGGGGATAGCCCGCGCGTTGCCGCTCGACCAAAGCACTGCCGTCAGCACGGCGCCGGCGAACAGCGACGGGAGCAAACCGATAGCGAATCTGCGGATCGGCGCCTGCCTGAAGAGCAGGACTCCACCCGCAACCGCCGCGACGACGGCGGCGACCAGCCAGACGATCAGCCAATGCGGCCGCATCGCCGGAATCAGTGAAACGATAGTAGCCAGCAAACCGACGGTACCGGAGGCGATGCCGGTCGAGCCCGGGACTGCCAACGACGCCGCGGACTCCATCGACGCCCGGATGTAGCGCAGCGTCGCGGCGGCATGCGAGTCGAGGTGGACCGTGTCGGCGGAGTGCATCGTGTTCTTCCGTGGTCTGCCCACGCCGGCGACGCTACGGCCGGCAGCCCGGCGGTGTCAAGTACTCTGCATTGCAGAGTGATGATGAATGATGGCGAATCATGAAGCCGATGTCATGAGCCGCGCCTAGCAGGATTTACAGCAGCCATTGTCGCGAGCGGGAACTCGGCAGATACTTGCTGCCTCGGAGGTCTCGGTCCTGCTAAGAAAGCGTCGCCGTTCCATCGCTCATCTGCTGTCGCTGGTGTTGCTAATCGCCCAGCTCGGCATGCAGGCGCACGCGTATTCGCATCTGAAGTCGGACCCCGACGGCCTGCCCGGCTCCACGACCCAGCTCTGCGGCCAGTGCGCTTCGTCTGCACCGCTGCTCACGATGGCGAGCGGCTCGCTCTGCATTCGCGTGCCGCACCTGGCGCAGGCGCAGGGCACTGCTCCCGCCAGCATCGACTCCTCGGTTCATCGCCTCCCCCACCCGGCATTTCGCTCCCGCGCGCCCCCTCATCTCCTGTGAATCAGTGATCGCACGACGGCGTTTGCGCCGCTCGTGCCCATTCGCTCACACAGGAGAGAGCTTCCATGATGAGTTGCAAAGCCCTTGCGGCGCTCCTGGCGCTTGCTGGGATGACTGTGCCGGTGCTCGGTCACGCGGCTGACGATGTTGCAAGCCTGCGCAGCGAGCTGCAGGCGCTGAAGGACGAATACAAGACACGCGTCGACGCGCTCGAACAGCGCATCACGCAGCTCGAGAGCGCACCCGTCGGTGCGTTGGCCGAGGCGCCGCCAGCTCCGCAGCCCACGCCCGCGATGGGGTCATCCGGCGGCACCGGGACCGCCTTCAATCCGGCCGTGTCGCTGATCCTGAGCGGCAACTACTCGCACATCGATCAGGATCCCGAAACCTGGCGGATCGGCGGCTTCCTGCCGAGCGACGGTGAAGTCGGACCGGGCGAGCGCAGCTTCAACCTCGGCGAGTCCGAGCTGACGCTGAGCTCGAACGTCGATCCGTATTTCTCGGCGCAGATGACCGCAGCGCTGTCGGCGGAGAACGAAGTCGAAGTCGAGGAAGCCTTCTTCCGCACGCTCGCGCTGCCGGACGGCTTCACGGCGAAAGGCGGCCGCTTCTTCTCGGGCTTCGGCTATCTGAACGAAGTGCACTCGCACGCGTGGGACTTCGCCGATCAGCCGCTCGTCTACCAGGCGTTCTTCGGCGGCCAGTTCAAGCAGGACGGCCTGCAGGTGAAGTGGCTCGCGCCGACGGATCTGTTCATCGAGCTCGGTGCCGAGACCGGTAACGGCAGCGGCTTCCCGGCGACCCGGCGCAATCGCAACGGCTTCAACGGCGCCACGCTGTTCGCTCACGTCGGCGGCGACTACGGCGATGCGACCAGCTGGCGTGCAGGTGCCGCGTATCTCGATCAACGCGCCGAGGATCGCTCGTTCGAGACCGTCGACGAGTTCGACTTGCCGCTGACGGATGCGTTCACGGGCAAGTCACGCACCTGGGTCGTGGATGGCGTCCTGAAGTGGACGCCGATCGGCGATCCGAACCGTCGCCAGCTCAAGCTGCAGGGTGAATACATGCAGCGGCGCGAAACGGGCCTGCTCGCGTTCGACACAGCTGGCTCGAACCTGACGGACGACTACCGCACTACGCAATCGGGTTGGTATCTGCAAGGCGTGTATCAGTTCCTGCCGCGCTGGCGTGCGGGGCTGCGCTACGACTCGCTCGACTCAGGCACGCCGCACATCGGCCTGGTCGAATCGGGCGAGCTGCCGTTGAGCGCGTTCCCGCTGTTGCTGCCGGCGGATCCGGATCGCATCTCGATCATGCTCGACTGGAATCCCAGCGAGTTCTCCCGCCTGCGCGCCCAGTTCGACTGGGATGACGCGCGCGGCGCGGACGATCGCGATCGCGCGCTGCGTCTGCAATACATCTACGGCATCGGCGCGCACGGCGCGCACAAGTTTTGACGAGGACCGCAATCATGTTCAGTTTCATTCGTAGCGCCCTAGCGCTGTGCATTCTGGCGGCAGCGCTGCCTGCGCACGCCGCGCTCAAAGTTCTCGCGACCACGAGCGACTGGGGCGCGCTCGCCAATGAGATCGGCGGCGATCAGGTCAACGTCTACACCGCGACCAGCGCGCTGCAGGACGTCCATCGCGTCGACGCGAAGCCGAGCCTGGTGGCGCGGGCCCGCACCGCCGACCTGGTCGTTGCCACGGGCGCGGAGTTGGAAATCGGCTGGCTACCGGTGCTGATCCAGGAATCCGGCAACAGCCGCATTCAGCCTGGCAGCCCCGGCTACTTCGAAGCCGCATCCGTGCTCTCTCTCGTCGAGAAGCCGGAGCGCTTCGACCGTTCGCTCGGCGACATCCATCCGCAAGGCAATCCGCACGTCCAGCTCGATCCGCGCAACATTGCTCTCGTTGCGAAGGCTCTGAGCGAACGCTTGTCACAGCTGGATGGGGCGCATGCGCAGTACTTCCAGCAACGCGCCAAGGACTTCGATACGCGTTGGCAAGCTGCGATCAAGCGTTGGGAGAGCGAGGCCGCGCCGCTCCGGGGCAAGCCCGTCGTCGTCATGCATCGTGATCAAACGTACCTGTGCCAGTGGCTCGGCCTGCAGCAGGTTGCCGCGATCGAGCCGAAGCCGGGCATGCCGCCGACCGCGGGTTATCTCGGTCAGCTCGTGACGAAACTCACGGCGTCGCCCCCGCGCGTGATCATGCTGAATGCGTACAACGATCCGAAGGCTGCGAACTGGCTGTCGGATCGCGTGCATGCGCCGACCGTCGTGTTGCCGTTCTCCGTCGGCGGCACGCCGGAAGCGAAGGACCTGTTCGGTTTGTTCGACGACACTCTCAATCGACTGCTGGCGGTGCTGAAATGAATCTCTTCTCGACTGACCTGAGCATTCTGTGGCCGGCACTGATCGCCGGCCTGCTCGTAGTGATTTCACATGTGCCGCTCGGACAGCAAGTGCTTTCGCGCGGCATCGTGTTCATCGACCTCGCGATCGCGCAGGTCGCGGGACTCGGCGTGATCGCCGCCAGCAGCTTCGGACTGCCTGTCGAAGGCTGGGGAGCACAGGCTGCGGCGGGTGCTGCTGCGTTGGCGGGCGCGTTGCTGCTGACCTGGACTGAACGCAAGCGCCCCGAAGTGCAGGAAGCTCTCATCGGCATCCTGTTCGTGCTTGCATCGACCGCGCAGATCCTGCTGCTCGCCAACGATCCTCACGGCGGCGAGAACCTGAAAGATCTGCTCGCGGGTCAGATCCTGTGGGTGTCGACGGATCAATTGGTGCGCACTGCCCTGCTCACCGCGGTATTCGCCATCGTCTGGTTTCGATGGCGCGAGAAGATTGGCCGCATCGGCTTCTATGTGCTGTTCGCAGTCGTCGTCACGGCATCGGTGCAGCTCGTCGGCGTGTATCTGGTATTCACGAGCCTGATCGTGCCGGCAGTTGCCACGTATCGACATGCCGCGAATCGACAACTGACGTTCGGTTACGCGCTCGCGTTTGGCAGCTATGTCGCGGGGCTTGCAGCGTCGGTGGTCACCGATCTGCCTTCGAGCCCGGTCATCGTGTGGGCGATGGGCGTCATCGGACTGCTGGTGCATCTCACCGGCAAACGCGGCACGGTTGCGGCTGAAAGCGCCGCACGCGCCGACCATCGAGTGAGGTCGACTGCTTCAGGCTAACAGGGTCTTGGCTAGCGCCGCCGCGTCGCTGCGTGCGGTGAGCTTGTGCTTCGTCCCGGGATACTCGTCGAACAACGCCTGGTGAGCAGCGAGCGAGAGGTCGCCCGCGCGCGAGTAGTACTCGCGCACCCACGCGAGCAGAAATTCCAGGTGCTGGTCCTGCACCTGCTTCGACGCGTACTTGTGCGGTTCCCACGGCCTGCTGCGACAGTTCGCGACGCACGCTTCGACGCCCGGCTCGATAAATAACAGAACGGGTGAATACGCCAACGCCGCGCGCACGAGCCCGGCGTAACAACCCTCGACGACCCAGCTCTCGCTCGCCTCGCAAAATGCCTGTACATCGCGGACCGCGGCGTCCGGAGCGCGGGCGACGGCAACCTTGCCCGGCTCCCATGCAACCGTATCGAGGTCGAGCATCGGCAGTGCGCGCGCAGTCGCGAGCTGCCGCGACAACGTCGACTTACCGGACCCGGAGTTGCCGATCAGCGCGATGCGCATGGTGTCGTCATTCTAGCTAGACTACGGGCCACTATGCGCACCGCCACAATCGCCGCCCTGCAGCTCGGCTCCCAACCCGAAGGCAGCGCCGCCACGCTCGATCGCATCCTCGGTTACTCGAGCGCGATCCGAAATGCAGGCGCACAACTGGTCGTAATGCCCGAGGCGTTGCTCGGCGGTTATCCGAAGGGTGCGGACTTCGGCGCGCGGGTCGGCTATCGCACGCCCGAGGGACGCGAAGCGTTCCTGAAGTATTGGCGCGAAGCGATCGATGTGCCGGGGCCGCAGACCGAGGCACTCGGCGAGCTTGCGCGCAACACCGGGACCGCCTTGGTCGTCGGCGTGATCGAGCGAGACACGACGACGCTCTATTGCACGGCTCTCTTCTTCACCGCGCGCGGCGAGCTTGCAGGCAAGCATCGCAAGCTCGTACCGACTGCGATGGAGCGCTTGATCTGGGGCCAGGGAGATGGCTCGACGCTGTTCGCGATGCAGACAGCCGCTGGACGCATCGGCGCGGCTATCTGCTGGGAGAACTACATGCCGCTGCTGCGCACGGCAATGTACGCGAAGGGTCTCGACATCTGGTGTGCGCCGACAGTCGACGAGCGCGACATCTGGCAGACGAGCATGCGGCACATCGCGTACGAGGGCCGGTTGTTCGTCGTCAGCGCGTGCCAGTATCAGCCACCGCCCGGGCCAACCATACCGACCTGGCCAATCGATCGTCCGCTGATCCGCGGCGGAAGCGTGATCGTGTCGCCGCTCGGTGAAGTGCTCGTCGGGCCGGTTTACGGCCGTGACGAGCTACTCGTGGCGACTATCGATCTCGACGACGTCGTGCGCGGTCGCTACGACCTCGACGTCACCGGCCACTACGCACGGCCTGATGTGTTCACGTTGAAGGTTGACGAAGGTGCGAACAAGTAATTCACCTCTTTTTGGCGTAGGCACTGCGCTGCTCGTGTTCACCGCTCTGCTGTCGACGCTCGCACCGACGGCGCACGCCGCCGACGCCGTCTGCAACGTCACGCGCAAGAAGGCGAATCTCAACTTCACCGTCAAGGATATCGAGGGCAAGGACGTGCGGCTGAGCCAGTACAAGGGCAAGGTGGTGCTGTTGAATTTCTGGGCGACGTGGTGCAAGCCGTGTCGAGTCGAGATTCCAGCGCTCACGGCGCTTTATCGGGACTACAAAGATCAAGGGTTCGTGGTGCTCGGGGTTTCGGTCGATTCGGAAGTGTCCGCCGTCAAGCCGTTCGCGCGTGTGATGAAGATGAACTACCCGGTGTTGATCGGCGCGGGGCATGAGGATCTCGGCAATGCGTTCGGGCCGTTCTTGGGATTTCCGACTTCGGTGCTGGTGAAGCGCGACGGTGCGATTTGTCTGGAGCACGTGGGGACGGTCAGCAGGTCGCAGCTCGAAGAGCGGATCGGGAAGCTTTTGTAGGAAGGGGTAGAACCTTGTCGGGCTGAAGCCCGACCTACCGGCAAGAAGTAAGAGTCAGGCTGAAGCCTGACCCACAAGAGCCCACAGCACGGCTCCCTCACAACGCTCATGAAACTCTGAGTTGCCGCGTGCGAATCGCGGCTGCGCGCCGCGCTGCTGCTCGCGTCGGCGCGATTCGTGCGTGCGTGAAACTCTGAGTTGCGCTCGCACCGCGTTCTCAATGCAGCACTCCTCTGCCTAGCATCCCCGCGCGCCCACGAACTGAGCGCGGAACCTTCCAGCAACGGACCAATAACGGAGGTTTGGGGATATGGGCACTGAAGATACGAATCGACAGCCGCCGCAAGAACCGGGCGCGCTGGACGGACTGGATCGAAGGACGGTGCTCAAGACTGGCGCGCTGCTCGGCGCAGCCGCGGTCCTGACATCGAAGAAGTCATTGGTGCTCGCGCAAAGCGCGCCGCCGCTCGCACAACCCGTGCTGTGTGGAACGACGGCCCCGGTGAGCCCACCGACGCGGCCGTTCATCGACGCTCTGCCGGTGCCGCAACCGGCGTTGCCGCAGATCCTGAGCCCGCTGCCGACGAAAGCAGCGAACACTGCAGCCGGCGAAGCAGCGCGCGATGCGCATCAGCGCTGGGAGCAATTCCTGCCGCTGGTCATGTACCGCATGAATGCAGCGCCGTCCCTGCATCAGCACCACACTGACCTGCTGCCGTCATTCATGTGGACGTTCAACGGCACGTATCCGGCACCGACGCCGCTGAACTACTACGGTGTCCCGACGATCGTGCGCTTCGTGAACAATCTGCCGACGACGCCGCCGAACACGACGTTCGGCGTCAACGAGATCACGGTCCACCTGCACAACGGTCATACCGGCTCGGAGAGCGACGGCTTCGCCGGCGACTTCTTCTCGACCGGCTTCTACAAGGACAACCACTACGCGAACGCCTACGCCGGCATCGACACCTTCGGCGGCATCGGCGATGCGCGCGAGGCGATGCACACGTTCTGGTTCCACGATCATCGCGCCGGCTTCACGGCCAACAACAACTATCTCGGCCTGAACGGCATGTACATCGTGTACGACAGCAAGGACCCGGGCCACGAGCTCGCGACACCCGGCTCGCTGCGCCTGCCGAACTACTACGGCATCACCGACATTCCGCTGATCCTCACCGACAAGCGCTTCTGCCCGGCCGCGAACGGCCGCAACGAAGTCTTCCAGGTGGTCGGCAACGGCGCGCCGGGCGGCGACAAGTGGGTCGTCAACGGCAAGATCCAGCCGAAGCTGACGGTGCGCCGGCGCAAATATCGCTTCCGCGTCCTCAACACCGGGCCCGCGAAGACCTGGAACCTGAGCCTGATCCGTCCGGACGGCACGCAGGCGCCGATCACGATCGTCGCTGTCGACGCGAACTTCCTGCCATCGCCCGTGACACTCACGAATCGCACGCTCGATGTATTCGTCGCGATGCGCTTCGACGTGGTCATCGACTTCTCGGCGTTCCCAGCCGGCACGTCGGTGTACCTGAAGGAAAACGTGGCGCAGAACGTCGGCGTGGCAACTGCCGATCCCGCGCCCGGCCTGCCGATCGGCAATGTGCTGATGCGCTTCGACGTCGTGAATCGCGAGCCGTGGTTCCCGGCGGATACGCCCGCAATCCCGGCCGTGCTCGCGACCATGCCGGATCCGATCGTGCCGGACACCTCGTTCCAGTGGAACTTCACGCTGGTGGGCGGGCGCTTCCTGATCAACGGGCTCGAGTTCGATGCCAACCGCGTCGATCACGTGGTGCTCAAAGGCAGCGCCGAGGAGTGGACGTTGGCCAACGACGTCGCAGCTGGCAACTGGCTGCATCCGGTGCACATCCACTTCGAGGAGGGCCGCATCCAGTCGCGACGGCTGCGCGTCAGCCAGAACCCGGATGTGTTCCAGGACGTGCCGCTGCTGCCCGAGGAGCTCGGCCGCCGCGACGTCTATCCGCTGCCGCCGCAGCACCGCGTGGTCCTGCGCATGCGCTTCCGTGATTTCGTCGGACGCTACCTGATCCACTGTCACAACATGAATCACGAAGACGCCTTCATGATGGTGCGCTGGGACATCGTGGATTCGCTGGAAGAGCTCACGCGTAAACGCCGCGAGATCGACGAGCGCCGCGTGCTCGCCGGCCTGCCGCCGCAATACGGTCCTGACAAGCAGGGAGGGTTCGTCTAATGGCAACCTCAACAAATACGGCGCGTGCGCGCCGGGCCATCAAGAGGCGCGAGCTGTTCTCGAATCTCGCCGGCATCGGCGCCTCGCCGGCATCCGCACAGGCGTGCACGGGCGCGAGCCTGATACCGAACGTCGCACTGCGCACGCACGATGGCAAGGAAGTCCGCTTCTACGAGGACCTCGTCAAGGGCAGGCAGGTGATCATCAACATGATGTACGCCCACTGCGAGGAGTTCTGTCCCGCGATCACCACCCGGCTGGTGGAGATTCACCAGGCGCTGGCGGCACGCATGGGGCGCGACCTGTTCATGTATTCGATCACGCTCAAGCCGCAGGAGGACGATCCTGGCGCGCTCAAGGCGTTCGCGCGAATGCACGGCGCGCTGCTGCCCGGCTGGACGTTCCTGACCGGCGACGCGTACGACATCGAAACGCTGCGCTTCGCGCTGTTCCGGCACGACCACATCAAGTTCGACCTCGACCCGGCGTCGCACACCGCCAAGCTGCGCATCATCAACGATGCGATCAACCGCTGGGTGCACGTCCCGCCGCTGGCGAGCACGATGACGGTGCTGCAGCACATCTCGTGGGCCGATCCGCCGAAGTCGTTCGAGCAGCAGCTGGAAGACAACCGCAAGCTGCAGCTCGCGATCGACAAGGAGCACGAGTTGTACGGGTATCGCAAGATCGTCTGAGAGCGAGGTGCGTATGAGACGTTGCACTATCGGGAGGGCCGGTCTCGCGGCCGGCCTCATGGCGCTGTTGCTCGCGAACGCACCGACGCTCCTGCTCGCCGCCAACGCGTGCGAACAAGAGCTGCGAACCACGCGCTCGCTCACGCAGCAGTACTACATGATCCTGGCCGGGCAGACGGACGTGTTCTACGACCACAGTGGACCGACGTTCGTAATGCTGCAGAGGACTGCCGTGGACGAGACGGACGTCGGTGCGTTCGGCATCTACGCCGGCGAGCGCAAGCAGCCGGTGTTCGGGCCGGTGCCGGCGAGCGTCTACGAGCGGTTCGTGAGTGAGTCCCGCAAGCCCGCGGACGTGCTGCTGCGGCTGTCGCTCAGCAAGCCGCAGTACGACCGCGCGCTCGCGGTGATGCAATCGTGGGAGCGGCGCGTTCGCGAGAAAGCGCTGCTCTATCCCGACATCGCCATGGACAACATCCTGCTCGTGAAGCAGGCCACCGAAGAGCTCAATCGTTGCCGCGAGACGATCGTGGGCTACGGGCTCGACTGGGGCCTGCGGGACGACATCTCCGAGCACAACGTCGCATCGCGTATCCCTTACGAGTATTTCCGGGAGCTGGCGCGGCTGAACGCCGCACGCCACGTCGCTGATGCACACTGAATCCCACACCCAACTACGGAGTGACTGCCATGTCTCAAACAGCCCGACCCGTCGCGGCAAGCGGCGCCACCGGCACCACGTGCACGACACCCGGCCCCTACCGTTCCGGTCGCAATGCCAGAGTCGTCATATTCGTGAAGAAGGGCGACAAGTTTCCCGTCGACACTGACGGAGCCCAGACAACATGGACGTTGTCGGGCGCGTGAAGCGATCAGGCATTCGGGCCCGTTACGCGGCGGTAGCATTCGCTGCCGCCGCGTGCGCGCCTGCTTTCGCGTGTCCGCTGGAAGTCATCGGCACCTGGCGGTTGGTCAGCCCCGACGAACCGCAGCCCATGCTGGTGACTTTCGGCGCCGACGGCTGGGCGAACGTCGTGACCGTGACCGGGGCCGGTCGTCCCGAAGATTTCGACACCATGGCGCAGGTCCGCTACCAGCTCGTCCCGCGCCGCGATCCGAAACGCATCGAATTTCAAACGCCGCGCGGCAATGATCTGTTTCCCGCCGGCACCAGCAGCTGGGCGATCACGACCTACACCGACGAAAGCTTCACGAGCCGGCGTAGCGATTCGGCCGCTGGTGAGCAATCGCTGTGGTCCAGGCTGCAAACGCATCGCTACTTCATGACCTTGGCTACACGAGACGACGCCGCGACGTTCGTCATGTGGACGACGCTCGACGGACAAAAAGCCGGGTACGAGGCGCTCGGCCAAACGAAGCAAGGGACGGCGGCTCGCTTCGGGCGAGTGCCGGACGAGGTCATGCAGGCGTTTGCGCGTGAGAGCAAGCGCACGGATGAAGCGATGATGCGCGTCGAGCTCAGCGAAGCCGAGTACTACCGCACCCATCAGGTCTACGAGGCCTGGAATGCCGTGCTCAGCCGCGATGTCCTCGCTGCAGACCAGGCCGACAATCAAACCGTCGCGCTGCTCGACGCCGCACTTCAGAGCGTCAATCGTTGCGGTGTGAAGCTTCGCACGGCTCAGGATGGCGCAACCGCAGCGCCTGCACGCGGTCCCGGCGATCTGGTGCGCGCGATCCGCAAGCTCAATGACCGCCGGCACGTGCCGGATAAGCTATTTCCCTTTCGCTGGAAGCCACCGGCGGTCGAGTCGTGAAGCGCGCGGCTGCGATGCCGTCGAATGTCAGCAACGCATCGCGCACGAAGTCGATGAACACGGCGGCGTTCTTCGTCGGCGTGCGGCCGGCGTGCACTGCATAGATCCCTGCCTCGATACCCCTGCAGAACTCAGGCAGTACGATCTGCAGCGCGCCCTGCTGAAGCTTGTTCGCTATCACTCCTAACGGCAGATAGACGAACCCGAGACCACTGCAGGCCGCGCGCACCAACGCGAGATTGGTGTCCGACGCCGCCCAGAAATCGATCGGCACGTTGAATCGCTCGCTTCCGGCCCGAAAGTGCCAGCCGGTGTTCGGCTGCTTCGCCCGCTGCAGGCCCAGACAGCGATGACGTGCCAGCTCTGCCGGATGCGACGGCGTGCCGCGATCATGCAGATACGATGGCGCTGCTGCGAGCACCATCGGTGACGTCGCGAGCCTGCGTGCTGTCAACGTCGAGTCCGTGAGCCGCAGCGCGACGCGAATCGCAACGTCGTAGCCGCCGGCGACGATGTCGACGCACGTCTCGGAGGTGTGCGCGTCGAGCACGATGCCCGGATAACGCGGCAGAAACTCGCTGTTCAACTTCGGCAGCAGTCCCGAGCCGAGACAGGTCGGCATGCTGAAGCGCAGGCGTCCGAGCGGCGCATTGCTCAGATGCTCTACGGCAAGCCGCGCCTCTTCCATCATGTCGAAGATGCGGCGGTAGTGCGCGAACAGTGTTTCGCCGGCGCTGGTGAGACTGATGCTGCGCGGGCTGCGATAGATGAGCGTGGTGCCGAGTTCGTCTTCCAGCGCCGCGATTCGTTTACTCGCTTGCGAGCGCGAGATGCTCAGATGTTTCGCGGCTTCCTTGAAACTCAGCGTCTCGGCGATCCGCACGAACAACAGCACGTCCGCGATCATCATGGACCTGGCCCCGGTCGCCCTTCCCTTGCTTCGCGTTGTGCGTCACATCCTAGCGCTGCGCGCGCGCTGAATCCTCATATATATGCGAGCGGGCATTCGCATGCAGACTGAGTCTTTGCAGTTGCAATGCTTACAGAGACGCGTTCATTCGCCGGTGCGGACGAGCAACCAGCCGAGGCCGAGGAGCACGAGCGTCGCGACCAGCTGCTCCAGTCGCGGCCAGCTGAAGAATCGGCCGCTGAAGATCACGACGCCGATGATCGTCATCGCGAACCACACCGCCGTCTGCATCTCAGCCGAGGTTACGCCGAGCCGCGCCATGTACTTCAGCGAGACCACGTACAGGGTGATGCCGACGGCCCAGCCGAGCGCGGAGCGCCCGACGTCGGGCCACGACAGCTGCCCGGCTTGCCAGATCCTGGCCGCGTACACGAAGCCGAGCGAGTCCGCGAAGCCGGACAACACGATCAGGACCAGCACCAGCACCGGGTTCCAGCTCATCGAGGCACCCGAGGTTTATCAGTGCATGTAATGTATGCCAAAACGGCAGGACCCAACATGCACAAGCGTCAAGCCATAGCGTCCTGTGTATACGGGTAAATCTGCGGCAGCGTCTGCGCCTGTGCCTTGACGCGCTCGATCCATCGCACGAACGACGGTCGCGAGGCCAGATCGAAGTTCGCGTCAGCCGCGCGATGGCCGTAGGCGAACACGGCGATGTCGGCAATCGAGTAGCTGTCATTGGCGAGGAACGGATGCTGGCTCAGATGCCGTTCGAGCGCATCCAACGCGCGCTCCGCCGCGCTGCGCTTTGCGGCAGCCAGTGCCTCGTTCGCCTTCACCTTATTGGCCAGCACCCAGAAGCGCAGCGTGCCGACGGTCGGCTCGACGTAGTACTGCTCGAAGAACAGCCACTGCATGACGCGTGCACGTGCCAACCGCTCGGACGGCAGATACTCAGTACCCTCCGCGAGATAGCAAAGGATCGCGTTGGACTCTGCGATGTAGACGCCAGGCTGCGGCTCGAGCACCGGGATCGCGCCGACCGGGTTCTTCTGGAGGAACTCCGGCGTGCGCGATTCGCCCTGGAAGATCGCAACCGGCACGTGCTGGTACGGCTGACCGAGGTGCTGCAACAACAGGCGGATCTTGAAGCCGTTCTGCGACGGCAGGTAGTCGTACAGTTTCAACATCGCGGCGGTTCTCCCTTCTCTGGTGCCGAGAGTTTGCGCACAATCGACAGCCTCGGCACTCCGGAGCTTGCGGCAGAACCATGGAATTCAGCAAACCCGACACGATTGCAGCGGAGCGCGGCCGCTACCATCTCTACATCTCCCACGCGTGCCCGTATTCGGCGCGTGCTGTCCTCGCACGCTGCGTCAAGCAACTCACTGACGTAGTCTCGATGTCGTCGCTCGATCCGGTGCGCGGACCGGACGGCTGGGTGTTCGCCGACGGCGAGTACGCGGATCCGTTGAACGGCTTCCGCGCGCTGCGCGAAGCCTACGAAGCAACGGACGCGAGCTATGAAGGTCGCGTCAGCGTACCGGTGTTGTGGGATCGCAAGACGCGCCGGATCGTTTCCAGCGAGTCCGGCGACATCATGAGAATGTTCGGCTCGGCCTGGGACGCCGTGGGCGGCGCCGCGAACGTGACGCTCTATCCCGAGCGTCTGCGTACTGACATCGACACACTCAATGAGTGGATCGCCAAGCGGGTCAACGACGGCGTCTACGACGTCGGCACTGCCAGGTCACAGCTGGCGTACGAACGTGCACATCGCAAGCTGCTCGAAGCCCTGGATGAGTTGGAGCAGCGTCTCGGCAAGAGCCGGTTTCTGTTCGGCGAGGAGCCGGTGGAAAGCGATTGGCGATTGTTCCCGACGCTCGTGCGCTTCGACGCTGTGTACTCGCGGCTGTTCAAATGCACGCGGCAACTGGCGGAGATGCCGAATCTCTGGAGGTTCACCCGTGAGCTGTATCGCCGCCCAGGCATAGCGGCGACCGTGCGTCACGACGAGATCCTGCGCCACTACTATCGTTCGTTCCCGGCGCTAAATCCCTACGGCATCGTCCCGTTGCTCGACCCGCCCGATTTTGCGCAAACCTCCTGAGCCGGAACAAGCGTCGGCGCGCTTCGTTCGATTCCTATTCGACGAGGAGACCCGCGATGACCGACGAAGTACAGTTGACCGCAAAGCTCTGGAAAGCGCTGAAATCCGACATGACGGTAATGCTCGGACTGAGCGGCGTGGAGGAAGGCCACAGCCAGCCGATGACCGCACAGCTCGACGACGATTCGCAGCGCGGCGGGCCGATCTGGTTTTTCACGGCGACCGATACCGACCTGGTCAAGGCGATGGGCGAGCGTCACCGCTGCGTCATGCACTTTGCCTCGAAGGGCCACGAAGTGTTCGCCTCGCTGCACGGCGAGCTGGTGCGCGACAACGATCGCGCCACGATCGAGCGCTTGTGGAATCGCTTCGTAGCTGCCTGGTTCGAAGGCGGCAAGGACGATCCGCGATTACAGCTGCTGCGCTTCGAACCGGAGCAGGGCCAGGTTTGGCTGAACGAGCACAGCCTGTTCGCAGGAATCAAGCTGCTGCTCGGTCGCGATCCGAAGGCTGAATATAAGGACAAGGTCGGCAACGTGCGGTTGCCGCACTGAAAGTTGCGAGTAAAGAAAAAGGCCGGCGCAGTCGCCCGCGCCGGCCCGATCGCCCCGAACTCAACTAGTTACGCAGTGCCAGCTCGTTCTTGACGCTCTTGACGCCGTCGACCTGCTGGGCCACCTGCGTGGCACGGCTGCGAGCTTCTGCCGTATCCACGAAGCCGCTGAGCTGCACGACGCCCTTGAATGTCTCGACGCTGATCTGGTGCGCCTTGGTCGTCGGATCGGCGATCAACGCAGCCTTCACCTCGCCGGTGATCACGCTATCGTCGATAACACGGCCGGCATTTGCAGCGGTGCTCTCAGCGGGACCGCCCTTTTCGCCGTTCGTGCTGCAGGCCGCCGCAGCGGCGCCCATCATCGCGATCAATACCCAACGTGCAATGTGCTTCATGTGTCGATGTCTCCTCAGTGACTGTCACATAAAGAGCGCAGCGGCGTGCGAAGTTCCCCCACCGCGGCGCACGCCGCAGCGGGTTTGCAAAAGCTGCCCGCGTGGAACGACCGCGCAATTCAATCGTTGAAATAGTTCCAGCCGAGCCGAGGAGAATTGCCATGCCACGCGGCGACAAGTCGAAGTACACGGACAAGCAGAAGCGAAAGGCCCGTCACATCGAAGAGGGATATGAGCAGAGCGGCGTGTCGGAGAAAGAAGCCGAGCGGCGCGCGTGGGCGACGGTGAACAAGGAGACCGGCGGCGGCAACAAGAGCGGCTCAGGTCGCGGCGTGCCGGATACGAACGTCTCGGCGCGCAAAGGTGGACGCATCGGTGGGAAGAAATCGGCTGCGCGGCCAGCGGCGGCTCGCTCGGCTGCGGCTCGTAAGGCAGCAGCGACGCGTAAACGTCACGAGCATCACGCCAGCCGTTGAATGGTTGCAGCGGGTCCTATTTCATCGTCGGCATGACGAAGTCCGAGCCGCCGCGCGGCGCGGTCATCCACCGCGACGTCACCGTCTTGAGCCGCGTATAGAAACGCACGCCTTCCGGCCCGTGGATGTGCAGATCGCCGAACAGTGAGCGCTTCCAGCCGCCGAAGCTGTGAAACGCCATCGGCACCGGAATCGGCACGTTCACGCCGACCATGCCGACTTGCACGTGATGGCAGAACGTGCGCGCCGCGTCGCCGTCGCGCGTGAAGATTGCAGTGCCATTGCCGAACTCATGCTCGTTCACCAGACGCAGCGCGGTCTGCAGATCCGGCACGCGCACGACGACGAGCACCGGGCCGAAGATTTCCTCGCGATAGATCCGCATCTGCGGCTCGACACGATCGAACAGCGTCGCACCGAGATAGAAACCATCCGCGTGGCCGGCTACTTGCAAGCTGCGACCATCGACGACGAGCGTCGCGCCTTCCTTCACGCCAACTTCGATGTAGTCGCGAACGCGCTGCAGATGCTCGCGCGTCACGAGCGGGCCCATCTCGACGCCGGCCGCAGTGCCGGGACCAACCTTCAGAGCCGCGATCAGCGGCCGCAGCTCGGCAATCAGCCGATCGCCCGCATCGCCGACCGCAAGGGCCACTGAAATTGCCATGCAGCGCTCACCCGCCGAGCCGTACGCGGCGCCCATGAGTGCCTGCGCGGCGAGCTTCGTGTCTGCATCGGGCATCACGACCATGTGATTCTTCGCGCCACCGAGTGCCTGCACTCGCTTGCCGGTGCGTGCTGCGGTTTCGTAGACGTGCTTCGCGACGGGTGTCGAGCCGACGAAGCTCACGGCTGCAACGTCGCCATCGGTGAGCAGTGTCTCGACCGCCTCGCGATCTCCGTTCACGACATTGAAGACCCCCGGCGGCAGCCCGGCTTCCGTCAGCAGCTCGGCGAGCCGCAGCCCGCAGGAAGGATCTTTCTCGGAAGGCTTGAGGACGAATGTGTTACCGCAGGCGATCGCGACCGGAAACATCCACAGCGGCACCATCGCGGGAAAATTGAACGGCGTGATGCCGGCACAGACACCGAGCGGCTGCCGCAGCGACCAGCAATCGACACCGCCGCCGACATTGTCCGAGAACTCGCCTTTGAGCAGATGAGGAATCCCGCACGCGAACTCGACCACCTCGATGCCCCGCGTGACTTCACCGCGCGCGTCGGGGAGCACCTTGCCATGCTCGCTCGTGATGATCGCGGCGAGATCGTCGATGTGCCCGTCGAGCAGCGCTTTGAATTTGAACAACACACGCGCGCGTTGCAGCGGCGGTGTCTCGGACCATGCAGGCAGCGCGCTGCGTGCAGATTGAATCGCAGCGCGCGTCTCTTGCTCTGAAGCGAAGCCGACGTTCGCGCTCACGCGACCAGTTGCCGGGTCGAACACTGTTCCTGCGCGACCGGACGCGCCGGCGCGCAGACGTCCATCGATGAAATGACCGAGTTGTGCGCTCATCGCCCGACTCTATCCTCGTCCAGAGGACAGTGCCAGCGGCGCGATCAGGCTGGACTCTGCGCGTGCGGCCGTCCCGGTTGGCGCCGCAACGCATATCCCAAGCCCCCAACGCGGAACCAGCGATACCCGAACTCTTCGAGCGCGATGCGGTGTGCGCCGTCGCCTTGCGCACGGCTTTCGTTCTCGGCCAGCAGGTTCGTCAGCATGTCGCCGCCCTCGCCTTTCACTCGCAGCACGACTTCCAGCGGCTGGCGCGAAAAATTGTGGAGCAGCACGACGCGATTGCCGCGCCATTCGTACATCAGCCCCAGCACGCTGTTGTGCCCCGTCGGCAGGATCGAGCACTCGCCCCAGCCGATCTCGGGCGTCTCCTTACGCTGGCGGATCATGCGTACCAGCCAGTTGAGGAACGACTGCGGATCGCGCCGCTGCTTCTCGACGTTGACCTGCTCGCAGCCGTACACGCCTTCGGTGATGACCGGAGTCGGCAGCCGCTCGGCGAGCGAGAAGCCGCCGTTGTGCTCGCCGCTCCACTGCATCGGCGTGCGCACTGCTTCGCGCTCGGGCAGCGCGAGGTTCTCGCCCATCCCGATCTCATCGCCATAGCGGATCACCGGCGTGCCGGGTAGCGCGAACAACATGCTGTACGCGAGCTCCATGTTGCGGCGGTCGCCGAGCATCGGCGCCAGCCTGCGTCGAATGCCGCGGTTGTAGAGCTGCATCTTCGGCTCGGGACCGAAACGCTGAAAAACGGTCTGGCGCTGGCGCTCGCTGAGCCGCCCGAGATCGAGCTCGTCATGATTGCGCAGGAACTGCGCCCACTGCGAGGTGTTCGGAATGTCCTGGGTCCGGCGCAGTGCTTCCGCGAGCGGCCGTACGTCCTCGGAGGCCAGCGCGTAGAACAGGTGCTGGTTGACGAAGAAGTTGAACATCATCTGGATGCCTTCGCCCTCGTCGCCGAAATACCGCATGTTGTCCCGCGGCAGCACGTTCGCTTCGCCGAGCAGGATCGCATCGCGCGAGCGCCACTGCAGGAAGCGCCGCATCTCCTCCAGCCAGTCGAAGTGCAGCTTCGGCTGTTTGCGGCTCGACAGCGGCGAGCCCTGGATGATGAAAGGCACCGCATCGACGCGAAAGCCGGCGACCCCGAGCTCCAGCCAGTAACCCATGATGCGCATGATCTCGGCGCGCACGTCCGGATTGTCCATGTTGAGATCGGGCTGGAAGTCGTAGAACACGTGGTAGAAGTACTCGCGCGCCAGCTTGTCGTACGTCCACACGGACTTTTGCACGCCCGGGAAGACCATGCCCTGGTTCCAGCCGGGCGGCCGCTTCTTCGACCAGATGTACCAGTCGCGCAGCGGCGATTTCGCATCGCGCCGCGCAGCCTGGAACCACGGGTGCTTGTCGGAAGTGTGGTTGACGACCAGGTCGACGATCACGCCGATGCCGCGCTTGTTCGCCTGGTTCATGAACTCGACGAACTCGCCGCTCGAGCCGTGGCGCGGATCGACCCCGTAGAAATCCGAGATGTCGTAGCCGTTGTCGCGGTTCGGCGAGGGCTGGAACGGCGCGAGCCAGATGACGTCGATGCCGAGCGAATCGAGATAGTCCAGGCGCTGCATCAAGCCGTGGAAGTCGCCGCAGCCGTCGCCGTTGCCGTCCATGAACGTTTCCAGGTCGAGGCTGTAGACGACCGCGTTCTTGTACCAGAGGTCGGTGATCATTTTCTCGCAACGCGCCTGCGCGGGCGCTTGTTGCGCTCCTACATCCAGTAGGGGAACAGCGACGCGCTGCACTTCGTTCATAGGGAATGATTACAGCTCTGGGGTGGATGCTCGCCGGCGGCGCGATTGCGCTGCTGACCTTCATGCTGACGCATCGGCGGCTCACGCCATATCTACATTTGCAGCTCGACGAGCTGCCAGAGCTGTGCGAAAGCATGCAGTCGCTTGCAGTTTTGACCGGCGGCGCAGTGCACGAAGGCAATCGCTGCCAGGTGCTGCAGAACGGCGCGTTGTTCCCCGCGATGATCGCGGACATCCAGGCGGCGCGTCACACGGTTCACCTGGAAACGTTCGTGTGGACTGCAGGCGAAGTCGAGCGGCAGTTCGTCGACGTGCTCTGCGCCAAGGCGCGCGAGGGCGTCAAGGTGCGCCTGCTCATCGACGCGCTCGGCGGTTCCAGCGCGACTGAGGCGCGACTGTGCGAGCTGCGCGAAGCCGGCGTCGAGCTGAACCTGTACTGTCGCCCCGCATGGTGGAACCTGCGCCGCTTCAATCATCGTACGCACCGCAAGATCCTCATCCTCGACGGCGCGGTCGGCTATACGTTCGGCCATGGCATCGCGGATCAATGGCTCGGTGACGGCGAAGACAAGGATCATTGGCGCGATACTGCCGTGCGGCTGGAAGGACCCGTTGCGAGCGCGCTGCAGTCCGTGTTCCTGGAGAACTGGATCGAAGAGACGAACTGCGTTCCGGCCGGCGACGGCTGCTATCCCGGGCCCGAGCCCAAAGGCGATGTCGCCGCACACGTCGTCAGCAGCGCATCGGAAGAAGTGGGCTCCAAGGTCGCATTGCTGTACACCGTGGCAATCGCCTCGGCGCGCAAGGAAGTGATCATCCAGAATCCCTACTTCGCGCCCGACGACGGAGTCTGCGAGCTGTTCGCGAAGATGGTGAAGCGCGGCGTCGCTGTGCACCTGATGCTTCCCGGCCGCAAGACCGACAGCCCGTTCGTGCGCCTGGCTGGCACCTATCTATACCAATCGCTGCTCGAAGCAGGCGTACGCGTGTACGAGTTCGAGCCCACGCTGCCCCACCAGAAGATCGTCATCGTCGATCGCATCTGGTCGCATGTCGGCTCGACCAACTTCGACGCGCGCTCGCTGGCGCTCAACGAGGAGGTCGGCGTCGGTATTCTCGGCAAGGAAACGGCAGAGGAATTGCGCGCGGCGTTCGTCGAGGACTTGAAGCGCAGCTCGGAGCTGCAACTGGAACGTTGGCGCCGCCGGCCGCTACTGGATCGCGGCTACAGCTGGCTCGCCTATCAACTGCACTCTCAGTTGTAGCGAACGTGAGGATTGCTGGGCTGCGGTTGCGGCTCAGGCGAGCGCGAAGCGACGTGCAAGGACTGCAGTGCTTCCTTGGCGCGCAGCCATTCGCAGAACACATCGATGCCGGTGCCGCGGCGGCTGGAGATGCCGAGCACCGGCGCGTCGCAGCCGATCGTTCGCAGATTTCTGTGCAGGCGCAGGTCGTCGAACTGCGGCGCGCTCGCGAGCAGGTCAGTCTTCGTCAGCAACACCAGGTCCGCCGCGCGGAACAGCGCCGGCTCGCGTTGCGGCCGATCGTCGCCGTCCGCCACGGACAGCAGCGCGACGTTGTGATGCTGGCCGAGACTCAGGCTCGCGGGGCAAGTGAGCTTGCCGTCGCTCTCGATGAAGAGCAGGTCGAGGTCGGGCGTAACGATGTCGCGCAGCGCCCGGGTCACCATGTGAGCATCGAGATGACGAGCGCTGCCCGTCATGACCTGGATCGTCGGCACGCCCAACACGCGCAGCTTGCGGATGTCGTCGTCGGCAGCAAGATCGCTCGCGAGGACGGCGATTCGATAATCGCGGATCAGCGTCGGGATGGTGGATTCCAGCAGCGAGGTCTTGCCGGCGCGCGGCGTGGAGATCAGGTTGATGGCGGTGACGCCGTGGAGATCGAGGTAGTCGCGGTTGCGGCGTGCGACCCGGTCGTTACGGACCAGCGCGCTGCCTATTGCTGCAAGCGCCTCGCGACCCTGCTCGTCTGCTGCCTGATCCGCCGTGCCGGCCGTGCTCGCCAGTTCGAGGTTGCAGAGCTCGCACGTGACCGCAGTCCGTTTTTCCTTGTTATTCGTCATGAGCGGCGTGATCCCATTCGCTGCCACCGGTACTAGTACGTATACGTAGAATACCCGGCGCCGGATGCACATTGCGCCGGGGCGTCGCCTGATTGCGTCTAGGCCTTTAGGCCTAGGACCAATGGCGGTGCGGCGCAGGCCGTTGCTTAGACAACGGTGTCACAGCTTGCCGGCCCGGACTACAACGGGTCGTGTCGGGAAATTTCCGGAAGATGCCCTCGACCGCCTTGTCGACCGCCGGGCCCAGGCGACCGGATGGAAACCAGTGGCAGACGTCGAGCGGACCTCGGCGCCGCGTCCGGACCGAAGGTGTCATCGAATGACTAGGGTTTGGATCTCGAGAGCGCCAGCCACAGTCCGCCGCCGATCAGGCACACGCCACCAATCCGCGACGCGGCCCTCACGCGTTTCGGATCTATGCGCCCGGCGACACGGCCGGAGAGCAGTGCATAGGTGCCGTCGGAGATCGCGGCGAGCACCATCGCTGTCCCGCCGAGGATTGCAATTTGCAGAGTCCGATTCCCGGTCGGATCGAGGAATTGCGGCAGCAGTGCGCCAAAGAACAGCAGCTGCTTGGGATTGCCGAGCGATACGATGAGCCCCTGCACGAAGAAGCCCGTGCGCGGCGCCTTCACCTGCAGCGCCGCCGTGGCACTGCCGGCCGACCGGAACAGCTGAATGCCGAGGATGATCAGGTAGACGGCGCCGGCCAGCTTGATCCACTCGAACCAATGGCCCACGGCGCTCACGATAGAGGTGAGACCGATCGCGACGGTGATGATCATCAGTCCGACGCCGGCCTGCGTGCCTGCCACATTCAGCAGCCCTGCACGCACCCCGTGGCGCATTCCGTTTGCCAGAATCAGTGCGTTGCTCGGGCCGGGAATGACAACGGCCACGGAGCAGACGGCGACATAAGCGAAGTAGGTTTCGAGATTCATGAGCGTCACTCCGCAATCTGAGTGCCGCAGCTTACATGCTATCGTCGCGCGCATGCACAAGTCATTCGCCGCGGCACTTGCCGCAGCTGTACTCCTGCTCGCCGCTCCTGAGTCGGCTTCGGCGCAAACAGACGCTATCGATCTCCTCATCAAGAACGCGCGTATCGTAGACGGCACTGGCGCGCCCGCTTATCAGGGTGACATTGCCGTGCGCGGCGACACGATCCTGCGCATCGCCCCGCGTATCGATGGTCCCGCGACGAAGGTCGTGGATGCTGGCGGCAAAGTCATCGCGCCGGGTTTCATCGACATTCACGTCCACGCGCGCGACAACATTTTCAAAGTGCCGACTGCGGACAACTACGTGCGCCAGGGCGTGACGACACTCATCGAAGGTCCTGACGGCTCTTCGCCATTGCCGATCGGCGCCTTCCTCGATCGCGTCGCGAAGGCCGCGATCGTGCCGAACTTCGCGATTTTCGTGGGCCAGGGCTCCGTTCGCGATTCGGTGATGGGCGCAGTCGATCGCCGCGCAACGCCCGAGGAGCTCGAGCAAATGCGCAAGATCGTGCGGCAAGGAATGCTGGATGGCGCTTTCGGCTTGAGCACGGGCTTGTTCTACGTGCCCGGCGCTTTCACGCCGACTGACGAAGTCGTCGAGCTGGCGAAGGTTGCCGGCCAGATGCACGGCATCCATATCTCCCACATGCGCGACGAAGCAACGCACGTGTTGGACAGCGTCCGCGAGACGATCGAGATCGGGGAAAAAGGCGGCCTGCCGACTCAGATCACGCATCACAAGATCATCGGCGCGCTGAACTGGGGCAAGAGCGTCGACACGCTGCGCATGGTCGATGAGGCACGCGCCCGCGGCGTCGACGTCACCATCGATCAGTATCCGTACACAGCATCGTCGACGAGCATTCAGGCGGCGCTGCTGCCCGCCTGGGCCAGCGAAGGTGGCCGCGCGCGCATGTTGGCGAGATTGAAGGATGATGCGGCACGGTCGCGCATCCGTACCGAGACGATCCGACTCATCAAGGAAGAGCGCGGCGGCGGCGATCCCAACAACGTGCAGATTTCCGCGTGCGAATGGGATCCATCGCTGGCCGGCAAGCGGCTGAGCGAGGTGACGATCGCGCGCAGGCTCGAACCGACGGTCGAAAACGCAGCCGATACCGCGCTGTGGATGGTCGAGCAAGGCGAATGCCTCGCCATCTTCCATGCCATCAACGAGCAAGACCTGCAGCGCATTCTGAAACATCCGGGGACGATGATTGCGTCGGACGGCTCGATTCCGATCTACGGGCAAGCCAGCCCGCACCCCCGTTCCTACGGTACGTTCGCGCGCGTTCTCGGGCGGTACGTGCGCGAGCTGAAGGTGATCACACTCGAAGATGCCGTTCGCAAGATGTCAGGCTCTCCCGCCAAGCGTCTCGGCCTCGCCGATCGCGGGCTGCTGAAAGAAGGGCTCAAAGCAGATCTCGTCGTCTTCGATCCCGACACCGTGCGCGACCTGGCCACTTTCGAAAAACCGCATCAGTATGCCGAGGGCGTTTCGCTCGTGGTCATCAACGGCGAGGTGGTGTTCGAGAATGAACGAATGACCGCGGCCCGCCCCGGCCGCGTACTCTACGGCCCAGGACACGAGCGATGAGCAGCCAGCATTCCGGTTCATGCCTGTGCGGCGCCGTCCGCTTCGCAATCGAAGGAGACTTCGAGCACTTCTATCTGTGCCATTGCCAGCACTGTCGCAAGGACACCG
>Ga0134127_10000172_pt1 | contig 76330 bp, 58 predicted proteins | sample KB31753_FD_96459 | JGI IMG/M metagenome (GOLD analysis project Ga0134127, IMG submission 96459) | Terrestrial soil microbial communities with excess Nitrogen fertilizer from Kellogg Biological Station, Michigan, USA - KB3-175-3 | ecosystem: Environmental > Terrestrial > Soil > Unclassified ... | reverse complement strand
CCCTCGGCCTTTGTGGTGCTCGATGCTTTCCCGCTCACGCCCAACGGGAAAATCGATCGCAAGGCTTTGCCCATCCCTGAGTATGCCCACCAGACGGCTACCTATGTTGCGCCACGCAATTCGATCGAAGAACAAATCGCCGACATTTGGGCAAAGGTGCTGCGCATCAGGCAAGTGGGCGCAACCGACGACTTCTTCGCCCTCGGCGGCCATTCGCTGTTGGCCACTCAGGTGGTCTCGCGCATCCGCCAGTCGTTGAAGGTAGAAGTTCCCTTGCGCGCTTTGTTTGAAGCGCCAACCGTAGCTCAACTGGCGCAGCGTGTCGAAGCTCTTGGTGGAAAAGAAACCGCTTCCATTCCAGCCATTAGGCCCGCAGCACGCGAGAGCAACCTTCCTCTTTCTTTTGCGCAGCAGCGCCTCTGGTTCTTAAACGAACTTGAGCCCGACAACCCCCTGTACAACATTCCGATTGCGGTCGCGATGAGCGGCGAACTGAGCTTTGACGCGCTGGAGCGTTCCCTGAACGCAATTGTCCGTCGCCACGAAGTGTTGCGCACCACCTTTCGGCTCGAGAACAATCAGCCTGTCCAGGTGATCGCACCGGAATTGAAGTTGACCGTGGAAGTTTTTGACCTGACCAGCGTACCGGCCACCGAGCAGCAGGGCGTGGTCAGCCGGATGGCGATTGAGGGTGCGTCAGCGATTTTCAATTTGCGGACCGGGCCCTTGTTCCGTGCAGCCGTCTTGCGGCTCAACCAGCGTGACCACGTTTTGCTGCTTAACATGCACCACATCGTCAGCGATGGCTGGTCGCTTTGGCAATTCGTCAAGGAGTTGGCGGAGTTGTATGCCGCTTTCGTGCAGGGCACTCAACCCTCTCTCGAAGACTTGGGCATCCAGTATGCCGACTACGGAGTTTGGCAGCGTCAATGGATGCAGGGCAGGGTCCTCGACCAGCACCTTGAGTATTGGAAGAAACAACTGGCGGGCGCTCCTGGTGTGTTGGAACTTCCCGCCGATCGCATCCGTCCGGCGGTGCAAACTTACCGCGGCGCGACTGAGACTGCCTTGTTCCCGACCGATTTGCTGGCCGAGCTTAGGGAAATCAGCGCAGCCGAAGGCGCCACACTGTTCATGACCTTGTTGGCCGCCTACCAAACGCTCATCTTCCGATACACCGGACAGGACGATGTCGTGGTGGGAACACCGATTGCGAATCGTACCCGCGCAGAGATCGAAGATTTGATCGGATTTTTTGTAAACGCGCTGGTGATGCGGACTGATCTTTCTGGGGACCCACCCTTCCGCGAAGTAGTCGGGCGTGTGCGATCCGTCGCGCTCGGGGCCTATGCTCATCAGGACCTGCCTTTTGAGAAGTTGGTGGAAGTCCTCCAGCCGGAAAGAGACCTGACTCGGACCCCATTGTTCCAAGTGTGGTTTGCGCTCCAAAATGCGCCCCGCAGCGAGTTCAAGTTGCCCGGACTCGATCTACGCACCATGGCCGTCCACAACGGTACCTCGAAGTTTGACCTCGGTCTGTTCGTGGTTGAGAAACCGGAAGGCCTGTCTTGCATGGTCGAGTACTCCACGGACTTGTTCGATGCGGTCACCATCCGGCGTTTTCTCGGTCATTTCCGCACGCTACTCGAAGGAATCGCCGCATCTCCGGATATGCATGTTTCTGATCTTCCCTGGCTCACCGAGGACGAGCGGCATCAGATCATCGAGCACTGGAACGATACCCGGATGCAGTATTCGCGTGACCTCTGCCTGCACCAAATCATCGAGCAGCAAGCGCAGAAGACCCCGGACGCACCCGCTCTGATTTTTGAATCCGAGAAGCTGACGTATCGGGAACTCAACGAGCGGGCAAATCAATTGGCGCACCGGCTGCGGCGGCTGCAGGTCGGCCCCGATATCCTGGTCGGCGTGTGTGCCGAACGTTCCGTCGAGATGGTTGTAGCCCTGCTCGGCACGTTGAAAGCTGGAGGCGCGTACGTTCCACTCGATCCGGATTACCCGCTAGAACGATTAACCAATGTTTTGGAGGACGCAGCCCCGGCAGCGGTGCTGACTCAGGAACGACTTCTGGAGATTCTCCCCAAGAACGATATCCCTGTCCTTTGCCTAGATCGCGATTGGGGAAAACTATCTGACGAACCGCGAACCAATCCCGACTGTATTACCAGCGGCAAAGACCAGGCGTATGCGATTTTCACCTCGGGTTCCACGGGCAAGCCCAAGGGTGTTCCCAATGTGCACGAAGGAATCGTCAACCGCTTGCTGTGGATGCAGCACGCGTATGGACTCGATGGCACGGACCGGGTCATGCAGAAGACTCCTTACAGCTTCGACGTTTCCGTATGGGAATTCTTCTGGCCGCTGATGACCGGAGCCAGCGTGGTGATTGCGATCCCGGAGGGACATAAAGACCCCAACTATCTCGTGGAATTGATCCAACGGCAGCAGATCACCACCATGCACTTTGTGCCTTCCATGTTGCGCATGTTTCTCGAAGCCGAAGGCGTAGAAAAGTGCACCAGTCTGCGACGCGTGATTTGCAGCGGCGAGGCTCTTCCGGTCGATGTCGAGAACCGATTCTTCGAACGGCTGAACGCGGAACTGCACAATCTGTACGGACCCACAGAAGCCTCCGTTGACGTCACCTATTGGCAGTGCCTGCGAAACGATACACGCAATACGGTTCCCATCGGCAAACCCATTTGGAATACGCAGATCTACATCCTCGATAAGCACCTCCGACCGGTTCCCATTGGAGTTCCCGGAGAGCTTCATATTGGGGGCGTAGGCCTGGCGCGCGGATACCTGAACCGCCCGCTCCTTACCGCGGAAAAATTCATTCCGAACCCGTTCCGCGGTGAAGCCGGAGCGCGGCTCTACAAGACCGGAGATCTGGCCCGCTTTCTGCCCGATGGCAACGTGGAATATCTAGGCCGCATGGATTTTCAAGTCAAAATTCGAGGCTTCCGTATCGAACTGGGCGAAATCGAAAGCGTGCTGGAGCAGCATCCCGCGGTCGGCCAGGCAGTGGTAATGGCTCGCGAGGATCAGCCTGGAGATAAGCGCCTCGCTGCCTACGTTGTGGCTGATCCTGACTATCGCGGACAGGAACAGGCCGGCGGGGACTTCCTGAGCGCCGAACAGGTAGCCCAATGGGCGATGACGTTTGACGAGGCTTACCGCCAAGGCGGGTCAGCCGAAGACGCCACTTTCAACATCGTCGGCTGGAACAGCAGCTACACCGGAAAGCCGATTCCCCCCGCGGACATGCGCGTCTGGGTGGAGAGCACCGTGGAACGCATTCTCGCTTTGCGGCCCAAGCGGGTGTGGGAGATCGGCTGCGGCACCGGATTGCTGCTGTTTCGTGTCGCTCCGAAATGCGAGGCCTTCCGCGGGACCGACGTGTCCCAACGCGCGCTGGATTTCCTCCGCCAGCAGATGCAACGCCCAGACCTCCAGCTGCCTCAGATTTCTCTTGAATGCCGCGCTGCCGATGACTTCGGCGGAGTCAAAGACGACGATCGCTTCGATGCCATCGTCATTAACTCAGTCATCCAATACTTCCCCGATTTGGACTATCTAGTGAAAGTGGTCGCCGGTGCCCTCCGCCGGGTTCGTCCGGGCGGCTCCATTTTCATCGGTGATGTTCGGAACTTCCGCCTTCTGGAAACTTTCCATACTTCCCTCGAACTTTTCCGGCAGCCCGAATCCATCCCTGCTGCCGAACTGAAAGCCCTCATCAACAAGGGCATTCGGCAGGAAGGCGAGCTCCTGGTGGATCCAGAATTCTTCTCCACCCTTAACCGACGCTTCCCTGAAATCGCCCGGATAGAAATGCAGTTGAAGCGTGGCCACATGCAAAACGAGTTGACCCGCTTCCGTTATGACGTCGTGCTGCAGGTGGGCACTGGCAAACCCGAGCACGAAATGGATTGCCATTGGGTCGATTGGCAGAGGCAATCGCTATCGCTGCCCTCGCTACGCGAGACTCTCAAGAACAACAGCGGCACTTGTCTCGGAGTTAGTGGTGTTCTGAACGCCCGAGTCGCCGGGGATGTCGCGGCCCTGAACGCCTTAACAGATGGTTCCTTCGAGGATACTTTGGGTGCCCTGCGGGCACGGATCGCGGAAAACTCTAGCCAGGTCGTGGAACCGGAGGAAATCTGGGCTCTCGCGAGTGAATTGGAATACACCGCCGAGATTCGTTCCTCGGTGGCGGCGACAGACGGCAAGTGCGACATTCTGTTCCGCAAGAAAGGTGCGCCAGCGGGAGCGGTTCGTTTTCCCGGAGAAGCTCAGATTCTCCGCCCAAACGCGAGCTACGCAACCAATCCCGTGAGGAACCGTGCATTGAGGAATCTGGCTCCGGATCTGCGCGCATGGCTTGCAGACAAGCTGCCAGAATTCATGGTGCCGTCCAACTTTGTCTTGCTGGACACGATGCCGCTGTCGTCAAACGGCAAGGTGAACCGGAAAGCCCTGCCGGCTCCCGACCAGTCGCGCCTGGAAGATCGCGGCACTTACGTCGCCCCTCGACGGCCCGAGGAAGAACTTCTTGCTTCCATCTGGTCAGATGTCTTGCGGATTGAGAGGGTGGGAATTCGCGACGATTTCTTCGACCTGGGCGGCCATTCTCTCAATGCCACCCAGGTGGTCTCGCGCGTACGGGAAGCATTCAAGGTCGAAATGCCGCTGCGCACGCTTTTCGAGTCCCCCACCGTTGAATCTCTCGCTCGTGCCATCACCACAATGACGCGCAGCGGAACGGGCCAGGAAATCTCCCCCATTGTTCCGGTCTCTCGCGAGCAACAGGTACCGCTGTCCTTCGCCCAACAGCGGCTATGGTTCCTGGATCAAATGGATCCCGGCAACCACCTGTACAACATTCCTCGCGCGTTCCGTCTGGCGGGAACGCTCGACATCCCTGCACTCGAACGCGCCTTGAACGACTTGGTCGCGCGACACGAGATCTTGCGTACGAATTACCGGCTTGGAGACGCGGACGAGCCGGTGCAGATCATCGCTCCGAAACTCACGATTGAGTTGCCGGTGATGGATCTTTCCGGAATGGGCGATCTCCGGCGTGAAGAGGAAGCGCAACGAATCGTACAGCAGGAGACCGATCAGGGATTCGATCTGGCTCGCGACCCCATGCTCCGAGCCTTGCTGCTGAGGATTTCTGAAACCGAGCACGTGCTGTTCATGAACACGCACCATATCGCCAGCGACGGCTGGTCGTCGGGTGTCATGTTGAATGACCTGTGCTCGTGCTACGAAGCCGCCGTGGCGGCAAGACCAGTCCCGCTGCCGCCCTTGGCCATTCAGTACGCCGACTATTCCTTCTGGCAAAGGCAGTGGTTGCGGGGGGAGGTCCTCGAGAAGCAGCTCGGGTATTGGAAGAGGCAGCTGGCGGGCGCCCCAGCACTTCTAGCGCTACCTACGGATCAAGCTCGCCCCCCGATTCAAACCTACCGCGGCGCCATGTTGGAAACAACCGTGCCTAAGGGCATCACCGAAGGTTTGAGGGCATTGGGACGGCAACAGGGCGCAACGATGTTCATGACGATGCTGGCCGGATTCGAGTGTCTCATGCACTATTCGACGGGGCAAAGCGACATTGTCCTCGGGACAGACTTGGCCAATCGTACTAGCGTCGAGACCGAGCGCCTGATCGGCTTCTTTGTGAACCTGCTGCCCTTGCGGGTCGATGTTTCCGGAGATCCGACGTTTATCGAACTGATCGGAAGAGTACGGGACGTTTCTTTGAACGCCTATGCCCATCAGGACGTCCCCTTTGACAAACTGGTCGAAGAACTGAAACCAGAGCGAAATCTCAGCTACAGCCCTCTAGTACAGGTTTTGTTTGTGCAACAGAACACCCCCCGCGCCACTGCGACCATGCCAGGGATTGAAATGTCACGCTTCAAAATGCACGTGCCGTCGAAGTTCGACATGGCCGTTTTCACGCGCGAGATGGGCGGCGAAGTCGCCAGTTCATGGCAGTACAACCCCGACCTCTTTGATGAAACCACCATCGCGCGCTGGACCTCCAGTTACGAGGTCCTTCTCCAGGCTGCGATCTCAAACCCCAAAGCGCGCGTGAGTTCGCTTTGCGAATTACTCGCAGAGGCCGATAGAAGCCGCCGCGGCTCGGAACAAGTCAAGGTCCAGAAGGCGGGGCTGGAAAAATTGAAGGCGATCCGCCGCAAAGCCGTCGCCGACGTGTAAGCGAAAGTGATGATCAAGTCAGGCCTTAACTGCAAAAATTGTGTGAGTCTCCAGTCTGATCCACGATTCCTTCTCCCCAGTGGCGAGGTCCACATCTGGCGTGCTGATCTTGACAGTGGAAATACCGGGCGAAACCTGGAAGATCTCCTTTCTCCCGACGAAATGCAGCGCGCCAACCGCTTTCGATTTCCGGAACACCGGCGCCGCTTCATCATTGGGCGCGCGTACCTGCGCCAACTCCTGTCTGCCTATCTGGCAATTGAGGGCGGAGAGGTGAACTTCAACTATTCCCTCCAAGGGAAACCCGCTCTCGCTCCCGGACACGACAGCAACATTTTTTTCAACGTGTCTCACTCCGAGGACATCGCAGCGTTCGCCTTCACCAAGGAACACAGCATAGGCGTTGACGTGGAGGTGATTCGCTACGATATTGACGCCACTGGGATTCCCAGGCGATTCTTCTCTTCCGCCGAACAGACGACGTTGGCCGCGCTAGAAGGCGAAGCAAAGTTTCGGGGCTTTTTTAACTGCTGGACGAGGAAAGAGGCGTACGTGAAGGCGGTAGGCTCCGGACTTTCATTGCCGCTTCGCGATTTCGATGTGTCTCTCGCTCCGGGAGATCCGGCAAGGCTTTTGGCAACGCGCCCCGACCAAAAACAGGCGGCCCGCTGGAGCATGGCGTCACTCGATTTCGGCCAAACCTGTGCAGCCGCCGTCGTGGTAGAAGGCCCAATCACCAAACTGCACATAAGCAAGTTCGCCCCGTTTGCGTGAAATCAGCCCGATAGGTGAGTTCCCGCATCACATTTTCCGCATCGGTTGAGGACACAATTGATTTCTTGATGAACGCTATCCCAAAACACTTGCCAGCGTCCGTTCCTTAGTTGCGATCACCCTTTGAATGTTGTGGGAGATTCGGTGCATTCGCCATTTGGAGCGCGCTCCTAACCTTCTCCGCAATCGAGCAGCGCAGCGCTACTCCCTGATGAGGATTCAATAACTTACCAACCTCGTGAGCGTGACCTTTTGCGTGCTCCTTTTGTAACTTGGCGAAGTCCCTGTACTCGCCTAGAGTCAACCCATTAGGCGAAAGGCCGCCTCCCTCGCTAAATTCATGCAGCCCTTGCCTCTGGCCGCAAAGGGTCTTCGGCAAATGACGTGCATCCAATAGCTGTAGGCGTCTCTAGGTCGTGGTTATTTGTGCAATTTTGGGATGGTTGGGGAATGAAGTACATAGGGCTTATTTTTTGTGCGATTTTGACGTTCGGGCCAACCGTCTGTCCCGCGGATGGTCAAACCCAGGCCTACGTAGCTTCAGGGCTGTCGGTCAACTCAACCGGATACGATGCAACCCAATCCGACATCATCACCATCCAGAAGCGGGTCGATGAAGTTAACGTGCTTTTTATTGCCATGGATAAACATGGCAAGTTCGTCCGGGACCTAAAAAAGGACGACTTCAACGTTCTTGACGATCACAAGCCCCCGCAGTCCATTGTCCGTTTCGCGCAGCAGACCAATCTGCCATTACAGCTAGGGCTACTTATTGATACCAGCGGATCGATCCACGGACGCTTTGAGTTTGAGCAGAATGCGGCGGCGGGGTTCCTCGAGCACACCATTCGCGCCAATTATGACCATGCCTTTGTCATGGGGTTCAATGCACGGAATCACGTAGCTCAGGATTACACCGACAACATCGCCCTGCTGCAAACCAGCATTCATCATCTGGAGGACGGGGGCGGCACCGCGCTTTACGACGCCATTTACAACGCCTGCAAGACCCATATGATGAATGACGATTCGGACCGGCCGGTCCGCCGTGCCTTGATCGTGGTTAGCGATGGCGAGGACAACCAGAGCGAACACTCTCGGGCTCAGGCGATCGAAATGGCGCAGCGCGCGCAAGTCATCGTCTATACGATTTCTACCGATGACAGCGGCTTGATCCTGCGCGGGGATCGGGTGCTCCAACAGTTGGCCGACTCAACCGGTGGACGCGCTTTCTTCCCATACAAAATGAAAGACATTAAGAACGCGTTCTCAGCAATCGAAGACGAACTGCGCAGCCAGTACGCGATCTCCTATCACCCGGCGGACTTCGATGCCGACGGACGCTATCGCTCTATTCAAATCACCGCCCTCAAGAAGGACCTGCAAGTTCGCGCACGGACCGGCTATTTTGCCCCTAAACAGTAAGCCGAAGGTTGGTTCGATTGGTGCTAAAATCGCATCAAACGGATAAGAATTCCTCGCCATGTCTTCGCGGCATATCACCATCGTAGCCCTGATTCTATGCGGCGCCGTTTTTTCGTCTGCTGCAAATCAACCCGGGCGCGCCGGGAAGAAGAAGCTGTCACCCGCGCAACCAACCCAGGCGCAAGCGCCTGCGCAGCGACCGGCCCCACCGGCAACTCCCGCCACTCCTGAGCATGGACCAGCATCTCCGCCGGAAGTAACCTTGCGAAACGGACAACTCACGATCGTTGCGCGGAACTCAACCCTGGGGGACGTGCTCAACGCCGTGCGCAGCAAGACGGGAGCGTCGATAGAAATGCCCCCGGCATCCAGTGAACGTGTCGTCGGTCAGTTCGGTCCCGGAGCACCCCGCGATGTGATGGCACAACTGCTGAACGGCTCGCATTACGATTACGTGCTGCTTGGATCCCCGGAGGATCCGGGAGCCTTAAAGACCATCGTGCTTACGGTGCGGCCTACCGGTCCAGAACCGGTCCAGCAAGCATCCAATCCAGCACCAGGCTACAACCCTGGTATGCAGCCGGTGCCACAAGGCGATCAAGACCAACCGGACCAACCACCGGACGAGGTTAACAACGATGTACAGCCCGAGCCACCTCCGCAGGCTGAACAAGAGGAGCCGCAAGGAGAACAACCGGGAGAACAGCCGCCCCAGCCGAACCCCGCGGGCGGGCCTACCGTAAAGACCCCCGAGCAGTTGCTGCGCGAGCTGCAGCAACAGCAACAGCAGCAGCAACAACAACAGCAAAACCAGCCGCCACAGTAGCAGTAGCCCCCCTCTTCGAGAGCCGCTCGGGTCAAGACTTTAGAACGATCTGCGGATGGACAGAGTTCTTCGCCTGTCAAGCCCCGCCCTAGGAATCGGGGCTCCTGAATGACCGAAGATCAGGCGTGGAAACGGCTTCTCGCAAGACGAAGGATTCGAATGGTTCCTGGCTCAGTCCCCGCCAACCTGGCTTTGGGTAGGAACAAGCACTAGCGCAGGCTTCGGGGCGAGATCGCGGGCGGCGAAGGCGTGCAACAGGGCGAGAACGCTGGTATAGGCGAGCGTGATTCCGAGAAAGACGGATCCGGCAACGGTAAAGATCATGACAACAGCGGTCAACAGACTCCCCACGTTCGGCCCACTTTCCCGTCGACCAGCAGCAAAATCAACGGCTTAGGTCCGGTGCACCCGGTTGCGCGAGGCCCGGTGCGCTTACTCTACCCGCGTTGACCTTGACTGCTGTTAACTTATAAGATACGTGAGTAGAACTGCGCATCCCCACTCTCCAACATTTCTGGTGACCCGTCCACGTTACGAAGGTGCAGCACTGTTAAGCCAATGGCCATTAGGGAAATTTCGATTCGCGGCGCCCGGCAGAATAACCTAAAAAACATCAACGTCCAGATACCGCGTAACACGTTGACCGTGGTAACGGGTTTGAGTGGATCAGGAAAGTCTTCGCTTGCGTTCGACACAATCTACGCCGAGGGCCAGCGTCGCTATGTTGAGACGCTTTCGGCTTATGCGCGACAGTTTCTGGACCAAATGGAGCGCCCGGATGTGGACTCGATCGATGGCTTGAGCCCATCAATTTCGATCGAGCAGAAGACCACCAGCCGCAGCCCGCGATCCACGGTTGGGACGATTACTGAAATCTACGATTATCTCCGCCTGCTCTATGCATCGATCGGTGTGCCTCATTGTCCGAAGTGCGGACGGGGAATTTCGCGGCAAACTGCAGCGCAGATCGTGCAGCGCGTAATGGCGCTGAAACCCGAAGACCGTGTCATGGTCCTCGCTCCAGTCGTTCGCGGCCGCAAAGGCGAGTTCAAGCTGGAGATCGAAAAACTCGTCCAGCACGGCTACACGCGCGCCCGTATCGACGGGGAGCTTGTCGGACTCGAAGACGGTGTCGCGCTCGACAAACGCAAGAATCACAAAATCGAAGTTGTGGTGGATCGTCTGCTGGTAAAACCGGGGATTGAGCAGCGTCTTGAGCTGTCGGTGGCCTTGGCAATGAAGTTGGCGGGTGGTCTGGTACAGGTAGCCATCGTTGGCGGCGACGAACAGCTTTACTCCGAACGCCTGGCGTGTCCCGATTGCGGCATCGATGTGCCGAAACTCGAGCCGCGGTCATTCTCTTTCAATAGCACTTATGGCGCATGCCCAGAGTGTCATGGGCTTGGCAGCAAGTACGATTTCGACCCGGCGAAAGTAATCAACGACTGGTCCAAACCGCTGCTGGATGGCGCCCTTGGGCCGGGCTCGGCGTCCCAGAACCTGATTCATCAGGTCAACATTGTCGCTGCGGCCTATGGCATTGACCTGAGCACTCCTTTCGAACAGTTACCCGAAAAGATTCAGAACCTTTTCTTCTACGGTGAACCGAGCAGTCGTGGAAAAACCGGGTTTTTGGGAATTTTTGGATACCTCAAAAATGCTTTGGATGAGGCCACATCAGATGTTTATCGCGATTGGCTCATGGAACATATGTCGGCAACCGCATGCCCAGTGTGTCACGGTCAGCGTCTGCGCCCGGAAAGCCTGGCGGTTCGGGTTGCAGACGTGTCCATCGCCGACTTTACTGCCATGCCGGTTACGCGGGCACTTGACAAGGCGCGTGCCGTAAAGCTGGCAGGCCGCGAGGAGCAGATTGCGGGCCGCATTATGCACGAGATTGTCGAGCGCTTGCAGTTTTTGAGCGCGGTGGGGCTCGGGTACATCTCTCTCGATCGCTCCGCGGCCACACTCTCCGGGGGCGAGGGCCAGCGCATTCGCCTCGCGACCCAGATTGGGTCCAAGCTGCGTGGAGTGCTCTATGTGCTCGATGAACCCTCAATTGGACTGCATCACCGCGATAATGGCCGTCTGCTGAACGCCCTAGAAGAGTTACGCAATCTGGGTAACACGGTCTTGGTCGTCGAGCACGATGAAGAGACGATCCGGCGGGCCGACTACGTGATCGATCTCGGCCCGGGCGCGGGACGCCATGGCGGAGAAGTCGTCGCCCACGGCACACCGCAGGAGATCACACAAATTCCTGAGTCACTCACCGGCGCCTATATCGCGGGCAAAACCAAAATCGAAATGCGCCCGGAGCGACGACGGGTGAACGATGCCGCAATCACCATTCTGGGCGCACGGGAGAACAACCTCAAGAATGTCGACGTGACCTTCCCGCTCGGTGTGATCAATGTCGTAACCGGAGTTTCGGGGTCAGGCAAGTCCACGTTGGTGAACGATATCCTTTATCGCACCTTGGCGAAGGCGCTCTATCACTCACGCGAACAGGCAGGAGAACACAAGGCAATCAGGGGCGGCGAGAACGTCGATAAGGTCATCGGCATTGATCAGTCGCCAATTGGCCGAACGCCGCGCTCGAATCCCGCAACCTACACGGGAGTCTTTTCCCACATTCGGGACCTCTACGCCATGCTGCCGGAATCACGCGAACGCGGCTACAAACCCGGCAGGTTTTCGTTCAACGTGGGAGGTGGACGCTGCGAAGCCTGCCAGGGCGAAGGCCAGCGCCGCATTGAAATGAACTTCTTGCCGGACGTGTACGTCCTATGCGAAGTCTGCAGCGGACGTCGCTATAACCAGGAGACTCTGGCGGTGAAGTACAACGGGCACTCGATTGCCGATCTGTTGGAGACTCCGGTTTCAGAGGCCCTTCCCGTCCTTGAAAATATCCCCCAGGTACGACAGCGACTGCAAACGCTTGTCGATGTTGGTCTCTCCTACCTGCACCTCGGCCAGTCAGCCGTGACGCTCTCAGGGGGAGAGGCGCAGCGAATCAAGCTCGCCCGCGAGTTGAGCAAGCGCCAGACCGGCCGTACTCTGTATTTGCTCGACGAGCCAACGACCGGGCTGCACTTTGACGACGTTCGCAAGCTGCTCGACGTGCTACATCGGCTTACCGACCTGGGCAATACCATCATCATTATCGAGCACAATATGGACGTGATCCGCAACGCCGACTGGATCATCGACCTTGGCCCGGAGGGTGGTGAAGATGGCGGTCGAATTGTCGCCCAGGGGACGCCCGAGCAGGTCGCCCGGAACAAGAAGTCATACACCGGGCAGGCGCTCGCCGAGTTCTTCCGAAAGCACGGACCCGGAACGCCCGAAACTGCGGCCAGCTAGTATCTTCCCGCCAAACTTCGGATCAGCACTTTTTCGTGTAAATTCAAACCATGGAATTCGATCCCCAGTCCCAGACAGAAGAGCTGCAGGCACCGCCTGTTCGGGAACTTGGACCTCTCCCTTCGACCCCGGCAGAGAACCCGCCTTGGAACGGTTGGGATGTATTGCGACTTGCGCTGATTCAATTTGTAATTCCGTTTCTGGTGATCATTCCTTTCGCCGTCCTGCTGGCGCAGAAGACGCTCTACCGAGGTCTTAATTTCGCGCAGGTCGGGCAGAAACTGTGGATTGCACTCTGCACTCAATTCGCCTGGTACATCGTAGTTGCCGTATACATGGTGATGTTTGTCGAAGGCACCTACGGTCAGCGCTTCTGGGACGCAATTCGCTGGAATTGGCCGCGCAAGACCTGGGTGGCACTGGTGCCCTTGGGGATGATTCTGGTCTCGCTGCAAGGCCTCGAGAAATTTTTCCGCCTTCCGCAACATATCCCGATGGAAGATTTCCTGAAGACCCCCTCGGCCGCTGTATTAACCGCCATTTTCGCGGTAAGCCTGGGGCCGCTGATGGAAGAACTCTTCTTTCGAGGTTTTCTATACCCGGTGCTGGCGAGGCGCTGGGGACTATTGGCTGCCATTTCTATTACATCGGTCGCATTCGGGCTCGTTCATGGGGCGCAGTTGGCGTTCTCGCCGGGGCTCGTGCTCATCGTCTTTCTTGTCGGACTTGTCCTCACCCTGGTTCGCGCAAAAACAGGTTCGGTAGGATCGAGCTTCGTGGTTCACGTGTCTTATAACTCGACCCTTGTAATTCTTGGCGCGATTGCCAGCAGACATGGGCTCAAATAAAGTTTGCGAAATCTAGGATTCTTGTTCCGATTTCCTCGAGGCGGCGCGTGTTTTTCGGATCTCCTCGATCCTTTCGCGAATGCGCTTCTCGACTCCTTCATTCGTCGGATGATAGTAGGTACGGTCTTTCAGGTTGTCAGGCAGGCACTGCATGTCCGCGACCTTGCGGTCGAGATCGTGGGCGTACTGATATCCCTTGCCATAGCCTAGGTTCTTCATCAGGCCAGTCGGAGCATTGCGAAGATGCAACGGGACGGGCTCGGCCGCAGTTCTCTCGACGTCGGCTTGGACAGATCCGTAGGCGGTGTACAGAGCATTCGATTTCGGTGCCAGGGAAAGATAAACGACCGCCTGCGCCAATGCGAGGTTTCCTTCTGGCATGCCGATGAAGTCCACCGCGTCGCGAGCCGCCATCGACAAGGCGAGTGCGTTCGGTTCGGCCAAGCCGATGTCCTCGACGGCCATGCGGACTACCCGACGCGCGATGTACAACGGATCCTCTCCCGCTTCGAGCATGCGGCCTAGCCAATATAGGCTTGCATCCGGATCGCTGTTACGCACAGATTTATGGAGTGCCGAGATCAAGTTATAGTGTTCTTCGCCGGTCTTGTCATATAGCAGAATTCGCTTCTGAAGGGCGTCCTGTATGATCTCGGGGGTGATCTCGTGCATCGCGGTCTCACTCGAGACTGCCCCACCTTCTGACTTGCTCCCCTGGTGCCGGGCAGCCTGGTTCGGAGTCTCGGAAGAGCGGGTGGATGTCGCCAGCGCCGCCGCCACCTCCAATACGTTGTAGGCGCTCCGCGCGTCGCCACTCGAGTAGGCCGCAATCCGTCGCAATTGATCGTCAGATGCGGAAAGGTGCATCTCGCCAAGCCCGCGCTCGTTGTCGGCAAGGGCCCGTCCGAGCAGCACCACAACCTGTTCTTCCGTCAGGGGGTTCAGCACATAAACGCGACTGCGTGACAGCAACGCAGAGATGATTTCGAACGAGGGATTCTCGGTGGTCGCGCCGATTAGACGAATGCTCCCGCTCTCAACGTACGGCAGGAACGCGTCCTGCTGGGCCTTATTGAATCGGTGAATTTCGTCGATGAACACGGTCGTTCGCGTCCCATATTGCCGCGCCCGCTCAGCATCGGCCATGACCTGCTTGATTTCCTTGATTCCTGAAAGCACGGCACTGAACTCGATGAAATCGGCGCGAGTCATACGAGCGATAATTTTCGCGAGGGTGGTCTTGCCCGTCCCCGGTGGGCCCCAGAAAATCAAGGAACTGATATCGTCGCGCTCGATCTGCGCACGCAAGGGCTTGCCGGGAGCAATTAGGTGTTCCTGGCCAACAAACTCCTCGAGGCTTCGCGGACGCATACGATCGGCCAGCGGACGTGTGCGGTCACCGGAAGTGTCACTCGACTGATTAGCAGCAAATAGGTTCATACTTCAAGGGCCGTCACTCATCTTTAGTCGGTCAAACAAGAGGCGGTCGAAATCAATCCCGCTGCCTCGCCGCCTCATATAACAAAATGCTCGCGGCCACGCCCGCGTTCAAGGATTCAACCCTAGTCGAATGCGGAATCATGATCAGTGCGTCCATTTGTGTAAATAGTTTCTTATTTACTCCCGAGCCTTCATTACCGATAAAGACTGCAGCCTCGCCGCTCAAGTCAGTTTCCCGCAGGGCCACACCTTTATGAGATGAAGTTGCAAACAGCCGAATCGACTTCGAACGCAATAGTTCTATCGCCGAATCCATCGTTGTCTTGGCGGTTGGAACCCGAAATACCGACCCCGCAGATGCCCGAACTACTTTGCTGTTGTAAACGCTAACCGTGCCCTCCCCGAGCAGGATGCCCTTGGCACCAAAGGCTTCGGCAGAGCGAACGATGGTTCCCAGGTTCCCGGGATCTTGCACTCCGGCGATGACCAAGATTGGTCCGGCCGAGGAGCTGCCGATCACCTCTTCGGCGGAGAACGACCTCACATGCACCAGAGCGGCAACCCCTTGAGGACTCTGGCTGGGAACCGCTCCGGAAAACAACTTATCCGGAAGAAGCAGGGCCTCGGATTGCGATGCAATTTGCGGGAGGAGCTTATGTGCTCGGGGCTCGGCCGACTCGCTGAAGAAGACGGCGCTGAACCTCAACCCGCTCCGTACGGCCTCTTCAACGATGCGGAAGCCTTCGATCGCACACTCGCCCGACCCCGTCAGTTCGCCGCGGCTAAACGCCTGGCGCAACTCCTTGACCAGGGAGTTGTGTCGGCCTTCGATCTTACGCAACCGCCCCGAATCCTTGTGGCTACCGGTCCTCAATTCCGCTCCTTCCGCATGAGATCATACGCGAGCCTACGACCGTGGTGGTGTCTGGCCGTCAAGGTCGGCATCATCAACAAAGGCCGATGCCGTGTTATCTTTAGTTCTCGCAAGTACAACGACCCGGGAGAAGCCTGTGCGCGTAGAAATCCTCAAGATCAACAGTGACACTCCGGAATCCTCGTTGATCCGCTACGCTGCCGATCAGATTCGCGCCGGGCAAGTGCTGGGGATGCCGACCGACACTTTCTATGGCCTTGCCGCAGATCCGTTCAATCTCCGTGCGGTCGATCGAGTCTATGAGATCAAGTCGCGCTCCCGCCACAAACCACTTTCGTTGTTGATTGAGAGCGTGGATCAGGCAAAGGAATTAGCCAAGCCGCTCCCAGATGAGTTTTATGCGCTAGCGAAAAAGTTCTGGCCCGGCCCACTGACCGTCATTGTGAGAGCTGGATCCAAGCTTCCGCTCAAGGTGACAGCGAACACCGGGAACGTCGCCTTGCGCGTGCCCAATGCCAAGATTCCGCTCGAAGTGGTCAAGGCGGCTGCAATTCCCATTACCGCCACGTCGGCAAACCTGAGCGGCGAGTCCGAATGCACCTCTGCTGAAGCTGTCAAGGAACAGCTTGGCGTTCGCATTCCCATCATTGTCGACGGCGGCACCTCTCCCCGCGAAGTCGCGTCTACGATCGTTGACCTCACCGATGACGATGCGCGTTGGAAAATTCTGCGCGAAGGCGCGATCCCGGCGGATCATATCTCGGAATTCTTTGCGCAGGGGTGATCGAGACGCTCTCGACCGAGACCGCCAATCCGTCCCGGGCTTCCAGAGAAGCCGGCAAACGCTGGGTCTTTTGGGTCCTGGTCCCAGTTATCGCTCTAGCGGTCCTGTTCGCCTGCCTCGCCCACGCCGTAGTGCATGATGCCCGAGAACAACAACTGCAGCCGGCCGACGCAATCGTGGTCTTTGGGGCGGCTGAATATGACGGGAGACCCTCGCCCGTTTTCCGTGCCCGCCTCGATCATGGCTACGATCTTTTTCACAAGGGGCTTGCGCCCTTGGTCATTACCACCGGTGGCGCAGCAGCCGATCCGAACTACAGCGAAGGCGGCGTCGGGCACGACTACCTCATGCGCCGCGGCATTCCGGAATTGGCCCTCATCGCGGAAACGCAGGCTTCGGACACCTCGGAATCCGCGCAGCGCGTGGCAGTGATCATGCGCGCCAATCGAATGAAGACCTGCATCGCGGTGAGCGACGCCTATCACGTGTTTCGCATCCGAAAAATGCTCGAGCACGAAGGTCTCCACGTATACGTCGCCCCTCGGGGAGACTCGAAGCCGAAGTCCCGGTGGCAACGAGGCACGGCTATTCTGCGGGAAAGCGCGAGCTATTTGGTCTGGAGGCTGGGCGTACGCTAGGAATTGCCCGCCCACACCCATACTTAGAAGACGCCCGAATCCAGGTTTCTCTCACTCGGGTCGAGCTGCTCGCCTCCACTCAGGCGAGGAGTCTCACCATTCTTCTTCTCCACCGAAGTTTCTTATTGCAAGCCGTTGTTCACCAGTTCATCCGCTTCCTCAACTCCGTCACGTGCGCCACATGGTGCTTCCCGTGCCATGCGTAAAGCGCAACATTCTTCTCGAGCGGAACCAAGCCCGACTCAGGATGACGAAATTGGCGCTTCCAACCCTCCGCAGCGAGCGAGCGGAGCAGTTGTACCCATCGGTCATGCAATGATTCGAGCAGCACGAGGGAAACTTCAATGGGAGTGGATTTTGTGTCGGCCAGTCCTGCCCAGCGGTCTTCGGCGTAGGGTTTAATCGTGGGCTCGTCTTCGGTAAGGGCCAATTTAAATCGAACATAAGCGTTCACGTGACTGTCAGGAAGGTGATGGACAACCTGGCGCACTGTCCATCCCCCATCGCGGTAGGGGGTCTCAAGTTGTTGCGCCGACAGGCCACTCACGGCAGCGCGCAATGCCGCCGGAGTGTTTGCAATATCAGCGATGAACCCTTGTCGTTCGGCTTCCGACGGAGGCCCAGCGTAGTGGAATTTGCCGATGGGGAAACGTGGATCGCTCATCGTAATTCTCCGAAATCGAGTTTAGAAGTAGATTGTGTTTCTTTGCGTCAAGTTTCAAATTATCGAATACAAAAAGTCTGCTTCTACTCTTCGAAAGAAAGAATCTATCTCTTATGACGATCTTGGACGTTTTCCAAACGCTCGCACGCTACAACCGAATTGCCAATCAACGCCTTTACGAGGCCTGCGCCCAACTCGCGGATGAGGACTATCGCCGCCCGCGTGCCGGCTCACTTGGGAGCATTCATGCCTTGTTGAATCACAACCTGCTCGCCGATCGCATATGGATGTCGCGTTTCTCTGGTGGAGGCAAGAGTACCCCGCCGCTCCATACCGTTCTCTGCGACCAATTCCAGGCTCTGCGTATCGCCCGCGAACAAGAGGACGCGTCGATGGAAGAATTTTTTCAGAATGCGCCCGCAGGCTTCCTGACGAGTAAATTGTCTTATACGAACAGCAAAAGCCAGCATTATGAAGAGGCGGCGGTCCCAGCGGTGTTGCACATGTTTAATCACCAGACGCATCACCGAGGGCAAGTTCATATCATGCTAAGTCAATGCGGCAATCAGCCACCCTCCCTTGATATGCACCGCATTTTGAATCCGTAGTACCCCACGAAAGGGAACTTCTCACAGGGGCCTGCGGCTGATCGGAATGCCCGTTCCATACCCAGAACCCTCGGCCAGACTCATCTAGCTGGCAAAGATCCAACCAAGCAGTGCGGCGATACCACTGGAGAGGAAGTTCACGGCATTGTTTCCCAAAACCCCTTGTCGCTCCCAGGTTGCGCCGAGCAGGCTATCTGCCAGCGTTCCCGCCATTGCGGCAGCTGTACAGAGCAGCAGGTCGTGAAATGGCATTACCTGGGTTGCGGCACATACCAGACCAACCAGGAACGCCGCAACCAAACCCACGAGCGTGCCCAGCCCGGTGATCCCCCCGTCGGTCCCAGCCGGAACGGCTTTCCAGGTCGTCACCAGACGCGGAGTACCGCCTAGGACGGCCCCGATCTCACTAGAAAGCGTGTCGGCAGCGACCTCGCTCAGGGATGCCGACACTGCTAAGAGCAGCCTTGGATCGCGCGAGTTGAGGTACAAAGCACCGGCCAGTGCCGAAACTCCGAGGTTTGCTAGTACCTGCCCCGCATTACGCCCCCCTCTCCGTTCGGCTTTACCGAGCTGCAGTTTACGGCGATAACCGACGCGCGTTGCGGCCCAGGTCATAATGAACACCGAGCATAAGGCAGCGAACCCACCCCAACCAGCCGCCACCATTAGCAGGAAACAAACCGCACCACCGGCAATCGCACCCGAGGCGGTGACACCCCGCAAAAGCCTCGCAGCGGTCGAAAAACCCAGCGTTGTGAGCCCAAAACATACGATTTCAGCTCTCGGCGCCAGCCGCAGGTTAAGCAATAATCCTTGTAGGTCATTCATTCAAAACAGTCAGGAGCCATAAAGCGAGATTCGAGTTAACTTCCGAGACGCCGAATCAATGCAGTCAACACCATATATGGGCCCCCTGAACTCCCGCCCCCAGCGATCTTGCTTCGAGATTCGATTACCTGCACAATTGCAGTGCATCAAAATGTTTGGCCTAGTCTAAACTGCTACCCGGCGAGTTTCGGGTTGTGAGGGCCGCGGGGAACGTTCGCACTTGGCAATTAGCAGTTAGCAGTTGGTGAAGATTCGCCTAAATGCAAAGTGCTAAATGCCAAACGCTAAGCTCCGCGGCCAAAGTTCGGACGCTCTAGGGAGAACACAATGGCTGCTTCCGTCTGGTCGGGATACTTAACCTTTGGATTGATCTCGATGCCCGTCCGCCTTTTCTCTGGCGCGCGTAGTTCTGGCATCTCCTTCAACCAGCTCCATCGCACCGATCTCCATCGTGTCAAACAGCAACTCATTTGCCCGCTCGACAACCAAGTCCTCGAAAGAAGCGACATCGTGAAAGGCTACGAATATCGGAAGAATGAGTACGTCGTAATCGATCCCGAAGAGATCAAAAAGATTGAGCCAAAAACCGCGAAGACCATGGAGATCCTGGAATTTGTAAAGTCCAGCGAGGTCGATCCCGTTTACTTCGACGCCTCGTACTACATGACGCCGGAAGAGGCCGGCCGGCGCCCCTATGCCCTGCTCACTAAGGCGCTAGAAGAAAGCGAATATGTTGCCATAGCTAAGCTGACCATGCATAACCGGGAATACACGGTTTTCCTGCGACCTCACGAGGGCGGATTGATGCTCCACACCATGTATTACGAAGAAGAGGTCCGCAAAGTGGAAGGCTTCGGAGCACCGGATGTTGAACTCAAGGACGCGGAAGTAAAGGTTGCTCATCAACTCATCGAAGCTCTCGCCGCGGAATGGGAGCCAGAAAAATTCAGGGACGAATTCCAAGAAAACCTGCGAAAGCTCATTGAAACCAAGCTCGAGGGCGGCGAAATCGCCGAGGTCGAAAAACCCAAGAAGCTCGCTCCAGTGGTTGATCTGATGGCTGCGCTGAAACAGAGCCTGGCACAGATGGAAGGCAAGAAAAAACCGGCTGCGACGGTAGCAACGGCTGAAGCAGCATCGGGTCGAAAGCGTTCGCGGAAATAGGGGAAGAAGGCACCCGCCCCGGCCGAAGCGGGGAATGAAATGGGGCTTTGAGATCTTAAGGCTCCACAACTACCCCCTTACCCGCATCCTACTCTGTGGCACATATCGCATTTCACCTTTAAAATAAGAACTTTCCACCAGGTTTCCGATTGATGACTTCTGCCTATCGACCGCAGCGGCGTAGCTTTGGCTGTAGAACCTCCTTTCTGGCTAAGGTCGCATTCCCGATTCTTGCAGCCTTGCTGGTTAGCAATTGCGGAGATGTGTATCGGCCCATAGCTCTGCCAATTCCCGGACAGCCTCCAACCCCCGCGCCAGTTGGTCACATGGTCGTGATCTCGACAAACGGCTCCTCCCCAAGCAATCCCTTGTTGGGCCCGGGCTCGGTCGGGCGCATCGACGTGTCTGGAGACTCGATGGTCTCGACCAACACGGCTGGGCTGGCCCCTGCCAAGGCCGTTCTCAGCAGCATTGGTCGGCTGTACGTCCCCAATAGCGGCGAGGACACCGTTTTTGCCTCGCCGATCACCAGCGCTCCGCAAGGTACGACGATCGACTTGGTGCCGGTTTGCAGCGGTACCTCCTGCCCCGCAGTCAATCCGGTTTACGCCGAAACGACGGAATCAGGACGAGTCTATGTCGCGGGCATGGGAAACGGGACCATTTCTGCCATCGACAGCAACGCGAATGTCGTCGTGCAAACCTGGGCTGTTGATCCTGCCCAAGCCGGCAGTCCCTTGCCGTTGCCGGATACGAGCTCTCAGCCCGTCGCTCTTGTGGAATTGCCAAACGGAAGCAAGATCTACTCGATCAACCGAGGTACGAATTCAGTTTCGAGTATCAATACCCTCGATGGTCACATTAACAAGATCATTCCTATTGGCCCATCACCGGTGTGGGGGGCGGCGAATGCCGACAACTTGCACGTATATGTCGTCGACAGCGCTGGGGCTATCTGGGTGATTGACGCGACAACCGACACCGCCTCGCAGGTTAGCTACGGTTCTCCGGGACCGTTGCCAAACCACCTCGTATACGACAAGGTCTTTAACCGCGTTTACGCAACCGATGCAAATTCTGCACAACCGAAATTGGCGATCTTTGACGTTACTGGAACAAGCGGAAATCCGAATAGTACGCTCACGCCCAACGGTTCCCTGGGGTTCCCCGTTATCTCCGTCGCGCCTGGATCCCCATGTAGCAGCAATCCGGTCCCAACCTCAGTCACCGTCTTGGGGGATGGCTCTCGGGCTTATGTCGCCAGTTATCAAACCGGCAATAATTTGATCTGCACTCAGGCGACAGTGATTAATCCTGCTTCCGGCCTAGCGACCAAGACCATCCCTCTTTTCGTGGCAGCCGACAATGCGGTGCAGACCAATTGCGACTTGGCGCGTTTTCGCTCGTTTGCGGCCTCCTCCCTGGGAGCGGCCAACAGCCTCTTCAAAGTCTATGTGTCGCAGTGCGACGCTGGGACCGTGGCAATTATCGATACGGCCGCTGTCAGCATCGGCCCGAGCCAGCACCCTGCCGATTCAATTGTTGGTTGGTTGGCACCCCCGATCAGTTCTTTCCAATCCTCGCAAATATCAATTAATGGCGCCGCTCAGACGGCGGCAACGACTACCACTCCAGCAACCACCACCTTCACCTACTCCATTCTGAGTGGACCGTCGGTCCAGGTGGGAGTAACGGTGTACGTAAGTGGAATGGCCGATAGCGGTAATAACGGTGCCTTCCTCGTGACGGCTGCGAATTCTCAGAGCTCTACGTTCACGGTGTCGAACGCGGGGGGAGTGAACGCCAGCAGCCAGAATGGGACCGGATCGGTCATGCCGCCGCAAAACCCAGTTTTTCTGATGCCTTCTCCCTAGGAAAGCAATCTGGCAGCCAACGCCTCATCTGAGATCAGTCCGGAACATGAGGCGGAAAGTAGTGGTATCAGCCTGGAAATGAGGCGGGAAGTAGCGATACTAGGTTCGTGTAGCGATAGGATCACTTTTGCGAACGCGCCGCGAGCGGCTTAGGCACCCGCGCCTGCCGCCAACGAAGAAGAAACGTGATAGCGAAGCGCGATGTTCATAAATACACTACCGTCTGCCGTGTCGAAACATAGCACCAAAGCCTCAGTGTCTTCCGTACTTTTCGGCCCTTGCTCGGAGGTGTGAAGCGCAGGGGGATGAACTCGGAATTTGAATCCCTGATCATTCAAGACCGCGACGGCGTTCCCGATGACCTGATTCGCCAATTCACACACGGCTTCGCGCACCAATTCGTCGGTCTCTGGCAATTCCGTGCCCGCAAAATGGCTGGCTACGCGCGCGGCAGTCTTCGGCGCGAGATCGAAAATGATTCGACCTTCTATGTCTCCACTCAGTTCGATCATCGCCGCTACGCCCTTAAAGCGATAGGCTTCCTCCTCCATGCTCAGATTCTCGATTGACATGGGAGACTGCAAGCCCTGCGACAATACGGCGTCGGCCGCATTGATAAACGGCTGGATCAACTCCATCTTCATAGTTAGGCCCCTGCGCTAGCAGCGTTCGCAACTACTCCGTCTTCTCCAAGCACGTACTTGATCACTTCATAGAGAACTTCCGGTTTCACCGGTTTCTGAACGAAGTGCCGCGCTCCACGCTGCAGTGCGGCAACGATGTTCTCCTGATATCCAACGGAGGACACCATCACAACACGTGCTTCCGGAGTTTTTTGTACGATCTTTTCGGCTGCCTCGATGCCTTCCATCTGCGGCATGGTGATGTCCATGAGCACGATGTCTGGCTTCAGGCGGTCATATTCGCTGATGGCGGTCAACCCGTCTCCCGCTTCGCCCACAACCTGTCCGCCGAAGCTTTCGATGATCCGGCCCAGATTTTTGCGCGCAAAAACGGAATCGTCCACAATTAAGTACTGAACAGGCTGGCCATCTTTGCTCCGCTTGACTGGTGCAAACTGCTCCATACTACCTCCTATACTAGCCTCGTTCAAATCAACCAATCTCTCAAACCAACCGAACGACAGCGGTACAACAAAAATCAATCTTGCCCAACCGTCATCGCCTTACCAACCTCGGCGCGACCAGGACGGCAATGCGCCTGCACCGTACTCGAGAGGGCGTCGAGCTCAACAACTCTCGTCGCGTGACCACGCTCAATGGCAGCCTTAGGCATGCCGAACACCACGCAAGAGTGCTCGCCCTGCGCGATGGTCATGCCCCCGGCCGCCTTGATGAGTCCCAGGCCGTTCGCGCCATCTTCACCCATGCCCGTCATGATCAAACCTATCGACTTCGGACCGAATTCTTCGGCGACGCTTTTGAACATGACGTCGGCAGAGGGGCGATGTCCGTTCACGGGTGGATCATCGCTTAGAATCACAATGTCTCCTAAAGGCAATTTCTTCACCTTCATATGCCGGCTGCCGGGGCAGATCAGTACGCGGCCCGCCTGCAACAAGTCTCCCGATTGCGCCTCTTTCACATTCAGCGAACAGCACTCGTCCAAACGGCGCGCAAACATTTCGGTAAATCCTTCCGGCATGTGCTGCACCACGACGAAGCTTCCGGGAAAATCCGCGGGAAATTGTGCCAGCATATACTGCAGCGACTGCGGTCCTCCCGTAGAAATTCCGATTGCAACAATTCTCGTCGGTTCCTTGGGCGCCGCCGGTTTGCTCTTCGATCGCGGAACAGGAAGGGGAAGCTCCATTTCCGACTGAATCTGTATTCCCCGGCTCTGCGCTGCCGCCTTGATCTTGGAGATTAGGTCCCGAGCAATTTCCTGCATGCGATTGGAAACATCGGTTGGCTTCGCGACAAAATCAAACGCCCCCAGGGAAAGGGCTTTCAAAGTAACCGAAGCGCCCTGCGTGCTGTGCGAGCTCACCACGATCACCGGCACGCGGTGGCGGCGCATGATTTCCTTCAGCATATCGAGCCCGCCCATGGCGGGCATCTCAAGATCCAGGGTCACGACTTGCGGCCTGAGTTCCTCGAGTTTCTTCAATCCAAAATTTCCGTCGATCGCGGTACCAACGACATGAATCGAGTTATCGCTTTCCAGAATCTGGGGGATGACCTTGCGCATCAGCGCCGAATCATCGACAACCAACACCCGAATGGGTTTCACTCCGCTCATTGCCGCACCCCCGTCGTCGCCCCTGTTGCCCGGTCTCCATCCGCCAGGAACAACCCGGTTGGAGCCGTACTCGAGAGTGTGGAAGTGAAGCGGTCGACAACGGCTGGCAAGTTCACGATCAGAACAACCCGACCATCGCCCAGAATCGAAGCGCCGCTAATCAGATCGGTGGCGATGGTCTGATCATCCAGCGACTTGATCACCAGTTCCTCTTCTCCTTCGAGCGCGTCCACGATCAGTCCCAGCTTGCGTCCGGCGAAATTGATGACCAGAACAAAGAGCTTGGAATTGCCGTGGCCAACATCTTCGACCGGCTTTTGGCCCAGGCGCATGAGAGGAAGTACTTGGCCCCGCAACTGCAAAACTTCCCAGGTGTCCACGTGATGCAGGTCGCCTTCCTTGGCGCGGGCAATCTCGGCCACCGCGTTCAACGGAATGGCAAACAAGCGCTGCTCAATCCGGAACAGCAACGCCTTGATGATGGCCAGCGTTAACGGCAGCTTTAGGCGGAATTTGGTGCCCTGGCCGATGTGAGTCTCCAATTCGACAGTACCCTTCAATCGATGCAACACACTGCGCACCACATCCAGGCCAACCCCACGACCGGAGATTTCTGTAATCTCGTCCGCCGTGCTGAAGCCCGGGCGGAAGATCAGGTCCAGCAGCTCTGAGTCGCTCATACGCCCGGCTTCATCTGCGCTGACCAATCGATTGCGAATCGCTTTGACCTTGACCCTCTCCACATCGATGCCTCGGCCGTCGTCACTTACTTCGACAATCAGCTGGTTCGCCTGGTGATAGGCATCGAGAGAGATCGTTCCAATCGAGGGTTTGCCGGCCGACTGCCGCTCCGACGAACTCTCCAGCCCGTGGCTCACGGCGTTGCGCACGATGTGGGTAAGAGGTTCAGCGATGGCATCCAGCAGACTCTTGTCCAGATCAGTGTCCTGGCCGGTGACCTGCAAGTTCACCTGCTTATGGCAGCGCTGTGCCGTATCGCGCACCATGCGCGGAAAGCGGCGGAATAACTGCTCCACCGGAACCATCCGAATTTTCATGACCGAACGCTGAAGGTCATTCAGCACCCGGGCCTGAAACGACATGGCGTCGCCGAAACGCGCCCGTAACGGATCTTTTGGGGACTTGCGCGCATATTCCTGGATCGCCTGTTGCATCATGGACTTCGCGATGATCAATTCCCCCACCAGATTCAGAACGTTGTCGATTCTTTCCGCATCGACCCGTAAGAGCGTCTGAGAAAGAGCTCTGCGGTCCTGACCACCATCGGCATCGGCGTCGCCTCTTGTATCCCCTTTCCCCTGCTCGGCGGGCTCCGAGCTTTCAGCTGCCATCTCGGTGGGAGGCTCAACCACGAATTCGGTGCACGTCGTGTTTCCGATTACCGTCGGTATCTGGCACTTGGCTGTCACTGCCTGTTCGGTGTGCGAGGTCGCGAGCAGCAGATCGATCCTCTGTCCATCAACGGCTGCGCCCGGTTCCGGCCGCGAGCCCAGAATTTGCGCGATGCTGCTGACCGCATTGGCAACCAATTGTCTGGCCGCGATCGGCATGGCGCATAGCGGATCGATGTGCGCAGTTACGTGAAAGATCGTCTTGCCGTCGGCCCGCGAATTCTGTGCCGCCAGAAGTTCGTACTCCGACCATACAACCTGCGCTGGGTTCTCCTGCTCTTTCCGCGCCTTGCCATCTGCCGCCGAACTGGAGGAAAGCTGCGCGACCAAGACGCGAACAGCGTTGCTATCCGGCAACGGCGTTTCCTGCCGATAAGCCACCAGCATCGCGCCGAATGTGTCCGCCGCGGTAAACCCGATTTCCGCCAATGAAACATTGGCATTCGGGGTTTCGAATGCCAGGGCATCTTCGAGCGTATGTGCCAGCTCGCTCAGCTCGTGAAATCCGGCAGCTGCCGAGTCGCCCTTGAGAGTGTGGACCGTCCGCCGAATACTCCGGATGATCTCCCGATCCTGCGGATTCCGCTCGAGTTTGAGCGAGTCCTCATTCAAAGACTGCAGCAGTTCCTGCGCGGTCTCGAAAAAGAGGGCGCGAAGCTCCAATCCGCGTTCGTCGGAATATTGGCTCACTGACTCACCTCAACCCGCTTGTACGCTGTCCCCGCGTTCTTGTAGACCATCACAAATTTGTCGGTAAGCCCCAACAAGCTTTCCGCGTGTCCGACCAGCAGATATCCACCCGGCCGCAAACAGCGATAGAACTTTTCGAGGAGACGCTTCTGCTCGGCTTCGTCGAAATACATCATGACGTTACGGCAGAAAATCAGATCATTTTTCTGCGGCAAGAACTCGGTCTTCAGGTTATGAAAGTCGAAATGGACGAGTTCCTTGATCGCCTTCTTCATGGCATACCGCTCGCCCACCTTGTCGAAGTACCGCAAACGGTAGGAGTAGTCGACCGAAGACATCTGGTGCTCGTTATAGATTCCTTCTTGGGCGGCCCGCAGGACTGTGTAGTTGATATCGCTGGCTGGGATCTCTACCCGCCACGGCGGAGAAATCAGCGGCCGTGGCCACTCAATTCCCTCCGAGGGAGGCATGCGCAGATGGTGATAGGCCAGCGCGTCGGCAAGCAGCATGCCAATCGTGTATGGCTCCTGCCCGGTCGAACATCCTGCGCTCCATATGCGGATTTGGTAATCGCCGCTCGCCTGCTTTGTCGCGATGAGTTCTTCGAGAATTTGCTTGTGAAACAGCTCCAGCTGGGCTTTGTTCCGAAAAAAACTGGTTTCATTGACGGTCAGGTTCTCGACCAGCTTCATGAGCTCTTGTCGCCCTTCCGGGCTCATGAGCAAACGGTAGTAGTTGTAGAAGGAATCCATGCGGCATTCGCGCAGCCGCCGTTGCAACCGGTCTTGCAGGAAGTGGGCACGGCGGGCATCGAAATACATGCCGCATTCTTGATACACGAGTGTCTGCAGTAGCCGCATTTCTGCTTCACTGAGCTGAATCGCCAGAGCTGGAGAACTCATGATCGTCCTTTATGCCTATTTTCCTGCTGCTGTCCGTCGCGCTTCCCCGTTCGCTGACTGACGGCCCTCGGCAGAGGCTTTTGGCGTCATGCCAAGATCCAGCAGCCTGGTCATATCTAGCAGAACGATCAGGCGTCCCTTGTACTTGCCCAGGCCTGTAACACAGTTGGTTCGGCCTTCCTGAAGGGATGTGGGCGAGGCTTCCACATCTGTCGCCGGAATCTTCAGGACTTCCGAAGCGGAGTCGACAATCAACCCCGCTAACCGGCCGTTGTGCTCAACCACCAGAATCCGGTTGCGCCGGCCGAATGCAATTTTCTTTTCCCCCAGACGCTTGCGAAGGTCGATTACCGACACAATCTTCCCGCGCAGGTTGATGACCCCTTCCATGTATTCGGGAGCATCGGGAACGGAGGTGATTTCGGGGACGCGTACGATTTCATGCAGGGACGTAATCGGAACTCCGTAGGTCTCGCGCCCGACTTGGAACCCGACAATATGTAGTTCGCGGCTCATAGCTGCTCCCCAGCCGATCAGTTCGATCCGGCGGTTGCTGCCCGCGCCCGCCGCGTTGCCTGATCTCCCGAAAATCCGTCGCCCTGCCCGACACTGAAGGTATTCATGGAATCGAGCAGATCACGCGACATCTTGGACATCTGCTCGGCCGAAGCGGCCAACTCCGTCGAACCCGAGGTCGTCTGCTGAACCAGTTCCCGCATGCGCTCCATGGCTTTTACCACCGCGTGTGCGCCCGACGCCTGCTCTTCGACAGCCGAGTTGATTTCGTGTGTGATTTCGTTCAGCCGCGTGGTTGCGCGGGCAATCTGCGTAGACCCGTGCGACTGTTCGTTGGTGGCCGCGCCGATTTCCTGAGCGAACTTGTAAACCTCGGTAACAACGTTGGAGATCTTGCGCAGCGCGGTGTTCAGATCCTGGCCCAAGCTAAGACCTTCGTTGACGATGCTCGTGCTCTGATCCATGTTCTCGACTGCCTTGCGAGCCTCTTTCTGAATGCTCTGGATCAGCTCGGAAATTTCCTTGGTGGATTGCGCCGACTTCTCCGCCAACTTGCGGACTTCATCGGCAACCACGGCAAAGCCCAGGCCGTGTTCGCCGGCGCGGGCCGCTTCAATGGCAGCGTTCAGTGCCAGCAAGTTGGTCTGTTCGGCCAGATCGTCGATTACTTCGATAATCTTGCCGATGTCGTCGGCGCGCTGCCCGAGCGCTCCGATGATCTGACCGGAAGCGCCGATGGTGGTGTTGATCTTGTTCAAGCCTTCGGTCGCCTTCTCCATGGTCGAGATGCCGCTATGTACCTCCTCGCGCGAACGGTTGGAAATGTCGAGAAGGACTTTCGCGGTATCGGCAACGCGCTGAATCGAGGCCACCATCTCGTCAATCGAGGCTGATGTTTCGCTCACGCTTGAGGCCTGCACCTGCGTGCTCTTCACCATGTTTTGCACGTTGACGCTCATCTCGTGCATGGTGCTGGTGACTTCGTCAATGGCGGAGGAGGTTTGCAAGCTGATCTTGGCCGACTCATCTGACGCCCCCGCCACCTGCGAGGACGCGCTCGCCACCTGCGAGGCGGCATCACGCACATTGCGCACCAGACCGCGCAGTCCGTTCGTCATCTTGGCAAATGCATTCCCCAAGGTATCGCTGTTGGAGCGCGGCTTGACTTCTACGTTCAAATTTCCGCCGGCAATCGCTTCGGAAACGCTCGCCATTTCCTTCAGGTACGTAACCATCCTTCCGAAGGTCCGGCCCAGTTGGCCGATCTCGTCATCGCGGCGGATATCAATCTCGTGATCCAGGTCTCCTGATTCCCCGATCTGCTGGGCCACTTTGATCAATTCCGACAACGGTTGAGTGATAGAGCTCGCTGTCCGGTACGCAATGACCGCTCCGACTACTACGGCGACGAGGGTACCGATCAAGGCGATGAGTATGGTCCAGTTTCCCGTGGTTTCATCGGCTTTCTTGCGCTCTTCCAAAGTCTGATGGGCGTCGCGGTCTGCAATTGCCAAGGCTTCCATGGATGTTTTCACCCAGGAACTCGGATCCTTCTGTAGATAGTAGATCTGCAGGTCGGCAACCGTGGCATTGCCGGCATCGACCTGTTTGCGTTTCTGGAGCAGCGGCTCGGCGAAATCCGCCGCCCAAGCTTCTTCGTTCTTCTGAACGGCGGCGATGGCAGCATGCTGATCGTCTGAGGCCACGAATCTCTTAGAATTCTCGAGCGCGTCCCTCAAGGTTTGAATACCGTCATTCATATGCTGCACTTCCCGGTTGTCGCCACTCAGCAGGTAGTTGCTGAGATACAACCGGTTCTGCATAACCTGAAAGCGCACTTTGTCGGTCGTGTCGACCATTTGCAGTGCCTGTGTGGCGGCTGCCTTGGCGCTGTGCTCGCGCTGCACCGCCGCCCAGGTCACCACAAACAACACAATGACCATGCCGAGAATAAAACTGAAATTCAGGTAGAGCCGCTTGCTCATGGACATAACAATTTCTCCACGCCCTCGTTTTCTCTGGTTGGCGCTAATCTGTCGACGGGTCGAACTTAAACTCCACCACACCCACGCTGTCGTCGTTAGCGGGCTCGAATCTCCATTTTTTCACCGCATCAGCAGCCGCATTGACAAGAATCGGGTTGCCACCGATTACTTTGGTGTCTTTTACCGTGCCGTTGGCCGCAACCGTGATTTCCAGCTTCACGATGCCAGCCAGGTTCATCTTGCGTGCGATCGCGGGATAGATCGGACTTATCTTGCTCTTGATCTTGCGCCCGAGAGCATCCTGCGCGCTGGTTGACGGAGCGAGGAAACTGGCAAACAACAAAGTGAGAGCGACTGCCAAAACCAATGCTTTCGTTACCGTGTGGAAAATCGTGCGAAAAGACACAGTTCCCCCCTAAAAGGAAATGCCCTTCGCAAATGCAATGTGGCTTCCACGATTCACGGGGCCCCTACGGGTCTGCGGTTAAGTCGATTTTTCAGGTACTTACGTCGTCAACGTGGAGCATGCAGGAGGTTCCGAGGATGGGCAAAACGTCTCATTTGGGAATCTTCCGTCTCAGTACGATACAGCTCAGAAGCTTGTGAAACCGGGTTCTGCGTATCCTTGAGCTCTCCGTTTTTCACTTGACTCAAATTGAGATTACAAATAGAGTCCTATTTATCAACAACTTGGCCGCGCTATCGTCGGTTTGACAGGGGGAAGTCTGACCATCGGGTCTGAACAGATTGTGCATTCCTACCCAGGTGGAGCGAAGGATGATTCTTTTCAGAATCTACTCTTCGATTTCTCAACGGCTGCCGCCAAGGCGACCTCCTCTTTAGACGTCCTCAAGCTCTTCTGCCGAGAAACCCGAAAGTACTTCCAAGTGAGCGGGGTCTACGTATGGAAACTCATTCCGCCCGACCAATTGATGGGCGCAGAGGCAGATGGATGGATGGCAGCCAAGTTTCGCGGTGCGCGCCTGCGCACCTACGAGCCCGCAATCGCCAATGAGGCAATCCTCAAAAGGCAAACATTGTGGATCAACGGGCTTGATACCTCTCAATATCCGATGGCTGCCGAGTTCCAGGTCCGCTCCATCATGGCGGTGCCCCTCATTCTTTCCAATGAGGTCCTTGGCGCCGTGGTGTTCTTGCACAACTCGGACGCAGACTTCTTCCGGCAAGATCATGCCTCAAAGGCGGGCATTCTCGCGACGCAATTGAGTGGCCTGCTAGAGGCGATGCGTCTTTCGGAGCGTGCGCGAGAAGAGCAACGCCGCGCCGGAATTCTTGCGGAAGTCGTACAAAGCTTGCACTCCGAACCCGACCTTGGAGTTCTGGCGGACGCCGTTGCTGACCGCCTTCGCGTCTTGTTGCGCACGCCGCTGGTCTGCATACTGGCGCGGGGCGACATCGGATTCGACCTGTGGGCAATCTCCACGGAGAACCCGGCATCCGCGGTGTCGGTACGCGCGCGCTACGACCGAAAAGATCTTCACTTTGCCTCGGATTTGGCCGCGCGGGCGATAGGCGCAGGCGAACCCATCAGCGTGGTCATCAACCCGGCTGGGCATTCGCTAGGCGACCTGGTTCCTCCGGGGCCACTACTCGCGGCACCGTTTCGGACCTCATCGCGAGAGGGAGCGGTGCTGGTCTACCCGCGTCGTGAAGGCCCATTCACCAGCGAAGAGAAATCGCTGCTTCCCATCATCACCAGTTTTGCGGCCGTCGCGATTTCCAACGCCGAACTCTACTCCACCGCCCGCGCCCAGGCACATGAGCTTCATCAGATCCTGAACATCGCATCGGAGCTGGGTTCGATCGCGGACATCGATCAATTCATGAACCGCTTCCTTCTGCGGGCAAGCGACTTTCTTGGCTATGGTCGGGCCTTCGTGGCGGTCATGGAGCACGATGGTCTGCGCATCCGCTGGAGTTTGAAAGAAGGCAAAACGGGAGAGCCCGGCTTCCTTATTCCCGAAGGCATTTTGACTCGCGCTATGCGGGAGAAACAGACGTTCCGGGCGGATGACGTTTCTAAGTTAGAAGGGGCGCATCTGGAATCCCTGGCGCAATATGGCGTGCGCCAGCTTTTTGCCATTCCCCTGCTCGGCATTGACCAGCAACTCGCCGGGATGTTCGGGATGTTGGACCGTACCGATGGCCAGCCAATTTCGGACGAAGATATTCGCCGCGCCCACGCCCTCGCAGCGCAAGTAACCGTGGCTCTCGAGGTCAGTCGAAATCTCGCCTTATCCAACCAGCACCGCCGCAAGGCTGAAGCGCTGACTACTCTTGCCCTGGAAATCAGTTCCCTCCTGAGAGGGCGCGAGTTCGCGCGCAGTTTCGTCAGTCGCTTCGCGGAAATTATGGGCGCGCCCATAGCCGGTTTAATCATCGACGGGGCTTCCGCGAGCGCCGTCTTTGCGCCCAACCCTGCGGGCCTGCCTTTTCAGGCCGTGCAATCCAGCTTTTGCCGAGCGGCTCTGGGGATCGTTTCGTCGTCTTCCGAGAGCCTGATAATCGTCCCTGTGCAACATCTGTTAAGAGGCAATACGGCGTCCGCGCAGAACTGGAATGAGGTACTACTGGCGGCATTGCGCGGTGCGTCGGGCGAACTGCTGGGCGCGCTTTGCCTGGTCGATGCGCCAGCGCCCCTTTCTGAATCGGACCGCCAGCTGTTGCAGGCGATCTGCGGCCAAGCCTCCGTCGCCCTCGAAAACGCTCGTTTCTTCGTTCGCCTGGAGCAGGCTAATCGGCACTGGGTAGAAATTTTCGATGCTATCCCCGACTTCATCGTCGCCCATGATCAGTCCGGCAATGTGCTGCGGGTGAACCGATCGTTGGCGGAGTTTATTGGGGTTAGACCTCAGCAGTTAATCGGTATCAACATGGGTGCACTGCTGGCGCTCGGCGGGAATACGCCTTCGCGCTCCTGCCCCTTCTGCCGCAGCACAGGCGCATTCACCGACGAGTACTTGCACCCTGTCTTGGAGCGCACATACCTGGTCTCCACCTCCGAGGTGCATGCCGCGAGCAGCGAAGGCCTGCAAACGATTCATGTTCTTAAAGACATCACGGATCGCCGGGAGGCGGAGCGTCGCTATCGGGAACTATTCGACAACATTCAGGAAGGCTTGTTTTTCTGCAGCCCCGACGGCCGGTTCATTGAAGTCAATGATGCTCTGGTGCGAATGCTCGGACACGAGAGCCGCGACGAACTTCTACATTCCGATCCCCGCCAAGTGGTCTTCCCCGTCCCTGAGCGCCATCGCGAAATGTTTGCCGCCCTGGAGCGTGATGGCATGTTGCGCAATCGCGAGGAAGTATTACGGCAGAAGAACGGCACTCCGGTTCACGTCCTTATCAATGCCTTCGCGGTCAAAGATGGTCAAGGCAACGTGCTTCAGTATCGCGGCTTGATGCTGGACGTAAGCGGGTTGCGCGCCTACCAGTCGGAATTACAACGAGAACGCGATTTCTCGGGAAAGATTCTCAACAACACCCAGAGCCTAATTCTCGTGGCAGATACTGCCGGCCTGATCAGCTATGCCAATCGCCGATGGCGCGTCTTAGGCTACGAACAACCCGACATTCTTGGTCGACCTCTCGAAACTGTCGTTGCTCCTCAAAGGCAGGATGCATTCAAGGAAGCCTATGCCGCCGTTCTCGATGGACAGCAAGTGGATAACATGGAATTGCAGGTCTTGCACGCGGACAACCGCGTCGGTCAGTTCTCGGTGAACTTGAGCCCGATGCGCGACGAGCAGGGGCAGGTAACCAGCATTGTGGTGGTGATGAGCGACGTCACCGACGCCGCGTCGTTGCAGGCGAAGTTGATGCACGCGGAGAAAATGGCGGCCGTCGGTCAACTGGTTTCCGGCGTGGCTCACGAGGTCAACAATCCCTTGACCGCAATTCTTGGATTTGCCGATCTGCTGATGGAAAACCCCGAACTTCCCGACAGCGCGCGTAAGGATTTGCGGGTGATCCTGCAGGAAGCGCAACGAACCAAGCAGATTGTTCAGAACCTTTTGAGCTTTGCGCGGCAGATGCCGCCGCAACGCAAGCCCGTTCAGCTCAACGCAATCCTCAAGAGGACAATCCAGCTGCGCGCCTACGACTTCCATAGCCGCGGAGTCGCGGTTTCGGAGCATTTTCAAGATGACCTGCCGTTTGTCATCGGCGACTCCCAACAACTTCAGCAGGTATTCCTGAACATCCTCAACAACGCTTACGACGCGGTGCGGGAATCGGGCAGCGGCGCCCGCATCAACATCACGACCGCTCGCAAGGGCGATTTCGTCGAGGTCTCGTTCCGCGACAATGGTCATGGAATTCAGCAGCCGGATCGCATTTTTGATCCATTCTTCACCACGAAACAGGTGGGCGAAGGAACCGGGCTCGGCTTGAGCATTTGCTATGGGATTGTCAAAGAGCACGGCGGTGAGATTTTTTGTTCGAACAATGCCGGCGAACCGGGAGCAACGTTTACCGTTCGCCTGCCAGCAGTTACGGAATTTGCCTCTTTATCGGCAGTGGCAGGAGTCGTCAAACCATGAGCACGCCTGCTCGAAGACCATCAAGATTACCGGTTCTGTTGATCGAGGATGAGCCCGCGGTCATGAGCTACGTCCGCGCAGTCCTTGAACGCTCCGGCTACTCTGTCCTGGGTTGCGAATCGGGTGCCGAAGGTCTCTGCCAGTTGGAGACCGGGGAGTTTCAGGGGGTCGTTTCCGATATGCGTACTCCCGGCGGAGTGAATGGGGCTGACGTGTACGACTGGATTGTCGCCAACCGCCCAGAACTTGCTTCCCGCCTTGTCTTCATTACCGCCCACCTTGCCCCCGAACACCCCGCCTCCACTCTCGAGCGCACCGGAGTGCCATGCGTAGAGAAACCGATTCGAGTTCAGCAGTTTATTTCAGTTGTTGAAGAGACCATGGGGAAACCGATTTGAGCCAACGTTTCGCAATTCGATTCCTGGTAGTCGACGACGAAGAAAGCATTCGTAAGCTGTGTGTAACTGTGGCCGCGAGCATGGGGTTTACTTGCATGGAAGCGGCCAACGGCGAGGATGCTCTAGCTTTGCTGGAGGAGCAACCGGCGCACATCATCTTGACCGATCTGGTCATGCCAAGAATGTCAGGCCTAGAGTTCTTGGAACGCGTCCGCAATTTTCTACCGCGTGTCGAAGTCGCGGTAATGACCGGGCACGGCTCGGTTGAAACCGCTGTCCAGGCCATGAAGCTGGGTGCTTACGACTACATCACAAAGCCGTTTACGCCTTTGGAGGAACTACGGCTTTTCCTCCGTCGCATGGCCGACAAAGTCGAACTCGTCGAGGAGAATCAGTTCTTACGCGAGCGTGTCGATACAGAAACCGGACTGCATGGAATTGTCGGGTCCACACCCAAGATCCAAGACGTATTACGCATGGTGGCGCGATTGAAAGACACTCGCACACCCGTCCTAATCGTTGGCGAAAGCGGCACCGGGAAGGAACTCGTAGCTCGCGCCATCCACTTCCGCGGATCGTTCGCGAACCGGCCCTTCGTGGCTGTGGATTGCGGTTCGCTCGTTCCGACTCTCATTGAAAGCGAGCTGTTCGGATACGAAAAGGGTGCCTTCACCGGAGCCATGCGCTCCAAACCAGGACTTTTTCAGTCAGCCAACGGGGGGACCATTTTCCTCGACGAAATCGGCGAACTTCCGCTCGAGATGCAGGCAAAACTTCTCCGCGTGCTTCAGGAAAAAGAGGTGCGTCCGGTCGGAAGCAACCAGAGGGTTAAAGTCGACGTCCGCGTCATCGCCGCCACCAATCGCGACCTGGAAGTGGAATATCGTGCCGGTCGTTTTCGCAAAGACCTCTACTTCCGCCTGGACGTGGTTACGATCCGACTGCCTGCCCTCCGGGAGCGGCGCTCAGATATCCCCATGCTCGTGCACTGGTTCCTGGATCGCCACAGCGCTGGGAATCCGGTCCAAGTAACCAGTGCCGCCATGAAGTGCCTGTTGCAATACGATTGGCCGGGCAATGTCCGAGAACTCGAGAATTGCGTGCAACGGGCCATGGCCCTGGGCGACGGAAAAACCATCGACGTTGCGGACCTGGCACCCAGCGTGCTTTCGCACGTGCCGACCGAGCTAGCCTCTATCGCAAGCGTCAACTCCGCTCCTTCGACCGACCTGGAAGCCATCGAGCGCGCCACCATCCAGCGCGTTTTCGAACAAGTGAACGGTGACAAGGTAATGGCGGGAAAGATGCTCGGGATCAGCCGTGCGACCTTGTATCGCAAACTGAAGCGATACAACATCGGTCCTCAGCCTGATATCGCGACCGAGAGTCACCGCCTCCAATAGGCGGGCATACAACCTGTGTCATTGTGAGACGTCGTCCATCCGGATCTCTCCTCCCTGAGACACTTCAGGTCGGTTTTTCAATCACTTGGCCGGCTTCGTTTTGGCTTCGATCGTGCATAGTCGGAGTGAGGCCCTCGTCCGTAGTTTCGAAGGAGAGAGCGAGACCGATGGCAAGTACGACGCCCAACACCGCAGTCCTGTGGAAGACTTGGCGGCGTCTTTACCCCCTGTACTGCGCTTTGGCGCACGAGTTTGTGCTCGACGTCCCTCCCTGTCCGGACCTGGAGACCGGCGTTGCAGTCCCTGGACCTGAAGCCGTCAACGAGGCCTCCTCATGGTTCTCCAAGATGGATTCGCGCATTCACATCCATCACCTGAGGCATTTCGCGCAAACTTCCCCGCTCATGATCGAGCCAGCCATCTCGGACATGTTGTTTCATGCACTAAATACCAAATCGGAAACCGACAGCGATCGGGACAAAGTCGATTTCCTCGTGGTTCAGCTGCTCGCGATGCGTCTTCCTCCCAGGGCAACCGGATCGGATATCAGTTTGGACTCAGTCATGAAGGTGCTCGAACTTTTGTTTGGTCGACCCGATGGCCAGCCAGCAAAGTTCACGAAAAATCTCGATGAGATGATTGCCGAGGCCGACAGCGCGAAGAATCTTAATGCGCTGTTCACATCCCGCATTATCGAGCGCAGCCGCGAAATCAAGAGCTCGTGCGGTACAGAATTCTTTCAGCCGCAATTCCTGGCAGCATTTGCACGTTTCGGGTATCTGATTCGGCGTCGTTTCTTCCAGCTGATGCAGCAGGATCTTAATGCGATTCTCGACGGCCTCCGCCAACTGGAGTCGCTCGGCGTAACGACGATCGATTGCCGTAAGGCCCAGTTCAGTGCCGAAGAACCGATTGCGCGCATTCGTATGATCTGCCAGTCGTGGCGGGTCATGTTTCAAGCCGAATATTCCTCCGGCCAGCCGCTTTGCCTCCTTGTGGATCTGAAGACCGCGGTGGAGTTAGCTCTGGCACAACACAGCAAACCTCGGGCGTCAGCATTTCACCGGATGGCAGCACCTGCCTCCAGCAGTGCGGCTCGCGGCAGATAGGCAGTTTGTTTTGGAGTAGAACGTGGAACGTCCAACAGTCGCAATCTTTACCGATGATGCAGCCTTCGCCAATGCCCTTACCCGGCGATGGCTTACTGAGCGTGAAATACCCGCCTTTGTACTCATGCAAAGTGACTCCGACTTCGGGAGCGCTTTGGACTACGATCTCGCGGTCGTGGTCAGAATCCATCCTGACAAGCTGGCCTCGACGGTCGAGACGTTGAAGATGCTTGGCAGACCGGTGATTTTGCTCTCCTCGGTGAATGCGAACTCGTCTCAAGGGCGTAATCTGATCTGTTTGCCGGAGGTCGAGGAGTGGCCGGCGCTAGTGGTCGTGCTGGCCCAACAAGTTCTCTACCATCAGCGCATCAAAGCAAACTTTGAACGCATGCAAGAATTGAACTCGGAACTGGAACGAGAGGCGTCGCTCGGACGCTACATGCTGGAAGTGCGGCACAATCTCAATAATGCCTTGACGTCAGTGCTGGGAAATTCCGATCTGATTCTGCTCGATTCCGACCAGCTACCTGCTTCTCTCCGGTCGCAGGTCGAAACCATCCGCAATATGGGAATGCGCATGAATGAAATCATGCACCGGTTCTCATCCCTTCAAAAAGAGATGCAGTTAATGGAGCAGCAGAGCGGGAGCAGCGGGGTGCGGTCTGCAGCGGCCGGGGCCGTTTAGAGATCTTCAATACTCAACACTCACCAGGTAGAGCCCGCAGGCCGGCGCAGTAGCGCCCGCGGCGGAGCGTTTGCGATCCTGGAGAATCCTCGACACACCTTCCGGCCCGATGGTCTTCTTTCCGACTAGCAAGAACGTCCCCATCAGGTTTCGCACCATGTGGTGAAGGAACCCGTTGCCGCGGATCTCGTATACAAACTCTCCTTCCGCGGCACTCATTCGAGAAGAAAAGACGGTGCGAAGGTTTGAAATCTTTTCTTCTTTACCCCGCTCTGGATCGACCGCCGCAAACGATGTGAAGTCGTGCTCGCCTTCGACCAAGACCGCCGCCTCTTGCATCGCCTCAAAATCCAACGGATAGGGATAGTGCCACACATAGCGAGCCAGAAGGGGCGGACAAATCCCTCCCCGATACATGCGATAGCGGTAGGTTTTGGCTTTCGCTGACTTACGTGCGTGAAATCCTTCAGCAGCCTCGGTGCACTCAAGCACCCGAATCGACGGCGGAAGGACATCGTTGAGCGCAATCACGAGATTCGCCGTCGGAATCGCAGACGCGAGCGAAAGACTCGCCACCTGCCCCAGCGCATGCACTCCGGCATCGGTGCGGCCCGAGCCTTGCGGCAGGACTTTTTCTCCCGTCACGCGTCCAATAGCTGAGGCCAGCGTCGCTTGAATGCTGGGTGCGTCGGGCTGGACTTGCCAGCCGCTGAACTCGGTGCCGTCGTAGGCAAGGATAATTTTGAAGTTTCGCATGGAAGAAAACGAATCCTGCAGAGTGCCCGTGCATCCAACAATACATTGTTTACAGTCATTTACGTGAGGGCAACTGCTGCTCGGATATACTGTTGCGTTCCCATTGAACCGTCTCTGGAAGCGGGACGCATCCACAGTTTTGGGTACCACCGTGGAACCCGGCAGTCCCTTTTTGCGTAATAAAGGTTTGCTGAGGGCCCGCTTCGCCGCACTAAGCGGTCAGTTTCCAAGCTTTGCCAGACTTTAGGTTGTCATAGATGGAGAGGATGGAATGTCTTTATCTTTCTTGCAGTCTCTGCTTCGCAAGGCCATAGCAGCCCTATTGATCGGGGCCTTCCCGCTTTCGCTCATGTCCCAGGATGCACAGAGCTCGGCTCCGCCCCAAACGAGTACGCCCCCGGCAAGTTTACCTGCGGCGCCAACTCACCAGCGGAACGAGATGTTCAACTATGCGAAGCCAAAGAGTCATTTCCCCAACCCGATCGCTCCCTACGTGCCACACGAGGTATCCCCGCCGGATCTGACCAATTCGCCAAAGCTCGATCAACTCATGCGGGAAGGCAAGATCTATTTGTCGATGGATGATGCGGTGGCGCTCGCCCTGGAAAACAATCTCGACATCGCGATTCAGCGGTATAACGCAGGCATTGCCGACACCGAAGTCATGCGCGCAAAGTCAGGCGCGAACCAATTTTTCGGTGTTCAATTCGGCGTGGTTCAAAACACCCCCGGCGGTGGCGTCGGTGGATTGAGTGGATCGGTCGGTTCCGGGCCCGGTGGAACCAGCGCGGGGGCGGGCGGTGCCGGTGCGGGTTCGCTCGGTATTACCAGCACCGAAGGCTTGGGGCCACTCATCACCAGCTTTGACCCTATCCTGACCGGGACGCTGCAGTTCGACCATGCGCGCTTCGTGACCACAAGCCCGTTCGCCGGCAGTGCCTCGAATACCACGACCGGGGATTTCAGTTATCAACAAGGGTTCCACTCGGGTACGAACCTGCTGGTGGGGTTTAACAACACCCGCTCGACGACCAACAGCTTCTTCCAGACCGTGAGCCCGGCCATCAATTCCAACTTTCAGTTCCGGCTTTCGCAACATCTCCTCCAGGGATTTGGCTTCACACCCAACAATCGCCTGATCCAAATTACCAAGAACAATCGCGAAATCACCGACGTCGCCTTTCGTCTGCAAGTCATCACTACCGTCGATCAGATTGAAAACCTCTACTGGAACCTCGTATACGCGTACGAGAATGTGCGGGTCGCGCAAGAGTCTCTCGCATTCGCCCAAAAGACGCTCTCTGACACGCAGAAGCAGGTTGAGATCGGCAGTTTGGCTCCGATCGAGACGGTTCGTGCCCAGAACACGGTTGCAGCAGATCAGCAAAGCCTCATCCAGGCACAGACGAATCTGGATTTGCAGCAGTTACTCGTGAAGAACGCGTTGAGCCGAACCCTGCAGGATCCAGCTTTGGTAAGCGCCGAGGTCATTCCGACCACAACGATGGCGCTGCCCCAGCAAGAACCGGTGACTCCTACGCAGGATCTCATCAATGAAGCGCTACAACATCGCGCAGAAGTTGTGGAAACGCGCATGGACCTGAAGAATCGCGATATCAGCACCAAGGCGCTGAAGAATGCGCTTTTGCCGAGCCTCGATCTATTCGCCTATTACGGCGGGTCGGGGGTGGGCGGATCGCAGAATCCGAGCTATGTTTGCCTGGACCCCAGCCAAGCTAATTCCCCCTTTTGTACCGGCTTCAGTCCCATTGCGCCAGTGTCTTACAGTTCAACCTTAAATCAATTGGTGAACTCGACGGCCCCCGATAAAGGCATGGGAATTACGCTCAACATTCCTCTCCGGAATCGGCAGGCACAATCAGTCCAGATCCGGTCGGAGCTGGAATACCGCCAGGCCCAGATGCGGTTACAGCAGCTTGAGAACCAGGTGCGAATCGAGGTGCGCAACGCCCAATTTGCGGTGACGCAAAATCGGGCGGCGGTGCAGTCGGCACAGGCTGCGGTGGAATTGGCGAAACAGTCATTGGATGCCGAGCAGAAAAAATATGCGCTCGGCGCATCGACATCGACCTTGGTGTTGCAGAACCAGTCAGCACTCGCCACCGCGGAGTCGAACCTGGTTTCGGCAATGGCGGCCTACGAGAAGGCTCAGATTGAACTTGATCGGGCGACTGGGCTTCTGCTCGAACATGCAGGAATCAACATGTCGGACGCCGAAAAGGGTGAGGTCACCCACATGCCGAAAATTCCATACGTGGCACCCCGTACCGATGTACAGTCGGTCATGCCGCAACAGACCCCGGCGCAACAATAAGCGGTCCTCGATTCGTCATCAGCCCTGGCGAAAGCCAGGGCTTTCTCTTGCTCGCGATTGGCTCGAGGTGAATCCCCCAGAACAGCTTTCCCTCGGGCACTTGCAAAACTTCATCACCGTCGTTCGGGCCCGTGAACTGCCGCTCAGAAGGCGGACCAGACGTCTGTGCGAGAATACCTTCGTCGCGCAAAAGCTTCCGAATGGGTGACACCCTTTCCATCGCCATCGTCGCGCTCAATGAAGAGGCCAACATCGGTCGCGTGCTCGAAAGCGTCCGCTGGGCGGATGAGATCGTCGTCGTTGATTCCGGCTCGACGGACCGCACTTGTGATATCGCGCGCGAGCATCAAGCCCGGGTAGTCCACGAACCCTGGCGCGGTTACACGGGACAGAAAAACTATGCGCTCGAGTTGTGCACAAAAAACTGGATTCTTTCACTCGACGCCGACGAGGAAGTCAGTCCGGAATTAGCCGAAGAAATTCGGAAGCTGCTGGAAAGTTCGGGCCCGCTGGATGGTTACGCGATACCTCGAAAGAACCTTTTTCTCGGCCGCTGGATGAAGCATGGCGGTTTTTATCCCGATCCTAAGCTTCGACTCTTCCGTCGTGGTCTTGCTTTTTCCACGGGTCGCGATCCCCACGACCGCTTTGAGATGAAAGAAAGCAAACGTGTAGGTCGGGTGCACAGTGCGATGATTCATCACACCTACCCAACGCTCATCCTTTATTTAGAGCACATGAACCGCTACTCGAGCGTCTGGAACCGAGTACCCGGGGCCAAACCTCGTCCATTCAGCATTCATGCCATCGTCCTCCGCCCGCTCGCCACGTTTATTTATAACTACTTCATTCGCTTGGGATTCCTCGATGGTCGGGAAGGACTTCTGCTCCACATGTACCACGCCGGATACGTTTCCTGGAAATACGCGAAGGCGTGGGAAATGGGGAGGACGCCGACAGCGCCAGCGGGGGATCGGGCTGCGGGCTCAACCGAGCATCCGGGCAAATGAATTCTGGCGGGGACTCCGCATCATTATCATCTTTATCTTTATCCTTTGTGCCACATGAGAGACATCACCGATCCTCAGAGCACCCAAACTTCGATAAACCTCCACCGACCAAGCGGTCGCTCGTTTCCCTTGCCCATCGTTTGCGGCCTCTCCTATCATCAGCAGTGGATATGACCGACAAGAAAAGCGTGAGCGTGCCGGTTCCAAGCCCGATAGCCGAGGTATCTCTAGGCCGAGAACCCTCTGAATCAGAAAAGAGATGGGCGGAACGGGCGCTCCTACCCACGCTCGAGAAGGCTCCCGAGAAACCGTTGGGAGCGCCAAGCGGCGTCAACGTTGACGAACACGGCCGGGCCCGATTTTCTACCATCTCCGGGGTCCCGGTCCGGCGACTGTACACTCCCGCCGATTTGCCCGAGGATTGGGGTCCCGACCGATACCTGGGCCATCCCGGCGAACCTCCCTTCACGCGTGGCATTCACGCTACCGGATATCGCGGAAAGCTGTTCACCATGCGGCAGTTCTCGGGCTTTGCTTCTCCCGAGGAAACGAACCTGCGCTACAAATATCTGCTGGAACACGGCGGCAGTGGACTATCGGTTGCCTTTGACCTCCCCACGCTGATGGGCTACGACTCCGATCATCCGGCCAGCGAAGGAGAAGTCGGGAAATGCGGCGTGGCAATTGATTCCCTCGAAGACATGGAGATTCTGTTTAGCGGAATCGATCTTGAGAAAACCACCGCGTCCATGACCATCAACTCGCCCGCCTCGGTACTGTGGGCGATGTACCTGGTGGTGGCCGAAAAACAAGGCGCTGACTGGAATAAGATTTCCGGCACAATCCAGAACGACATTCTCAAGGAATACATCGCGCAAAAGGAATACATTTTCCCGCCCAACCCATCGATGCGGCTGGTGGTCGATACGTTTGAGTTCGGGTCGAAGTTCACACCGCGGTTCAACACGATCTCGATCAGCGGCTATCACATCCGCGAAGCCGGTTCGACCGCGCTGCAGGAACTCGCTTTCACACTCTACGACGGAGTGGAGTATGTCGAATGGGCGCGTCGACGCGGCCTCGACGTCGACGAGTTTGGCCCTCGGCTGAGCTTCTTCTTCAACGCGCACAACGACTTCTTCGAGGAAATCGCCAAATATCGAGCGGCGCGCAAGATCTGGTATCGGGTGATGAAGGAGCGCTTCGGTGCCAAAAACCAGCGTACCTGGCTGATGCGGTTTCACACCCAAACCGCCGGCGTTTCCCTTCCCGCACAGCAACCCATGAACAACATCGCCCGAGTGGCGTTGCAGGCGCTCGCTGCCGTGCTGGGCGGAACGCAGTCGTTGCACACCGACGCTTACGACGAAGCACTCGCGCTGCCCACCGAAGAAGCCGCACGCATTGCCTTACGGACACAGCAAATCATCGCCTTCGAATCTGGCGTGACGCAGACGGTTGATCCCCTCGGAGGCTCTTATTTCCTGGAAAACTTCACCCTTCAAATGGAAAAAGGCGCGTTCGACTACTTTGACAAACTCGATGCCATGGGTGGGATGGTCAAGGCGATCGAGCGAGGGTACCCGCAAAAAGAAATTGCCGAAGCTTCTTACAACTATCAGCGCGCGGTGGAAGCCAAAGAAAAGATCATCGTGGGCGTAAACGACTTCGTCATCGAAGAGGAACCACCAAAGATCCTCTACATCGACGAGACGGTCGCGAAACAACAGTCGGCAAAACTAACGGCTTTGCGTGCGCGTCGATCCCATGAGGAAGTCCGGCGCCGATTGGACGCCTTGAAGAAGGCCGCTGCGCAGGAACCGAAGTCGAACGGCACGATCTCGTCCGCCAACACCATGCCCTACATCATAGAAGCGGTGCGCGCCTATGCCACCATCGGTGAGATTTGCGATGCTCTGCGCGAGGTGTACGGAACCTACACAGAAGTGAGCGTCACCTAGGCGGAACCGCCCCTGAACAGTCCCGCTAGGAGGATTCTATTAGTGGCCTTTGTGCTGCTCGAAATATGCCTCACCCTCTTGTACCTGTTGCATCGCCTCATTCACCAACTGGATTGCCTTCTCCCGATGCCCGCCTTTGTTGGGAGTGGCCCTCTCCAGTTCCGACTTTGCCTGTTCCAGATGTCCCATTGCGGCGCTCATGTGGGGCTCGTGTGCAGACATCTGGTGCGTTTGTGCCGGCCGGCCGAGCGAGTAAACACTTAATCCGATCAGTACCGCCAGCGTGCTTGCAAGTGTAATGATTTTCGTGCGCATACTTCCTCCTCCGAGAATTGAGAACGGAAGTGTCAGACGCGGGGGCTGGGAAGAGGGTTGCTCAGACTTTCAGGTGTTGGTAAAAGGTCGTCCGGAGAATCAGCGCCAACCACCGGAAGTTGCACACCTTTGTTTCGAGCTACATCGATTTAGTACACCCCTCTTAATCTGCTACACTGACTCGCTCGCAGCAATTATTCCATTCAGGAATCTAGTCATTCTATGGATTGTGTACTTGGAATTGATGTCGGGACCGGGGGCACCCGTGCAGTCCTGGTGGATCGCGGGGGAAAGATCATCAGCTCAGCTACCAGCGAACACCTGCCCTTCGCCTCCCCAAAAACCGGTTGGGCCGAACAGGACCCGCACGACTGGTGGAAGGCGACCGGCGAAGCCGTCCGAGCGGCATTAAAAGAGGTGCCCGGCGCCAACGTCCTATGTGCCGGACTCGCCGGTCAGATGCATGGTGCGGTATTGCTCGATGGCGCGGGCGAAATTCTCAGACCTTCCCTCATCTGGTGTGACGTACGCACCCAGGCACAGTGCGACTGGCTCAATTCCAAACTCGGTGAAAGCAAACTCATTGAGCTCACCTGCAATCCGGCCCTGACAAATTTCACCCTGACCAAGCTTCTGTGGGTGCGCGACAACGAGCCCGAAGTCTGGAAGAACTTTCGCCACGTCCTTTTACCCAAGGACTACGTCCGCTTCCGCTTGACGGGCGAGCGCGCGATGGATGTTGCCGAGGCATCCGGCACGCTCATGCTGGACGTGGCACATCGCCGTTGGTCGGAAGAAATGATGGCGGCGGTAGATATTCCCATGAGCAGTCTGCCCAAGCTGTGCGAGTCCCCTGAAGTCTGCGCCCGGATCTCGGACCAGGGCGCTGGGCACACCGGGCTGAATCCGGGCACGCCGGTTGTCGGCGGTGCAGGGGATCAAGCCGGCGGCGCAGTGGGAATGGGGATCGTGCGCGCAGGAGCTGTGAGCGCGACGATCGGCACGTCCGGCGTCGTATTTGCCGCGACCGACAATCCGGCCATGGATCCCAAAGGCCGGGTGCACACTTTCTGCCATGCGGTTCCGGGGCGTTGGCACGTTATGGGGGTCACTCAAGCCGCGGGCCAGTCTCTCCGCTGGATGCGAGAACTCCTCAAGAATGGAGGTAAGCTTGACTACGACCAACTCACGCTGGAGGCAGCGGCAGTACCGCCTGGTTCGGATGGCGTACTCTGGGCCCCATACCTCATGGGCGAGCGCACACCGCACCTGGATCCCAATGCCCGTGGAACTCTCACTGGCCTAGCCGCCAGTCATACCCGCGGACACGTTGCTCGCGCCGTGCTCGAAGGGGTCGCCTTCAGCCTGAAAGATACCTTCTCCTTGTTCGCTGAAATGAAAGTCCCAGTAAACAGCGTGCGCCTTGGAGGAGGGGGAGCCAAGTCTGATCTCTGGCGCCAGATTCAAGCTGACGCGTACGGCCACGAAGTCGAGATCCTCGCCGCTGAAGAAGGAGCGGCCTACGGCGGAGCCCTACTCGCCGGGGTGGGTGCAAAATGGTGGAACTCGGTTGAGGAAGCTTGCGACTCAGTGGTTGAAGTACAGAAGCGGGTCAAGCCGGATCCTCAGGCGAAGACCGTTATGCGCAAACAATATGCTAATTATCGATTGCTCTATCCCGCATTGAAGCCTCTGTTTGCGGGGATGGATTAGACGCCAAGGTGAGCGTGCATCGTCCGGTACTCGCGCGGACTCATCCCAAATTCGGCATGGAAGGCGTGATTGAAATTCGAAACGTCGCCGAAACCTGAATCCAACGCGATATTCAGCACCGGCATGGCTTCAACAATGAGCCGAGTCGCCGCATTGCGCAGTCGCGTGCGCAATACGAACTGGTGCGGGGTAAGTCCTGTCAGTTCCTGAAAGACACGCAAAAAGTGATAACGACTGAGCTTCGCCTCAGTGGCAAGCGAAATAAGGTTGTGGCCCCACTCGGGATGGGCATCAATGCTGCGAATAGCACGCGTGACCCGCGCCTCGGCCGACGGTAAGCTTGGCTGCTTCGATCTCGCACTGCTTGCGAGCTCGAGCGCTCGGGCGGCAAGTTCGATAGCAATCTCCTCCCAGGCATTGGAATCAAGGAAATTTGCGCCGTGCGGTGTTGCTCGAGCCAGGGTGGCACAAGCCCTTGAGATGAGCACGGAGAGCTCTCGCACGGGTGATATGCGGAGTCTCGCAAAACACCCAGATCGCGCTCCAGCGTTGGCTTGAGCGGCAAGCGTAGCAAAATACTCTGGAGAGTAGGTGAACGAGATGCAACGGTCACCGACCGCGTGATCATGTCCACATTCGAAATGCTGGTCAGCGTTTCCGAGCAGCAACGAGCCCGGAGTCATAAGTTCGCGCCCAATGCTGGAACGGTACTGAAAACTTCCCTGCACCACGATCGCGATTCCGATGTCTTTGTGCTGCTCTTCAAATGAGCGGTCCCGCGGACCGGCATTGCAGACTACGTCAGCGACACTCCACCCTTCCCCGCGAACCAGAAACTGCTTGGGCGGTGCACCCTTGCCATCTGTCGCCCACCCTGAGCCAGGTTCATTTGTGACCGCAATTTTCGCCAAGACCTTCCCCCACCCAGAACAATACAACAGTAGAAGAGCCCGCGCCCTATTCGTGAAAGATGCGCGAGGCGCTGAGACCGGCTCACTTTTACGCTTTCAGGAGGAGTCACTGTGAATGCGAGAGCGCTTGCTCAGGAAGACATGTCGACCCAGCTTATCGGACATTGGGAACAGGTTTGCCAAAAGCTGCAAGCCTTGGCACGGGAGTTCCCCGCCCAGAAGTTTGACGATAAACCAGTAGACGGCGTGCGCAGTGTTGCGGAATTGCTGCGACACGTTGCGTTTTGGAACAATTACGTAGCTGCCAAGGCGCGCGGGGAAGGGGCGAATGACAGTGCAAATGAACTACCGAAAGAGAAATTCTCGACCAAGAGCGAGATTCTCTCAGCCCTCAAGCGAAGCGCCTCCACGGCAGCAGCTGCGTTGAAGGCAAATTCACCATTCAACACCGATGCCTCGGAAATGGTGATCTCCTTCATCGAGCATAACTGCGAACACTATGGGCAATTGGCTGTGTATGCGCGTTTGCAGGGGATTGTGCCGCCAACCTCGCGAGGATAGATCGCCAACCAGGCAAGACTGCACATTTGGATAGGAGGTAGTAGGTGATCAATCAACCGATACTCGAACAAGACTTCCTGGGCTTACTACGAACCGCCGGACGCTCGGTTGAGATTCCGGAAGCAGAAGACATCTATGGTTGGCTGGTAGGCAGTTGGGAGCTGGATGTGCTGCATTACAAGGCGCAGGATGTCTCGTTCAAAAAGCTAAAAGGCGAGGCACACTTCGGCTGGGTGCTCGAGGGTCGGGCTATTCAGGACGTCTGGATTATGCCCAGGCCTTCCGATCGAACGCCCCAGTCAGACCGGAGCAACAATATGTACGGAACCACGTTGCGAGTTTGGGATCCACAAATTCAGGCATGGCAGATCCGGTGGATAAATCCTGTGAGCGGACATGAAGAACGGCAGATCGGTCGCCGAGTAGGCGAGGAGATCGTGCAAATTGGCGCACGCGCGAACGGCACCTCCACACGCTGGCGCTTCACAGAAATTACCTCTGATTCGTTTCACTGGATTGGTGAAGGATTGCGCACGGATGGCAAAAGCTGGCTACTCGAGGGCGAATTCCAGGCGCGCCGGATTGGGCTGTGAACACGCCGCACTCTTGCTGCATCCCGGTCTCCCTTATTCCTTAGGCTTCGAGCGCGTCGATACTGGGAGCCTACAACCATGACGCTCGGGGGACCGGTTCTTCTTGATCCCCATCTGTTATGTTTAATTATGCTCGAAATTTCGTGCCGCGGGCTGCTCTTTGATTTGGATGGAGTGTTGGTAGACTCGACTCCCGCGGTGGCTCGCGTCTGGTCGAAGTGGGCGCTGGCACACGGATTCGATCCCGAGGAAACCGTACGCAATGCCCATGGTCGGCCCAGCCTGTCGACGATAAAGGATCTTTTGCCGAACGCAAGGGACCCGGTAGCGGAAAATGAAATCATCCTTCGGGGCGAGATCGAGGACACCGAAGGGGTCGTAGCCCTGCCCGGTGTCTGTGATTTTCTGAAGTCAATACCCAAAGACCTCTGGGCTCTGGTCACGTCGTGCGCCAGACCGCTCGCCGACGTGAGACTCACCGCCGCGGGCATTCCGATCCCCGAAAAGATGATCACTGCCGACGACGTGCAGCGAGGCAAGCCCGATCCCGAGCCATATGTGAAAGGTGCGGCACTGCTTGGGGTTCCAGCTTCTGAATGCCTTGTCTTTGAAGACGCTCCTGCCGGAATACGCGCCGGTAAGTCGGCGGGGGCTCGCGTGATAGCCCTGCCCACGACCGAATCGGAAACGGAACTGAAATCTGCGGGAGCCGACTGGATTCTCGCGAGATACCAAAACCTCAGCCTGACATCTTCGAATGGATTCGGGCTGAAACTTCGCCTTATGGTCTGATCCTCGCCCCCCACCCCCACAATTGCCGAATTTTGGTCGTTCCGCTGTAAAAAAATTGTCAAGCCTCGCCCGGAGTCGAGCGATCCTGCGGCTCGGGATAGTAATCTTTCTATAACCCACCGGAAACTATCCGGAGCAGTTGAGACACTCGCCCAGGGGGAGGACAATGTTAAGAGCAGCCGAGAACCTGCCCGCAATGACGTTCCAGAACGTGCCCCAAAAGTCGCCGTCGCGGTCGGTGACTCCATCAATTGACCGCATCTTGGTGGTCGAAGACGATCGCGCTGTGCAGCGGGCTTTGCGTCGCCTCTTTGAAGCGGAAGGTTATGGCGTTCAAACCGCGGACGACGGTGCCAGCGCAGTTGAGTTGTTCCGCAGCTACTCGCCTACCGCGGTCGTGCTGGACCTCCGGCTGCCGGGAATGTCAGGACGGGATGTTTGCAGCGCGCTGAAACAAGCTGCAGCCGCGATTCCCATCATTGTTCTCAGTGCGGCCAGTGACGTTTCCGACAAAGTGCTGCTCCTCGAGCTTGGGGCAGACGACTACGTCACCAAGCCATTCAGCCCGCGCGAACTCCTGGCGCGTGTTCGAGCGGCCCTTCGACGCACCATCAAACCCTCTCTGGGCGAGAAGTTCGCCTTTGATGAAATCCAAGTTGATGTCAGCAAAATGGAAGTCATTCGCGAGGGTAGGAGCATTACGCTCACCGCTCAGGAATTCAAAACCCTCAAGTTCATGTTGCAAAATCCCGAGCGCGTTATTACTCGCGACGAACTTTTGAATGAAGTCTGGGGATACCACAACTATCCTTCGACCCGAACCGTGGATAACCACATCCTCAAGCTGCGCCAGAAACTGGAGAAGGATCCGGCAAATCCTGTGCATTTTCGGACTGTTCACGGTGTAGGCTATAAGTTCGTCAGCTGACACAAGGGGAGCAGTCATGGTTAGAGTCCGCCTCCGAACCAAGTTCCTGCTCTCGATGGTTCTGGTCTCGGCAGGACTAACATCGATCAGCCTGCTACTCGTCCGTCATACCATTCAGTCCAAGGTTGTGAACGAGATTTACTCCGACCTGCAGAACTCGGTTACCAACTTTCAAAGCTTCCAGCACGAGCAGGAGATCACCCTTAGCCGTTTTGCCGACTTACTAGCCGATTTATCGAACACCCGTGCGCTGATGACTACGCACGACGAGACCACGATTCAGGACGGATCAGAGGCGATCTGGCGACTGGCGGGAAGCGACCTGTTCGTACTGGCAGATCCGACCGGAAAAATTGTAGCCCTTCATACGAACGGTCAGGGCTTTACGCGGCCCATGGCCCAGAGTTCGCTCTCGGCCCTTTTGCAAAGAAGGGAACGTTGGTGGTTCGGGGCCAATCACTTGTACGAAGTCTTTCTGAAGCCAGTTTATTTCGGCCCGGCAGCGGATAACCGCCTGCTTGGGTTTCTGGTCGTGGGTTATGAAATTGACTCCCGCGTAGCGTCGCAAATCGGACGCATCGCGAACAGCAAGGTGGCCTTTTCCTACAACGGGGCGGTCGTGACCACCACTCTGCCTCCGGACCTCAACCCCCAGTTTGCCGCCCAGGATTTTTCCGCGGAATCGGGAAAAGCTCGGGCCTTGGAGCTCGGCAACGAGCGCTTTCTGCAAACCACGGTTGAGCTTACGCCCGATGGCCAACCCGACGTGCGATTAACCGTGCTGAAGTCCTATGACCAGGCAACAGCGTTTCTTCAGAAGCTCAATCGGTTGCTGCTCGGTTTGGGTATTCTGGCCGTGGTGCTGGGTAGCGTGTTAGTGTTTCTGATTTCCGACACGTTTACGCGGCCTCTTTCGAGCCTGCTCGCAGGTGTCGCTGCTCTGGAAAAAGGCGACTTTCGTTATCCGCTTAAAACCAAAGGGAAAGATGAAGCTGCCGAGCTCTCGCGCGCGTTTGATGCCATGCGCGAGAGCCTCATGAGAACGCAGCAGAGCCTTCTTGAGTCCGAGCGGCTGGCCACCATCGGCCGGATGGCAAACTCCATCTCTCACGATCTGCGCCATTCTCTCGCTGCGATCGTTGCCAACGCGGAGTTCTTGAGTGAGCGAGATCTGCCACAGGATCAGCGCGAAGAACTCTATCAGGAAGTGCAGTTGGGAGTGCATCGCATGACCGAACTGATCGATTCCCTGCTTGAGTTTTCTCGTACCCGCGCCTCCTTGCGACCAACCTATGGGAACCTGCGGACGGCGGTCGAGAATGCGGCGCAGGCAGTGCGCAGCAACCCTGAATTTCACAATGCGCACATCGAGATCCGCCAGCGCGGCAGCGGGGAAGGATGGTTCGATCATCGCAAGTTGGAGCGCATTTTCTTCAATTTGCTGCTGAATGCCTGCGAGGCGATGCCGGACCGCCGCGGACGGATTGCGGTCGAACTTGATGACGACGGCACCAGAATCGAGATCCGGGTGGGAGACAACGGCCGTGGTATTCCGCCCTCCATCCGGAATACACTGTTTGAGCCCTTCGTGAGCCAGGGTAAGGAAAACGGCACCGGGTTGGGCCTGACGGTAGTGCAAAAAATTATTCAGGACCACGGCGGCGATATCTCTCTTGAGCGTACTTCAACCGAGGGAACGGTGTTCCGCATTATTCTTCCTCACCCTGCAACTCTCAGTAAGGGCTCTGATCTGCAGGAGACCTCTTCTGCAAAAGACCATGCAGGCTCGGCAAAACTCGCTTGAGGCGAACCGGGCCCTAAGCTCGCAAAATTCTTCGCTCGGGAGGAAGACTTGAAACCGCGAAGCTTCTACTTCCGCTCTGATTTGCTTCGGATTTTACTGCTCCTGGTGGTTGGGCCGCCTTGTGCCGCCGCCCAGGGTACGCCTCCTAGTTCTGCTGATCAGACGCTCGCGCGATCGGTTCAAGAGCTGCGCAAGCAGGTCGAAGATTTGCGAGCTGCGGTCGCAGAAATCCGTTCCGAGGCGTCGCAATACCGGGCAGAAAGCGACCAACTGCGCAAAGAATTACAGGATATGCGAGCTGCGCCATCCACCACAGTGCCGTCGGCGGGTTCCGAACAAGCAACCAGCACCACAGCTCCGGTAGACCAGCGATTGGCTTCCCTGGAGGAAACCACAGAACTTCTGCACAACGAATTGAAGACCCAGTATCAAACCAAAGTCGAAAGCGCATCCAAATATCGCGTCCGCCTCTCTGGTTTAGTGCTCTTCAATATGTTCGGGAATTCGGGCTCCACCGACAACCTGGACGTCCCAACCTACGCTGCTCCCAGCAGCAGCTACGGTGCCACCTCAACCTTTGGCGCTACCTTGCGACAATCGCAACTCGGACTGGAAGTCTTTGGGCCAACCATTCATGGAGCCAAAACCAGCGGCCGGGTTCAGTTCGATTTTGGGGGCGGATTCCCCGCCGGCGCGCTCGACGGCGTCAGCACAGGTATCGTGAGATTGCGTACGGCCAGTGCGCGACTGGATTGGCAAGACACTTCGGTCGTTATTGGGCAGGACGAGTTGTTCATTTCACCCAACTCGCCTACATCGTTTGCGTCCCTTTTGACCCCAAGCTTTGGCTACTCTGGAAATCTCTGGGCTTGGACTCCACAGCTGCGCATTGAGCACAAGCTCGCCTGGAGCGCGCACCAGAATTTTACTATTCAGGCCGGCATTCTCGATAATTTGACTGGCGAACCCTCATATGGTTCGCACCGTCAACCGCAGGCTGGAGAAGCCTCGGGGCACCCGGCGTACGCGTTGCGGACGGCCTGGAATACGTCCCTGCACCAGAGGCCGTTGGGCGTTGGGGTCAGTGGGTACTATTCTCCTCAAGATTGGGGTTCTGGTTGGGACGTCAAAGGCTGGGCGGTCGCATCCGACTGGAAGATCCCACTTGCGCGCCAACTGGAGCTTTCCGGCGAGTTTTACCGCGGAAAGGCCGTAGGGGGCTTGGGTGGTGGGATCGGCCAGTCTCTGGTTTTCAGCATCAACCCCTCTGATCCCTCCTCCTACTTCCGGCCTTTAAACTCGGTGGGCGGATGGTCGCAACTGAAATTTTCTGCCTCTTCCCGGCTGGAATTCAATGGGGTGTTCGGCATGGATAATCCCTTTAGCGCGGATGTGCATGCCTTCAGCGTTCCCGTCGGCCCCTACGGATACGTGCTGGCCGCAAACCGCAGCGGGATGGCAAATGTGATCTTTCGGCCACGGTCGGACCTATTGTTCTCCGGCGAGTATAGGCACCTACGCACCTCACAACTTGTCGGATACAACACCGCCGACCAGGTCAATGTGATGATGGGAGTCCTGTTCTGATGGGTAAAGTCCTACATACGCTCACTTGCACTGCGCTGCTTTTAATTTGCATTCAACTCTCGGCGCAGCAGGTGACCTTGTCTGGTCGCGTCAAGCTTGTCTCGTCCGAAAAACAAGCTGAGTCTTCACGCGCCGTGGGAGTAGTCGTATGGCTAACTCCGCTCGATTCGCACACGCCCTTGAAACCGTTTCCCGCTGGATCACTGAAGCTCGTGCAGCACAACAAAAGCTTCGAGCCGCACCTGCTGATCGTTCCGGTCGGCGCAGTGGTTCAGTTTCCAAATCATGATCCATTCTTCCACAATGTGTTTTCACTTTTCGAAGGGAAACGCTTCGACCTTGGCTTGTACGAAGCGGGCAGCAGCAGAAACGTGAGTTTCGATCGTCCGGGCGTCTCCTATATCTTCTGCAACATTCATTCAGAAATGAGTGCGGTTGTTATCGCGCTCGACACCCCTTTCTACTCAGTTTCAAGTTCCAAAGGGGAGATCGTAATCCCCGATGTACCGGTCGGGCGATATTCGATGCATCTGTGGTACGAAACCGCACTCCCGGAGACTCTGAAGGCGCTCACCCGCGAAATCAATGTAACCGAATCCACTTCAACGTTAGGTGTTCTGCAGGTGACCGCCGAACGTGCAGCCAGCGCCCATAAGAACAAATACGGTATGGACTACGAACCCCCGGCTCCCAATGCGCCCGGCTATAGCAACCCCTGAAATCTGCCTGACGAGAAATTTACATTTCTCTGTCTGATTCTTGACAACTGCCAAAGTCCGCGCTCCTAGCCTGTTTTCATCGTGAACGGGTCTTGCTTCGGCTCGTTCCTGGTGGCAAAGGTCCCGGGACCTTCCAATTGAACCTGTAAGCCGCCAGACCGAAGCACCAGGGAAGTTCCGCTTTCACGACATCGATTCCCAGGAGAATCTATATGCATTGGTGTATGAAGAGCGCACAAACGGCGCTTTTGGCCCTCGCACTCGCCGGGGCTGGTTTCCCAACTTTGGCCAGCGCACAAAAATACTCGCAGAAAAATCTAGTATCCGATGTGCCCGGGCGGGCAGCAACGCCTGATTCGAACTTAGTCAATGCCTGGGGCATGGCTTTTAGTGCAACCAGCCCAGTGTGGGTGGCCGACAACGGCACTGGTGTCTCCACGCTGTACACGGGAAGTGGGTCCATTGTTCCATTAGTCGTAACCATCCCAGGACCGCAGGGATCCACGGATCACTCGGCACCAACAGGAATTGTTTTCAACGGAAATGGCGGTTTCACTGTCACCGGCAATGGTACGTCGGGTCCGTCGGTATTCATCTTCGTCACGGAAGACGGCACGATCAGCGGATGGAATCCTGGAGTCGACCTCCACAATGCCATCCGGATGGTAGACAACTCTGGTATGGAGGCGGTGTACAAGGGCCTCGCAATCGGGACAACTGATAAAGGCACATTTATCTACGCGACAAATTTCCGGAGCGGTTGGGTCGAAATTTACGACTCCAACTTCGAATGGGTGAAGAACTTTACCGACTGGGATCTGCCCCGTGGCTATGCGCCTTTCGGTATTCGGACGATCAACGGAAAACTGTACGTCACTTTTGCACTTCAGGACGAAGACAAGGAAGATGACGTTGCGGGCCCGGGACATGGATTCGTCGATGTTTTCGATCTCAACGGGAACAAGCTGAAGCGGCTGATTTCACACGGTGAGTTGAATTCCCCCTGGGGTCTCGCCCTCGCGCCGTCGAATTTCGGCAAGTTCAGTGAAACACTCCTCGTGGGGAATTTCGGCAACGGACACATCAATGCATTCAACATCAACACCGGGGGCGCTCGCGGTCACATGCTCCGGCCAAATGGCAGAACTCTCGAGATCAACGGACTGTGGGGCCTCGCGTTCGGGACCGGTGGAGCATCAGGTCCCACAAATACGCTTCTGTTTACGGCCGGGCCGGACGACGAGTCCCACGGCCTCTTCGGCACGATTACGGTCGTTTCCAAATAGCCTCTCTCTTACCTTTCAGGCCAGCCGCGAGGCTGGCCCTTTTTTTCGGCAAGTCAAAAGTGTCGAACCACCTGCCTGCAGTTGCCGCCATTTTCCCGGAGCGCGAAGAATTCGTGATAAAACTGTAAGTCCTTTTATTTCCCTTGCGAGGTTGGTGACCAACCTATGGCCATGACGAATGTCAGCAATACTTCCGCCCATGCCGCACCTGCAGGCACAGGAACCAATTACGGCCCTGCGCTCGCGGTGCTAACGACCCTGTTTTTTATCTGGGGGTCGCTTACATCATTGAATGACGTCATCATTCCTTTCGCGCAGAACACCTTCAAAGTCAATATCGCCGAAAGCATGCTGATCCAAACGGCATTCTTCCTGGCATATTTCATCTTCTCGATCCCGTCGGCGAAGATCATTGATTGGATCGGGTACAAATGGGCCATTATTGTTGGCCTGGGCACGATGATCGCCGCCTGTTTGCTGTTTTATCCGGCGGCGAAGATTCCATCTTTCCCATTTTTTCTCACCGGTTTCTTCATCCTGGCCGCCGGGATCACCGTCCTGCAAGTGGCGGCAAATCCTTACGTGGCTGTGCTCGGCCGCCCCGAAACCGCGTCCAGCCGTTTGAACCTGACGCAGGCATTCAATTCCCTTGGAACAGCAGTATTTCCGTGGGTCGGAGCGCGCCTGATTTTGCATGAGACCGCCGGCGCGGCCGCCCAGACGGCTTCGCAAGACGCAGTCATCAAACTTTATGACTATTTCTTCGCCATCGTCTTGGTGCTCCTGGCCATTCTTTTTGCGGTATTCAAGCTTCCCAAAATGGAATCCGCTGAACACCACCTTGGACAGAAGGTCGGAGACTCTGTCTGGAGACATCCCAATCTTGTCTACGGAGCAATCGGAATCTTCGTTTACGTCGGCGCAGAAGTTGCGATTGGCAGCGATATCGCGAATTATCTGGCATTGCCCAACATCGGCCGCTTTTCATCGCAAATTGTTGATCCCGCAGCGCGCTACCACTCCGCTTTGGCTGTGGCTGCTCGATACATTTCACTTTATTGGCTGGGTGCGATGGTGGGACGGTTTATCGGATCGGCTGTCCTTCAAAAGGTAAAGACATCCAAGGTTCTGGCTTTCTGTTCCGCGGTGGCAGCTCTTCTGGTTCTGGTCTCAGTGTTCAGTAGCGGACACGTGGCTATGTGGTCGGTGCTCTCCATCGGCTTGTTCAACTCAATCATGTTCCCCTGCATTTTCACCAGCGGCATTGCTGAACTGGGACCATTGACGGGCGATGCCTCGGGCGTTCTCAACATGGCGATTGTGGGTGGCGCCGTGATTCCCTACTTCGTCGGACAAGTCGCTTTGAGGATCAACCGCACCTACTATCCTTCCATGACTCAAGGGGAAATGAGTTGGGGACAGGGCATTCACTGGGCCCTGCTCATTGCCGCGGTTTGCTACCTGTACATCTTGTTCTATGCCGTCAGCGGATCCAAGACGAACAGCGAGCGCAATCTCGCCGCGGGAGTGCACTCTTAGCGTGGGAGATCTTCTCTACGCCGGGGTCGATGTTGGTGGCACCAAAGTCGCCGCCGGATTGGTGGACTCGAGTGGGCGGATCTTGTCCCAGGTTCGGGTACCCATGATTTCGCACTCATCCGCCCAATCGGGGCTGCAAGCTGTTCTTCATGCCCTCGATCAGGCCACCACCGGATCGAGTGGGCTTGCCGGAATCGGCATCTGTTCTCCCGGTCCGCTTGATCCCTTCGCCGGGGTTGTCCTGAACCCGCCCAACCTTCCCTGCTGGCGAAATTTCCCGCTGGCAGAACATGTGCAGAAGGTTTATCCCGTCAAAGTGAAAGTGGATAACGACGCGAATGCTGCGGCGCTGGCGGAAACGCGTTGGGGCGCGGCTCGCGGCTACAAGAATGTCTTTTACGCCACCATCGGTACGGGAATTGGCACCGGCATCGTCCTGGACGGCAAGATGTTTCATGGCCGCACGGGTGCTGCAGCAGAAGGCGGACACGTCAGCATCGACTACCGGGGACCAGTTTGCGGATGCGGCAAGCCAGGTTGCATTGAGGTCCTCGCCTCCGGCAGCGCCATTGCTCGGCGCGCGCGCGAAAAACTTGCCGCCGGCGCAACTTCGGCGATGATCTCAATCGCCGGCAACGTGGGGGCCATTCGAGGCGAGACTGTAGGAAAGGCGCTCTTGGCAGGCGATCGGTTTGCCAAGGACTTAATCATGGAAACCATTGAAATGCTCGCCCTCTGGCTGGCCAACATGATCGATCTGCTCGATCCCGAGGTAATCGTGATTGGCGGCGGCGCAGCGATGCTCTACCAGCCCTTCTACGACCAGCTGCACGAACGTACCTCACAGTTGGCGGTTAATCCGCGCGCCGCCGAGGTTCCGCTTCTATCGGCGCACTATGGAGCAGACTCCGGAATCGCAGGCGGCGCAGCCTTATGCACCTGAGCAACTCGAGCCAGCGTGGTTGTCGAGCGGTCGATCGTGCGGGAAAGCCGAGCCATTGACCTGGGACAAGAACCATTCCTATCCGACTATTTCTGCGCGGTAGTTCCTTCATAGTGCGTCTTGCTAACCTTGCCGTCCTTGCCGGTCTCTTGGTAGTCGATGTTGTATTGCAGAACGCAATGGGCATCTTTTAGAACCCAGGCGGTTCCCGCAATCTCGTAGTTCTGCAATCGACTGAAGGCGATGCGAGCAGCTTTCTCGCTCTGATTCTCATGAGTTGTGTCCACGGCATACTTGATCGTCTCGAAGCCATTCACGTTCTCCGGGCCCACCAGACTGACTTTCGGTCTGTCGACAAACAGATTCCAGGGTGTCCCGCCTTGGGCGATGCTGGTGATGACGCCTCTCCAACTGACTTCGTCAGAACGGTTGGCGTGATTCGTGACGGTCTCTTCGGCGACTCCGTCGTGAATTGTCCGCGTGATGATCTTCGGATCGGTGAACTTCTGACTGTCTTCAAAGAATTGTTTGTCCTGGTCGGTTGCAAGCCATCGGTCGCGATGCACGAGGTCAACAACGTCACCGGCGTAGTCGGCCTCGAAGTCTTTGCTTTTCCGAGAAGGGTCGCTTTCGGCAATCTGAATCGAAAAGTGCAGCGACTGTGCAGGTCGAGGGCGCTCTAGAAAAGTCTGCACGCAGTATGTGCCTCCATCGAACTGGTTCGCGGAAGGAGATGAGTTTGCTGCAGCCTGGGAAACGGGCGTGCCATTCGATGAGACAGGCAACCTTGGTTTTGAGTTGCAAGCTGAAAAGGCAAGTAAGATCAGAGCCGCCCCCACAACAACTCTTGTCGTGGCCTGGAATCGAAAGTATTTTGAACCGAAACGCATGATTGCTCCTCCTTACTTTTTCGTGATGGTCCCTTCGTAGTGCGTACTCTCCAGCTTGCCATCGCTGAAGGTGTAGATGTTGTCGAAGGAGAACTTCACCATGCGAGCTTCGTCTTTTGAGATCCAGGCGGAACCTTTGACGTTGTAGTCCTTGGTCTGGCGCATCCCGAGCGAGTTTCCAATTTCCATGGCCTTCTTAATGTCCGCGTCTACGCCGGTCAAATCAAAGTCGTAGTGTCGCGAATCGTAGCCTCCGCTTTGCTCGTCGCCAACATATTTCACTCCCGGCTGGGCATCGCGGATGTGCCCGTTTAGATAGGCCATGCTGATGCTTCCGTAGACGGTTTGCCACGCCGGACTGCCATACGGCGTGCCATTTAGCTGGCGCGTACGCGTGTTGGCTGGGAAGACATCTGTTCCGATTTTGGTGGCAGGGTTGTTGTCTATTTGTTGGCCGGTAATTCCGCTAAGGGAAATGTCAGCCTCGCACTCGTAGGAAAACCCGTCCGATCCACTTTTCTTAAAGGAAGCATGAAACGGAGCGGAAGGCTTGTGGATCGACTCCTCCAACTTGTCCATGGCGGCTTGAAGGTCGTCGTCTTTCGGAGACTGGGCAGCGGATCGAACCCGAGTTTTGGAAGCAGGTGCGGTAGGGCTCGACGTGCATGCCGTTAGCGCCGTGAGACTCAGCACGACCAACGCGGCGATCAGCGGTTGAGTGTTCACCTTCATCGTCGTTCTCCTTTGGTGTTTAACCAACCTGCTTTGCCGCAATTGCCCCGATGATGGGAATGCGGAATTCGCGATTGTTGTATGCCTGATACATCAGAAAAATCCAAAACACAAAAAGACCTAACGAGATCACCAGTCCCACTGGGACCAGCAACATTGCCGCCCACGCTGTCACGTCCATTAAGGCGCTCACCAGGATGCTCCAGCCGATCCGGAACACAATTCCAGCGGCGCTGTACAAGATGGATTGCATCGCGTGGAACCGCACGAAGCGGTCGTGCTTGTGGGGTTCAAGAACGAGAAATAGAATCCCTGTAATGAATCCCAGGATGTATGCGAGGGCTGCCGCTACGTTGGAACTAAGGCCGGTCGCCGCAGGCTGAACGTTCACTGGGTGTAGCGCAACCGCGCCACTCGACGTTTGCGAAACAGCAACCGGCGCGGGCGACGCTCCTACGGGTTTGCCACAGCCCGCGCAGAACGCTGTTCCATCGATTACCGCTGATCCACAACTTGCACAGAATGCCATGTGAGTTTCTCCTTTTAGAACTTCAAAACTATTTATCGCCGCAGGCGTTGATATCGGGCTCTCGCGTAACAAATTCTTTCTTGGCAAATACAACCTCTTTATCGAAGCCCTTGATGCCCAAGAGATACGTGTCTGCGCCCCCCTTGAACTCGAGCAACAATCGGGTGAGTTTGCAGGGAACCATTGCCAACGATCCGGCCGCAGTCATTGTTCCGACAGCAACGGTTTGGACCGAAGCCGCCGCCTCTGACTTGAAGCTGGGATCGATCTGTTTTTTTGCCCACTTCCCGGCGGCTGACTTTGCCAGATAGTCGGCAAAGGTATCGGCCATTTTCGAAGGAAAGGCCTCTTGTAAGACGTCTATGGCGGACTGGGCCCCCAGGCTCAGTGTGATTTTGGGCGCGGCCATTCCTATCAGAATGGCGTGTGGCGCCAGCGATGCCGTGGTGATGTGCCCGAAACCTCCGGCGCCGTCGATGGATCCGCTGGCCTCAGGGCTACCCCCCCTCACCTGAAAACCTTCGTCGCCGCGGTAGCTGATGTGGAACGAACCGCTGGCGGCTTCCTTCTTAGCTCCGAAACCAGGCTTCAAGATCAGATTGGCATTGATCGAGAGCATGAAGGGAATGCCGGCGATGGGCATGGGGATCTTGGCGAGCGCCGGAAGCTTGATATTTGGTTGGTCGATTCCAGCGGCTTCGCCTTCGCCCCGCGTTGCCGCATAGTTAACATCCATTTCTCCATTCAGGTTCTTGGCACTGTAGGAAAAATTGTCAAGATTACCTTGCGAAATCTGAACCTCTGCAGAACTTACAAAATCCTTCACATAGCCCTTCGAAGACACCATCACGCTCATGCCTTGATAACTCCGCGAGACTTTGAACGAGATATCCAAGCGATTGGAACCAGGCTCAACATTGATGTTCGTGTCCCAACCATCAACTTTTCCTGAAAAGGAAAGTTGGGGTCCCGAGGCAAACACAGTGCTGGTTGGTATCCACCACCTCGGGTAGTTCAGAGGTCGACCCGGAAGAGGCTCGCGTGAGCCGGCAAACAGAGAACCAAATTGGATGGGCGCGTCCCATTTCAAATGCCCCTGGTGAATAAGGTCGGGAAGCGAAGCGTAGTCCGTACCGACAATGACCAAGTTGTCTTTTCTCGAGATCCCCAGGACCTTCCTGACGGCAATGTTTTCCAAGAAGAGAACCTGGCCCTCGCGAAGATTTTGGATAAGCTGGTCGGAACCGTCGAAAACGAATACGTTCCCGTCAGAACCGACACTTCTAAGAATCCGGCGGGTAGTGGCCTCGTCGATGCGCACAGTGTTGCCGGACAGAGTGAAATCGGCGACGGTTCCAGGAATCTCGCGGAGGTCGCGGAATCCGCGGGCACGCGGAATGGCGGAAGTTGCAGGTGGCACCTGCGTCTTCGAGCATCCCGCCAGGAGCACGAGGATCAGAAAGAGTCCCCAGAACGTCGTGTCCCTCATTTTGTCGCGCATGGCATTTCTTGCACCTGTTTCCATCTCTACTCCGCATCTTCCGAGATCTGGAAGGTCCAAATCGCGTCAAACATCAGACCTTCACCTTGCGCACGAGCCACGTCGCCGCCGGCAAACCTCTTGTCTTTTGAAACTGGGCGGAGGACGATCCCATACTCGCCGGGCACCAACTCCGAGTTGGCAACAATCTTGTACTTCCCCGGTGCAAGCTTTTGCGGAGTGCTCGCAACCCGCTCTTCGAGGAAGTGCGAATACATTTGCCAATCGGCAGCGGGACTGGAACGGACGTCTTGTTTCCCTTGCGTCGCACCGACAATCCGGCAAGTATTCTGCGCAGGTGTCAGTTTCACGATGGCTGGTTCAAATTCGTCGGCGTGCACCCCGATCGCGCGGGAGAAATCGACTGCGAAAGCAGGCTTGGTGCTCGCGAGCAGGTTCGTCGAGTTCGGGCTTGGCACGCCCCAGACATAAGTGACGGTTGGCGATCGATGCGACATGATTCCGGAGAAAATGCTTCCCGCCTCTTGCACCGTAGATCCTCCGATACCGGAGTTCATGTGAGTAGCTGCGGCGTAGGAGGCAGTATTAACCCCGGCTTGCATCGCCTGTGTGACCGCCGAGTCCCCAGCGAGCGCCTTCATGGACGAAGGCTTCGTCTTGGTTTCCGCAAGTTGCGTTTTCTCTAGTTTCAGCTCCTGCGACGATCCGCCCTGGCTGACAACCACGCGCGGCATGCGGGACTTTGAAGGAGGCATTGCCTCGTCCGGCTGCATTGAGCTTTCCTTAGCGGGAGCAGAAGGAACGCCCGCGCTGGCGTTGCCGGACGCCGCGAGAATCGCATTCAACTCCTTCTCCGAAACGCCGGCGGCGTTCAGGCGGATCAGTTCGCTGGTTGAAGTGTTGAACTTGCTCGGTCCGGCTTGGATTGCGGAAACGACGACTGATTCCGGCAGCTTCTTGTGAACCATCGAAATCACGTCGTCGTTGGTGAGCGGCTTTTGAGAATGCTGTGCCGCCGAGGAACCGTGCAGAGACAGCAGGGCCAACAGTGCCAATATCAAATTCATCCCTCGCATCGCCATGATTTCTCCTGTTTTCATTTCATCTAGGGCAGCACAGTCGTTCCGAACGCAAGCTAGTGGATCTGCGCGATCCCTTGCGGCCTGGTCACGCCAAAGTTTCTGCCAGTGCTGACAGTGTGCCCGGTCCATGGATCGACCCCAATCGGACCCTTGACGAAAACTTCCAGGCTGTAACCGGAGTTGTACCAGTCGTCGACCTTGAAGATTCCTAACCAACGCCAGGCACAGTGATCCACACCCCAATCAACCACGACTTTGGTTTTGCTCTTGAGATACCATTCGTAGTGACCTTCGGTCTCATACCAAACGCTATCCCCGGGTTTTTTGGGAAATGCGTCTGATGCCCAACCTTCACAGACATCGCTGGTCCAGGCGTACCAACGCACGGTGGCATAATCGACCTCGAACCCGGGAGCCATACTGCTGAGATCGTAGACATCCTCGCCGGAGTTAAAGTCGATCTGTCCGCCGTCGCGATCAACGGCATTGGAGACAAGTTCGCTCGGAGAGTTGCGGTAATCGTGTCCGTTCGTGATACCGTCGAGCGGCGTGCCGGCATTGTAGGCGATGCAAGGGAATAAGTGACTGAGGTCAGGACCTGGGCAATACTTTGTGCCGAAGCCGTGTGTGGCATCTCCGACCGTGACGTTGGCAAGATTGGCGTGCTGCTGGGGTAGGAAGGGCAACAGAACACTCTGACGTTGGGCATAGAAGCGGCAGTTGGGGAGCTTGGCCAGGGAGTTGCCGACGGGGGCGACGATCAGATCTGGCCAGCCATCCAGTACTCCGCTCAATCCAGGCTGAACCGCAGCCTCAATCTGGGTGTCGCTCCATTGCTTTACCACCAGGTTGATACGTCCGCCGGTAATTGCCCCGGAAAGATATAGTTGGCCCGCCTGGCTTCCAAAGCCGCAACCGCTGATGATGTAGTCGTTGTAGGCTGGATCCTGCGAGAAGACGACTCCGCTTGCCTTGCCATTGACGGCTTGGATGGTTGGTGCGAGACAAATCTTGAGCGGTTGCGGTGCATGCAGCATCGGATTTGACGCTTGAGCGATAAGGTTTTGGGTCGGCGCCGGAGCCAGCCGACCTTTCGTTTGCGTCGGCTGGATTCGTTGCGATTGGACAAACAGCGTTTGCGCCTGCAGCGCTTGGATCTCAGCAACCGTGCTCGACCGAGGCTTAGCCGCTAGGTTCGACTGCTTGGCGGTGCGCGGGAGCAAAGCCGTAAGCTGCGCCTGGAGCTTCGACCTGATTTGCGCTTTCGTGGCTTCATCTGCGGGCGGAGATGCGTCTCTTTTGGGATTGCTCGTCATTGCAGGCATCTTCGGCACGAAGTTGCCCGGAACTCCGGCACCAGCACCGAGGTTGGCGGCGCCCGGTAGCCCAGAAGACCCCGGGGAAATCTGGCGTGGTGGAAGCGGCTGGGGGTTCAATTCAACTTTGCTGGCTGGGCTCTCGATGCCGCTGCTTTGACCAGCGGTTGACCCGCGATTACCCAGCAAGGTGCCGGAATTCCCTTGTCCTTGGGCGCTTTGAGTTGCGCCAGATGAGAGCATTCCCTGCTGCGGAGCGCCAGAGAGCAGTCCCCTCTGCCCGCCTGAATTGACCGGTGTGATCCCACCCCCGCTGAGCGAAGCCCGTGCGGGAATTGTCATTGGAAAATTCACCCCATAAGCCATGCTCTGGCATGTGCCCCAGTGTCCGAGCAAGTCAGACGCAGTGGGATTCACGATCCGCGGGAGCATATTGCACTGACCGCTGATGATCTGAATTGGACCGAGTGCGGCGCTTTGTGGGAGAGCATAAGGCGAGAACGCGAACGGATCGGTGACGTCGAGTTTGACCTGAAGCGACGGACCTACAGGCACATGATCAAATGCATAGGTGCAGACGTCATAAACATTCACCTTCCCGCCAGCGAGGAATTGCTTCACCTGCCCCACATATTTGAAGTTGTTATTGAGCGTGCCGATTGCGGTGTAAGCGGTCAACGGCCCCCCCGAATTGGTTCCTACGCTCACGGTGATCGCAAGGCCACTGCAACTGCCGGCTGGCTTGTGGACGATCTTGAGCGCGTCCCAATACACAAAGCCCTCCACGTTTCCCTTGCCGGGTGCTTCGAGAACCGGTTGCGGCGCTGTCCTGCCTGGAGGTAGCGGTTGTCGTTGCTGCTGCGGCTGATGTTTCTGCGGGCCGGGTGCGGTGAGGCTGCCGGTGGGCGCAGGCGCGGTCTGCGAGACCGACTGCGCGATGGCACCGTCAGGGAGCAGAGCCGCGATTCCAAAGGCAATGACGAATATTTTCTTGTAGCTCATACCACGCTCCTCCAAGCGGTCGCGCTTGACGACCGTATTAGTGCGTCGCAATCGTTAGCGTTTTCGCGTCAGGCCCACTCCAGTTCGAGCTGAATCGATGAAAACCATAGGTCGCAAGAGGGTGATTAACGCCGTTTACAACCGCAACCACTTGGACCGAGTCCATGTTCCAGTTGTCGCCACCCGAGCCTCCCGTGAAGCTCGTCTCTAACATGATTTTGTGTATTTGCTGGATGGTGGCGGGACGGTCGAGATAGACCGTGACCTCGTGCGTGCTACCATCCGCCCATCGCTGACCTTGGTTCACATTGGGCTTGCTTTGAACAAGCCCATCCCCATAGATCGTGATGCCGACGTTGTCTTTTCCCCCACGCAGGTCGTCGTTGCCAGTTTTGAACAAGAATTCCAGTTGCCGCACCTGATCGGGCGAAGGACAGGCTATGTTCGGCCAGGCATTGACATCGAAAGATGGATCGCTGCCGGTGAAGCGGTGGAAGCCGCCCGCGGCGATCGGGAGATTGACCGCCTGGCCGAGGCCAGCAATTTGGACGTCCAGCATGTCCCAGTTGTCTTCGGTCTTAATGCCGCTCACCGCTGAGACCGCGGGATCGATCGGACCATTTCTTCCTGGAAGGACCGCTGGGCTGAAGCCACCCTGTGCCAGGTGGATCAGACGAATACTCTTGATCTGGTCAGGAGGGGTGGGGTGCTCGAGGGGAATGGAAGCTGTATGGACGCTGTTGTTGGGCCAATTCGCACCTTGGTTCACATTTTTCGCAAATTGGACGCTGCCATTGGCCAAGTGAATCTCTAAGTTCAGGTCATTGCCGTTGCCCCGGAGATCGTCATTTCCGGTGCGAAACGTGAACCGCAGTTGGCTGACCGTACATGCGTTTCCGGCAAGCAAGGTCCTCGATTGCGGCTTCAGTAGAATCCGGTTGTTCTGGGTTGCCTGCCCAGACAAATGAGCCACAATAACGAAGCAGAACATCGCCGCCATAACAGGCAGGCGATGTGCCGGGGTGGGCCTTACCATAGTTCCGTTCATCGTCCTCGCTCCCTCGCGAAGGCTGCTCGCGGTGTCATGCGAGTGAAATACCGCGCCCGGAACGGCGGGTCAAAGGAACTGGAACTGAAATGGAAGTGACTAGGTAAGTGGCTGAAACGGTATGAGTTCTTCTGTTAACTGACTCGTTGCGGTCGGCTCGGCGGGGGAGTCAGCAAGGCAGACACGAGGTCAAGCGCTCCAAGCTACCGTGCCGGTTGGTTCTCGGCGAGGACGTTGGGGGTAGCGAGCGCCTCCTGCGCGCGGCGAGCGATCAATCCAAATCCATGGCCGCGGGCTTCAGTGGCGAGTTCGGTCAGGGTGAAGCGGCCGGCGCTCGGGTTGCTCTTCAATTGCAATTCTCCGAGTGCCAGGCGAGCTTCGGTTTCAAGGTTGTAATAGCCCAGCTTTTTGACGGCAGAAATCGTCGAACGCAGGTCCTCTAACGCTGATGGCGGGATCGCCTCGCGATGTACGACGGCCGCTTCCACTCGAGCCCGCTGGATCATTGCCGAGAACTTCAAAGAGGGATCGGCACTAGTCTGGCTATACTTGATCGCGGCATCAATTGAGGTTTTAGCGTCGGCGACTTTGTCTTGCATTAATAAAGCGTGGCTGAGGATGGTGTAGCCGCTGGCTAGCGCCGGGTCGCTTTTTTCTTGTTCAAACTCGGCAATCGCTGGACGTATCAGAGATTCGGCCTGGTCTGGGTGCTTCTCTTCAAGAGCGAGATCTGCCAGTTCAGCCTGGCTCTCCTGAATGAGCCCTTGGTCGCCCACTTTTTTTTGCAGTTCCTGCGCAGCCAGAAATTGTTGGCGAGCGCCGATGAGATCACCCTCGGCCTTCAAGGCCTCGCCGAGTTCGATGGTCGCCTGGCCCAAAGCAGAATAGCTGCCCTCGGTGGGACCAATTGCTTCGACCGCCTGCTGCGCCAGCTTTTTCGCCTCGCGCACATTTCCCCGGGTCAAGGTGAGATCAGCCAGCCGGTAGGTTGGATACCATGCTTCTCCGTGATCGATCGTCGCGATCAGATCGATCGTTTCCTGATACGTCTTCGCGGCCGAGGCCAACTGACCACGTAGATAAAGGATGTCGGCAATGTTGGAGAGTGCAGTCGCGACATTCTGTTTGTCCCCGGATTGCTCGAAGTGCACTTTTGCCTGCCGATACAGCTGCTCAGCCCGATCGAGATTGCCCTGGTTGGCATAGTCGACCGCCATATTGTTAAGGATGGCGCCAGTTTTCTCGTGCTCGCCGAGCTCCTGCAGCAAACCTAAGGCACGTTGGTAGCTCGCGATAGCCGCATCAATCTGGCCGACGGACCCTTGATAGTCGCCCATCAAGCGAATGGCGTCGGCGGCCCCCAACCGGTTGCCCGATGAGACAAAGATTTCATAAGCATCTTGGCACACCGGAAACGCTTGTTCAGGATGAGCGCTGTACAACAAGTTCACGCATTCATCCCGCCTCGCCAACGCGTAGACCATCTTCTTGCCTTGGGCTGAAGCTTTTTTGATGGCGCTTCGGATAAGCGCAAGCGAGGCCGGCATGCTGGTCTTGATCGCGGCCGCTTCTGTCAGATCGATTCTCGGATCGTCGGACGAAGGCGACGGCAGAGCGCGCAAACGGTGGACCACATCCAATGCTTGCGCGGCGTGTCCGGCATGAATTTCGACATTTGCGAAGTGCAGCCCATACTCAACATTGTCGGGAAAGAGCTCGTAGAGGGCATGGTAAACCGAGGCGGCTTGCTCCGGGTTGCCGATGCTCTCGAAATATTCGCCCTCCACCAACATGTGCTCCGAGCGAGGCAGGTCTCCGCCGAGATCGAGGGCCTTCTTGGCTTCTTCGCGATGCTTTTGTTCGTAACCAAGCTGGGACCAGGCACGCGCGAGCATGGCGTGTCCCAAGGAAAACTTTGGGTCGGCCGCGGTTGCCTGAAGCAAAAGATCCTTTGCAGCAAGAGCATCGAACTTGCGTAGCTTGGATAAACCCAATGCATAAAAACGAGCGGCATCAGCGTCGAGCGGAAGCGAAGCGAGAATGCCAGCCTCCTCGGTGTCTTCGAGCGGCGGCACTCCAAGACGGTCACGAAGCTTCGCACCGACGCGAGAAACTAGCCGGAAAAGGTCCTGAGAGCCACCGATTTCAGCGATCTCGGTGAGGATTTCGCCCGTACGTGCATCCTGCATCCGCACATCGATTCGTATTTGGGCATGATCAGGATTGGAAAGGATGGTGTAGGAACCTAAAACCAGCATGTCGCTGCTCAGTGCATTTCCAATGCGAGCGGTGGTGCTTTGATCGAGGCTGTCGGTCTGCGACCAAGGCGAAGCGATACGCAAGTTGGCGACTTCCTCTCCGGAAACCAATCGCAATCTTTCCCCACCCGACAGTTCAGTGCTCAACATTTCCGACAGCGCGGTGGCCAGCCACGCGTCTTCGGCCCGCCCCGAAAGGCTGTGAAAGCCCAGAACAGCAATGGACTTGCGAACTTGAACGGAAGAAACGCTCGCCACGGAAGGGCGCTGGTGATGCCACGCCAGCAATGCCCCGGAGATCAGCAACACAATAACCATTGCCGATGACGCATAAAAAAGGACCGGGCGGCGAATCCCGGGGGGCTGGGATGTAGCAACTGGAGCAGGTTCGACTTCTTTGGGAGCTGGAGGCGCAATTTGAGCGGTCGTAACAGCGGCTTCAGCCTTCCGATTCGAGGAAACAGGCGCGATAAAGCGGTATCCCCGGCGAGGCACGGTCTCAATAAAACGCGGATTGTCCGAATCGTCGTCAATCGCCGCGCGAAGCTTCTTGAGGATGACGTTGAGGCTCCCGTCGAAGTCTACGTAGGTGCCCTCGGGCCAGAGTCTCTGGCGCAACTGTTCCCGGGTAACGATTTCGCCTGGCTGTTCCAGAAGAAAAATGAGGACTCGGAAGGGTTGATCCTGGATCCTGACGCGCACACCGTTGCGCATCAGCGTGCCATTTGCCGCATCTGCCTCGAACAATCCAAAACGGAAGATATTTGGCGACGCTACCGCTCGCTCCATGGCGGGTACACGAATGTGGCTGAATCATAGCACGGCGATTCGGACGCGTCAGCAAGTCACCCTAAGGAGTTCTGGAATGATCAACTTAGCTGGTCACAAATGAATCATGCCAAGTTCCTTTGACCCCGCAAGCGGATGGGTATATTCCGAACTGGTAGCGCAGCCGGGAGCATGAAAGAAGAGAGTGCAAGTTGAAGGGACATCCACAACTAGGCGCAGCGCTTTTGATCTTGCTCGCCATCTTTGCGGTGGAAAGGACTCACGCAATTCCTCAATTCGCGGCAGCCGAGGGGAGATTGAAAAGCCGTCGAATGAATGCTCAATGGGTGAGCGAAGCGCAGGAGTTTCCCGTCGCCGAGTACGCCAGACTCAAAGCGGAGGCGCTCTCGAAGGCCAATGGACAGCCCGGTCCACGAATCAGGAACCCTCGACTTTCAAGCGACGGCATCGAACCCGCCATTCTTGCGGTTTTGGACGAGCAGCGGCGATACCTTCAGAACTCTGCCGAACCGGGACGGGCCTGGCCCCGGCGGCTCACCGCAATGGCCGGCCTGCTCCGCACGGCATTGCCCGTGCCTTCATGCTTCAACCCGCTGATCCTAGCCGTAAATGGACGTGCGGTTGAACCGGTGTTCACGCCGCGCCTAGGCGACAACCATTTTCGCATCGAGGGGTGCGGCTTCGGCTCTAGGCCGGGAGAGGTTCGACTGGAGCCGCAGTCCAGTGTTCCCTTGCCCGCTATCGCAATGCAGCCGACAACCTTGCAACTTGAACGTGCTGGATCCTGGTCAGACAACCAGATCGATGTACGCCTGGATTCGCACCTTGCAGGAAATCCCGACTCAATCGCAACTCTGGTGGTGCGCCTGGCGGATGGACGCCGTCTCGAACTTCACGGCTGTCGTTTTGTCGCAGTTCGCGGCGCACCGGTAGCTTTGAAAATGATCAGCGCCTCGTGGGTGAAACTATCCCCTACAGGCACCCAGCCTCGCCTGCTTCGACAGGTCGAGTATGTCTCGCCGCCAACGGGTGGGGAAGACATTCCACCTGACGCCGCGAACCTGTCAGCCCTCGTGATTCGATCCGATTCCGAGACTTTTGATGGGGGCACCGACAAGTACGAGTTTTCTGCACTCAACCCGGGGTGGGTGGTCGAGAGCATACAAATCCAGAATTACGATGTCGCATGTCCCGGTGACGTGACGCACACCGAACAGGCTGGCGACTCGAACCTGCGGGTCGAGGATCGCGGCCTTACAGTGAATTGGGCAAGCCGCACTTGCTCTTCATTTATCCCGCCAATGTTTCGTTTCAGCATTGCCGCTTCGGAATATGGGGTGAAGGTCTGGGTGATGGGACCGATTGGGACCGAACCAGTCGGTGTGGACCGGACACGAGAAGACCAGAAACAGCAGTAAGCAGCTATTAAGTTGAAATCAAAAACAGGAAAACCGGAGGATCCAGTGAAGAGAATCGTGATTGCGGTAATGTTGTCATCCGCGGCGTGGGCCCAAGCCAAATTCCAGCCGCTAAACGTCAAAACCGGATTGTGGGAAAGCACAATCACATCCACAACCAGCGGACAAATGCCGATTCCCGCAGAGATGCTGGCAAAACTGAGCCCCGAGCAACGGGCGAAGTTTGAAGCACGCATGAAACAGAACTCCACGCCAAAAACCAGAACCTACACCAACAGGGATTGCGAGACCAAAGAAAAGCTAGCTGAGCAACCTTTCAATAGCGCGAAAGAATGCAAGCAGACGATCACGGCTTCCACCAGTACAAAGGCGGAAGTGAAGATGATCTGCGAATTCGGCGATGTGAAAACAAGCGGAATCATGCGTATTGATGTGCTGAGTCCCGAGAATGTCAAAGGCTCCGGACAAATGACCTCTAACGGCGGCGGGCATTCGATGACCGTGGATACAAGCTTTTCCGCGAAATGGCTGGGGCCGTCGTGTGGAGACGTGAAATAGAGGGCGACAGGGAAAGCTCTCCGCTTCCCGATCGATTGCGAGGGGCAGCGAAGCCTTACCGTGCCGGGGAAAGATTGCGACGGCGGTACTATCCGCGCCTTGAGGAACCGCAAACCATGAGGGGGCGGTTGAATCGACTCCCGCCCTTCATCGTTCATTGATCATCGTTCATTGATCATTCATCATTCGTCATTCATCATCCGTCATTGCGATCTACAAGTGCAGGGAGGAGACGAGCGCGCTGATCCCGTTCCACATGATCTGAACGCCAATGCAAACTAGGAGAAAAGACGAGAGTCTCACGATTACTATCATTCCTGTTTTGCCAACTGCGCGGGCCAGTCGGTCGGCCAAGCCGTAGCAGAGCAAGACGCTCAGGGCGACGATTGCCATGGCGATGAGCGCGGCAAGGACTATCGGCAGGTGGAATCCGTAGCGCCGCGTTGAATTTTGCTCCCAATGTGATGGCGACCGAAATCGATCCCGGCCCAACCGTCAGTGGAAGAGTCAAGGGATAGAATGCACTGTGTAGGACGTCCGAGCACTGCACATTCTTGCGCGCAGTCTCATAGGTTTCCTCTTTCTCCAGCAACATACTCCAGCCCATCGATGCCACCACCAGGCCCCCACTGACCTGCACTACCGGAAGGGACACTCCGAAGAAGTTGAGCACATGCGACCCGACAAAATATGAACCGACCATGAGCAGCAGGCTATTTACGGCCACCCGCCACGCCAGCGCCTTTCGTGTGGCGGTTGAGTACTCCTGGGTCATGGCGAGAAAGATCGGGCTTCCCGCGAGGGGATCGACGATGGGAAACAGGGCGCTTATTGTGAGCAGGAAAACTTTGACCGCATCGGCCACCGATCTCTCCTGAGTGCTTAGGGGTCTGATGCACAATCGCCTACACAGCTAAGAGCGGTTCACGAACACAATCAAGCCCTGGGGTCAGCTAGCGGAAGCGATACTTGAAATCGAGTATCCCCCGGCTTCGAATTTACCTGAATATTTCCTTTGTGCTTTCGCACAATTCGTTGCACGGTATCGAGTCCAAGTCCGGTGCCCTCGCCTACTCCCTTAGTCGTAAAAAACGGTTCAAAGATATGTGCCCGTATTTCTGGCGAGATTCCCGGGCCGTTGTCGCCGATCTCGACCACAACGCAGCCATTGTCGCGATAGGTGCGCACCCGCAATTCGCCTTTCCCGCTCATTGCATCGATGGCATTGTCGATCAGATTCGTCCAGACCTGATTAAGTTCGCTGCCAAACGAATCCACAAGAAATGGGACAGGTTGGTAATCTCGCTCGACCGACACCCCGCGTTTGAGCTTGTGGTTCAGGATTGTCAACGTCGTTTCCAGACTCTTCACGATATCGACGTTTTGAACCGGAGACTGATCCATGTAGGTGTATTCCTTGATTGCACGGACCAGCTCCGAGATCCGCGAAGTGCTGTTCTCGATCTCTTTCAACAGGCTCGCAATTTCCACCGATGCGGCGATCCGCACAAGAGCCGCGCGCGCCGTGCCGGCGTCGAGGTTCTCGAATAATGACTCCAGCGCAGCAGGCTTGACGCCTCTTTGTGCCAACTCGGCAGACAACAGCCACAAATCGTTCTGCCCATGACTTCGTAACAAAGAATCAATCTGATCTTCGAGATCACTCATGGTAAGGGTATCGGGCGGAGGTGCCTCATTCTGCGTAAAGGACGATTCGAGCTTCTCGATTTCTGCTTTTTGGGTGGAAGTCAGCTCCCTCCGGCCGAGTTGGAGGCTGGCTTCTTTAATTCGGTGAAGCGTATCGCGCAACTGTGCGGCGGCACGTTTCGCGGCTGCGGCCGGATTGTTGAGCTCGTGAGCAAGGCCTGCTGAAAGTTTCCCCAAGCTAGCCAGCCGGTCGCGCTGTTGTTCCAGACGAGTGACCTCGCGCACTCGATCGGTCATTATCCCAACCAGACGCTTAACCAGCTCCGGCATCTTCTGGATGAGCTCTGGAAACAGCGATGAGGGAAACAACAGAATGCGGCCCGCGCTGATTGCCCTTCCTGTCACCATGAATTGCGTCATGCGGGAAAAGGGCAAGGCGCCGGTAACCTCGCCGGTTTTCCCCTGCATCACGACGATCTCGCCATTGAAGTCGCCCCGCCACTCGAATTCCCCTTCCAGGAGAACAAACATCGCTTCCGGCGGATCGCCCTGGCGTACGTAGACCTCTCCAGCCTTCAGCTGTACTTCTTTGGATTGGCTGAGAAACCAGTCGATTTGATCTGTCGGCAGTTCTCGAAATGCCGCAAAGCGCAACAGTTCTGATGAAGTCGCCATTTTAGACTTTGCTCAAATACTGATGAATGAACTGCACTGCCACCGAACCTTCACCCACGCCGGATGCAACACGCTTCACCGATCCATGCCGCACATCACCGACCGCAAAAATTCCCGGGACATTTGTCTCGAGTAGAAAGGGATCACGGTCGAGCGTCCAACCCTTCGGACGCTCGCCATTCCGCATCAGGTCGGGACCAGTCAGGATAAAACCGCGTTCGTCTCGCTCAACCAAACCCGCAAGCCAGTCCGTACCGGGGAGCGCTCCAATAAAAATGAACATCGAGCTCGCCGGAGCCCGCTCAATCTTGTTCGTATCCGAACACAACACGGATATTTCTTCCAGCCGCTTGTCGCCGTGGACCTCGGCTACGCTTGCATGATTCCAGATCTGAATATTCGCTGTTTTCTGAATTTGATCGATCAAATATTGCGACATGGTGGCGGCGAGCCCTTCGCCGCGCACTAGCACCACTACCTTATCCGCATATCTTGCAAAGTTCATCGCCGCCTGGCCCGCCGAATTCGCACCGCCGACTACGTAGATCACTTCGCCTTTACAAGCGAAAGCCTCGGTTGCTCCGCCGCCGTAGTAGACTCCGGCACCCTGCAACTTATCGATTCCAGGCGCGTCCAACCGGCGCCACTGCACGCCGGTTGCGACCAACAGCGCGTGGCACGAGATTTCGCTTCCATCGGCAAGCTTGACGATTCTGTAGGAGCCTTCGGTTCGGGCAGTCATTGCTTCCTGAGGCGATAAAATCTCAACTCCGAAACGCTGGGCCTGCACCACCGCACGCCGCGCCAGATCGCCCCCGCTCAGGCCGGTTGGAAATCCAAGATAATTTTCGATTCGCGAACTCATTCCCGCCTGTCCGCCGGGTGCTTCCCTCTCGACGATGACCGTGTGCAAGCCCTCCGAAGCACCATAAACAGCTGCCGCAAGACCCGCGGGACCGCCTCCTATGATTGCCAGATCGTAGAAGTTGGTTTGCGCTCGGGTGCGCAGCCCAACCTTCTGCGCGATCTCCGCCGGCACACTTTCAAGGAGCTTCGTGCCATCAGGAAACAAAACCACGGGCAGGTGCGACGATTCTGGTCCCAGGACATCGAGAAGCCGTTTGGTTTCGGGATCATTTGCGCTGAGTTCGACGTCGATCCACTGATAGGGCACGTGGTTCCGCGCAAGAAAATCGCGCAGTTCGTAACTGCGAGGCGACCAACGGGTACCGAGCATTCGTATTCCCTCAAACCCGGGCTTATACGAAGCTCGCCAATCGTCGAGCAAATCATCAAGTTGCGGGTAAAGATGATCCTCGGGAGGATCCCAAGGCTTCATGAAAAAGTAGTTGATGTTAGCTTCATTGATGGCGCTAATGGCGGCGTTGGTGTCGGCGTACGCAGTCAGTAAGGCCCGCTTGGCTTCGGGAAAGATTTGCATCCCTTCCTGAAGAAACTCGACTCCGTTCATCTGCGGCATTCGCTGATCCGCAAGCATCAGGGCCACACTGTCGTTGCGGACCTTCAGCTGTTTCAGGATGTCGAGGGCTTTTTCTGGAGAGTCGCTTCCAATCACACGGTATGCAGCCCCGTATTGAGAACGAAGGTCGCGTTCGATGGCCCGCAGGACATCGGAATCATCATCCACGCTTAGCAGAATTGGTTTGGGCATACCACTCTCACAGAAATAGGACCCGGACCGCTTTCAACCTAATGGAAACCTCTGAATGCTTCTTTAGATACAGAATTTCCAGAATGGTCGCACCGTCGAAAAGATTCCTACTCTGACTCCCCCGAATCCTCTGTCTTGGTTCCGATTCGCGAGAACTGGCAGCTGTGGTTTCTTGAGCTTCAACCACCGTTCCTTCCGGTATGTCTTTGCAGGCAAAGGAAACTGACAGGAGGTTCACCGCAAGGCAAACACCAAAAAATAGTCCATGCCATCAGGCTTTACAAAGTCATAAGTTTCCAATAAACGATATCCTGCTCGATCCGCTTCCTCGACCACGATCTTCCGACCTACTCCGTGGTTTGTACCATCTCCGTTCTTATCAATGATACCGACTTTCGCTCCCGGTTTGAGGGACGACCGCAGCTTCTCGAGCAGAGCGACAGGGTCGGCGACCTCGTGATAGGTCTTCAAGAGCAGCACTGCATCAACGGCGGCTTGCGGCAGCATCGGGTCATCGGTCTTGCTAAGAATGGTCTTTACGTTGGGCAGCGATTCATTGCGTGCTCTCTCATCAATGTGATGAATGGCTTCAGGATTAATGTCAACCGCATAGACTGTCCCCGAGGCACCCACCCGTCGCGCCGCCAGTACCGTGAACCATCCTGATCCTGCTCCAATATCGGCCACACCTTTGCCCGGCTGAATTCCGAGAATGTCCATTACGCGATTGATTTGAAGCTTTTGCTCCCGGCCGGGAGAATCAAATATGGACAAGTCTCCAGTGTAGGGAGTGCTGGTTGGTCGCTTGGGCGACTTTGCCGGGGAAGCACTTTGAGCCGCCCCCAGAGACGTAACCAGCAGCACAACCACTAGTGAAAACAATAGGGTCGGGTGGATCAGCTTCTTCATTGAGCTCTCTATCGGTGAACACGTAAGGTTAGCAGAGTTTCAAGGCCTGCACAGGATGGCGAAACCAGAGAAGGCGAACGGAGCAACTTGGGCGGGAAAATAGAAAAGGCTGTGACATTGGTTATGCTCCAGTCATCGGCTCCTGCGAGGGAGCGAACAACGTGGATACATGCACCGTCACAGCCCTTGATGTAATCACTGCTTTCGCAGTTCCAAACCCCAACCGCTCCTCGCAGAGTCAGTCGGTTTTTTCGGGTCTGGT
>Ga0134127_10000170_pt1 | contig 77069 bp, 59 predicted proteins | sample KB31753_FD_96459 | JGI IMG/M metagenome (GOLD analysis project Ga0134127, IMG submission 96459) | Terrestrial soil microbial communities with excess Nitrogen fertilizer from Kellogg Biological Station, Michigan, USA - KB3-175-3 | ecosystem: Environmental > Terrestrial > Soil > Unclassified ... | reverse complement strand
TGGTGAAGCCGGCAAGGTGGCCCTTCGCAAGCGAGATCGAACTGGTGGCGTAGGCGCCCTTCAGGCAGAACACTTCACAACCGGCGTGCGCAAGCGCGTTGGCAAGCAGGAGTCCCAGTTCGCCGGTGGAAAAGTTCGTGATTCGGCGGACTTCGTCGATCGGTTCGTAACTCGGGCCCGTGGTGACAATCACCTTCATGCGGTGACTGGCGCCCCGCGCGCCGACTTGAGGCGCACGACTTCCGAATGAAGCTGGCGGGCCAGTTCCTTGCGGGAATCGGCGCACTGCTCGACGGCGGTGAAGGTGACGGAGGCGCTCACGCGGCTCTTGGTGAGCAGCTTCAACAGGTGCGGACCGAACGTCATGTTGCCCCAGTAACAAACGTCCTCGCCCGCGTCGCCCTCTTCGACTTCGTAGCTGATATGGGCCACGGAGAGCGGATGGCGCCGGCCGACGATGGGTTCGAGCAGGGACGATTTGAACGGCAGGACTTCGCGGCCATCGGAACTGGTTCCTTCCGGAAAAACGACCAGCAGTATGCCGGCATCAAGAAGCTGTTCCGCTTCGTCGTTGACTCGGGCGACGTCGCTTCGCTTGGCGCGCTCGATGAAGAGTGTGCCCGCCCGCCGCGCCAGCCAGCCGAACACCGGCCAGCGCCGCACTTCGCTCTTCGACACGAAAATCGCCGGCGTGATGGAGCCGAGCACCAGGATGTCCAGGTAGCTGAGATGATTTGAGACGAGCAGGCCAGAGGCTGGCACGGGCCCGCTTACCGACACCTCCACACCCAGGACGCGAAGTGTCCGGCGCGAGTGACGCTGGAGGCACTGGGCGCGGACGCCGGCCAGCGTCGACGCCTCTTTGCGGCGAGAGAGCATCGCAAAGATAAATCCGAGCACGGCGAAACAAATGACTCCCGTGAACCGAACGACCCGGACCAGGAAACGGAGCGGGTGACGCAGCACGGCTTTCATCAACATCGGACTCAATTTCCGTAACGAGTCCGCACAGCGGCCGGAAGCGCCTGCAAGTCGAGCCACGTCAGGAAATCAATCGTTTTGAAGTGGCGATCGAGCGCGGGGGGGCCGCAGATCTTTGCGCCCATGTTGAGGTAGGCGCGAAGGAGCTTCGGGATTTTCGGCGGCTCATGCGCGAGGTGGTCGAGAGGACATTCCCACTGGGGAAGCGGCCTCGTTCGCAGTTCCGGCCGCACGAGATGTTTGCGGCACAGCTCCGTGTAAATCGCTGCTCCAACGGCGGGATCCTGCGATGTGAGCGAGCTGCATCCGCACAAAAAGCGTCCGCCGCGTTCCCGCGCATAGTCGGCAATGCCCTTCCAGAGCAATCCGAGCACGACCATATTGCGATGATCCTTGTGGACGCACGCGCGCCCCAGTTCGATTATTTCTTCACGGAGCGGTTCGTACGGCGCGAAATCGAACTCCTGCGCGCTGTAGTAGCCCCGGTTGCGCGCGGCGCTCGGGCCGGTCTGAAGTCGGTACGTACCGACCACCTCGCCACTTGTCGCGTGTTCGACGACGAGGTGATCGCAAACCGCATCGAACGGGTCTGCGTCGAGTCCCGTTTCATGCGAACCTTCCAGGCCCTCGTTAAGTTCCACGTTGAACACGGCGAACCGCAGCGCCTGGGCGCGAAGGAGGTCTTGCTCGCAACGGGTCAGCCGCACGGCGTAGGTGGCGTTGTGACCGACGATCAATCGCAGCGCTTCGATGGGTGATTTCATTCTAGTCAACAGCTCGGCGGCCTAGGGCAGGCCGATATCCTGATTACGCGCGACTTCTACTGAATCCGTTCTACCGTAAAGCATGACCCGGCGCCGGATTGGATTCAATGATTTGTTTGTTCCGATTGCGTCACACCACGTTGTGTCGCGGCGGGAGGAAGAACCTTACAATTCGAGCCGCAAGTCCTGCGACCCAATCTGAAAACGCAGCCGCTACTTCCCATCCGTGGCGGGTAGCGCCAGACCCAATCACCCTTTTCTGGGTCGATGTTCTTTTTCGAGTTCGACGCCATGGCCACAGTGGCTCCGTCATCGACCTCATTCCAGCCAATGGAATAGCGCACGAACAGCCCGTCCTGGGTGCGGCGGTACCTCAGTAGTTGCCCATCGATCATCAGATCATTCACAATCCTTTTACAACTGTCTGACAATTGGCCAGGCTGGCCACAGTCCAATTCCGCGTATGAAAACTACACTCCTCACCGTCGGCCGGCCGCTCCCGCGGCTGGGAAACTTCGTCCACCTCTTCAGTGCTGCCGTGCTCCTCGGCATAGCCGTTTTCGGCGCGCGGGCCAGCGATCCGATCGGCATTTATGCCTTCGTTGATCGCGTCGTCTTCGAGCCGAATGACGCGGCGCCGGAACGCATCCAGGTCCATGGCGGTTTCGCGGTGGCCGTCCCCCGAAGCAAAAGCAATCACGAATACCGCGACGCCGAACGCGGCTACGTGTATTTCAAGCTCCGCGCGGGCGAAGAGGAAATTTGCCGGAAGGAATGGGCCGACCTCAAGGCCGTAGCTGGCACCGGGCAAATCGTTTCCTTCGGCTCGCGCTGGGACACCACTCCCGTCACCGTACGCAAAGCCGACGCCAAGGTGGAGAATCCGGAAACCTACCCGAAAAGCTGGGGTCTGACCAAAGTACGCGCCCGCGACTACGGCCCCCTCAATCAACTCAACAAACTTCAAGGGAAGAAGTCCGCCGCTCCGGCGCCGCCGTCGAAGTAGAAGTGTTCATGACGTGTCATCCATGAAGACCGCGGACACCAGCTTTGGCACCGAGCGCGTGGCGCTCCCGACGCACCCCGTGGCCAGCGCGGCAACGAGCACGGGCATCCTCCGGCACTCGCCCTCGGATGCCCTGCTCGTTGGCTTGGCGGTGTTGCACGGGGCGCTGCTGGTGCTCGTGCCGTCCGTGCCGCTGGTCGCATTGGGATTGTGGTGGAACGCCAACACGGTGTCGCACAATTTCATTCATCTGCCGTTCTTTCGGTTGCGCGCAATGAACCGGGTTTTCTCCGGGTATCTCTCCCTGCTCTTGGGCTTCCCGCAGAGCCTATGGCGGGCGCGGCACCTGGCCCATCACCGTGACGAGCCGTTTCGGTGGACGCCTGTTCGCCGCGCCTGGCTCGCGGAAGGCGCGTTGGTGTTCGTGCTGTGGGCGGGCCTGCTGGCGCTCGTGCCAGGGTTCTTTCTGACGGTCTACTTGCCGGGCTGGTTGCTCGGACTCGGGCTGTGCCAGCTTCAAGGCCATTTCGAGCACACCCGCGGCGCTGTCAGCCACCACGGGCGAATCTACAATTGGCTGTTCTTCAATGACGGTTATCACCTCGAACATCACGCGCGGCCGGCGCGCCACTGGACGGATCTTCCCCGCGAGTCCTCGCCGGACGTTGCTCGCGTCAGCCGCTGGCCCGCCGCCCTGCGCTGGCTGGAACATGCAAGCCTCGATGGCCTCGAGGAATTGGTCTGCCGCAGCGGCGTGCTGCGCCGATTCGTGCTCCGCGTGCACGAGCGGGCCTGGAAAAAGGTTCTCGTCGACATGCCGCTCCCGCGCCGCATCGTGATCGTCGGAGGGGGCTTGTTCCCGCGCACGGCACTGATTTTGCGCCGGCTCGCGCCGGACGCCCGGCTCGTCATTGTCGACTTGCGTCAAGACCGGCTCGAGCGCGCGAGATTCTGGCTGGACGAGCAGGTTGAATTCGTTCGTGGCTTCTGCACATCGGAAAACCTTGGCGCGCTTGCAGGTGAAGCGGACCTCGTCGTCGTGCCGCTGGCGTTGCGTGGGGCGAAGTCGGGCTTCTATCGAATGCAGTCGGTGCGCTACGTCGCCGTCCATGACTGGCTTTGGCTTCGCCGGGGCCGCAGCGTCGTCGTGTCGTGGGTGCTTCTGAAGAGGCTTAACCTAGTGACGCCATGAGAGCGCTTGCGTTATTCGCCACCCTGGTGATTGCCAAGCTGCTCTCTGTGGCGGGACGTGAGCTGCCGTGGTCGGTGTGGACTCCTCTGGCGCTGTTCTGGCAGGACGCGCTTGTGGCACTCTTGTTCGGCGCCGTCGATTACGTGTTCCGGAAAGTGCCCGCTGTTGGACGGTGCGTGCTTTGGCTTATCGTGAGTTACGCAGCGGCCAACGTGGCGTTGGCGCGGATTCTGTCCTCGCCGCTCACATGGCAAATGTCGCGCGCTACGGGTGCAGCGCTGGCAGATTCAATTCGTCACTATCTCACCGCGGGTAATCTCGCGTTGATGTCGGCAGTGCTGGTCGCGGCGGGTGGCTTTCTGCTGGCTGCCCGAAGGCTTCGTCCACGTTGGACGGCGTGGGGGCTCACGGCATTGGCCGCCTTGACGATCGCCGGCGCCTTCGCGGCACGGCGGGTGGATTGTTCCGGGTGGCATCGCAACGCGCTTGTGGCGTTCGTGGAGTCAACGTTGCCGCGGGTGCGCAGCGATTCGCCGGCGTTACAAGCCGATTGGCGCGCCGTTGCGGCCGAGGATTTGTTCCCTGTAGCTGCGACCGTTAGGTCGCGGGGCTCCAGCATCGAAGGTCAGCCGCTCGAACAGTCAGCCCGCGACCTCACGGTCGCAGCTACGAGGCCGCCCTCTGACCTGACTCGCTTTCGCAGTTCTGCCGCGGGCCGCAACGTCGTCCTCATTGCGCTGGAATCCACTGGCGCGCGTTACCTGCGTTGTTACGGAGCAAAGGAAGATCCGATGCCGAACCTCACGCGGCTCGCGGAGACTTCAGTGCTTTTCGAGAATGCCTACGCGGTCTACCCGGAAAGCATCAAGGGACTGTTCTCCGTGCTTTGTTCCCGCTACCCGGCGTTCGACACCCAGGCGGAGGACTACGCCCGTGTGCGCACTCCGTCCATCGCTCAAGTGATGGCAACCGCCGGCTACCGGACCGCGATGTTTCATTCCGGCCGGTTCGATTACCTGGGCATGAATGACATCGTGCGACGGCGCGGCTTCGAAACGCTCGCGGACGCCGGCGACATCAGCGGTAATTTCAATTCGAGTTTCGGCGTGGACGAACCAGCCACCGTCGACCGGATGCTCGCCTGGATCGATTCGTTGCCGCGCGCGCATCCATTCCTTCTTCACTACCTGCCTATCGCGGGACATCACCCTTACGCCACGCCCGTGCCGGGCCCGTGCCCGGAGCGCGACGAACTGGACAGCTACCGCAACGCGCTCCACTTCGGCGACGCGTCGTTGGGGACGTTGCTTGATGGGCTGAAACAACGCGGCCTCGACACGAACACGCTGTTTGTGATCTACGGCGATCACGGTGAAGCCTTCGGCCAGCACGAAGGCAACTTCGGCCACACGCTGTTCATCCACGAGGAAAACGTGCGCGTGCCGCTACTGGTTGCGATGCCCGGCGCCTGGCGCGAGCCCGTGCGTGTGAAACGGACTGCCAGCCTGGTGGACCTGGCGCCGACGTTGCTCGACCTGCTGGGCATCGAGGCGCCGAAAGCGTATCAAGGCGCATCCCTCCTGGACCCCGTCGAGCGCGCCGCGCTGTTCTTCACCGACTATTCGTTGCCGCTGGCCGGCGTACGGGAAGGTCGTTGGAAGGTGGTGCTGGAACTGGGCGCGTCGCGCGCCAGACTCTTCGACCTGGAGTTCGACCCCGAGGAACGAATCAACCTCGCCGAGATATTTCCTGAGCGCATCGCCGAGTGGCGCCGGCGGCTCAATGAGTGGAGCGCGGCGCAGAAGGCGCTGGTGTTGCGGCCGGAATTATTGGCGGAGCGGAGCAGGGGAAGTAATCAGTAAGCAGTAATCCAGGAAGATGGGCTGGAACAGGCCTATACCCTGCGACCGGGCCGATGAACGAAATATTCGAATGTTCGGGACTGACCCATTATCGATTGCGGGTCGTTGTCACGGAGTCAGGGAAGTGACCGGCGCCCGGCGAATGCGCCTGAAGAGAATCATGCTTTCTCGAAATCCTCTCCCCAAAACACATCAAAAATGGTTGGCTTGCCTTCTCGCCTTTCATATTCGAGGAGCCTCCGTCTGTGATTCTTTGACATCACACGGCGCTTGGCGCGTCCATACGTCACCTTAAGTTCACTTTCGTCAAACAGCTCAACTCCGTCAGTTAGCTTCTGGTATAACGGCTCTAGATCGAAGATCCCAATCTTCATGAAATCCACAGGCCTTCCTTTGAGCCTTGCTCCACGATCTCGATTTTCGCAGATTGATAAAATCAGATCAGCCTTTTTAAAGGCAGACTTAATACTGGCTGCTTCAAGCAGATAATATTGTGTGAACAGTGTTCCTCGTTGGTTGCGGCGGTTTCCCCTGGCGCCGCCTTTGGGCACTGCGAGGAAACCCAATCGAGTGAAATACCAGCGGCGTTTGCTACCTTTTTGCACGAGGCCCACGACATTTGTCTTTCCACGTTTTTCTCGCATCTTTGTATTTGACCGGAGCTACACCACAGACTGGATACTGAACACTGATTACTGATTACTGACTCCGATGCCGCAACGCCCGCCCAGGCCGCGCTCCCGTGTGCTGGCCCCGTTCGAGGACAAGCTGCCCGTTCACGATCACGTATTCGATCCCTTCGCTGTATTGAAAAGGCTCCTCGTAAGTCGAGTGGTCCATGACTCGCTTGTCATCGAAGATAGTGATGTCCGCAAACGCGCCGGCTCGCAAGCAACCGCGGTCACGGATGCCGAGCTTGGCGGCATTGAGCGAGGTCATTTTGCGTACGGCATCTTCCAGCCGGAGCAAACCGCGCTCGCGCGCATAGACGCCCAACGCCCGCGGGAATGTGCCGAAGTTGCGCGGGTGGGGATTGCCACGTCGCAAAGGCCCTTCGGTGGCGAAGGCGGAACCGTCTGAACCAATCGAGCACCACGGCTGGCTCAATGCCAGGTTCATGTCTTCCTCGGTATGATGGGCGTAGACCGTGCTCACGGAGCCATCCTGTTCGATGAGCAAATCGAACAACACGTCGAACGCGTCGGGCGGCGTGGATTGTCCCTGGCTTTTCAGCGCAATCACGCGGTCCATCGTGAGGCCCTTGTACGGATTGTTCGCGCTGATAAGCATGCGACGCCAATCGCCGCCCACGGCGGTGTAGTGGTTGTACCAGCCGGCGACGCCTTCGCGGATGTCGTGCTTCAAGCGCGAGCGCTGCGCCGGATCCTTCAGCCCCGCCAGCAGATTGGAACGCCCGCCCTCGTGCGCCCACGGCGGAATGATGCTGACGAGATCATTGTTGCCGCGCGTGTAAGGATACACGTTGGCCTGCACGTTCACTCCGCGGCGCCTCGCCTCGTCAATCAACGCCACGACTTCCTTCATGCGGCCCCAATATTTCTCATCCGCGATCTTCAAGTGCAGGATGTCCACAGGCACTCCGGCGCGCTCGCCGATTTGAATCGCTTCCTTCACCGAATCGAAAATGCCGAGTCCCTCGTCGCGAATGTGCGTCGAGTAAATGCCGCCGTGTTCGGCCACGATCTTGCAGAGTTCGATCAAATCCTCGGTCGTGGCGAGCGAACTGGGCGGCATCAGCAGCGCCGTCGAAAGGCCGAACGCGCCGTCGTTCATCGACTCGGCCACGAGTTCCTTCATTCGCGCCAACGCGGCTCCATCCGGCCGTTCGAACGAACTGCCCATCACGCACTGCCAGATGTTTCCCTGGCCGACGTACGTCGCCACGTTCACCGAGACACCCGACCGTTCAATGGCTGCGAAGTATTCGGCGATGGTGCGAATGTGCGCCGGTTGGTTGCCGACCGAAACCGGGCGCGGCACCAGCTTGCCTTTGAACGGCCCGACGGAACCCGACTCGCCCAGCACTTCCGTGGTGACGCCCTGGCGAATTTTGCTTTGGGCGTTTCCGTCCTCGAGCAACGTCCAGTCCGAGTGGGAATGAATGTCGATGAATCCCGGCGCAACGACGAGGCCCGTGGCGTCAAGGGTCCGCTTGGCGTCGCCGGCGATGCGCCCGAGCCCGACGACGCGATCACCCTTCACCGCGACGTCGCCGTGAAACCACGGGTTGCCGGAACCATCGACGATCCTCGCGTGACGAATGAGGAGATCATATTCCGGCTCCGCTGCAATTACCGAGATGGCATGGAACGCGGTAAAGAGGAGGCACCCACAACAGAGCAGAAACCGTTTCATTGGAGTTCGCCGGCAGCCTGCGCCGGAACCCGCGTGCCGGCAAGCGATTGGTTCTGCCGGATCCAGTCGCGCCCACTCCAATAAATGAAATGCCCCCCGCCCGTCGTCAGAAGAGGAACGCCTTCGTGGATTGACTTCGCGCCGGGCCATACGTTGAATGACAACAGGATCAGTGATTGTGCATCGCGCCGCTCCATTTGTCGGACTCTGCCTGTGGCTGGCTGCTCCAGTTTCGTCGCAGACCGCTGATTTGCCTGGAGCAGGCCGCGCGTTCGTCGAACGCCATTGTGTAGAGTGCCACGATACGGAGACAAAGAAGGGCGGGCTGGATTTGTCGGCGCTGAAGTTCAACCCCACGGATTCCACGAACTTCGCGGCCTGGGTGCTGGTTCACGACCGCGTGAGCAAAGGCGAAATGCCGCCGAAGAAAAAGCCGCGTCCGGACGCGGAGGAGTTGGAGGCGTTCACGAAATCGCTCTCGTCGTCGCTCGTTTCCGCCGAACAGGCGCGCATTGGGAAGGAAGGCCGGGCGACGCGACGACGGTTGAATCGTTACGAGTACGAGAACGCGTTGCGCGACTTGCTTCATGCGCCGTGGTTGCAGGTGCGCGAATGGCTGCCCGAGGACGGTGAGGCTTACCGCTTCAACAAAGTAGGCGAAGCCCTCGACGTGTCGCACGTGCAGATGGCCCGCTACCTGGGCGCGGCCGATTATGCGCTGCGTCAGGCGATGGCGCAGTACGCCGAGCAACCCAGGGCCACGGTGCGGCGCTACTACACGCGCGACCAGCGCAGCTACACCGGCCCGATGAAGTTTTCGGTGTTCAACACCGCGCCCGAGCGGGCCACGTTCCCGGTGCTCGGGTTCAAGGGGCAGCCCGACGTGCGCCGAGGCGACGCGCCGATTACCAGCACGAACGCCGAGTTGCGCGAATTGGAAGGCGTGGGCGTGGTGGCCAGCGCCTACGAACCCATCGAACCGAAGTTCAATCAATTCCGGGCCCCGGTCGCGGGCCGTTACAAACTCCGGTTCAACGCCTACTCAGTCTGGGTCGGGCCAGGCGAGAGCAACAAATGGTTCATCCCGAATCTCGACGACATTTCTCGAGGCCGTCGCGATGAACCGGTGGTGATTTATTCCGAGATTCCGCCGCGGCTCTTGCGCTGGCTGGGCAAGTTCGACATCACCCCTGAGCCGGCCGTGCACGAACTGGACGTCTGGCTGCTGGCCGGGGAAACGATTCGCCCCGATGCCGGCCGGCTGTTCCGTTCCCGGCCTGGGGCGTCGCGATGGCAGAATCCGCTGGCCGAACAGGATGGTCAACCGGGCGCCGTTTTCCGTTGGCTGGAGGTCGAAGGCCCGATTCACGAGCAATGGCCGCCCCCGGGGCACAAGCTGCTTTTCGGCGACTTGCCAATGACCCACCGCAAAGTAGCTGCTGACGTGGAACAACGCGCTTCGACGGAAACGAACCGATTCGGACAACGCCGTTTCGTCCCGCCTCCGGGCGTGGAGGTGACTTCCAGGAAGCCGATGCGGGATGCCGAACGGCTGCTGCGCGATTTCATACCGCACGCGTACCGTCGCCCGGTGGACGATACCGAACTGAAACGTTTCCTGCCCGTGGTTCGCGCCGCGCTGAGCAAGGGCAACTCGTTCTCGGACGCGATGATTGCCGGCTACACTGCCGTGCTTTGCTCGCCGGAATTCGTTTGTCTGGAGGAGAAGCCCGGGCGCCTGGACGATTACGCGCTGGCGACGCGCCTGGCTTTTTTCCTTTGGAACTCGGCGCCCGACGAAGAGTTGGAGTGGCGTGCCGCGAAGAATGAATTGCACCAGCCGGACATCCTGCGCGCGCAGACGGAACGGCTGCTGGCCAGCCCCAAGTCGCGGCAGTTCGTGGACGCGTTCCTGGACTACTGGCTGGACCTGAGAAAAATCGTCGCCACTGCGCCCGATTCCGGCCTTTACCCTGACTACTACTTGGACGACCTGCTGTCCGAGTCGGCGTTGGAGGAGACGCAACTGTTCTTCGCCGAACTGCTGCGCGGCGACCTGCCCGCTCGCGACCTGGTGGCGTCCGATTTCGCCATGCTCAACGAGCGACTGGCCGCCCACTATGGCTTGCCGCCGGTGCACGGAGTGGCTTTGCGCCGAACGCCGCTGCCCAAGGAAAGTCCGCGCGGCGGACTGCTGACACAAGCCGCGGTGCTCAAGGTGACGGCCAATGGCACGACCACTTCGCCAGTGTTGCGCGGGGCATGGGTTATGGAACGCATCCTGGGCCAGAAACCGCCGCCTCCGCCGCCGAGCGTGCCCGCCGTCGAGCCGGACATTCGCGGCGCTGTGACCATTCGCCAGCAACTCGACCAGCATCGCACGTTGGAAACCTGCAACGCATGCCATTCCAAAATCGATCCCGCCGGCTTCGCCCTGGAGAACTTCGACGTGATGGGAGGCTGGCGCGATCGCTACCGCGCCGAAGGGGAAGGGGCGCCGGAACCTGGAATTGCCAAAAGCGGACAGAAGTTTGCCTTTCACTACGCGCTGCCCGTGGACGCCAGCGGCGCGCTGCCCGATGGCCGGAAGTTTCGCGACGTCCGCGAGTTCAAGGCACTGCTGCTGGCCGATGAGAAACAGATTGCCCGAAACCTGGCCCGCCAACTGGCGGTCTATGCTACTGGCGCCCCCGCGCGCTTCGCCGACCGGGAACAAATCGAGCAAATCCTCGAGCGGGCCAGTTCCAGCCGTTACGGCGTGCGCAGCCTCGTTAACGAGCTTGTGCAGAGCGAATTGTTCTTAAACAAATGACCCACGCCTGGCGTCTATGAAAGAGCGACAACTCATCCGGAAGCAACTATGAACGGCCCATTTGTTTCAACCGTGACCGCGCTTTCACGCCGGAAGTTTCTACGCGGCGCGGGAATTCTCCTCTCGCTGCCTCTGCTCGACGCGATGACTCCGGCGTTTGCCCGTGCGGCGAAGCGCGCGGCCGGCACGACACCGGGTGGCAAGTCACGCCGGTTCTTTGGAATCTGCAACAACCTGGGGTTACTCCCGGACCAATTCTTCCCGAAGGCCAGCGGACGCGATTACACCTTGTCCCCTTACCTGGAAGAGCTGGAAGAGCACCGGAGCGATTTCACCGTCTTCAGCGGCGTGTCGCATCCCGACGTGGACGGCGGCCATCCGGCGGACAATTGCTTCCTGACGGCCGCGCCGCATCCAGGCAGCGGTGGGTTCCGCAACACCATCTCGCTCGACCAATACATCGGGGAGCGCATCGGGCACCTGACGCGGTTCCCCTCGCTGACGCTGGGCGTCAATGTGCAACAGGGGCTGCGGAGTCTGTCCTGGACCGGTTCGGGCGTACTCATTCCTTGCGAGGAAAAAGCGGCAGACGTTTTTGGCCGCATGTTTTTGCAAGGCACGAAGTCCGAGACGGAGGCGCAAGTGCGAAGGCTCGAGACGGGCCAGAGCATCCTCGACGCGATAGCCGGACAGGCGAAGGACTTGCAGCGCACAGTCGGCCCGCGCGACCGGGATCGCCTCGATCAATACTTCACGAGCGTTCGCGAATTGGAGCAACGGATGGCCATGTCGCGCGAGTGGGAACGCAAGCCCAAGCCGAAAGTCAGCGCTCCGGCGCCGCTCGATCCTGCCAGCCCGAAAGCCTACATGGAAAAAGTGCGGCTGATGTACGACATGGCGCGACTGGCCTTCGAGACGGATTCCACGCGCTCGGTCTCCCTCCTGCTGGACAGCGTGAATTCGCCCGTCATCGACATTGAGGACGTGAAGATTACCGACGGCTACCATAACCTGTCGCACCACGGAAAATCCGCCCAGAAGCTCGAGCAATTGAAAGCCATCGACCTATGGCACATGAAGCTGTTGGTGGAGCTGTTCGATAAGTTGAAATCCGTGCGCGAAGAGGGTGAGCCGCTGCTCGACCGCACGATGATTCTCTACGGGTCGAACCTCGGCAATGCGAACACGCACGTCACGACAAACATGCCGATGCTCTTCGCGGGCGGCGGTTTCAAGCACGGCCAACATCTGGCCTTCGACACAACGCACAACTATCCCTTGCCCAACCTCTTCGTCTCGATGCTCCAACGCATGGGCCTGGAGACGGACAAGTTTGCGTCTTCGAACGGCACGATGCGCGGCTTGGAAATGGCTTAGGAAGGGCGAAAGTTCGGCCGGCGTTCGGCTTGACCGAGCAAGGGTCCAGCCCAGTCAAGCCGAATCAAGGTGCTTTGGGAGAGGGGCACCTGGCTCAGGCACCGGCCCGTGAAGGTCGACTAAAGGGACTGAGTTGATTCCTCGCGTGACTTTTCCCTTCCCGGCTTGTCTCACCCTCGTTCGAAATGCAATCGGACTCAATTCACGCTGGAGCGAACGCGGCCCTTGACGCGCCGCGGTTCCTCGAGGACCTCGTCCGCCAGGCCGAAGCAGCCGGGGCCAGCGACATTCATCTCCAAATGCTCGGCAGGTCCGCGGCGGTGTCGTTCCGACTCGATGGGGTCATGACCCCAGTCGCACCTGTTCCGGAGGAAATCGCTGAGCGTCTGTTCGGCCGGATCAAGTTCCTGGCGCGGCTCAAGACTTACCAGGAATCGCTCCCGCAAGACGGCCGCGTCGACCGCGCCGAAGTCGGCTTACGCAGTGACGTGCGGGTCTCGACGTATCCCACCGTGACTGGAGAGAAAATCGTGTTGCGTCTGTTCGGGACCGCGAGCACGCGCGACGTTGCTGAATTGGGCTTTCCCGAAGGCGCCGAAGCCGAACTCGAGCGTTTCCTCCGCTTGAGCGCCGGTTTGCTCCTGCTGACTGGGCCGGCCGGCAGCGGGAAGACGACCACGATCCACGCCTGCCTGGCGGCGCTGGCCGCGCAAGGGGGACGGCACGTCATCACGATTGAGGATCCGGTGGAGCAGATCATCCCGGGGGTCATGCAGACCGAGGTGAACGAAGCGCGCGGTCTTACGTTCGCCGCTGCCGCGCGCCACCTGTTGCGCCAGGACCCGCAAGTGCTCGTGCTGGGCGAGATTCGCGACGAGGAGAGCGCCGCCATCGCCGTGCGCGCCGCGCTGACGGGGCACTTGATGATTTCAACGCTGCACGCGGGTTCGTGCGCCGGCGTCTGGGAGCGGATGCAGGTGCTTTGTCCGGACCACTCGGCAGCGTTGAGCGCGCTGGAATTGATCCTGAATCAGCGGCTGCTTCGGAAGGTTTGCCGCGCGTGCGCCGGCACGGGTTGCAGGGACTGTCTTCACACTGGGTACAAGGGTCGTGCCCCGGCCGTGGAATGGTTCCGTGTGGACGCTCCGGCGCGCCGCGGCATCCGCGAACGCGGCGCAGCGGCGATTCAACCGTCCGTCTCGCTGGAATCAGCCGCGGCACAATTGGTCGAGCGCGGAGTCACCAACAAAGCCGAGATCGAAAGGCTCTTTCCCCCGTAGCCACCCAACAAAGAATGCTCCTAGCTCAACGATTTTAACGATCTAACGATTTACCGGTTTAACCATTTAGCGATTCACGAATCCGCAATGACCCACGACGAACTCGCCTTTGCCAACCACCAACTGGCCGGCATGCTCAAAGGCGGTATCCCGCTCGAAGGGGCACTGCGCCAGCTTTGCGCCGAAATGCAACGGGGATCTCTGCGCACGGAACTACAGGCCCTCGAAGCCGATTTGGTCCGTGGCACGCCACTGGGCGACGCGCTGGGTGCGCGACGGCTGCCCGACTTCTACAAAGCGATGCTCCAGGTCGGCGCCCGGAGCAACGACATGCCCGGCGTGCTCACGTTGCTGGCTGATTACTATCACCGGGCGCACCTGTCCTGGACGCGGCTGAAGGGAGTGCTGGTTTATCCGTTCATCGTGCTGGCCACGGCGCTCGGTGTCTCCGTGGTCGTGGCCGTGATTTATCAGCGTCTGACACTGGAGGTCGCCACTGACATCACACAGGGCCTTCTCCGTGGCCAATCCGGAATCCCGAACACCTCCTCGTTGCTGCTGAGCCTTTGGGCGCCGGTCGGTGCGATAGCGGTGCTCTGCACGGTCGGCGCGCTCCTGGTTGCAGTGCCCAGCTGGCGGCGTGAACTGCGCTGGCGCTTTCCTGGATTCAAAGAAGCCGGTCTTTCGCACTTGGCCTCCGCGCTGGCGCTCATGCTGGAGAAAGGTTGCACTCTCGAACAGGCGCTGGCGCTGCTCCAGCAAGTCGAAGCCGGCTCGCCTATTGCTCAGGAACTGGCGCAGTGGAAAACGCGCCTCGCCGCCGGCCACAAAAGCTTCGCCGAATTGGCAGGGGGCGGACGGCTCGTGCCTCCGCTGTTCGTTTGGCTGGTGGCCGGAAGCGGGGAGGACTGGGTGGGCGGGTTCCGACAGGCGGCGAAGGTTTATTTCGACCGCGCACGGCACCGCGTCGAGGTGCTGCTTTACGCGGCACTGCCCGTGAGCGTGTTGGCGCTTGGGTTGATGATTGTCACCCAGGTCTTGCCGATGGCCCGCATGTTCGCCGTGATGATGCGCGCGGTGTCGAACACGGGGGACGCATTCGAGTAGGGGCAAGCATCCTTCGCATGGATCTGGACGAACTCATCGGGCCGCTGCTCATCGGATTCGTTTATCTGCTCCTCGCACTGGTGCCGCTGGCCATCGTGTGGTGCGGCTGGTTGTGGCTGAGTTCCACGCTGAACCGCGAGGAACGGGCGCGCTGTTTCCTTGGCTTGCTGGAGCTCGGCCTCCAGCAGGGACGCTCGCCGGAGCAAACGATTCGTTCGCTGGCCGACGCGCGCGTGGGTCTGGATGAACTGGGCTCGCATTTTCCCGCGCTCGCCGAGGCCGTGCAATGCGGAAACCGCCTGAGCGCTGCGCTGGACGCGGTGCCAAGGTTCCTGACGCGGCAGGTGCGGGCAATGCTCCGCGTGGGCGAGGAACTCGGCGAGATGCGCAAAGTGCTTCCCGCCTGCCAGGCCGCGCTGACCGGCGCGCGCGGCAGGACCCAAAGCATCACAAACAACCTGGTCGTTCTGATGTTCGTCTCGCCGCTGGGGCCGCTGGTGCTCGCCATTCTGGCCATCTGGATATTTCCAAAGCTCAAGCAAATTGCCCTGGATATGGCCGCCGGAACCTCTGCGTGGTCCGGCCCGTTATTCGACTGGAGCATCGCGGTGGCGTGGTTCATCGCCGCGGCGTGGTTCGTGTTTTGGCTCGGCAATCTGGTTTTGCCGGACCGCGTCGAGTACCTGCTCCCGTGGCGACGCAAACGAATGCAGCGCGCCTTCTCAACCATGTTCTCGTTGCTGCTCGATGCTGGAGTGCCGGAATCACGCGCGCTCAAACTCGGTGCGGAATGCGCCGCGAACTCCGGATTTCTGGAACGCGCCCAACGCGCCGCAGCCGAGCTTCAGCAGGGCGCGAAGTTGCCGGACGCCGCGCGCAGCCTGGATGCGTCCGGCCAGTTCGCCTGGCGCTTGCGCAACGCCAGCGCGCCCGGCGGCAGTTTCGCCGCCGCGCTGGAAGGCTGGCACGAGGCGTTGGATGCACAGGCGTTTCAGCAGGAGCAGACCGCCTCGCAATTAATCACGACTGGCTTCGTATTCCTGAACGGAGTGATGGTCAGCCTTGTTGCGTTGGGTTTGTTCCGCCTGCTCCTGGCCATTCTGGACGAGGCCGCGCTATGAACGTCCGGGCACCTCTCCATCGGCGCGCGCGGGCCGGCGCGCTACAGACTGAGGCGATCGTGGCGCTGGGCATCCTGGCTGCCGTGATGCTCCCATTGGCGTTCACGTTTCTGCAGGAGACGCGCACGTGCCGGGCGCACTATTACAAAGCCGTGGCGATGGAGATCGTGGACGGCGAGATCGAAGCGCTGTCCGCGGGCGAATGGCTTGCGTTCAAGCCTGGCAAACAAAGTTACTCAGTTCGCGCCGACGCAGCAACGAACCTGCCCCCGGGCGAGTTCGTGCTGACGCTCGACAAGGATCGAGCGCGGCTGGAGTGGATCCCTCGAGGACGCGGTGCTGGCGGCAGCGTGGCGCGGGAGGCGAAAGTGCGATGAGATCCGGGCTGGCTCTCGACTCTCGACATTCGACCTGCGGCACCCGGCGCGGCATCGCGCTGATTGATTGCCTGGCGTACATCGCCTTGTTGGCGATCATTCTCACAATGGCCTTCATGGCGTTCTATCGGGCCACGGAGCACTCTCGCGACCTTTCGCGGAACGCGGCGGACATTGCCCGGGCGTTGCACGCCGGCGAACGATGGCGCGCGGACGTTCGTGCGTCCACTCGGCCGCCGCGACTCGAGCTTTCGGGAGACGAATCGTGGCTCCGCTTGCTGCACGACGCCGGAGAAGTGAACTACGCCTTTCGCGACGGCGGCGTCTTGCGGCAGGCGTTGCCCAATACCAACTGGGTGGAGTTGCTGCCGCGAGTGGTCCACTCCCGCATGCTCGAGGAGTGCCGCCAGCACGTCGCGGTTTGGCATTGGGAAGTCGAGTTGAAGGGTGGACAGAAGGTTGCCCGGGTCCGGCCACTGTTCAGTTTTCAGGCCGTGGCGCGCAGCGCTCCAAAACCATGATGACTCCCGGAGTTAAGTTCCATCCTGTAGTCCGGCGACACGGCCATCGCGGCTCTGCTGTGTTCGTGGTTCTCGTTCTGCTGGCAGCGATGACCATCCTTGTCATCGCCAACACGCACACGCTCCACGCGCTCAAAGAGGAGCTTCGGCTGCTCGAACAGCGACAGAATCAACGGCTCCGCGCCGGCGCTGGGCATTGATGGTGTAGCTGCGACCGTGAGGTCGCGGGCTGACGTTCTACAGGGAGCAGATCCAATTCCGGTATCCAACCTCTGCGTCCCCATCCCGCGACCTTACGGTCGCAGCTACACACCGCACTCGACGATTGGCAATCCCCCCGGCGCTCTGTTAATCACTGCGCGTGACTCAGAGTGCTCCGAGCCTGTTGCTCCTGATACCGGCATACAACGAAGAGAAACGCATCGAGCCGGTGTTGCGCGGCTTTGCCACGTACTTTCGGGACCATTACCCCGGCCGGTTCCAACTCGTCGTCGTCCTGAACGGGTGCCGGGACAACACGCTGGGCATCGTGGAAAGCGTCGGACGCGAATTCCCGACAGTTTCGGCGCTCAACTTTCCCGCTCCCATCGGCAAGGGCGGCGCGCTCATCGAAGGGCTGCGTCTGGCCACCGAGCCTGCCACGCAAGCCGAACTCATCGGCTACGTCGACGCCGACGGCGCCACCTCCCCGCAGACCTTCCATGACCTGGCGAAACTCGTCACTGGCGACATCGACTGTGTGATCGGCTCGCGCTGGTTGCCCGGCGCCATTCTGCACCAGAGCCAGACCCGGTTGCGGCGCTTCGTCAGTCGTGGTTTTCATTTCATCGTGGAGTGCCTCTTCTGGATGCACATTGCGGACACCCAATGCCCGGGCAAGGTCATGCGCCGCGCCGCCGTCGAAAAGATTCACGGCGACCTCCGGATATCCGACCTGTCGTTCGACGTGAACCTGCTCTACGCCCTCAAGCGAGCCGGCTACCGCATCAAGGAAGTGCCCATCGAATGGACCGACATTGCCGGCTCGAAAGTGACACAAACCCTGGCGCGCAGTTCACTGGTGATGTTCCTCTCGGTCGTGCGCCTGCGGCTCGTCCACTCGCCGTTTTATCCCGCCTTGAAGTGGCTGCGTCCTGTTGAGACTTGGATCTATAGGAAGCTGAAAGCGCCTCCGCCGCGCCGGGGCGAACCGCCTAACGATCATTAGATCAGCTGTGCCGGCTCCGGGTTGGACGCCTTGGGCTTGAGGCCATCCAACCAAAGGAACAGCCCACAAACCGCGAGCAGCAGCACTCCGAACGCGCCGGTCACCGCGATAACGGTAATGAGCCGGTCATGGAAAGCCTGAAGCGCAATCCAGTATCCTGCCGCTAGCACAGCCAGCCACGGCACGACCCGGTAACATTCCCGGGCCAGCAAGCTCCAGATCAGCACGTTCGCCAGCGCCACCGGCACCAGCGCCCAGCAATACGCCGGCACAAGGTGCCTGCTCTGCATGAGCCGCACCGGTGAGAGGAGCGTCAATGGCACCGATGGGAAGAGCGTCGCCGCCGTCGCGCCCACGATGCCGATGATGGCCGTGAGCAAGAGGGTGAGCTTCAGCACGTCGGTCTTCTCGGTGCGCTGGAAACTGCGCGCCACCTTCGGGAACATGACCGCCGTGAGCGCTCCGATGACGAAGACGAGAGCTTGCGCGATCTTGCGGACGGCACTGTAACCGTCGGCTTCGTCTGGGGTGAGGATCGGTTGAAGCTTCTCCCGCACCACAATCGCGTCTGCCTGCATGATGACACTCAGTGCGCCCAGCCCGACGGTGACTGGGATGAGCCGTCGAAGCCACGCGCGCCATTGGAAGATTCCCCTCTGCCCTCTGAACAGCGGCCAGGTTCGCCAAACGACGATGCCCAGCACCAGAGCGGAGCCGGCAAACACACCTGTCAACCCGCCTAGCGCCCCGGCATGCAGCCCGCGTACCACGGCGAACAAAACCACAAAGCGGCCGAGCCCGTTGAGCAGTGTGCACCATCCGAACACGAGAAAGTCCTGACGTCCTTGGAGCGTCCCGAGCGGGATTGGCGTGAGCAGGGTCACCAACAGGATGGACAATAAGACCCAGAGCATCGCAGGCTGGGTGAGGTTGTACGCAGCCATGATCTGTCGTTCGCGAAGGAGCCACCAACCCGCCAGTAGCAACCACACGATGCCGAGGAGTCCCGTCGCGCCGCGCATGGCGGCCGTTAGTTCCCTTTGGCGCTCATTACTGTCCGCGCCCGCCGCCTGTGCGGCGAAACTGGCCTGCATTCCCAGCGCGGGAATTCCAAGGATGCCCAATGCCGAAAGGGCCGTGTCGAAGATGTTAAACTGTCCGTCCGGCATCCGTTGGGCGACGAAATTGGCCGCCATGTTCCCCACGCCCCCAAGCACGGCAGCCAGGGCCATCCAGCCGCTTTGGCGAAAAAAGGTCGTGCGTTCCACGGTGGAGGCGCTCGGAGCGTTAGGCACGGTGGTCGAGGAAGTGGTTGGCGAAAGGGGATTCATCCCTTCAATCCAGGGAGCTAAGGAACTTCGATAACAGCCGCGTCGCGCGTTCCAATTGCGATATCGCCACCCATTCGTCCACCGTGTGCGCCTGCGCAATGTCGCCGGGACCGAATACGACCGAAGGGATGCCGCCTGCGGCCAGCACGCCGGCATCGGTGAAAAAATCCACGCCCAACGGCCGGCGCTGTCCGGCGGCGCGAAGGAAGGCCTGCACGAGCGGCAATTGAGGGTCGGTCTGCATGGGCGGGGCAACGGCTTCGCCCTTGGTGTCGGCCATCGTGGCGTTGAGCCCGCGCCGACGGATAAACCGCAGGATTTCGCGTTTCACGGCGCCGTCGCTTTCGCCGGGGAGGGTGCGCCGGTCGATGTCGATCACGCATCGGTCGGGCACAATGTTCGGCTGTCGGCCTCCCGCGATGGCGCCCACGTTCACCGTGGGCGGTCGCAGGAAGGGATGGCGGCGGTGGCGCAGGGCCGCGGCATAGTCGCTTTCGAGCACGTCGACTATCTTTGCCATCTCATGCACGGCATTGCGACCCAGATCGGGCCGCGCTCCGTGCGCCGCCTTGCCGCGCGTCTCGAGCTTAAGCCACAAGTCGCCTTTGTGGGCGGTGACGACCTGGCAGCGTGTGGGTTCCCCGACGATGGCCAGGTCTGCCTTGAAGCCGCGCCGAACGAGGAAGCGTGAACCGGCCTGCCCAACTTCTTCGTCGATGAGCCCGCAAAAGACGATCTCCGTCTCCGTCGGTCGAGTCGCCTTGGAAGCCAGTTCAAACAATGCCGACAGCATGGCCGCGGCGCTGCCTTTGGTGTCGCACGCGCCGCGACCGTAGATGCGCCGGGACTTGGTGACCGGTGTGAAAAATGAGTCGCTGGCGACACCGACAGTGTCCATGTGCGGCGCCAGCAGCACGCGGCGCCTGGGCTTGCGCGACGTGCCAAGCACGGCCATCAGGTTGGAACGACCTGGAACGACCTCTTGAAGGTCCACGTCCAAACCCGCCCTCGCGGCGGTGGCAGCGAGGAACTCGGCGACTCGCCGTTCGCCCGCCCGCGCAGGGTCTCCCGGCAGGAGCGCCGGGTTCACGCTGGGTAGCGCGATGAGTTCACGAAGCAGCCGGGCGGGATTGGCCGTCATCTCATTCGATCGCGAACGTCTTCAGGCTGGCCTCGAAGGCTTCGTCGAGCGCTTTGCCGTTACTGGCCAGTGCGGAGCAGGTCACGGTGACCTTTCTGTCGGCCTTGCTTGCGAAGAAGTAGAACGTCTGCCGAATCGGCGTGCCGCCCTGGTCGCTCTGCGTAATCAGGCGTGTGGCTTTCAAGCCGGAAGTGGTCTTGAACTCGCTTTTCCCAAGTTCCTTGTAGCCCTTAAAAGACTTGGCCAGCAATTTCTTATTCGTGTCCACGTAGTCGTTCAAAGTCAGCCCGGCTTTCTCATCCACAACGTTGATGTTCGGCGCGAACCCATTCGCCACAGGGCCCGCGGCAATCGAGTATTTCAATCCGGGAATGTTTTGCATAGTCCATCCCTGGGGCGGGCAGAACGAGAAGCCGCCTGCGGCCTCGCGATGTCGCTTGCCGACCTCCGCGGCGAGCAGAGGCGAAACAGTGAGTAGAATGGCGGCGATGGTAAGGTAACGTTTCATGGTAGTTTATAGTCATTGTCGGTAAGCCGCCGTTTGGCTTGAGGACTTCGAGCATAAACTACTTTTGGTTCGGGGCTAAGGGATGTGGGGCGTGCGGTTCGCAGATGGGTCGGATTGAAACCACTCGACGAATCTTGGGATGCCCTCGCTGATTTTGACTTGCGGATGGTAACCGAGCTTCTCGCGTGCCTTGTCAATATTCGCGAACGTGATCGGCACGTCGCCCGGTTGAAGGGGCTGGCGGTCAATGACGGCCTTTTTGCCGAGCGACTTCTCCAGCAGCGCGATCAGGTCGCGTAGCGTCACCGTCTGCGACTCGCCCAGGTTGAAGATTTCGAAGCCGAACTCCCGTTGCGTGCAGGCGATGACGCCGTCCACCGTATCGGTGACGTACGTGTAGTCGCGGGCGGACGAGCCGTCGCCGAAGACGGGGATCGGCTTCCCGGCAGAGATGAGTTGGGCGAACTTGTAGATGGCCAGGTCCGGCCGCTGGCGCGGGCCATACACGGTAAAGAAGCGCAGCATCGCGACGTCCATTCCATAGATATGGTGGTAGACGTGGCCAAGCGCTTCGCAAGCCAGCTTGCTTGCCGCGTAAGGCGAGATGGCGGAGAAAATTGGGTCGGCCTCACTGAACGGCACCTTGGCGTTGACCCCGTAGACGGACGAAGAAGACGCCATCGTGATTTTCTTCACACCTCGGGCGCGGGCGGCCTCAAGCAGGTGGACGGTCCCCTCGACGTTGACGCGCTGGTAGAGCGCCGGCTCCTCCAGGCTCGGACGAACCCCGGCCCGGGCGGCCAGGTGAAGGACCTGGTCGAACTTCACGCCGCCGAACAAGGCGTCGAGCGCGGCGCGATTCGTCAGGTCGCCATGAACGAAACTGAACTTCTTCCCGAGCGACTCGAGTGTGCGCAAGTTGCGTTGCTTAATCGCAGGGTCGTAGAAGTTATTCAGGTCATCAAACGCCCAGACGGCGTGTCCCGCGGCGAGCAACCGCTCGCACACATGCGAGCCGATAAAACCCGCGCCGCCGGTGACCAGAAAATTCATGACCGCGACCGTAGCGGCGCTCGGCCGGAATGTCGAATGACGAATGTCGAATGGCATGGATGGGCAAGCGCAAGCAGCGCGACTGGCGCGATGGCTGCGCCCTTTTGTCCCTTGCGCCGCTTCCGATACACACTTACGGTGATACGAGACGGTCAATAGCATCCAGATGCAGAATCTCTTCAAAGCAGCCCGTGATGACCGCGAGGTTTCTTCCGTTGGCAACGATCTGGAGCAAGCCGTCGCATTGCAGATTGAACGGCGGCCCATTTTTCAGAATGCGTATTTCAGAAGCCTGTCGGACGGGGCGATGGACAAGGTTGGTTTTCAACGGTCGCAGGCACAGTTCTTTTTCGCCGTCCGCTTTTTCGCCAGACCGATGGCCGCGCTTGCTGCACGGTTGCCGGACTCGCAGGCGCGAATGGCGCTCGCCCGAAACGTGGGCGAAGAACACGGCGACTTCCGGGGCGAGCAAGCCCACGACCAAACCTTCAAGAAATTCCTTTCGAGCATTGGAGTCACCGAGGAGACCCTGGCCGCCACCCGGGAAGGCGCCGAAGTGCGCGCATTCAATCAAGCGTTGATGGGCACCTGCGCGATGGCCGAACCCGACCTGGCTTTCGCCTGCCTCGGGATCATCGAACATACCTTTGCCGGAATCTCGGCTGAGATTGGCCGGGCGGTGACGAAACGGGGCTGGGTAGACGGCGGAAACCTCGTCCATTACACGCTGCACTCGGAACTCGATAAACGGCACGCCCGCGAATTCTTCGATGTAGTCGAGCCTGCCTGGAGGTTGGGAGGCCATCGTCGCCGCCCAATCGAGGACGGATTCTCCCTGGGGCTCTATTTGTTCGATCGCCTCTACACCGATCTGTCCCGGATCGCAGCACACCCGTCGTGAGCGCGAGCGCCGCAGTGAAACTAAGACCGGATGTGCTTCAGGCCGTCCACCGTATCGCGCATGTGAGGCACTACTCGCGACTGGCGGCGTTCGTGGTCTTGTATCTGGTGGCTGGAACTGGAGCCTGGTGGTGCCATCAACTCTGGCAGCCGGGAATTGTGGCGTGGCTCGCGGCCGCGCCACTCTATCTGCTGGCGGCGGCTTCCCTGCACGGCATCAGTCTTTTCGCGCACGAAGCCGTTCATGGTACGCTGTCGGTGAATCGAATGTGGAATTGGGTTCTCGGCGCGGCCTGTGCGATTCCTGTGCTTCAAAACTGTTCGGCTTACCGCGTGTTACACCTGCGGCACCACAAACATCTTGGGGAAGAAGGAGACCCGGACCATTACGCCAACTACACGCGATGGACGTGGATGATCTTTTGCATGAACTGGCTCCGGCTCATTGTGGGTTATCCCGTCTATGTCGTGATGATCCCGATACTGGGATACAAACAGGGCACGCCGCGCGACAGAATCCTCATCCTGAGCGAAGTGCTCGCCACTGTCGCGCTGGCCTGGTTGGTTTGGCTCTCGCCGCTGCAGGCTTCAATGCTGTTTCACGGCTGGCTGATCCCGATGCTCCTCATCAATACGCTTGTCAATATCCGCGGCATGAGCCAGCACACCTTGCTGACGGAAACGACGGACGAAATCAGAGGCACGCGGACGATCCTGACCAAGCCTTTGGTGAGATTCTTCATGTGCAACGAGAATTATCACTTGGAGCATCATCTTTATCCGGGGGTGCCCTGGTACCACTTATCCGAGGTCCACACGGCGCTTCGCGAGGAACTCGCGGCCAAAGGCGCGCCCTACATTCCGTCGTACTTTTCATTCGTCCGCCAGTTCGTTGCCCAAAGCATCCTGCGAAGCCCGGTTGGATGGAGGCGCAGCGGCGAGCCCAAGTGAACGGCGCCAGAGGGTACACCAGCATGAGCGAATTGGCCGCCACTCCAGACAACTGGACAGCGGACGCGGCCCAACTGCCATTGGCGTTCGCGCAAGTGCGCGAGGACCCACGCCTGGATCTGGAACTGGTCAACGCGCCAGACTCCACCGTGGCTATGATTGCGTCCGGGGGCGAAACGGCTGCCTGTATGGCGTTTCCCGGTGTGCGGCGCTTGTTTCTTGTCGACCTGAATCCGGCGCAACTGGCATTGACCCGTCTCAAGCTGCGGCTGGCAAGTGGCTCGCCTGCCGTCGAGAGCATGCGCTTGCTGGGGCACCTGCCGCTGCCCGCCGAGGATCGGGAGCGACTTCTCCTGACACACCTTGACGCACTTGACATGGAGCGGGGCGTGTTCGGTTCGATGAGTTTCGTGGCGGTACACGGGCCGGACCGCGCCGGACGTTATGAGTTCGTTTTCGCCAAGCTGGCCGAAACGCTCGCTCCGCATCGCGCCGTCCTCCAACGGCTCCTCGATATGTCCGACCCGGCGGAACAGCGGAAGCTGCTTGAAACGCAAGAGGCATTCGTGGCCGCCTTGGACGAAGCCTTCGAGCGAGTCATGTCCCTGCCCAATCTCGTGCACCTCTTCGGCAACGAAGCTACCCAAAATCCGCAGCGCCCGTTCTCGCGCCACTTTGCGGAGCGGACCCGAAACGTGCTGGACCAACTGCCAGCGAATTCAAACCCCTTCCTGTGGCAGATGCTCGCAGGACGTTTCCCACCCGAGCATCCTTACGACTGGCTATCATCCAGGCAGGCCACCCAACGGAATCCGGACCAGGAACAGATTTTCCTGCATGGGAAGATGCGCGATGTGCTCGACGGTTTGTCCGCGAACTGCTGCGACGTGGTGCATCTATCAAACATTCTGGACTGGCTTCGGCCGGAGCAAGCGCTGGCCACCTTGCACAGCGCGATGCGCGTACTGAAGCCCGGTGGAACCACGATCATCCGGCAGCTCAATTCCTGCCTCGACGTCGCAGGTTTGCCCAGCGGATTCCAGTGGGATGTCGCGCGTGGAAAGCGGCTGTTGCGCAGCGACCGAAGCTTCTTCTATCGGGCCATTCACATCGGCCGCAAGCCGTGAACGTTCACGAACTTATGGAGCCGCCAGCCGAATGGCTCGGTAAGGCCCTCGCTCAGTTTGAATTGCAGTTCCGGTACCCGTTGGGGCCGACGCGCTCGTTCCGAATCTCGCACGGACGGGGCTACGTCACCTTCTTTCAAGCCATGGGCGAGGTGCGCGTCTTCGTCGCGGAGCGCCAGGGAACCGTCTTGGGAACGCTCGCCGCCGTCACGAGGTGGGTGCGGTTTCCAAGTGGTGAAACCAGGCGCGTGGCCTACTTGTGCGATCTCAAAGTTGCCCCGGACGCGCGCGGGGGACGCACGCTATTCCGTTTGATGAACGCCGTCAGGGACCGCCTGGATGTCCCGTGCGGCGGGATGGCCTACGCCACGGTCATGGAGGGAACCGCGCGAACGCCGTCGGCGTATACGGGGCAACTCAGCCTGCCCGCATTCGAGACGCTGGCTGCGGTTATGATTCTGCGCATGCCGGCTCTGGAGGCGAGCGCCACCGAGGGTCGAGTTCAGGCCACCGACGCCGGTACCGTGCGATCCAGCTTCGGCCGGCTGACCAAAGGCCAATTTATCCCTCTCGATGGTGCGCCTGCCACGCGATCTCGGGTCGAGCCCGCATATCTTGCGCTGGCTGATGGCGGCGCCTGCGGAGTTCTGGAGGACACGCGGCGTGGAAAGCAATTGTTCGACGACACCGGCGGCGAAATGCTTTCGGCGCATCTGTCCCAATTCGCCTACGCCAATGTTTCAGACGCCGCAAAATTCCTTGCAGGCACGTTGCGCCTTGCAAAGCAGGCAGGATTTCCGGCGCTGTTCACGGCAGTGCCGCCGTCAGACGCTGCCGGGATCCTCGAGCAACTCAATGTCGCCGATACGCTCCTTGCCCCCGCGACGGTCTATGGCTGCGGTTTTCGAGAGAAGGCGCCCTGGAGAATTGATACCTCAGAGATTTGACGCGAGGAGACCTTTCTACAGGAACAAACAGAGAGCTCCTGTTCAATTCCCTGGGCGCCGAAGAGCGTGCCAGATGCGCAATTCGCTTATTGCCGCTTCACTTGGCCGTCTGGCCGGCCGCTTCGCCCGGGACGGCGGATGGTTCACGCTTCAGCCGACGAAGATCATCGAGGATGGAATAGGCGACCGGAGTCACCAGGAGCGTCAGGAGAAGGCAAAGCAACTGGCCGCCGATGACGACGATGGCTGTGGCCTTGCGTTCCTCGGCGCCTGGGCCGGTGCCCAGGGCCATCGGGATCATGCCGGCGACGAGCGTGAAGGTGGTCATGAGGATCGGCCGCAGGCGATCGCGATTGGCCTGGAGAATGGCCGCCGCCCGCTCCATGCCCTGGGCGCACAGGTTGTTCATGTGGTCGATCTGCAGAATGGCGTTCTTCTTCACGACCCCAAAGAGTACAAGGATTCCGAGCGCGGAGTACAGATTGATGGTCTGGTTGGCGCCCCAGAGCGAAAGGAGAGCGAACGGCACCGACAACGGCAGCGAAAGCAGAATCGTGAACGGGTGAATGAGGCTCTCGAACTGCGACGCGAGAATGAGGTACATCAACACCACGGAGAGGAGGAACGCCCAGAGGAATTCGTTGAAGGTCGTCTCCAGTTCTCTCGCGCGACCGGAGACGCGCGTCGTGTAGCCCGGCGGGAGGTTCATCGACGCCACTTCCGCTCGCAACGCGGCAACGCGATCCGCCTGGGCATAACCCGGAGCGACGGCGGCCCGCAAGCGGACCAGTCGCTGTCGATCCAGGCGGTCGATGCGCGAGACGGTGTTGGTGGTGACCAGGCGCGTTACGTTGTCGAGCCGAACCAGGCCGCCGCCCTGCCGCGGGACGAAGAGTCCCGCGATGGTCTCGGGGTCGTTGCGCTCGCCTTCGGCCAGGCGGAGTTGCACGTCGTAGTCCTCGTTGATGGAAGCATCCCGGAAGTGCGTCACGCGTTCATCTCCCCCGACCATGATGCGCAGAGCGTTGGCGATGTCTTCGGTGTCCACGCCCAGTTTGGCGGCGCGGTCACGGTCGATTTCGACGCGCAACTCGGGCTTGTCGAGCTTTAGCGTCGTGTCCGCATCAAGCAGACCAAGGCGCGTCGCATTGGTGCGGAGGTGCTCGGAATAGGCGTAGAGCGCGTCCAGGTCCGGGCCCATCAGAGCGAAATCGATGTCGTAGTTCGGTCCGCCGAGGCTGAACGTCTGCGGATTGCGGATGGAGACGCGGATGTCCGGAATCTGCGCCAGCCGCCGCCGGACCTGGGAGATGACCTGCCGTTGAGAATAGTTGCCCTGGAAGGCCTGCCACGGCTTGAAGCTGAGGAGCCGGCCCCAGGAGAAGACTCGCTCTTTGTGCGGCGCGAGGCGGACGTAAAATCGGGCCTGGTTCACGGAACTGAGGAAACCGCCGCCCCCGGCCGTCGCGAGCACGAGCCGCACGCCGGGGATGGTTTGCAATTCGGCTTCCGCGCGCGCCATGACTTCGTTCATCGCTGCGAGACTTGCTCCCTCCGGCGCGTTGATGTTCATGTCGAACTCGCCTTCGTCTGTGTTGGTGGGAACGTATTCCTGGCGTACGAGGCCGTACAGAGGAATCGAAGTGGCGACCACCAGCGCCGCAAGAGTCGCCACCAGCCAACGGCGGCGCATGGACCATCCGAGGGCCGCGGCGTAGGCGCGGTCGATGCGGCCGTAGAAGCCGCGGCGAGAGTGAGCGGTTTGGGGCGGAGCATTGCCTTTCGGTTGACCCATTAGCCCGGCCCTCGCGCCCTCGGAGGCGGATGCCGGGCGGAGGTCGGGTGTGGCTTTCGCTTCGTCCGTGTGCTTCTGACTGTTGGCGCGGAGCAACCGAGCGCTCATCATCGGCGTGAGCGTAAATGAGACCAGGAGACTGACCAGCACGGCTGCCGCCGCCGTGATGCCAAATTCAAAGAGAAACTTGCCCGAGATGCTCGACAGGAACGAGACCGGCACGAAGATCACGACCAGGCTGAATGTCGTGGCCAGCACCGCCAACGCAATCTCCGCCGTCGCTTCCCGCGCCGCATCGAACGCGTGCCGTTTCTTTTCCTCGATGAAACGAAAGATATTCTCAAGCACCACGATGGCATCATCGATGACGATGCCGACCATCAGCACCAGCGCCAGCATTGTCACGCTGTTCAACGTGAAGCCCATGGCCTTCATCACGCCGAACGTCGCGACGACGGACGTGGGGATGGCCACCGCGGCAATGATCGTCGCGCGCCAGTTCCGCATGAACGCCAGCACGACCAGGCACGCCAGCAGGCTGCCGACAATCAGGTGCCGGTTGATTTCGTGAAGCGCCTCGTTGATGTAGCGCGATTGGTCGCGGATGACTTCCAGCTTCACGTCTCCCGGTAGTTGGGCGCGCACTGCGTCCAGCCTGGCCTTGACGCCGTCGATGACCGCGACGGTGTTGGCGCCCGTCTGGCGGCGCACTTCAAGGCTGACGGTGGGAACACCGTTGAGCCGTGACAGGGAACGCAGTTCCTTCGTGCCATCCTCGGCCCAGCCGATGTCCCGAACGCGCACTGGCGAGCCCTTGCGCGTGGCGACGACGAGATCGTTGAACGCCGCAGCGTCCGGCAGACGGCCCATCGTGCGCAGCGACTGTTCGCGCACAAGAGTCGTCACGTTGCCACCGGGGATGTTCGCGTTCTGGCGCTCGACGGCTTCGCGCACTGCGGTAATGGGAATCTGATAGGCCGCAAGCCGGGCAGGCTCGACCCACACGTTAATGCTGCGCTCCAGTCCGCCGAAGATCTCCACTTCGCCCACGCCGGCGGAACGTTCCAGGTGCACTTTGACCAGCTTGTCGGCCAATTCGGTCAATTCTCGCTGGCTGCGCTCCCCGGTGAGGGCAAGCGAGACCACGGGCGACAAATCCGCATCGGACTTGCTGATCACCGGGGGATCGGCGTCGCGGGGCAAATCGCGCTGGGCCCGGTTGACGCGGTCCCGCACGTCCTGGGCGGCCGCCTCGCCGTCGCGGTTCAGTTCGAAGGTGACGATAATGAATGAATTGCCGGGTCCGCTAATCGACGTGAGCTCCTTGATGCCTTCGATCGTATTGACGGACTCCTCGATCGGCTGGGAGATTTGTGATTCAATCTCCGCGGGTGAGGCGCCGGCAAGGCGGGTGCTGACGCGCACGATCGGCAAGTCCACGGCCGGCAGGCGGTCGACGCCAAGCTTCGCGTAACCCGTCAATCCGACGACGACCAGCGTAAGGATCAGCATCGACGCGAAAACCGGCCGGCGGATACAGACTTCGGCGAGCAGGCGCATGGCGGGTCAGGATCCTCTCCTTAACAGGTGCTTCACGGCCCGGAAGATTCCAGGGATTTGCTGCTTTGCAGCGCCGGGACGTCCTGGACGGTCACTGGCTGACCGGTGCGCAGGTTGCCGGGGTCAACCACGACGATGTCACCCGGTTTCAGCCCCGACACGATTTCGACCCAGCCCGGACTGCGCCGGCCCGTGGAGACCGTCCGCTCCGCGGCCTTCCCGTTTTGGGCCAGGATCACCTTCTCGATGCCTGCAAAGACAATCAGTGCGTTAGCCGGAATCGCCAGACCGGGGTCCCGCTCGCGGGTGACAATCTCGGCGCGCACGAACAGTCCGGGCCGAACGGAGCCGTCGTTGGCGATGTCCGCTTCGGCGATTAACACGCGGCTTTGCTCGACGATGGCCGGGCTGACCCGGGCCAGTGCGCCGTGCACGATGTTGGTCTCGCCCTCGACCCGCAGGCGGACCGCCTGGCCGGTACGGACGGGCCCCGCTTCGCGTTCCGGCACCTCGAGACGCAAACGGAGTGGGTCCGTGCGCACGAGGTTGACGACCGGCGTGCCTGCGACAAGGAACTCTCCCAGTCCGGCCACGCGCTGCTGAATGGCGCCATCAAATGGGGCGCGCAATGCGGTGTCCTCAAACTGCTTCTCGGCAATGGCCACTTCGGCGCGGCGCTGAGCCAGGGTTGCCATGCGAGTGTGGGCCTCTTCGAGGGCGGCATCGTACCTGTTGAGTGCCACCAGGTACGCAGCCACGGCGGTATCGAGGTCAGATTCCGCGGCAATGCCGGTCTTATTCAAAGCCACGACTCGGTCCCGCTTCTTGGCGGCTTCATCGAGCACAGCCTGGGCTTCCTTGACGATGCTGGTTTTCTCGAGCTCCACGGTATCGCTGCCCCCATCGAGCGGCAGGCCGAGCGATGCCCGTGATTGCGCCAGGGCCGCGACGGCTTGTTTGACCCGTAATTCGTAGTCCTTTGGGTCCACCTGGGCCAAAAGGTCACCTTTCTTCACAACGCTGCCGAGATCGACCGCGATTGTGTGGAGACGGCCCGGAACTTTGATGCTCAGGGTGGCTTGCTCCTGCGCCAGCAACGAGCCGGTGGCCAAAACAATCCGTTCCATCGGCTGCATCTCCGCCACGGCCACGCGCACAGAACGAGCCGCAGAGTTGCCGGGATTACCAGAACGCTGGGGATCGGGCGCCTTCGAACAGGAGCATGCAAGGGTCGCCACCAGGAGGATCGGCAACCCGCATTGGCCGTGCGGAGGCTTCATCGGCGCCAGAATAACCCGAGGGAGGCCGTCTAGCGACAACAAAGCGATGCAGGGAAATAGCTTCGATGGGAAGCGCCGAACCTGTCCGAATCCGCCTCGCTATGCCAAGGCGCCGGTATGGGTCGCTATGCGGCGATGCGCCGCGTGTGTTGAGGGAAGGGATCCCGCCGGTTGAGGGCAGCCGCCTCGGCGGCCGAAAGCTTGTCGGCAAGCGCCAGGTAGAAGAAGGCGAGAATGTTGAGCCCGGGCAACAGCATCATCAGTCCAACCCACGCACTCTTGCCGCGAGCTCTGGCGATCTTGAAGCACCAGACGATGTAGACGATGAGATACACCGGCGGCAGCACGATGGTGAGGAACCACCCTGGGCTTATCCCCGCGGCGCGCAACAGAGGAATGTGCTTGAATATCGGGAGCCAGACCAAAGCCACGGACTTCTGGCCCACTTTTCGACAAATGAGCCGACAGCAATAGCAGAAGAAGAGATAGACCAGAAACACCGCTCCCAAGGCGCCGTAGACTACCTCGGGTTTGAACTCCTTGAGCAGTTCCTGGCTTTCCCACACGTAGTACTCATAGAGTTCCTCATACTTGGGGTCGAACTCGATGTCCTGCAAGGCGGGAACCACCCGAGCCGGGGCGTTTGTCAACGGAGGATCCGCCAAAGTATAGCCGAGCTGAAGCTGAGTGGACTTGTCGAGTTCCTTGACCTTGATGCTGGCCATGCCGCCGGCATGCTTCACAAAAAGATCCTGCTTCGACTTGTTCATGACCTTCACGTTGGTGTAAGTCACGGAACCGACCTTGAGTATGGGAAAAGTTTCGGGCGGCGCCTCAGCGGCGCGCGCGGACGCGACTGCTGCCAGCGCGCAGAGCGCCAGCCCCAAGCTGTATTTCCAAACCTGTTGCATCGTCGGAGCGACTGCTCGGCAGTCGTCCATAAATCACATCGGCGAACGGGGATGGGGCTTTAGCCTTTTAGTCTTGATGTTTCGCCCGGCAGACGGAGAGCAGGATGGAAATCAGGATGATGCATCCGACGATGAGAAGGGACGTGGAAGCCGAAATGGGGACCAGTTTCTCGCCCAGCATCTTCAACCCGACAAACACAAGCACCAGAGCCAGGCCGTACTTGAGGTAGCGGAAGTATTCCAGCGCGCCAACCAGAACGAAGTAAAGCGAACGCAGGCCGAGGATGGCGAAAATATTCGACGTGAAAATGATGAACGGGTCCTGCGTGATCGAGAAGATGGCCGGGATGGAGTCGATGGCGAACACCAGGTCGGTCGTCTCGACCGCCAGCAGCACGATGGCCAGAGGTGTCAGCGCGAACCGGCCGTTGAGTCGCGTGAAAAAGCGAGCGCCATCGTACGCGGGCGCAACAGGAAAGATCCGGCGAGCCAGCCGGATGAGCGGGTTCTTCTCCGGTTCCACGCCTTCCTGCTTGGAGAGCATCATCTTGACGCCGCTGAAGAGCAGCAGCAGACCCAGCAAGTAGAGCACCCAGTGAAATTGTTTCACGACCACCGTGCCCAACGCGATGAACGTGCCGCGCATGATGAGCGCGTCGATGAACCCGAAAAAGAGCACGCGGTGCTGGTACTCGGTCGGCACCTGGAAGTAGGCGAAGATGAGCGCGATGACAAAAACGTTGTCCATCGACAGGCTCAGCTCGATGATATAGCCGGTCAGGAACTCGGTCGCCTCTTTCTTGCCGCGCCACGCCAAAAGCAGCGCATTAAACCCCAACGCCAGAACCACCGTGACCATCGTCCAAAACAAGGCGTTCTTCATCGTCACCGGGCGATTGCCGCGGTGGAAGACGAACAGATCGAGCAGGACGAAAACCAGCACGCTGCCGATGAATGCGACCCAGTGCCAGGTCGTAATCGGTGTTGCAGCAGGCATGCCTGGCGGAGCGGCTCAGGCGCGGACGGTGGCAGGTGCGCGGACGCTGGCCGCGCCTTCCGTGGTGACCCCGGAGCCAATCTGCGGCCGCTGGCCCTTGTGCCACCAGAGCACCAGGGCGCTCGCGATGTAGATGGACGAGTAGGTGCCGGTGAGGATGCCCACGAGGAACGTGAACGAGAAATCGTTGATGACGCTGCCGCCGAAGAGATAGAGCGACAGCGTGGCCAGGAACACCGTGCCGGAGGTAATCAGTGTGCGGCTCAAGGTTCGGTTGAGCGCGTGGTTCATCAGCTCCTTGAACGTGCCCCGCATGCCCATCTTCAGGTCTTCGCGGATACGATCGAAGATCACAATCGTATCGTTGATCGAGAAACCGATGATCGTCAGCATCGCGGCCACGAACGGCCCGCTCATCTCCCGGCCGGTCAGGAAAAACCAGCCGGAAGTCATCAACAGGTCGTGGAGGATGGCGACAATAGCCCCGACGGCGAATGAGAACTCGTAGCGGAGCGCCACGTAGACGAGGATGAAGAACATCGCCACCAGCGCCGCGATGATGGCGGTGCGCTGGATCTCCTTGCCGACCGTCGGTCCGATGTGTTCGACATCGCCCGCGCTGACGAAGCCCGCATTCGGGAATTCCTTCTGCAACAACTGCAGGACTCGTTGAGGCACGTTGGTACTCGTCTCGTCGACGACACGCGTAGTCACGCGAAGGGTCTCGCTGTTTCGCGCGATGTCCCGCTGGTACGAGACGAGCGGCTCGCCGACGTGCAGTTGCTCGATGGTTCCGCGAATCTTTTGGGCATCGATCTTATTCGTGAAGGTCAGCGTCACGCTGTCGCCGCCGGAGAACTCGACGCCCAACACGTCCTTGCCGCGGAAGATGCCGTAACCATTGCCAACGATGATGAGCAGCCACGACGCGACGAACGCCGGCACTGCCAGGCGCATGAAATCAAGATTCGAAACGCGGATGAGGTGCAGCATCTTCAGCCCGGTCAGCTTGCCCTTGGCCAGGAGGAAATCAAAAATGAGCCGGGTAACGATCAGCGCGGTGAACAGCGAAATGAGGACACCGACCGCGAGGGTGACGCCAAAGCCCTTCACCGCCCCTGTGCCCATGAAGACAAGTGTGACCGCAGCGATGATCGTCGTGAGGTGGGAGTCGAATATCGTGCCGAACGCCTTGTCGTAACCGGCAGCCACCGCCCCGCGCATCGTCTTGCCTGCCGCCAGTTCCTCGCGAATACGCTCGAAGATTAGCACGTTGGCGTCGACCGCCATGCCGACGGTCAGCACGATGCCCGCGATGCCCGGCATGGTGAGCGTCGTTTCCAGGCCACAGAGCACGCCTATCAGGACAATGATATTGACCATCAGTGCCACGTTGGCGACCGCACCGGCGAAAAGGTAGTACACCAACATGAAGCCCGCGACCGCCAGGGTGCCGATGATGGCCGCTTGAAAGCCTTTCTTCACCGTGTCCGCGCCCAATCCCGGATCGACCGATTTCTCCTGGATGACCTTTACTGGCGCTTCGAGGGGATTCTCGAGCACCGCGACGAGGTCGGCGGCTTCCTTGTAGGTGAAGTCGCCTTCGATCACGCCATTGCCGCCCAGGATGGGCTGGTTGATGCGGGGCGCCGAACGCAACTCGCCGTCGAGCACAATGGCCAGTTGGTAATACCGTTTGCCGCCCGGCACTTCCTTGGGTCCCCATTCGGTCGTGATTTCCCCAAAGGTTTTTGCGCCTTCTGAGTTGAATTCGAATGCGACCTGGGGCTTGTTGGAAAGCTGCTCGCGGGTAACGTAGGCTCGCTTGAGATACTTGCCGGTGAGGCCTCGCTCGGCGGTCTTCTTCACCAGGTAGCGGGCAACATCCTTTACTTCGCTGCCCCCCTCTTTTGAGTTCACCTCCATCGTGAGGACTTCGTAGCCGGGTTCGAAAATCTTGTTTTGTAGCAGCTGCTGGCTGTCCGGATGCACCATTCGGAACTCGAGGAACGCAGCCTTCGCAATCAACTCGCGGGCGCGCTCTTTGTCCGACTCGGAAAGGCCCGGGAGTTGGACGACGATTTGTTTGTCACCCGCAGCCTGGATCACCGGTTCTGCCACGCCGAGGTTGTCCACGCGCCGGCGGATGACTTCGATGCCCTGAGACAAGGACTCGCGGCGGTCGACATTGGTGCCGAGCTTGGAAACATCCATCTCCACGACGAAGAGCGTGCCGCCCTGCAGATCCAGGCCCAGCTTGATTTTGCCAGCGGCGTCCCTTTGCAGCCGGTTCAGGACGTAGTTATTGGGGTTCCGCTGGCCCTTGATGTTGATGTTGGGAAAGTACTTTGAGATGTCGTTCGTCCCGACGGCGTCCTTGAGGTTGCCATACACGCGGCCGCTGTTGGTTTGCTGAAGCGCGCGATACGTCGTAACGATGTTTGTGTACGCTCCATCGCGATGGCGGGCCTTGGACTGGAAGACCTCGAACAGGTCGCGCCCCGTGGGAGGATAAGTCTGAAATACCGACCAAGTGACCACGAAAATGATCAGCAGCAGATACCAGAAGTGTTTGCGAGTCATGGAATCAGGATTTGGCTGCTTCTACAGGCTCGGCTTTACGCTCCTTGGCTTCGGCGGGGTCGCCCTTGCGTTCCAGCACTTCAGTCACAGCGCTTTTGAGTACTTCAAATTTGCTGTCTTCGGAGCGGATACTCACGCTGCGATCCTTGACCGTGACGATGGTGCCGATAATGCCTGAGGAGGTGGAAACCTTGTCGCCCGACTTCAGACCCTTCAGCAATAGTTCCTGTTGCTTGGCCCGTTTGCGCTGGGAAGACATCATGAATAGGAACATGAAGACCAGCAGCGCCGGACCCAGCATCATCCACAGACCTTGGCCTGGCTGCGGCTGCGGCGCGGCCTCGGCAGCTCCTAAAAGCGCCTTGAAGTAGCTTGCAATCATAGTTTTTAAAATCGAGCCGCTCAATCTAGGGAGGCCGACCGGTTTGGCAAGCGTTTTGCGCAGCGCGTTTTACGTTGAATTCCCTCGGTGAATCCCGGAGTGGGCTGCGAATGAGCGACTTTACTTTGCGTTTTACGTTTCAATCCTGCTTCCCTAACCTCCCCGCCATGACCGCTTTCCCAGCATTCCGGCCGCCGCCCCGGCTGCTCATGGGCCCTGGCCCCAGCGAAGTCGCCCCGTCCGTCCTCCGCTCCCTGAGCGCGCCGCTCCTGGGCCACCTGGACCCGGCGTTCGTGAAGATGATGGATGAGATCAAAGTGATGCTGCGTCAGGTCTTCCTGACGCGCAATGAAATCACTCTTCCCGTCAGCGGCACCGGCAGCGCCGGGATGGAATTCTGTTTCGTGAACCTGCTCGAACCGGGCGATGAGGCAGTGATTGGCGTCAATGGGGTTTTCGGAGGGCGCATGGCCGATGTCGCCGAGCGTTGCGGGGCGCGAGTCACGAAGGTCGAGGCGCCTTGGGGACGAATCATTGAACCGGAGCAAATCGCCGAGGCAATTCGCGGCCGCCGGCCCAAGTTGGTCGCCATCGTCCACGCCGAGACCTCCACGGGTGCGCTCACGCCGGTGGAAGAAATCGCCCGGCTGGCCCGCGAAGCCGGGGCTCTTATGCTTCTCGACACGGTGACTTCTCTGGGAGGCTGTCCTGTGCGCGTGGACGATTGGGGCATCGATGCCATTTACAGCGGCACTCAGAAATGCCTGAGTTGCCCGCCCGGCCTTGCACCGGTGTCTCTCAGCGCGCGGGCTTTCGAAGCCGCTACACGGCGCAAAAGCAAGGTCCAGAGTTGGTATCTCGACGTGAACCTGCTTGCCAGCTACTGGGGCCAGGAGCGGGCTTACCACCACACCGCGCCCATCTCCATGAATTACGCCATCCACGAGGCCCTGCGACTCGTCCTCGAGGAAGGTCTGGAAGCCCGTTGGAAGCGGCACCAGGAGAATCATCTCCTGCTGAAAGCCGGCTTGTCCGAACTGGGTCTTTGCATCGCCTCACAAGAAGGCCATCAACTCTGGCAACTCAACGCCGTCACCGTCCCTGCCGGTGTCGATGAAGCCGGAGTTCGCAAACGGCTGCTCACCGAGTTTAACATCGAGGTCGGCGCGGGCCTCGGGCCTTTCAAAGGCAAGGTCTGGCGTATCGGCCTCATGGGCGAAACCAGCAAGCGAGAAAATGTCCAAGCCATCCTCGCGGCGTTGAAGAGTTGCTTAAAAGGCTGAACCGTTGGAGGACCAAAGGGTCGTTGCGGAACTCCATGGCCCGAACTAACCGAAGGCTCGCACTAACCTTCCAGCCGCTGACACTGGAACGCTGGAAGGACCTCGAAAAACTCTTCGGCGAGCGCGGTGCTTGCGGCGGTTGCTGGTGCATGTCGTGGCGCCTGACCCGCTCGCAATTCGATGCGCAACGGGGCCGGCGCAACAAAGCCGCGTTCAAGGCGCTCGTCGCCAACTGTCCTTCGCCGGGCGTTCTGGCGTACTCCGCAGGCGAGCCGGTGGGCTGGTGCGCGGTTGCTCCGAGAGAAGTTCACCAACGCTTCGAGAAGTCGCGAATCTGCGCCCCGGTGGACGACCAGCCAGTTTGGTCAGTAACCTGTTTTTTCGTCGCCAGGCCCTTCCGCCGAGCCGGTGTGAGCGCGCAACTCTTGAAAGCCGCCGTCGTGCATGCGGCAAAGCTCGGCGCAAGACTCATCGAAGGTTATCCGGTCGAACCGAGGAAGGACGCGATGCTGGACGTGTTCGCCTGGACCGGGATCGCTTCCGCGTTTCGCAAGGCGGGATTTGCGGAAGTAGCCCGCCGTTCGCCTGGACGGCCCGTGATGCGAATCAGCGTGAATGCCCGTCAGCGCTCTTGAGGATGGGCTGCGCCGCGCTCAGTCGCCCCTCTCAAGCCACGCTCCGAACGCGGCAAGTGGCGTTCGACTGAAGAGATGCTCGTCGCGTTCCCTCTCCCCTCCCGCGGGCGAAGCCTCGCGAGAAAACCGTCTTCTCTCCGGAGAGGGCCGCGGTGAGGGGTGAGACCGAAAGACAATCGCTCGCACGAAACCCGAGATGCCCTCCACCCAAGCTTTCCTCTTGTCTCGCCTTTAGTGTGGAGGCAAGATTTGTGGTGCTGTGAAAAGACCTGTTTCCAACGGTCGACGCCTTGCGAAAGGGTTTCGCCAGGGAATGGGTATCCTCACGTGCCTCCCCGCCTTGCTCACGGACACTGGCGCATTCGCCGCGCAAGATAAGCCGGCCGGCCCGAATTCCCCGCTGTCCCCGAAGCTCACCTCTTTGGTCGACGAATACTGCCTCACCTGTCACGACAGCGAACTGAAGAAGGGCGGGTTGGCGCTGGATCGCATTTGCCGGGACGATCTCACTCAACATCCGGACGAATGGGAAAAGGTCATCCGAAAACTTCGCACCCGGCAGATGCCGCCGCTTGGAAAGAAGCGGCCGGCTGAGCGTGATTACGATGAAGTAGTGGCCCGGTTGTCTTCCTCGCTCGATCGTGCGGCCGCGAAACAGCCGAATCCAGGCCGGACAGCCACATTCCGACGGTTGAACCGCACGGAATATCGCAACGCCATCCGCGATCTCCTCGCGTTGGACATCGACGCCTCGGCGCTGCTTCCCAAGGATGATGTCAGCCACGGTTTTGACAACGTGGCGGCCGGTGACCTATCTCCAACGCTCTTGAATCGCTACATTTCCGCGGCGGAAAAGATCAGCCGGCTCGCGGTCGGCGCGCCCAACCGTGCGCCGGGCGGGGACACGTTCCGTCTCCAGGCTGACATCACACAGGAGGAGCACGTCGAAGGGCTGCCTCTCGGCACGCGCGGCGGGGAATTGCTGAATTACACCTTCGCGCGCGACGGCGAGTACGAAATCCAAATCCGTCTCACGCGAGACCGCAATGAAGCGGTCGAAGGCTTGCACGAAGCGCACGAATTGGAGGTGCTCCTGGATCGCGCGCCCGTGAAGCGCTTCACGGTGGCGCCTCCGAAGAGAGGCGACGATTTCGAGAAAGTGGATGCGCATCTGAAAGTGCGCGTGCCCGTGAGCGCCGGCCCGCATCAACTCGGCGTGACGTTCCTGAAGAATCCGTCGTCGTTACTCGAGACCAAGCGCCAGCCGTACAACGCGCGCTTTAACTTTCACCGGCATCCGCGCTTGTCGCCGGCAATTTACCAAATCTCGATTAATGGCCCCTACGAATCGTACAGTCCCGGCGATTCGGCCAGCCGCCGCCGGATTTTCATCTGCCGGCCGGAAAAACCGGACGACCAGGATGGTTGCGCCGAGCGGATTCTTGGCGCCCTGGTACGCCGGGCGTATCGCCGGCCCGTCACGCCCGCGGACCTGCAGCGACCGATGGAGTTCTATCGGAAAGCTCTGGCGGAGGCCGGGTTCGACGCTGGAATCGAATCCGCCTTGAGCGCCGTGCTGGTCAGCCCCGAATTCCTGTTTCGGATCGAGCAGGATCCCGCCGATGTTGCGCCGAACTCCGCTTATCGCATCGATGACGTGTCGCTGGCGTCCCGTCTTTCGTTTTTCCTTTGGAGCAGCATTCCGGACGATGAACTGCTCGAGAAGGCCGAGCGCGGCGCGCTTCACAAACCCAAGGTGCTGGAGCAACAGGTTCGGCGAATGCTCGCGGATCCTCGTTCTCAGAACCTCGTCAACAACTTCGCCGAACAATGGCTCTACCTGCGCAATCTGGAATCCATTACTCCCGACCTCCGGCTCTTTCCCGATTTCGATGATAATCTGCGGCAGGCCTTCCGCCGCGAGACTGGAATGCATTTCGAGAACGTGTTGCGCGAGGACCGTAGCGTGCTCGAACTGCTGAAGACCGACCACACCTTCCTGAACGAGCGCCTCGCGAAGCACTATGGGATTCCCCACGTCTATGGCGACCGCTTTCGGCGCGTCGCCCTCGGACCGGAGGACGAACGCGGCGGGTTGCTTCGCCAAGGGAGCGTTTTGACCGTGACGTCGTATGCGACGCGCACGTCGCCAGTGCTTCGTGGCAAGTGGGTTTTGGAGAACATCCTCGGGACGCCGCCGCCGCCGCCGTTGCCAAACGTGCCCGCGCTCAAAGACAACACGATCTCGTCTACGCTGTCGGTGCGCGAGAGGTTGGCCGAACATCGCGCCAATGCCGCCTGCGCCGTTTGTCACAACCAGATCGATCCGCCCGGCTTTGCGCTCGAGAATTTCGATGCCGTGGGGCGGTGGCGAACGGTCGAGGAAGGCCACCCGGTGGACGCTTCGGGAGGACTTCCGGATGGCAGCAAGTTCACGGGCGTCGCAGGACTCGAAGCGGGGGTGCTGAATCGCCCGGAGATTTTTGTCGGCACGTTGACCGAAAAATTGCTGACGTTTGCGCTCGCCCGGGGCGTCGAATACTACGATGCCCCGGCTATCCGAAAAATCGTTCGCGACGCAAAGGCGGAGGATTATCGCATCTCGTCCATCATTGTTGGGATCACAAAGAGTGCGCCGTTTACCATGAGGAAGTCTCTATGAGTTTCATCACGAAGAAAGCACTGCCGCGTCGGACCTTCCTGCGCGGCGTTGGCGCGACGCTCGCGCTACCGCTGCTGGATGCCATGGTGCCGGCCGCGACCGCGTGGGCCAAGACGGCGGCGAAACCTGTGCGCCGGCTCGGTTTTGTCTTCATGCCGATGGGCTGCGACCAGAGCCGATGGACGCCGCCCGGCGCCACGCTCGACCAGCTTTCGCCCATTCTCAATTCGCTTGCGCCCGTGCGGGAACACGTCACGGCGATCACGAATCTGGAATTGCAAAACGCCTACCCGGGCAGCCATGCCACTTCCAATTCCTCGTTCCTCAGTGCCGCCAAGGCGAAGTTGACCGAGAGCACGGATTACTATCTGGGGACTACGGTCGACCAGATTGCCGCTCAACACATCGGGCAGGAGACGCAATTGCCGTCCCTGGAACTGGCGATGGATTTGCTCCAACTTGTGGGCCAGTGCGACAACGGCTACGCCTGCGCTTACCAAAACAACCTTTCCTGGTCCTCACCGACGACGCCCCTGCCGGCAGAGGCCCATCCACGGATCGTCTTCGAAAGCTTGTTCGGCGACGGGGGCACCACTGCCGAGCGGCGGGCCGCACTCCGGAGAAAAGCGAGCCTGCTGGACTCATTCAATGACGATCTCGGCCGGCTTCAACGCAAGCTGGGTCCCGGCGATCGTGCCCGGGTCAGCCACTACCTCGAAACCGTCCGCGAAGTCGAACGCCGCATTCAAAAAGCCGAAGCCGACACGGCGGATAATCCGCTGCCGGACCTGGACCGGCCTGTGGGCGTGCCGGCCGCCTACGCCGACCACGCGCGATTGATGTTCGATCTCCAAGTGCTGGCGATGCAGGGCGACGTGACGCGAGTCATCACGTTCCAGCTCGCGCGCGAGACGAGCAATCGCACTTACCCTGAGATTGGAGTGCCCGATCCGCACCATCCGCTCTCCCATCACGGCAACGACCCGGCCAAGATCGAGCGCATGTCTAGGATCAACGCGTTCCATGTCTCGCTCTTCGCCGAGTACCTCGCGAAGTTGAAGGCCACGCCGGAAGGCAACGGCACGTTGCTCGACCATTCACTGATTCTCTACGGCAGCGGCATTGGCAATCCGAACATCCATGACCACACGAACCTGCCGATCCTCGTCGCAGGCGGTTCGGCCATCGGCATGAAAGGCAACCGGCACATCAAATACGCTAAGCCGGTCCCGCTGGCAAACCTGCACCTGACACTGCTCGATAAGGTGGGTGTGCGCCTCGACAAGTTCGCCGACAGCACGGGCAAGGTAGATGAGTTGTTTGTGCCGCTGGGGGTATGAATTTTGGTATGGTGTCGTGGTTCAAACGCTTCACAAACCGGGATGAGACACTTCCGGAGCTATCAGAATGGAATCGAACATGTGACGACTGTGACGTGGAAGATGGGAATTTGCATGAGCTCTTCTGTACAAGAGAACGATGTCCCTTTTGCGGGGGACAGTTGATTTCTTGCGATTGTCTTCCCGAGGTTCTGAAGCTCGACGGAAAGGAACGCCGCGCTGTCGACGAATATGTCGACGATGAAGTAGAGCCTTTGAAGAGCATTATGGCCAGGTGGAAGTCGGCTTTGAACGAGAAAGGGCGAGTTCGTTTCCGGTCAACTCCTTTGACGGTCGATGCCGACGGCCTGATTCTCACAGCGGCGCGTGGCGACCTGCTTTTCCTGCGTCGTTTGCTTGCCGAAGGGGTGCCCGTCGATGCTGCAAACAAAGTGAATTACACGCCCCTGATGGCAGCAGCTCGATGCTGCCAGATTGAGATTGTGCGATTTCTCCTCAAAACTGGATCTGATGTCCATCGCCGCGACCAATACGGCCACACTCCTCTCCATTGTGCCGTTGGTAGTCCAGCGTGCCGTTTCACTGATGACGCGCAGCAGGCCTGCGTCCAAACGTTGGTTGAACACGGAGCTGAACTTGAAGCCAAAGACGAAAGCGGGGGTACGCCACTCATGGCCGCGGCATGGTTTGGCTGCTTGCAGCCGGTCCGGTATTTACTCGATAAGGGTGCGTCGACCAAGCCTGTTGACGGCAAGGGGCGAACGGCTGAGAGCCTGACTCGAGACCGCGGTCACGCTGAAATCGCCGAGATTCTTGAACATCGACTGAGCTGAGAGTTATGTGCAATAGGCGGAGTTGCAAATACAGTAGTTGGTCTTGGTTCCTGGCAATGACGATCTGCTTTGCCGCCGTCGATCTGACTGCTGACACGAACTCATCCTTGGCTGATGCCGCTGAGAAATCAGACCGCGCCACCATCCTCAGTCTTCTCAAGCAGCGCGCGGACGTAAATGCTCCGCAGGCGGATGGCATGACGGCGCTGCATTGGGCCACTTATCTGGACGAACTCGAAACTACCAAGTTGTTGGTGTCCGCGAACGCGAATGTGAATGCGACAAACCTTTATGGTGTGCCGCCCCTCTTTCTCGCCTGCCAGAACGGGAACGCATCCATGGTTGAACTACTCCTGGAACGAGGAGCTGATGCAAACACCACGTTGCGCGGCGGCGAAACAGTGTTGATGACCGCGGCCCGGACCGGCAAGCCGGGTCCCGTCAGGGCGCTGCTCAAGCACGGCGCGGATGTGAACGCGAAGGAACGCCGCGGCCAGACTGCTCTCATGTGGGCCGCTGCGGATGGCAACGCCGAAGTCGTCGAGTTGCTCATCAAAGTCGGCGCGGATATTCATGCGACCCTGCCGGATTCCGGATTCACGCCGCTCTTCTTCGCCGCGCGCGAAGGCCGGGCTGAGGTTGTGCGTTCTTTGCTGAAAGCGGGAGCAGACGTGAACGAGCCGATGCAACCCCGAAAGCCCTCCGGCAAAGGTCCAGTCAAGGGTTCCACCGCTCTGACGCTGGCGGTCGAGAACGGACATTTCGAACTGGCCGTGGCTCTGCTCGACGCCGGCGCCGATCCGAATGATCAACGTTCCGGGTTCACGCCGCTTCACATGATGACCTGGGTTCGCAAACCGCCTCGTGGCGAAGATCAGGGTGCTCCGCCTCCGCTCGGGTCCGGAAACCTGAGCAGCCTGCAATTCGTCCAAAAACTCGTGAAGCGCGGCGCCGACGTGAATGCGCGACTTAAGAACGGCAGGGGCGGCGCAGGGCTTTGGAACAAAGTCGACGCGACCCCGTTTTTCATGGCGTCGGCAACGGCGGACATCGCTTACATGAAACTGCTCGTGGAACTCGGCGCGGATCCCAAGCTTGAAAATGTCGATCACTGTACGCCTTTGATTGCCGCGTGTGGAATCGGCGTCGGCTCCGATGCGGCCAATGAAGTCGCCGGCGAAGAACCGGAGGTCCTCGAAGCCGCTCAATATCTCCTCAGTCTCGGCGCGGATGTAAACGCAGTGGATGCCAACGGCGAAACCGCCATGCACGCCGCGGCCCTGAAGAATCTGCCGAAAGTGGTGCAATTCCTCGCCGACAAGGGCGCGAAGGTCGAGATTTGGAATCGGAAGAACAAGTATGGCTGGACGCCACTAATGATTGCAGAGGGCCACCGTCCCGGAAACTTCAAGCCTTCCTTTGAAACCATCGCCGCTCTTCGCCAGGTTATGCTGGCGGCAGGTGTGACGCCGCCCGCTGACGTCACACCGGTCGCCGCCGAAAAAGGTGGCGCCTACGCGACGGAGCCGGTGAAAAAGCCTGCGCAATAGGCGATCAGGCGAAGCCCGAAATCCGAGGCCCGAAATCCGAAAGAAACCCGAAAATCCGAAGCCCGAAACGTCGCGCCCTGCCGACTAGACTGGTTGCCAAAAGTCATTTCCGAAATGGTGGGGCAAACCTGCCGGTTTGCCGCGGCGCCCAGCAGGGCGCCGCCCACCATTTCGGAAATGACTTTTGGCAATCGCTCTAACCGAGGCTTCCCCCAAGCGGCGACAACTGGAGCCAAGACCCTCGGTTAGCCGCCCGCGCAATTTCGAACTTCGGATTTCGGATTTCTTTCAGTCCTCGGATTTCGGCCTTCTGATTTGTCACCTCGCCGCACTCACCCACTCCAGCGGGAAGCGCGCGAAGACAATCCGCCCGTAGTTGTCGGTTTCAAACAGGCAGCCGACCTTGCCGTCCGGGAGCCGTGTCAGAACGCTGTAAGCGAAGCTCTCGAGCCAAAGCGTGCGTTTCAACGGCCACGTCGCGCCGTCATCGAAGCTGAGATGCACCGTGCCGAGGATGCGGTTGCCACTCACGCTGTCGGGACCGCTGTAGAGTACCTGCCCCCGGCCTGTGCCATCGTCGAAGGAATAACGGAGGATGCTGGCGTTGCAGCTCGGATCCGGCAGCGCGGGCACGTCCTCGACCGGCGACCAGGTGACGCCGCCATCCTTGCTGATCGAGGTCTTGCGGACTTTCGCTCCGGCGAATTGCCGGCTGTTGAGTCGCACCGAGCCGTCGCTCAACTCGACCATCTGCACTTCGTTAATCTGGCTGCGCTGGCCAAGTTTCGCGTCCGGCACGAACGCGCCGGGGACATTCTCGCCGAACTTCCAGGTTTCCCCGCGGTCGTCGCTGAACACGGTGTAATTGTTCCATTGCCAGTAGGGACCTTCGTTGAACGGAATAATGAGCCGGCCCCGGTGCGGTCCGCGCGTGAGCTGGATGCCAATGCCCGGCCCGCTGGCAATGGTGGTCGCGTTGGTCTGGCGTTTCGTCGCGCGCGTGACATCGAGCGGACGCGTCCACGTCGTGCCGTCATCGTCAGACCAGATGAGCAGATTGCGGTAAACGTTCGTCCCGTCGTAGCCGGTTTCGATACGATTGTCGCGCTCCCTAAGATGCGCCGGAATGCGTTGATACATGAGAAACACCCGCCCGCTTTCCTGTTCGACGACGGCGGTTGGATTGTTGAGCGAATTCTTCCCGTCGTCATGGAGGAGTTGGATCGGCCCCCAGGTCCGGCCTGCGTCGGTGCTGCGCTTGAGGAGGATGTCGTTCTCGGCCTGGTCCTTCGCGGCGGCACGGCCCTCCGCAAACGCGAGCACCACTCCGTTCTTAGACACGATCACCGACGGGATGCGGACGGATGGGTAGCCTTCCTTCCCGGACACGAAGACGTCAGAAAACTGTGGCTCGGCCGCGCGGACGACGGCAAGAGTCAGACAGAGGAATGGAGCAATCGTCTTCATCGTAGCCATTGAAAGAATCCCATGTTCTCCAACTTGGAACGTAGTTCTTCGTGCTGTCCGGGTGTGAGATTTGTCTCCGGCAATCGCGCGGGCCCGACCGGCACGCCGAGCATGCCCATGACCGACTTGGCCGCAGCCAGGTAGCCGAAACCGGCCAGCAATCGAACCAGTTGGACGCCGCGAAATTGCTCCTCGCGCGCCGCAGCGAGATCGCCCGCCGCGAACGCCTTGAGCAAGCGCTCATAGACGGGCGCGGCGAAATTGAATCCGCTGCCGACGGCGCCTTTCGCGCCGGCCGCTAACGCGCCCAAAAAATGTTCATCGACGCCGAACGGCACGTCCCATCGGCCTTCGTCCGCGCGCAGACAGAATTGGTAGGCCATGAGGTCCGGGTTGGTGAATTTGAGGCCGGCCAGCGTCGGAATCCGCTCTGGCGCGCAGGCCAGGAATTCAGCCATCGGAAAGCTGACTCCCGTGAAGGCAGGAATGTCGTAGAAGTAAAACGGCGTTTCGGGCGCGGCGTTGGCGATGTCCGCGCAGCACGCAATCAGCGTGTCGAGGCTGCGCGGCTTGAAGTAGCTGGGGGCCAGCGCGGAGATGGCGATTGCTCCGAGCGCCTGCGCTTGCGCCGCGAGAGCACGGGCATCGGCCAGACAATTGGAGCCGACGTGGACGACAATCTTCAGCGACGTGCCGCGGGCGGCTTCGAACCAGCGCGCAGCCAGCGCGCGACGCTCTTCAAGGCTCAGCGAATGGCATTCCCCCGTGCTGCCGCAGATGAAGATAGTGGCGACGTTGTTTTGGAGGAAGTGTGCCGCCTGTTTCTCGACGGCGGCAAGGTTCAGCGAGCCATCTTCGAAAAAGGGCGAATGGGCTGCGGCGACCAGGCCGTGCAGGGGATGAATCGGTTTCATCGATTAGTTAGTGAGCGACCGGTCCCACAGCGGCCTCGCGTTCGCGCGGACGGATGAGCAGGACGAGAACGACCGACACCACCGCAGCGCTGGCAAACACGCCGAAGATCACGTTCAACGGCACCTTGGCGTCGCGCAACGCGCCGAACCCCCAATCGGCCACGCCACCGCAACTGATGCTCACCAGGTTCATGATGCCATAACCCGTGGCGCGCAACTCTGGGCGCGCGATTTGGCAGAGGATGGGCATATTGTTACTGTCGAAGAATCCCCACCCCATCCCGAACAACACAAGAAAACACACTGCCACGGAAAGCGTGCCCGCATTGCCTACTCCGAACATGGCCGGGATGATGAGCGCCATGCCGATCGCGCTCACGTGGATGCGCCCGCGTTGCGACTTGCGCATCCACCGATCCGCCAGCCAGCCGCCTAGCACAGCCCCCACGATGGCTGCCAGTTGCCACGGGAGCGTCGCCCAGAATCCAGCGTGGCCCTGGTTCAACTGGAACTCCTGTTTGAGTATCGCCGGCATCCAGTCCCGCACCACCCAGCCGGCCAGCGCCGGCAGCGTGAAGTAGAGCACCAGCAGAATGAATGCGGCGTTGGCAAGCAGTTCCTTCGTCGCCGCGAACGGTGAGCCGGCAGTGCAAGTCCCGTTCGGCGGTCTTCTCGGTGCGTCCCGCAGCAACAGCGCCAGCGGCAGGGCGTAGGCCATTCCGGCCAGGCCGCACGCGTCGAACGCGAAACGCCAGCCAAAACTCGGCGCATCGGCCACGAAACCGCCGAAGCCCCCGAGGATTACCCCGCAATAAATGCCCATCTGATGGAGCCCGACGGCGCGGGATCGCGTGTGACCGGTGTGAAAGTCCGCGATGAGCGCCAGCGCCGCCGGGATGTAGAACGCTTCGCTGATGCCCATGAGCGAGCGGGCCAGCAATAAGTTCTCGTAACTGTGGACGTGGCCCGTCCACCACGTCACAGCCGACCAAACAAAGAGACTCGCGCAAATCGCGTAGCGCCGGCTGAAACGGTCGGCGATGTAGCCGCCAATCGGGCTGAGCAACGCGTAGACCCATTTGAATTGGCCGAGCATCCGGCCCCAGTTTGCCTCGCTGCCAATGTTCGTGATGTCGCTCATCACGGAGAACTTCATGGCGGCAAGTAGCTGCCGGTCCAGGTAGTTCAGCAGCGCGACGGGGAAAAGCAGCGCGACGATCAGCCAGGCGGTGCCGACGAGCCGCTTTGAGTCGGTGGACATGCGGGGGGAAACTAATCAGTAATCAGTTTTCAGTCATCAGTTCATCGGGCGGACGTGGACCAAACCTCCGTTGAGCGAATGCCGGGTCGAACTTCTCCGCCCGGGACGACGAGGCGTCCGCTCCATTCCACCGCAGGCGTCGTGACAAGTGAGAATGGTCCTTCGCCAATACTTGTCCACCGGTCGGCCTTCGGATCGTAAGCGAGCATCTCGCGCGGGAAGCCTTTGTGCGCCGTGGGCAAAGAGTTGACCTGCGTGCCATCGTCGCCTCCGAGCACCAACAGCCGGCCGTTCAACACGGGCGCTGGAGATGGCGCGGCCACGGCCGGTCGCGGCAGGTCTGCAAGACGCTTCCACCCCTTGCCCGGCGTGTAGCGATACGCGTCGCGTAACCATTCACGCAAAGGGCTTCCATCCGGCCCTGCCTTAAGCGCCGCACCGCCGAACACGTAGAAAGAATCACCGTGCGCGCCGGCGACGGCGAACATGCGCCCGGGAGCGGGCAAGGGCTCAAGCCGGCGCCAGGCCGGCTTCGTCGAAGAAAGGTCCAGGGAAAAGAGCGAGTCCATCGCCTGGGTGGCCGTCGGCGTCCCAATGCCACCGGCCACATAAATCGTTTGGCCGACAAGTGCGCCGCTCATGTTCGCGCAGGGTTGGGGAAGATCGGGGAGCGGTTCCATTTCAAGCCGGCTTTTCGCGTAGCGCAGAATCCGCACGGACTCAGAATGTCCCCGCGCATTGCTCCCACCGATGCACACCAGTCCGCGCTCGTGGCTGACGCTAGCGCCGTAGCCAAGTGGTGAGGGAAGTTTTCCAACTTCGCGCCAGGCACCGTCCGGCCTTTCGAGCGCGAACACTCTGTCGTGCCAGACTTTTGCGCCGCCCTCCCACGGCTTATGGTCGGGAAAATTCGCGCCGCCCGCGACGAGCAACGCGCCCCCGCTTACGCCGGCGAACGCTCCCGCGAATCCATGCGCATCGGGCAAGGGAGCCAGTTGTTCCCAGCGCAGTTCTGGCCCCGCAAACGCCGCGCTTGCTGCGAGCGTCGAGGCAACTGCACTGACGATGGCTTGTCTTACCTTCAAGAGCGTTGGAGCCGGCCGCGGAGGCCGTCGGCCACCACCGCCAGCAGGATGATGGCTCCCTGAACGGCTTTTTCCCAGTACGGTTGCACGCCCGCGTAAGTGAGCGCCGGACCGATGCACCCCAGCAACAGCAACCCCGCAAGCACGCCCCACAGGTTCCCACGCCCCCCTGAAATGGCGACGCCGCCCACTACGGCCGCCGCGATGGCCTTGAGTTCCAGGCCGGTGCCGGACTTGGGATCCACCTGCGGCGATTGGACAACGTTCATCATCGCCGCGAGTCCGGTGAACGCGCCCGTCAGCACGAAGACCCAAAATGTCACCCACGCTGGTCTCAACCCCGCCAGTCGCGCCGCTTCGGCATCGGAGCCGACAGCGTAGACGAAACGCCCGGCAGCGATGTGCTTCATCGCGAACGCCAGTAACACCAGCAGCCCCAATGCGACACCGCACACAGTCCATTGTCCCGCGGTCATCCGCAGGCCGAACCATTGGATCCCATCGGGCAAATTGATGAATACGCCCTGCTGGGTGAGACGCAGTCCCTCGCGCAAAGTGACCATTGTGGCGAGCGTCACGACGATCGACGGCAACCGCAGTCCCGCCACCAACAATCCATTAATCGCGCCCAGCGCCGCGCCGACTGCGACGGAGACGGGCAGCACCAGCGGCAGGGGCCAATCTTTGGCCGCCAGCAACCCGGCGCACACGCCGCACACGGCGAATTGCGAGCCAACCGAGATGTCGATCTGCCGTGAAAGGATGACGAGCGCCATGCCACACGCGACGACGAGCGCCGGCGCTTCGCGGGTGAGGAACGAGAGGAGTGGTTGCGGCTCATAGAACGCCGGCGCACTAATGGCGAGTGCCACCAGCAAGATAACCAACGTGACGGTGATTGAGAGTTCGCGGAAGTGGCCTTTCATCGATTGCTTCATTCCACTCCTGACTCCCTCACCTTTCCCAACGCTGCCGCCATCACTTCCTGGGCAGTGCTCTTGCGGGGAAGCTGTGCAATGATAGTGCCTCCGCGCATCACGGCGATGCGATCACTCATTCCGAGCACTTCCGGCAGGTCGCTCGAAATCAGCAACACGGCCATGCCGTCGTTGGCGAGACGTCGGATGATTCGGTGGATTTCGCCCTTGGCTCCCACGTCCACTCCTTGCGTGGGCTCGTCGAGGATGAGCAGCTTGGGTTTCGTTGCCAGCCATCGGGCCAGGGCGACCTTTTGCTGGTTGCCGCCGCTGAGAGAACCGCCGGGCGCTTCCGGTCCATCGGTTCGCACGTCGAGTTGGCGGATGAAGTCGAGGGCCAGTTGCTTCTCCGCGTCGAAGCGCAGCCAGGCACGGGGAAACAGGCTGCGGTGAACGGCCATGGTCATGTTGTGGGCGACGGGCATATCGGGAATCACGCCATGGCGTCGGCGGTCTTCAGGTACGTAGGCGATCCCATGGGCGACGGCTTCCCGCGGCGAACGGACCGGGACGCGCTGGCCGTTGAGGCGAATCTCACCGGCATCGGCGGGCGTGATGCCGAACAGCACGCGGGCCAACTCGGTGCGCCCCGCGCCCACAAGTCCGGCCAGGCCGACGATTTCGCCGGCACAGAGATCGAGGGTGACATTCTTCACGCCGCTGGCCGAGCAACCGAAAGACCTGAGCGAGACGACGACCTCGCCCGGTTCACGCCCCGCTGGCGGATAGTTGTGCGAGACCTCGCGGCCGACCATCATCCGGATGAGTTCTGATTCAGTGAGTTCTGGGAGCAAAGGCGTTGCAACGCTTGAACGCTTCAACGCTTCAACCTCACGTGCTGCTACTTCGTGTTGACAGCTCCGAACTCGACACGTTCCCACACTCACTCCATCCCGCAGCACCGTCACGCGGTCCGCGAGCGCGAATATCTCTTCAAGTCGGTGCGAAATGTAGATGACGCCCACACCGCTCGAGCGCAGTTCGTGCACAACGGCGAAGAGCAATTCCACCTCCTTCTGCGTCAGCGAAGCGGTCGGCTCGTCCATGATGACGATTCGCGCGCCGGCCCCGAGCGCACAGGCGATTTCGACTAGTTGCTGCTCGGGCATCGAAAGCGAGCGGACCTCGGCCTCAGGCGAAATCTTCGCGCCGATTCGTTGGAGCAGTTGCGCGGCGCGTTCGCGGCGGCCGGGCCAACGGACACGGCGGAACGCAGTCGTTGGCTCCAACCGCAGCGCGATGTTCTCGGCGACGGTAAGGTCCGGGAAGAGCGCGGGTTGCTGGTAGATGCAGGCTATGCCCAACCTGTGCGCCCCGGCAGGGGTGAGATGTGCCACGCACTGGCCGTTGATCTCTATTGTCCCACTATCTGGCTGGTGCGCGCCGGTGATGAGTTTGATGAGCGTGGACTTGCCCGCCCCGTTCTCGCCGAGCAACGCGTGCACTTCACCGGCCTGCAAGGCGAACGACACGCTCTTGAGCGCCCGCACTGCGCCGAAGGATTTGGTGACAGAGGTGAGTTGGAGGAGGAGCGCCGTCATCCGTGGTAAGCCAACGATTCTCCGCGCTCTAAGCAAACGAGCAGCCCGGAGGGGTGCCAGAAATTAGCCGGGGGTTGAGGAGCGCAGCGACGATACCCCCGGCAGCCAGACAAACAACTGGAATGCACCCCGGAGGGGTGCCAGAGAGCCACAACGACCGAGGATCGCGAAATGGTCGAACGGTTCTGGCACCCCTCCGGGGTGCATTCCCTGTTCTAGGAATACATTGGCCAGACCGTACCGGCTGCCGAGGGTCAATTGGTGTTCCGCTCCATGTTCCTTTGTGCACAGCGGAACGATCTGCCGGCAAAGTACCTCGGATTCCTTGTAATTGCCGCAACTTCGATGTGCGGATGCGAGGGAGTAATTAATGATTACCCATTCGCGGGGGTCTCGCGATTTATCGGCGAGGGCCGCTGACTCGGTGAAATGCGCTGCTGCCTTCCGGTCGTCACCGCGTGACTTGGCGCTAAGTCCAGCGGCATAATAGGCTCGGAGCATCATGCTCTTATCGGGAGGAAGCTTTTCTTTCGCCTCCGCCGCGGCTTCGAGTAGGCGGCCATCGCCCGCTCGTATGCTGCAGGAACGCTGTCCGCGGCAAAGCTTTGGTTTTGCCCAAGAGAGTTGACAAGAAGGAGAGAGGACAAGTTGAAAAGGACTCGGAACCGGAGTCTCATGCAAGCCTAGAGGTTGAACTATTGTTGCGTCAGTGTCAAAGCGGCGTGCCGCGCGAGATGCAGCCTTCACGGCTTCAACATCGCCGTCCGTAAAGGCGTGCCCGGTGGCAGAGAGGTCTTTCCCTGCGTCCGCATCGCACAGGAGGTTAGCACTGCTCATGGGCCCACGCTCGGTGTCACGAGGCGATAGAACCGCGCGGGGCCGGGCGGATTCGGATCGGCCACGGACTCCAGGCGGTTGGTGGAGCGGGCAGGAAGGTCGACCAGTTTGAGCCATGGGCCTGACCCGGCGGCTGGGCGGTGGAGGACGCTGTAGGTGCGGTTCGACACAGCGACGAAGCGCAGCGTTCGAGCGCCGCCGCTGGCGAGAATCTCTTCGACCCGCAGGTAGCTCTGGCTGTCTTGCGGGTCCGTGCCGGCAATGAATTCGGCGAGGTTCGTCATCCGGTCGCCGTCCGCATCCAGCCCGGCGTCGTTCACGAGGCGATCGAGTCCGTTGGCTTGTTCCCAAGCGTCGGGCATGCCGTCGCCGTCGGTGTCAGTGAGGGAGACGGTAAGCGTGGCAACCTGACTGGTGGCCGAACCGGCGACGTTGGTGACAACCGCTGCATAGCTGCCGGCGTGAGACGGGAAGACATTCGCAAAGGTGAGCGTCGCGTTGGTCGCGTTTGGCAAATTGGCCCCATTGAAGCGCCATTGGTAACGCATCGGGGCGGTGCCGGTCGCCGCGACACTGAGTAACGCGACGCTGCCCTCCCCCACGGTCTGCGATTGGGGTTGCGTGGAGATGATCGGAGCGATGTAGCTTTGCGAACCGGTTAGCTCGAAGTCGAAGCTGATGTCGCTGCTTCCGCCGCCGTTCTGGTGAATCTCGGCGGCGATGACGTTCGTGCCTGTCACGAGCCCGCCGGGGTTGACCAAGGCAGAGTAATAGGCGGATTCGTCCGTCCCACCTATGGCAACGGGCGCGAGGGTCTGATACCCCGGCGCGCCGCCGGGCATGTTGTCTCGATAAACCTCCGTGCCATTGAGATAAATCACCACGCCGTCGTCGCGCATCACCCGCAGGTTCAGCGCGCTGAACGCAGTGTGGTCGGCAATGGTGAACGCACGGCGGAAATAGGTGGTGATGTACTTCGCGGCGCCGTTCGTGCCGAAACTGACGAGGGTGCGTTCGTCGCCGTCGCCATAGCCGAGTTGCGCGGGGCCGTTGCTCCATCCGGCGTCGGCAAAATCGAGCATCCGCCACGCGCTTTGCTGGTCGCTGCCATTGTCGAGGTACTTCCAGACTGCGCCAGTGCTGATGAGCGTGAGGTTCGTGGTGAACCCGGCGACGACCGTGATGCTCACGGGGGCGCTCGTGCGCATCAGACCGCTGTCGTCCGTGGCCACGGCGCGCAACGTGTGCGAACCGGCGACGACGTTGCTCCATGGGAAAGCGAACGGCGCGCTGGTGTCTTCGCCCAGCTTCATCGTCCCGTTGTAGAATTCGACCTTGAATACCGCACCGTCCAAGTCGCTGGCGTCGGCGCTGAGCGTCACGGTGCTCGTGGCGACGAAGACCGCGCCGGTCGCGGGGCTGGTGAGAATGACGCTCGGGGGAATGTTCGAACTGACCGGCGGGTACAATTGTGTGCTCGGGATGATCTCCTTGGTCACGTTCGGAGAGGACCACAAGAGCGAGGCGACGGCGCCGCCGCCATTCTCGTACATTTCCATCTTGAGATCGTAGAGGTAGCCGGCCTGGAGCGGGACGAAAGCGGAGTATTCAGTCGGCCCCTGGTCGATCCATCGATCGACCAACAACTGGTTGTTCACCCACAATCGCACGCCGTCGTCGGCCACGACATAGAAGGTATAGGTCTCGTTGAAGCGCGGTTGCACCTGGCCAATCCAGCGAACGCTGAACTGGTCCGGACCAATCGCGGGGTCAGGTTGGCCACCCCCCCAATCGAAGCTCACCGTCGGATCGATGCGCCGGACGCGCGTGCCCGTGAAGTCGATGTTGTCGTAGTAATCCGCCCGCAAGCCGATGCCCGTACCGACGGGCGGAGGATTCACGGTGATGGTGACAGGAGCGCTCGGAGTGACCGCCAGGCCGTTGTCACGCGCCTTGGCCGTGAGGGTGTGATTCCCGACGGGAGCGCTGGACCAAACGAATGAGAACGGCGCGTTCGTCGCCATGCCAAGCAACACTGCGCCTTCGTAAAATTCGACTCGAACGATAGACCCGTCCGGATCGCTGGCGGCCGCGCTTAATGTGATGCTGGCGGGTACGGTGAAAACGTTGCCGTTGGTTGGTGACAGAAGCGTGCACGTCGGCGCCGTGTTGAACACGTTGGCCCCGCCGGGCGTGATGCCGCTGGCGAACCAGTTGGTTGGCTCGTTGCCGTACGCAGCCGGCGCGCGGCGTTGGAGCGACGGGCCGTCTCCGTCCGCGCCGGGCGGCCACGGCAGTTTGTCATTGTAGCGGACGGCGTCGGTGACGATGTAGGGAACGCCATTGGTGTCCGGCTCGTCGGGCCGCTGGAGGCGCAGGTTCTCCCCGCTGTCCTGCAACGTGCCCGCATAGGGACCGAGCACCTGCGTTGCGGGCGCGATGCCGTACTTCGAGCGGAACGCGGCGGGTTCGATATTCACGAGCAGCAAGTACTGCCCGGGCCCGAGTGAAACGTTGTTCGAAAACGTGTAGCCTAGTCCATTGAGTTTCCACCCGTTCGTCGGCCGGGCCACGTCGTAGAGGGCAACGTTCGTGCTGCTCAGGTTGTAAAGCTCCACGAACTCGTCGTAGCCGAGCGCGGGGTGATACATGATTTCATTGATGACCAGCGGCCCGAAGCGCGGCTCGGTGTTCGCCGACCCGAGCGTCGCCGCTTGCGAGGCCGGCCACAGCTCCTCACCGGTGCTGATCACGTAGCGCCCGAAGCTCACGCCGTTCGCCGCGGCCCCATAGTCGAAGCTGTGACTGTACCCGGTCAGATTCGTATTCGCGTCGCCTGAGAACAGGAAGAGCGACTCGCCATGCGAACTGAGCGCGAAACTGGGGAACACGCCTGGGGCCGGGTTGAACTGCGCCTCCGTGAATACGATGAAGCCTCCCGGCGGAATATTCGTGCCGTCCCCGATGCGATACTTCTTCGGCTGCGCCGCGTCGTCGCTGAGGAACCACCCGCCGACGCTGACCGCGCCCGCAGTCGGATTGCGCAACTCGACGGCATCCACGACCGGAAAGTCGGTGTGAGTGAGGATTTCGTTGATGACGACTGGCGGAATGTTCGGGACCGGGTCGTCCGTGCCGGGCGAGCCGCCGGCATTGGCGCTCTGCCTCCAGCCCGAGGGTGAATCGGGGTACGCGGTGACGCTGGCCCGTACCAGCGAGAAGCCGTAGCCATCCGGCGTGATCGGCCACGGCACGGCGTTATTGTAAGAAAAGCTGAACGCATTCGTGCCAAGCGGATGCGCCAGAGTCAGCTTTTCCCCGCCATTGTCCAGGCGGCCCGAGTAGACGCCGTTCACAGCCACGCCGGGATATTTTTGTGCGAACGCATTGGTATTCCGCGCCAGCACGAAGAACGCGCCCGGCGCCAGCCGCGTGCCGTTGGTGAAGCTGAAGGTCAGGCCCTCCGTGAATTGTAAGCCGGAAAGATCGATTACGTTTGTTCCTGTGTTCTTGAGTTCGAGGAACTCGTACTCGTCGCCCGGGAAAACGCCCGCAGGCGGGTTGTACATGATTTCCGTAACCGCCAGCCTGGAGAAATCCTGCACAATGTAGAACGTCGCTTCGGTGAGCGCGCTCCAGTTGGTGCCATCGCGAACGCGTGCGCGGACGAATGTGGCATTGCTCAACGTAAGCGGTGTCACATAGGCCTGCGCTGTGCCCGCCGGCGCGCCTCCCCAGAGGCGCGGATCGGCGCCATTGGTCGTGAAGTAGATGCTGCCGGAGGGATTGGGGTTGGTGAGCGCGAGCTGGTACCCAGGCGGCGCCAACCCACCGAACTGGGACAAGCCTGGAGCGTCGAGCGCTGGATAAAGGCCCGCGTTGCGAAGCTGGCTGAGCAGGATGCTCGTGCGCTGCGGGAACCACGCCAGCACGCCGGCTTCGGCACTTTGCCAGGTCTGAGGTGTGTTGCCGGCACCCCACCGCGCCGACTCGCAGACGATGGCGCGGTCGATCTCCGACTGGCGGGACGTCCAGCGCGCCTGCGATGGGCCTGGAGTGAGCGCGCCGCCATTGAAGAGATGGCGCTGCGCATGGTCTCCGAACTGCCGTCGAAACTCCGGATGGGCCCGCAGCGCGGCGTAGAGCGCGCCAGGCGAGCCGTCGCTAGTGCCCGTCAGATCGCCAGTGACGCCGCTGCCGATACCGAAGACCCACTCGGCATCCCACGAAAAGAAATGGAAGCCCGCGCCCGGCACTCGGCGGCGGGCGGCGTTCCAGTTGTGCCAGGGCCAGTCGGTGTTGGCGGCATAAAGGTTCATCAACATGTAGTCGATGAAGTTCGGGATATTCAGATACTGGCTGAGGTTTGTGTAAGCGGCGTCGTTGGTGATGCCGGCGCCGGCGATGGAGAACATCGTGCCCCAGGCGACGGTGTTGCCGTCGATATTCTCATCCGAGTTGAACGCGTCGTATTCCTCCTTGTCGCCTCCGAGGTAGCTGGCGGCATAGCTGGCGTCGCCCTTTTCCCCAATATTGTAGAGCCCCCAGTAAAGGCCGTTGAGGTAGAGATGCGCGTAAGTCCCGTGCGGACCGTAGCCGCCCATCGCGTTCTGCGTGTCGCGGCACCACTGGTCGCGCTGCATTGTCGCGGGCGCGCCGACCCACAGCCAATGATCGTTGAACGCCGCGTGCAGAGTCAACGTATCGAACTCGCGCACGGGTGAGTCCGGGTACAGCGGGTAATCCAGCTTGCCCGCGCCGTAAATATTCTTGAACAGCACGCGCAAACCGTGCTTGGGCACCAGGTTCCGGCTGGCGCCACCCTGGATGCGAATCCCGCAATTAATGTGAAACCCTTTCTCGCCGTCGGGCCGGATGTATTCGAGCGAGCACGGCCGTTCCCAGGCGACACCATACGCGTCCGGGTTCGACCAGACGCCGTTCGGGCCGAACATGTCTTCCCACGTCGCCACGATGCTCAACGTCGGCAGGCCCACGAGATCACTCTTGAACGACGGGCCGTAAAGCGCGCTGCGGGTGATGTTCGTGTTCAAGGAGTAATCCGCGGAGGACCCGCCCACCCCGGTTCCGTTGGTGGACTGCGCCTGCACCTGGCTGAGGAAAATGTAGCTGTGCGTCTCCAATGCCGTCGGTTCGAAGCCGGTGCGGTAGCCGATCGCGCGCAGCAACGTCGTGCCACCCACCGGGATGCCTGCCCCCGTGTAGAGCAGCCCGCTGGACTGCGTCGGCACCGTGCCATTGGTCGTGTAACGAATCGTCACGTCCGGCGTGTCGCTCGCGATGGTGACGATGAAATTGGTGTTGTCATACCAGCCGCGGCCGGGACTGAAGTTGAGGTTGTTCACGAAGGCATAAGTCTCGCCGCTGTTAAATGAGCCCGGCGTCGGCGTGGCAAAGTAATGGTTCGTCAGTCCCAGCACCTTGTTCTCGGCCAATTCCGCGTAGATGCCAAAGTCACTGTCGTTCGCGGAGAAGTTCAGCCCGTGAAAGGCGAGCACGTTCGAGCCTGTGACCAGGAGCCCGAGCTGCGGAGTAAGGTCGATGTCTTCGAACGCGAGCACGCTCGCGGCGGGTCGCGACGTGCTTGCGGTGGAGTTCCAGGAAGGCACGGCGGGAGCGTTGCGCCGCGCCACTTCGGTGCCGTTGAGGTACGCGACGAACCCGTCGTCATACTTTACCCGAAGCGTAAGCGACGAGAACGCCGACGGGTCGGCGAGCTGGAAAGGCAGGCGAATGTAGGCCGTCGCGTTCCGGTTGAGCATGTTCGATTGCACGTCGGTCGCGATGAGCGGGCGAATGCTGCCGCCGCTGGCGCCGCCCACGGGCAATGAGCGGACCGCCAACCCGCCATTGGCCGTGTCGCCGACGAGTCTAAACACCGACGCGTTGAAAGCACCCCACGAGCCGGATGCCGCGAAGAACTCCAGCTCCGAGCCGCCGCCGCACTCATAGAACACCAGGCGCACCGCGTAGCTCCCCGCTGCCAGGTTGAAGGTCGCCAGCGTGTCGCCCGGACCGCGCGGCGGAGGATAGCTGAAGGTGTTGGTCCCGATGACACATCGGAACCCGTCGTCGCTGTTCACGCCGAAGGTCCAGAATCCGCTCGAGGGAATCGTGAGGGTTCCGGTCGCCTCGGTGACGAAGTTGTTTTCGTCCACATTAATCGTGAACCCGGGAAAAGTGGCGTCGCCGCCAAAGTTGGCGCCAGTGCCCGTGTTGACGTAATTCAGGACGTTGCGGTTCTCCTGGAACACGGACGCCTGTTGCGAAGGATTGGCGAGGACCGAGTCAGCCGTCCCGAGGTCGCACACGCCGAGGTTGGCGCGGATGTTCTTCACCGCAAAGCCCGGGACGGAATTCTCGTATCCGACGCCGTTGGTGCCCGACCGCCACAAGGAGTCGTTGTAGACGGGAGCCGTCCAGTTGAGCCCGAGCGTGCTGTTGGAGGGCACATAAACGCCCGCCGAGGACATGTTGGAGACGAGCGCCGTAACCTGCACATTCTGCCCAATGCCGTACGACACATTGGGCAACTGGTCGGGAAACAGGTCGAACTCGCTGGCAAGACTCACCCCGTCGGGCATGACCAGCGCCAGGTATTCGCCGCCGGCGGAGAGCTGAAAGTTGGCGTGCAGGGGCGCGCCCGCCACGGCACGGTCCTTGCCGGAGGCGAAAACGATGAGGAAGCCATTGGGGGCGAGGTTCACGGCCGGGAAGCGCCACCTGGTCAGGTTGTCCGGGGAGTCGGTGAGGAACCAGCCATCCAGGTTCACCGGGCTCGTCCCGGCGTTGAACAGCTCAACCCAGTCGGGAAACGCACCGTCCTCGTCCTGAAGACCCGACGAGTTGCTGGCGAGGAATTCGGTGATCGTGACCGTTCCCGGGGCGCCTGCGGCCAGGCTTAGCACCGGAAAGGCTGCCAGAATGCAAAGGCCCAATGACCTTCGGGCAGTCACGGATAGAAAAGCGAGCATGGAGCGAATTGGGATTCGCCCCGAGAGTAGCAGTTCCAGTTGCGAAATCCAATGAATCATTGCATCCTAGTGGCGTCAGATTTGGAAACTTAACCACCCTTTCAGGCATGCCACGGGACCGACTACAACGGCAACGTTTCGAGCAGAAATACATCCTGAGCGAAGATCAGGCTCAGGCCGTGCGCGAATACGTCAATTCCCACCTCGAACTCGACGAGAATGGCATCGGCAAGCCGCACAACAGCTATCCCGTGCACAGCCTTTACCTCGATTCGGGGCTGTTGGACACCTTCTGGGCGACCATCAACGGTGACAAGAACCGTTACAAACTTCGCCTTCGTTTCTACGACGACCACGTGGACACACCGGTTTTCTTTGAAATCAAGCGCCGCCTGAACAACTGCATTCTGAAGCAGCGAGGCGGGGTTCGCAAGGACGCCGTGCCCTGGCTGCTCAACGGCCACCTGCCCGAACCGGCCCACTTGCTGCGTCCCGATCCCAAGCAATTGGTCGCCATCCAGCGCTTCCTCGAACTGGTCGAGCAACTCCACGCCGCTCCGACCGCGCACGTGGCGTACTTGCGCGAGGCCTATGTGGATGCCGTTAACGACGCGGTGCGGGTCACGTTCGACCGCAATGTGCAGGCCGAAACGCGGCGGACGGCCACCTTTAACACACAAATGGAGAGTTTCTCGCAACCCTTCGGGGACACGGTGATTCTCGAGCTCAAGTTCACCGATCGGTTTCCCCATTGGTTTCGGCGGCTCGTCGAGCGATTCGACCTGACGCAGTGTGGCGCCGCCAAGTATTGCGAGGGGTTGGGCGGCTTGTCTGACTTCAATGTCGGGCACGCCGCGGACTTCCGTGGCTCGGACGAGTAAGCCGAGGTGTATTACGGCCGGCGATTGGAATTGGACATGGAGGTTCATCTTAGAATTTAAGTTGTTGCTGTAGAGCATGTTGTGAATCAGCATTTCACCAAGTCAAAAAAAAACTAAAGTTTTCCTGTAAGGATTCGTACGGCGGTTCGTATGGATGAGTAGTATGAAGCTAAACATTAAGTTCGCAGGACGCGCAAACAGTGGACTCAAAGCTTTCGCGACGGTGGGGCTTGCACTCGCCGGGATCGCATTGACCGGCACGCTCTACGCAGGCCCGGTTCAAGCAATCCCGCAGTATGGACTGTTCGTGGCCGACTCGCAGTCCACCATTTATTCGGTGAACCCTCGGACCGGGGACCGCGCCATCGTCGCTCAGGGTGGATTCCTCGCCATGCCCTACGATTTGGCGGTCAAGCGCGACGGGACTATCGCCGTTTCGGACACTGGCAGCCGGCGGATCGTCCAGGTGAACCCCGACACGCAAGAGCAGGTGATCATCGCGGAAGGCGATGAACTCGGCGTGCCGTATGGACTCACCGTGGACAAGCAGAATGCGATCTATGTCGCCAACGCCAGTTCCGTCCTTCGCGTCAACCCCAAGAATGGCCGCGTGGAAACTCTGGCCACCGGTGGGTTGCTTCGAGTGCCGTTGGACGTGGCAGCGGCCGCCGACGGAAGCGTTTATGTGGCGGACGCGGTGGCTGGAATTGTCCGGATCAATCCGGCGACGGGTAAACAGACGCTCATCGCGAGCGGCAACATGTTGCACCAACCCGTTGGCATCGTGCTCGACGGCGACCACTCCGCGTATGTTGCGGATCTCGAGGGCCGATGCATCGTGACGGTCGACCTTCGGAACGGAACGCAGAATTTGGTTTCGATGGCGGGCTTGTTGACCTCCCCGGTGGGCATCGCCATCGGCCCGGACGGCGCCCTCTTGGTCAGCGACCCCGATGCGTTCAACTTGGACGGCGGAATCATGACCATCAACGCAGATGGTTCGCAGAACCAGATCGCCCGGGGCTCCGGGGACCTCGTGAACGCCCGGGGAATTGCGGTCTATCCGCTCTCTCAAAAGTTCTTCAAAAGCCCGCTCGATAACTAAACTGCAATAGCTGAATTCTGGTTGGCCAGTTCGCGGCGCTCACTGAGCGCCGCGACTGTTTTCACAACGAAGTCCGGTGGGGCGAGCGTCCCCGCGAGCGGACCCACGAACCGCCGGCCAACCCTTTGGCTCGCGAGGCCGCTCGCCCCACCGGATCGAACTCCAAAGGCCTCATGCTCAATCGAACGAGTAACCTGCGAAGTAGATCTCATCGGGCTTTCCGTCCTTGTACGCGATAATGCACACGCCGTGCCCCCGTTCGATGCCTTCGAGCAACTCCTCGCTCTCCTCAATCGCAGCGTGCGTCGGTTGGTCCGAGCCAAAAAGCCTGACGAGTTCCGCCGGAGGAAGCACAGCCGCGGTGCAGTAACCGGGGCGCCCGTCAATGCGGGTGATGTCCAGGATGGAGCGAGTGCCGTTCTCGTCTGACATCTTGATCGCCTGGCGAATGGTTGAAGGGGGCTTGTGTTGCCGACGCAACAGCCGGGCAATGAATCCAAGGGGCATTTCCGGAGGCTGGTAAAATCTGCCCGCTTGGAATTCGCGCTGGCGCAGTTCCTTAAGCGCCGCATTCAGGTCCTTCTGATACGGCACCCAGTGTGACCAGAATTCGGCGCCCATCGAGGCTCGCTCAACGGCTGAAGATCCGCATCAATGCCGACAATTCGTCCTCAACGTCCTTCTTCGTGGGTGTGTCCAGCGTCTCGGCGATTTCCCGGCGTAGCAGTTCGCGGTACCGCTTCTTCATGCGATGAAACGCGGTGTCCAGCGCAGTGGACGTCATGCCCAGGCGCTCCGCCGCCTGCGCGCGGGAACAAATCGGCTCGTTGCCGGGAAGAAAGGAGTGCAGGTGGTTGAACAGCCCGGGCATCCCGGCGTCGTCGTGCTCAGCTTTGAGGCGGGCCATGGCGAGATCCATGACTTTGCGCGCCCAGACACGCTGAAAGATTTTCTCCGGGTCAAGTTTGTCCGCCGGTTCGTGTTTGTAGCGGTGCTCGCCCTGCTCGGCGTCGATTTCGAGCAGGCCATGACCGCGCTCTGGAGCGGGTTTGCAGCGCCAGTCGTCCACCAGGAAATTCTTGATGGAGCGCTGGAGAAAGGAGCGGAACCGGCCCTTGGCCGGCTCGGCGTGCTGCAGCCGGTTGTCCGCAAGCAGATGCATGAAAAACCGCTGAGTCAGGTCTTCGGCGTCGTGCGGACTTTTGCCCGTGCGCCGAATGAAGGCGTAAATGGGCTCCCAATAGGCGCGGCAGAGGGACTCGAGGGCCTGGTGGACCTGCGGCGAAGATGGATTGGAGGCGCCTTTGACCATCAGCCACATCGTATCCGGAAATGCGATGTTGCCGTGGCTCTTTGTGCGCGTGTATTGCAGCGAACGTGGCATACTAATATACTAATTCCGGCAGAGCGTTCATTGACTCCGGAAGCGGCGCAGACCGCAAGCTAAAAACAATCATTGGGGAGTTGTGGAGTTGTAATGGGAATTGATTACACCACCGGAGTTCGGGGCGCGCGCCGTTCACGCCCTTCAGCGTGGCAATCGACAAGCGTAGGACAGATTATCTGCGGATTGAGGTGAGATGAAGGCGGCGTAAACGCCGTGCTCCTGCAAGCTTCCGGCCCGCAGCAACTTGGCGGTTGTGCGATCAGGCTCCAGCTTTTGCCCGCGCTCTCCTCAGTTCCCGTTCCCGCAGCCAGGCGAAGATGACCGGAGTCACGATCAGGATGTGAATCAAGCTGCTCACCATACCCCCGATGACGGGCGTGGCGAGAGGCTTCATCACTTCTGAGCCGGCACGCGCACTCCACATGATCGGCAGCAGGCTGGCGACGATGGTGGCGACGGTCATCACCTTCGGGCGCAGCCGCAAGCGAGCGCCGTCCTTCACAGCCTGGAGAAGATCGTCGCGATTGAAGTCGGCGCCGCGTTCGGCCTGTTTCTTTTTGAGCATCTCCTCGAGGTACACCACCATCACAATGCCTGTCTGTATGGCGGTGCCGAACAGGGCGATGTAACCCACGCCAACTGCGGCGCTGAAGTTGTAGTCGAGCAGGCGCTGAAGGAACACGCCGCCCGTGAGGGCGAACGGCACCGCCAGAATGACGTGCGCCGCTTCCTTGAGCGACCCGTAGACGACGAACAGCAGTATGAAAATGATCAACAGCACCGCAGGCACGACCAGATACATCGTCCGCCAGAAGCGAAGCTGGTTCTCATACTCGCCGCTATACTCGATCGTCATGCCCTTGGAGAGTCCGGGAACGATCTCCCGCTCGATGCGTTGCTTGACTTCATTGACGAAGCCGCCCAGGTCGCGCTCCAACACATTGGCTTGCACGAAAACGCGCAGGCGGCCGTTCTCGCTGGCGATTTCACTGGGGCCGGTGCTGCGGCGGATCTTCGCCAACTGGCCGAGCGGGATGAATTTGCCCGAGGGTGTTCCGACCAACACTTCGCCCAGTCGCTCAAGGTCGTCGCGTTCGTCGCGGGCCAGGCGCACCTGGATGGGAAACCGCGCGCGGCCTTCGATGGTCGTGGTCAGGTTGCGGCCACCGAGACCCGCTTCGACGACATTGAGCAGATCCTGCGCGCGGACGCCGAATCGAGCCATCGCCACGCGGTCCACTTCGATTTCGAGATAAGGCTTGCCCTGGACGCGGCTTGGCGAGACCCCGGCCGCGCCGGGCACGCTGCGCACAACGCGCTCGACCTCGAACGCCTTTTGCTGCAACGCGTCAAGGTCGTCACCGAGAATCTTCACGCCGAGTTGCGCGCGGATTCCTGTACTCAGCATCAAGATGCGGTTCTCGATGGGCTGGAGAAAGCCCGGCACGTAGCCGGGCACGTTCGAGAGTTTCTCCATCAGTTCGGCTTTAAGCATCGCCGGCGTCATCCCGTCGCGCCACTCGGGATTGCGCACGACGGTGGGCCACGGGATGAAGCCGAGCAGCAGTTTGTTTGTGGAAAGGTATTCGGGCTTGAGGATGATCGTGGTTTCAATCATTTCGACCGGCGCGGGATCGGTCGGCGTTTCGGCGCGGCCGAGTTTGCCGGCGACGCTCGCGACCTCGGGAACGGCGCGCATCACTTTATCCTGCCAGCTCATGATGCGCTTGACCTCCGTGAGCGACGTGCTCGGGAGGAGCACCGGCATAAAGAGGAGCGAGCCTTCGTTGAGTGGCGGCATGAATTCGCTTCCCATCCCGCCCAGCAACGCCCCGAGCTTCGGGTGTTGCGTGCCCAGTTTCTCCTGCCAGGCGCGTGGCAAGCCGGTGATCAGCACGACCGCGAAGGCAAGCAGCAGGGCGGCGCCTGCCAGGACGGTCTTCCGCCAGCGCAGAGCCCAGTCGAGGACGGGATCGTAAATGGCCAGCAGCAGGCGCATGACCCAATTGCGCTCCTCTGCGTGAAACGGACCGCGCACGAGCAACGACGCGAACACCGGAACAATGGTCACGGCCAGCAGCGTCGAGCCAATCATGGCGAACGTCTTCGCGAAGGCGAGAGGATGAAACAGCTTTCCGCTCTGGCCGCTGAGAGCGAAGACGGGCAGGAACGCCAGAATGATGATGGCCATCGCGAAGAAGATCGGCCGGCCCACCTGGCTTGATGCGTCGAGGACGACCCGCCACGTTTCCGCCGCAGTAAGTCTGGCCGCTCGCGGAGGATTCGCAGGCGGGTGAGTGGGCGAGTGGGTGAGTGGGCCGCTCCCGCTTCCATTCGATTTCCCACTCGCTGCCTTTTCCACTTCCGCCTGTTCGCAATGGCGGATGACGTTCTCCGTCATCACAATCGCCGCATCGACCAATACGCCAATGGCGATCGCGATGCCGGAGAGCGACATGATGTTCGAACTGATTCCGAACTGCTGCATCAGGATGAACGAAATCAGGATCGAGACCGGCAATGGAAACGTCACGATCAGGATGCTCCGGAAATGCCAGAGGAAGATGATGTGCGCGAGAGTGACGAGGATGATTTCCTCCCAGAGCGCGTGTTTGAGCGTGTCCAGGGTGCGCCCGATGAGATCGCTGCGGTCGTAAAACGGCCGGATTGTGACGCCCGGGGGCAGGCTCGGGCTGATCTGCGCGATCTTCTCCTTCACACGATTGATGACCGCAAGCCCGTTCTCCCCGGTGCGCATCACGACAATGCCCCCGACGACTTCACGGCCGTCCACGTCGAGCGCTCCGCGGCGGAAGTCGCCGCCGATTTGCACCGTCGCCACGTCGCGCAGGTAAACCGGCGTGCCGTTCCGTTCCGTCAAGACGACGTGTTCAAGGTCCGTCACGGACTTGACCAGCCCAATTCCGCGCACGACGAACTCCATGCCGTTCTCCTCGATCACCTTGCCCCCGACGTTCAGGTTCGAGTCGCTGATCGCCTTCATCACTTCGCTCAACGGCACGCCGGCCGCGCGCAATTTCAACGACGACACCTCGATTTGATATTGGCGGACAAAACCTCCGATGCTGCCGATCTCGGCCACGCCCGGAACCGCGTTGAGTTGGTAGCGGACGAACCAGTCCTGCAGCGCGCGCAATTGTCCCAGGTCATAGCCGCCCTGCGGCGCCTGCGCGGGATCGACCTCGAGGTAATACTGGTAGACCCAGCCCAACCCCGTGGCGTCCGGGCCGAGCTTCGGCACGACGCCGGCGGGGAGCGTGTCGCCGAGGTAGTTGAGTCGCTCCAGCACCCTCGTGCGGGCGAAATAGTTGTCCACCTTGTCGTCGAAAATGATCGTGATCAGCGTGAATCCGAACATCGACGTGGCGCGGACGGTCCTCACGCCAGCCAGACCCTGAAGGTTCACACTCAGCGGATAGGTGAGCTGATCCTCGACCTCCTGCGGGCTGCGTCCCGGCCAATCGGCGAACACGATCACCTGGTTCTCGCTCAAGTCGGGTATCGCATCGACCGGCGTGCGATACACCGCGCGGATGCCCCACGCGACCGCGAAAAGCACGGCGCACGCAACCAGGAACCGATTGCGCAGGGACCACTCGATGAGACGGTTGATCATAGACTTTGGCCGCAAAAAGGCTCAAAAGGCTCAAAAAGGGAAAACGAACTATGAATACTCAAGAAATCTTCAAACTGTGTGACGTCGTGCGCGAAACGGGATTTGCGATTCACCGCTTTCACCGGAACGGACACGTCGAAAAAATCTACCAAAACGCGCTGCTGCATCGGCTGCGCAAACACGGCCTCCAGGTCGAAACCGAGTTCCCGCTGACGGTGTACGACGAAGACGGGACCATCCTCGGCGACTTTCGGGCGGACCTTTATGTCGCCAAGTCGTTGCTGGTTGAAATCAAAGCCACCAAGGCGCTCGACGACGAAGATGTCGCGCAACTTCTTGGCTACCTCCGCGCGGGTCGAATCGAGCACGGTCTTCTCATTAACTTTGGCGGCCGGAAATACGAAATTCGGAAATACATCCTCCAAGACGCAATCAAGGGCCTCTAACTTTTGCGCCTTTTGTGCCTCTTTGCGGCTTAAAAAAAACCTCGCGGTGCTCATTGCGGTTTCACCTCCGTCCCGCACTCCAACATTTCGGCACCAAAGTAAGGATTGCGCAGCGGGGCCGCGGTTTGAACCCACTCCGCCGCGGGCGGCGCACCAGGGAACGAATCCTTGGTCATCGGACACCGGTAGATCTTGATCGAACTGAACTCGGCCTCCTGCGCGCGCAATCGCTTCGCCAATGCCACTGCGGCCACGCTGAACGGATGGAAAGCTTTCCGAGCAGCCTTCAAGTCGCCGGCGGACTCGATATGCCCGGCGGATATCGCGGAATCGACCAGCGGACGCCACGGGCTGTCCTTCGAAATAGCTGCGACAAGCGCATTGAGCGCCAGATGCGCTTTCGGCGCGGTCGAGTTGAAGTCGCCAAGGTTGTCGGCCGCGAGCGCTGCCGACATCGCGGCCGCGACTGCGAGGAACTGTTTCGCCGCCTCGCGTTGGTTGGCGGTCAGCGGTGGCAGTGCTGCCGTGGAACTGTGTTCCGAAGCGTGGCTGTGCCTGTGTTCGCCCGCCCCGCTGTCAATGCCCGACTTCAACTGCGCCTGCGCGTCGATGAGCAGGTTGCCTGTGGTGACGACGCGGTCGCCTTCGGCGAGTCCGTCCAGAACCTCCCAGTCCTCGTCGCCCGCGCGGCCGAGCCTGACCTTGCGCTGCCGGAAACTGCCGGCTCCATTGTCGAGATACACCAACGCTTGCGGGCCGGGCATCAGCACGGCGGTTCGCGGAATCGCCAGCACTTCGGGTGTCTGCACGTGCACCAACCCATCCGCGTAAAGCTTATGGAAGAGCTGGCGCCGGCGCCTGCCATTCTCCTCGATGACCGGATTGGGCAATTCCACACGCACGCGCGCGGTGCGGGTCATCGGGTTGAGGTTCGGGTCGATGAACGCGACGGTTCCGGTGAACAGGAGTCCAGGCAGGGCGGGTGTCGTGACATCGACACTCTGGCCTGCTTTGATCCACGGGAGGTCCTGCTCATAAGCGTCGAACTGGAACCACATGGTCGAGAAGTCGGCGAGTTCGAACAGCTTTTCCCCCTCCTTCACGTATTGCCCCTCGTATACGTTGCGCGCGACGACCGTGCCTGAGACGGGCGCGAGGATTTGAGTCTGAATCTCGCTCTCAGGCTTGCCGGGAAGCGCGGCGATTTGCGCGTCCGACAGCCCAAAGCGCTTCAGCCGTACCGCCGCGGTCTCAAGCAGTCGCCGATGCTCCGTGGTGAGCTGGGCAATTGTGTTTGTGCTTTGTTTAGCGAGAACGACGTACTCGCGCTCGGCCGCCAGGAGCATCGGACTGTAGAACGTCGCGAGTGGCTGGCCGGCGATGACCTCGGCGCCGACATAGTTCACGGCCAGCTTTTCGATCCGGCCATCGACGTATGCGGAAACGAACCGGTGCTTCGTGTCATCGTCGTCGATGACTCCGGCCACACGCAACGTACGGTGCAACGGGCGGCGGGCCGCCGTGTCGGACTCCACGTTGATCACCTGGATAATGTTCGAGCCGAGCGTCGTCACGCCCTCGCCAACGTCCAAGCCTGTCTCGCCTTCGTAAACAGGCGTCAGTTCCATGCCGCAAATCGTGCAACGTCCCGGCTTGTCGGACTTGATCCACGGGTGCATGGCGCTTTGGTAGTAGAGTATTTTCCGCGCGCTGCCGGCCGAGGCTGGTGCGGTACTGGCCTCTTTCGGCCAATGCCGCGCGGCGAACCAGCCGGCGGCACAGCCCAGCGCCGCGATGAGCAGGAAAGTGATCTTTGTTTTCATAGGCTGACGGACCCGGGACGCGCCCAGTTGGCCTTGCAGACGGTCGAGACGAAGTTCATTTGGGTGACGGCTTGGAGATTTCCGGATTGATCCCGACAACGGTTTCCAACTCGGCCAGCGCCGCGAGGTAGTCGGTTAGGTGGCGTTGGCGCGTGGCTTCGGTGTCGCGCAAGGCGCGCATCGCGGTGAGCAGTTCCAGGAGAGTGCCCCGGGCGTTCTCGTAGCTGATGCGGGTGGCTTCGACCGTTTGCCGGGCCAGCGGCACAAGCTGGTCGCGAAAGAGCGTGACGTGGTGATGAAGCGTTTCCACCCGTGTCAACTGGTCACGGACCGCCGCGGCGGTCTCGGCTCTGAGGGAATCCAGAACGTGCTCGGCGCTCTCCCGATTGAGCCGCGCTTCCGCGGCGGCGGCTTTGTATTTGGCGGGATTTGCCCAAGGGATGTTGAAGAAGACGCCTGTATCGTACTCGATGAATCCGTTGCCGGGATACTGCCGCGCCTCGACGCGAAGTTCCGGGTCGGGAATCCAGGCGCGCTTGGCCAAATCGTGCTGGGCCCGCGCGGCCTCGATTCTTCGACGGGCGCCGGCCAGCTCCGGGCGGTTGGCCAGGGCCAGCACCTCGACGGCATCCGGGGCGAGCGAAGATTCCGGGAAGGAGTTCGTCGCCGGGATCCCGAGCGGGCTGCGGGCGGGGCGATGGAGCAGCACGTTGAGGCGTGACTCGGCTTCGGAACGTTCCCGCTCCAGATCGCGCCGGTTTTCGAGATTTCGGACGAGCTCCATTTCAACGGTGAAAACATCAGCCTGCTGGCGGGCGCCGGCTTCGTACTGGATGCGCGTCTGCTCGAGGAGCTGGCGCAACAGTATGGTGGTTTCTTGGTTGAGGGTCAGTTGGGCGTGTGCGTTGGCGAGCTGATAATAGGCGACGCGGGCACGTGAGGTGAGGTCCAGTTCGCTGCGGCGCAGGGCGGCGAAAGCCAGGTCGGCTTCGGCCGTGGCAGCGCGGCCCCGGAGACGGTTTCTGCCGCTGATCGGGACGGACTGCGACAGCATCCACTCCGTGTCACTATACGAGGTGAACCGGGTGGTGTCGGATCTCTCGACATCCACGCCGAACCGCGGGTCATCCCAGGCGCGCGATTGGGGCACGCGCCATTTCATGGCCTCCCAATTGGCGCGGGCCGACTTGTAGGCGGGGTTGTTGCTCAAGACTTCGCTGACGACGGCGGCGAGGACAACTTCGTTTGTCGCTGCCGCGGCGGGAGCGGCTCCAGAGGCGGGACTCCAACCCACAGCGGCCAGAAACAGCGGGATCAGATTAGCTCTCATAAATCGGACGGGACTTGAGTACACAAGGGCGCAGCAAGGGCCGGGCACGACTACAGTGCGCCTGCGCGGATCACACTGCGTGCGATCTACGAGGAGGAATCAGACCAGAAGCGCGCAATGCCGCCGGAAGAGCGGAAGCGCTGGGGCCCGTAGAACAACGGGCGGGAGGGAGAGATTACGAACTGGCGAAACTACATTCGCATGCGACTCAGTAACGGCCGGGTTGGGAAGCTTTATCCTGGCCTGCGCAACAATGCGGACTGCGGCCGTTGGCGGAGGCTGGGGATTGGACGGCGCGGGGGAATTGCAGCAATCTCGCTTGCCGCAGTCGCAGCAACAACACGCCGCGGACTCCGCGTGGGCTGCGGGGGAAGTGGCAACCACCGCCTGCGTCCACATCAGCAGGCCCGCAAGCAAAATCGCGATGGCGGCGCGCACACCCAAATATTACGCGCTCCGTGCCGGAACGCAATCGGTTAGTTCGGGCTTACCACTTCATCAACGGGTTGATCACCTGCATCGCCGCGGGATCATCGGGGAAGATGACCTGGGTCGGATCGGTGCGGACGGTGCGCTCGCCGGCACGGCTGCACTTCACTTTGATGGGGCAGCCGCACGCGCTGTAGACGAACGTGACTTCGCGCGTCTCGCCATCGGGCCAGATTTGGCCGATTTGCACCCCCGGTTCCTTAAGCATCGCAGCGAGGATGGAAGGCGGACCCGTCGACCCGTCCACGGTATACGTCTTGCCGTCACCCACGTCGAAGTAGATTGTGAGATTGCCACCGGTGAACGGGGGTTTGTGAGTGGCGGGCGTGATGTGGCACTTCCATAATGGTTCAGCCATGCGCTTGTAGGTAATCCCACCCAGACCGGGCTTTTCGGTGCTGACTCGCAGGGAAACGCGCATCTTGCCGTCGGGCTGAATGGCGCCGTTGAAAGCCTCGAGAATCGCAAACGTGCGGCCACCGCCGTTGTCGGCTTTGCTGTGGCGCTCGATGTCGCGCATGACGTCTGCAAGCGTCGTCACTCCCGGCGCGAGCTCGAGATCGTGCGTCACCACGACGGATTGGGCCGCCTCCATGGTCATGATGTCGTTGGTGTTTGCAAAAGGACTATTTGGCGCCGCGGCCGCAACAGTGTTCGTCTTCTTTGCCGATGGGGCCGCAGCGTCGCCTGAACCTTGCTCACTGCAAGAATTCAGCAAGAACACCACCACGATGGCGATGGCGGCGGAGAGCAATGCCATGATCCACCAGCGCAGCGGCGGAAGGTTGCGGTCGGAAGACGGGGGACGGTTGTCGTTTGAATTCGGCATGGCTGCAAATGCGCGTTGCCGGTGAGCTTGACTCGGCGTCGGTCCGATCTGAACTCCAAATTTCATGAATCCATGAATCACCCTCTGGAAAGTCAGCATTGAAGCCGAATTTGCAGCCGGTAGAATCGCGTCCAAAGAACACGACCTTATGACACGCCAGCAAGTGCTCGACCTCTACTTCATGGAGAACCGCGCCAAGCTCATCGACCTGGCCGCGTTCCTAGACCGCGTGGACCGCGCGAGTGGTGAAGCCGACTTCCGTCTCGACGCCTTCAAGCAAGCGCTGCGCGAACTCGGAGGTGGCCAGCCGGAGCGCGCGAAGAAGGTGCTGCTGGCGTTGAGCGATCCGACGACCGAGCCCATTGAGAAGGCCCCTGGCAAGGGCGCCGTCGGCGCCTGGCAGGGGAAATAGGCCCAAAGCTGCCATGATCCGCCTGCTCGAACAGCGAAGAGCCATCAAGCGTTTCGTCAAACGATTACCGCTCGATTTGCGGCGCCGCTATGGCATGAGCAAGTGAATCAGGCCATCAAAGGCGGGGATTACAACGGGACCTTCGTTTCCTTCGCACACGCCCTATTCTGTTCCCGAAGTGACTTTGATGCGCACTACGGACCGCTGAAAGTTCGGGTGACCTACGATGGAAATCGCGCGGAGGTTGCCAAGCGCTTCTTCGGTGGGGCGACGGATTTTGATGCAAATAGCATCATCCGTTACGCGGGAACCGTCGAAGGTGACCAATTCTACGAAAGCGGCATCGCTGATTAAACGCTTCGGCCGACATTATTCATCGAGCACAGAATGACTTCTTACGTTCACGTTTTTGCGCTTCACGCAGGGAGATACATCGACGCTACGGCCCTCCTGAGCGATTGACTAATCTGCCGTGAAACGCTACTGTTTCACGCATGACCGAGAACACCGCGACCATCCGCGAGCTCCGCACCGACTTCCGCTCCGTGAAGCGAAAGATTGAACAGCACGGAGAGATAATCATCACGGACAACGGCGACCCTGCGTATGTAATCAAGCCGGTGGCCCAAGAGCGAAAGCGACGGGCTGCCGCCCCGGATTACTATGCCCGATTGGTCGAAATCATGCCAAAGCCCATGACTGAGGAAGACGCACGGCAGCTCCACGAGGAGAATCGCGGTGAACGCTGAACAGGTCTATGTCGATTCCAGCGCGCTGGGGTTGCTCTACCTGCACCAGCCGGGTTCGCGCGAAATGGCAAGGTGGCGCGGTCGCCTCGGCGGCTCGCTTCCCGTGACGCACTTTGGGCGCACAGAGATCGTCAATGCGATCGGACTTGCGGTCCATCGAGCCACTGTGACTGAGGAACAAGCCATTCGACTTTGGGATCGTCTGGACGCCGACTTTGTGGAAGGGCATTTGGAGCAGGTCCACATTCTCTGGCGCGCCGCCTTGAGCCACGCCGCCGAACTGAGCCGGAGCCACACGCCGCAGCTTGGCACCCGCTCCTTCGATGTGCTCCACGTGGCTTGCGCCATGGAATTGAAACGGTCCTATTTCCTGACGTTCGACGAACGCCAGCAGAAGCTTGCGAAGGCCATTGGCCTTAAGCTCGTCAAAATCTGAAACATTCATGCGCTACATCGAACCCCACGGCCACATGGTCAGCCGCACGACGGACGATTACACCGACATGGCCGCCGCCGGTTGCGCTTGCGTTTGCGAACCTGCCTTCTGGGCGGGTTTCGACCGCAGCAGCGTCAACGGCTTTTACGACTACTTCTGCCAGCTCACGGATTACGAACCGAAGCGGGCCGCGAAGTTCGGTCTCGCGCACTACACCTGGCTCTGCATCAACCCCAAGGAGTCCGAGGACGTTGGGCTGGCGAAGGACGTGCTGGGCATCATCCCCAAATTCCTCGACCGGCCCAATGTGCTGGGCATCGGCGAAATCGGGCTGAACAAGAATTCGCGCAACGAAATGAAAGTGCTCGAAATGCACGTCGACCTGGCCGCGCGCGCCGGCCAACTCATCCTCGTCCACACCCCACACCTGGAAGACAAGCTCAAGGGCACCCGACTGATCCTCGACGTGCTCAAAGCCGACCGGCGCATCCGGCCCGAGCGTTGCATCATCGATCACGTCGAGGAACACACCGTGCAGATGGTGCTCGACCGCGGGCATTGGGCCGGCATGACTCTTTATCCCGAGAGCAAATGCACCGCCGCCCGCGCCGCCGACATCCTGGAGACTTACGGCCACGAGCGGCTCTGGATGAACAGCGCGTGCGACTGGGGTGTGAGCGTCCCGCTGGCCGTCCCCTATGCCGCGCTTGAAATGCGCCGCCGCGGCTGGACCGCCGAACAAATCGACGGCGTCATTTACCAGAACCCGATTCGGTTCATGGGACAATGTGCCAAGTTCAAAGCGCCCTGCGCATGAAGACACAATCGCCCGACACGAGCGTTGAGGCTGAGCAAGTGCTGATCGAACTCGCGCGACAAATGCCCCTCTGGCGGAAGATGCAACTTGCCGAACAATGGGGTGCGACGCTGCGCAACGCCATGAAGTCCGAAATTCGGAATCGTCTTCCCAACGCAAGCGCGGAGGAACAGGAGCGCGCCTTCCTCGCACGCTGGCTTGGCCCCGCGCTTGCCGAAGCATTCTTGCGCGCCCGTGATGCCCACCGACATGGACGCTGAACAGATGGATGCCCTGCTCGCGGTGGCCGCGGCCATCGAGCGGTTGGACGTTCCGTTCTTCGTCGCCGGCTCTTTTGCCAGCAATGCCTACGGATTCTACCGCGCCACGGCGGACGCGGACGTTATCGCCGACTTGAAGGTTCGCCACATCGAACCGCTTGTGGAGTCGTTGTCCGGCCGATTCTACATCGCCGCCGAAGCCGTCCGGCAGGCAGTTATGAACCGGAGCAGTTTCAACGTCATCGAATTCAACACCTCAATGAAGGTGGACGTGTTCGCCATGAAATGGGCGTTGTTTTCCCTCGAGGAAATGCAGCGACGGCTCCGCCGCAGCCTCACACCCGACGGCTCTCATGAAACCTGGCTGGCGACGCCGGAGGACACTATTCTCTCCAAGCTCGACTGGTATCGCCTTGGCGGCGGCGTGTCCGACCGCCAATGGAACGACGTGCTCGGCGTGATGAAGGTGCAGGCCGAAAACCTCGACCTCGCCTACCTGCGCCGCTGGGCCGATGAGCTTCGCCTCCGAGACCTTCTTGATCGCGCGATGGCCGACAGCGGTCTGGTTTGAGAATCCGCACCTGCGCCAAGCTCGACATGCGCCGGGATTGGACCGCCGAGCAGATTGACGGCGTGATTTACCAAAACTCGATTCGGATCTTTGGTAAGCACTGCTACCACAATCCTAATCTGAAATAGTGTTTCAAGGCACTGCGAGCTAACCTGCCGAGTTATCCGAATAATCTCCTCACCGGTCGCCCGCGATCTGCTATCCCACGGGGCAGTCATTCCGCATCGAACGCGTTTGTCCGGAGAGAAATTGTGATTTGGACCGGCCGGGAACAAGGGCTCGGAAGGCCCAAGGCCTGACTTTGCTCGACAAACCGGGCTGTATTCGCCCACAACACAGGCCGTCATGCCGAAGCAAGCCAGGCTTGTCGAATCCTCCTTCCGCCTCGCTCAGGAACGTTATGCCAGTCTCGGTGTGGACGTGGAGAGCGCGCTGAAGCGCCTCGCCAATATCCCTGTCTCGCTGCACTGCTGGCAGGGGGACGACGTGGGCGGCTTCGAGAACCTCGGCCGCCCGCTCAGCGGCGGCCTGGCGGTCACGGGCAGTTACCCGGGCAAGGCGCGCACGGCCGACGAGTTGCGGATGGATTTGGAGAAAGCATTGTCGCTCATCCCCGGCCGGCATCGGGTCAATCTTCACGCGATGTATGGTGAGTTCGGCGGCAAGCGTGCGGACCGCGACGAGCTCGAGCCGGGGCACTTCCGCGATTGGATCGCCTGGGCCAAGACCCACGGCCTTGGCCTCGACTTCAACCCGACTTGCTTCGCCCATCCGAAGGCCGCGGACGGCTTCACCCTCGCGCACCGCGACAAGGCCATCCGCCAATTCTGGATCGAACACTGCCGTCGCTCGCGTGAAATCGGCGCCGCGATGGGCCGCGCGCTCGGCACGCCTTGTGTCACCAACGTTTGGGTTCCCGATGGCTTCAAGGACACACCCGCCGACCGCCGTGCTCCCCGCGAGCGGCTCTCCGAAGCGCTCGACCAAGTCTTCAAGAAGCCGCTGCCCGCGAAGCACAACCTCGATTCCGTTGAGTCCAAGCTTTTCGGCATCGGCGCGGAGAGTTACACGGTCGGTTCGCACGAGTTTTACCTCGGCTACGCCATCACGCGGCGCAAATTGCTCTGCCTCGACGCCGGCCATTTCCATCCCACCGAAACCATCGCCGACAAAATTTCCAGCGTGCTGCTCTATGTGCCGGAAATCCTGTTGCACGTCAGCCGCGGGGTCCGCTGGGATAGCGACCACGTCGTCACCTTCACTGACGACCTTCAGGCCATCGCTCGCGAAGTGGTTGCCGGGAACTTCGGGTGGGGCGAGCGTCCTCGCGAGCCGCGGCGCCGCGTCCACCTCGGCCTCGACTATTTCGACGCCAGCATCAACCGCATCGCTGCGTGGGTCATCGGCACGCGCAACCTGCTTCGCGCCCTTCTCCTCGCGCTGCTCGAACCGCCCGCCATCCGCGCCGCGGAACTCGGCGGCGACAACACCGCGCGTCTCGCCTTGCAGGAAGAAGCCAAGTCCCTTCCGTTCGGCGCCGTTTGGGGTTACTACTGTGAGAGCAATGGCGTCCCCATCGGCGAAGCCTGGCTGGCGGAGGTGAAACAATACGAGATGGGAGTGCTACAGAGTAGAGGATGAATGCTCATGACTACAAACAGCATTGCAAAGGCTGGCCGTGTCAGCCCGGAGGGGTGGCTAGCACTGCTCATGGGCCCACGCTCGGTGTCACGAGGCGATAGAACCCGCCCGATCCCGCAAGGTTTTGTCGCCTCGTCACGCAGAGCGTAACCCCTTGAGTGCGCTCCCGGCGGGATGCGTCGCCGATTGTTTCGCTCGTTTGGGGTTAGACTGGTTGCCAAAAGTCATTTCCGAAATGGTGGGCGGCGCCCTGCTGGGCGCCGCGGCAAACCGGCAGGTTTGCCCCACCATTTCGGAAATGACTTTTGGCAACCAGTCTATTCTCACCAGTCCCTTCGGGACAATGAATGATCGGAATTCGGCGGCGCGTTCGGTTTGTGTGCGTATAGCTCATTAGAGTTTCTTCCATGATCAGCCCCGCCCCAAGCGGGGTGCTATCTCCTGTTGAGTGCTTAATCTGGGGACAGAACCTTCGAACTTACCTAAAAATCGGCTCGGAACGCCACTTTTTGGCTCCTTTCGCTCGTTTCGCTCGTTAGGCGCTAACACTTCGGCGGCAACTTGTGCCTACGGTGGCGGCTATGTGCGACGCCATGTCTTACGCGCCGGTCGAACCGGAGCCGTATTCCGTGCTCCGTGTTCCGTGCCTTGACCCTGGTGGGGCGAGCGTCCTCGCGAGCCGACGGCAGGGCGCGCCCGTGGCTCGGCTCACGAGGACGCTCGCCCCACCTCACCTACACGGAATACGCAACACGCAACCCGTCCGTCCGTCCGCCGACTAGAGTGATTGCCAAAAGTCATTTCCGAAATGGTGGGCGGCGCCCTGCTGGGCGCCGCGGCAAACCGGCAGGTTTGCCCCACCATTTCGGAAATGACTTTTGGCAATCACTCTAGCAATCCCCACCTGATATGAACCCCAGAAAAAAATCATCCTACCCGTCTAAATCCCGCCGCCCTGGAAGGCGCCGGCCCAGCCGCGTAGCTGCGGCCGTGAGGTCGCAGGCTGACTGCTCAAACGCCAACGAAGGTCATTCCGCTGCCCTGCATTCTGGGGCGCACGACCGCGACCTCACGGTCGCAGCTACGCGGAACAGAGGCCGGACGCGCATTGGGAAGATTGCCCGCTTGCCGAATGAAGTCCGCGAGCAACTCAATCAAAGGCTCCAGGACGGCGAGCCGGGCGAGGACTTGCTCCGATGGCTCAATCGCCTGCCCAAAGTCCGCAAGGTGCTCGCCGCCCAATTCGGCGGCCGGCCCATCAATAAGCAGAACCTCTCCGATTGGAGACTGGGCGGTTACCGCGACTGGGAACGAGCGGAAGAGGACCGTGCGCGTTTGGACCGCCTGACCGAGCAGGCCGCCCAGGTGAACCACTCGGACCTCGACCATCCGTTGAGCCAGCGGCTGGCGGCGGTGCTCCTGGTCGA
>Ga0134127_10000168_pt1 | contig 78342 bp, 68 predicted proteins | sample KB31753_FD_96459 | JGI IMG/M metagenome (GOLD analysis project Ga0134127, IMG submission 96459) | Terrestrial soil microbial communities with excess Nitrogen fertilizer from Kellogg Biological Station, Michigan, USA - KB3-175-3 | ecosystem: Environmental > Terrestrial > Soil > Unclassified ... | reverse complement strand
TATTATTTGGCTGCCCCAGATGTCTTTATTATTTTTCAGGAGCTGTGCTATGCTCTTTAACTCCGCTAATTGCTCTGATATTGGTGGTAAAATAATATCAGTATTCTCACTTCTATCTGTAGATGTATTAAGGGAAACGATATTGATTTTTTTATTGTACGAGAACAAATTATTGATAGATGTAAAAAAATCGTATAAAGTTTCCTTTCTGCTAAATAAAACAAGCATTCCGCTTTTCCAATCCTTTAATAACATATTAACCATTAGCTTGTAAAATTCTGTGGTTGTAATGCCGCTCCAATAAGAGTTATTTGTAACGTCTATTATTTCGTTAGTATTTAATTCAAATAAACGATAAATTAAATTCGACCTTGTTTTTGTTAAACCTATGAAAGACGTCCTTATACATAAACAATTCGAAGCATATCGTGTAGCATTTTCCATTGACCGTTTTGCATTAGCATAATATTTAAACTTCCTATCCACATTCAATTGATTAACAATATCACTAGAGAATAATATTATTTTACAGTTTTTGTTGTTCACAAGCCATATTGGAAGGTCATAATGTATAGACTGGATAATGGCCTCATTGTAGTAATCTGTCGAAGAAATTGCATTTACAATAATTTCGCACTTGTCGGCCATTACTGCCTCCTTAAATTCCGCAGTTGGCCATTTTATTGCTCTATCAAAAAAATATATTTCAATATTTTTGTAAATCTTGTTTATTAATTTTAGATCATTTCCTAATAAACCGGTATCACCTAGCAACAACAACCTCATTCTTCAAATTTATATTTATCACCGGAAAAACAGTTAATTCATGCGTATAGTCCAAATTTTTTGCTTTTTCCCGAATCTGGTCCACGAAATTCCAAGCCGTAAAAAATAATACATCAAATTTCTTATCAATGGCAAATTCAATTGGCTTAATTGGGATATTTTGTTTGGGTATAAATCTGTTTGCCCTTTCTGGTGAATCATCTATCATAAAATCTATTATGCTATCGTCGATATTAGCATAATTAAGGAACGCATTTGCCCTTCCTGATGCGCCATAACCTACGATGCTTTTGCCTTCATTTTTCAAGTTCGCTAATAATTTAGAAACATTTGATAGATGATTATTTACATATGTTTTAAACTCTTTGTATAATTCAAAAGAATGGAAACCAAATTCACTTTCTTTCTCCAAAGACTTCAAAAAAGATATATTCTGTTTCTCAGTTTTGGAAACATACGCTCTTATACTGCCGCCATGTGTATCGATGAACTCTATGTCATATATATTTAACTTATTCCGCCGCAACAACGCATTAAGCGAGGATAAGGAATAATAGTACATATGTTCATGATAAATGAAGTCGTATTGTTTACTTTCAAAAAGATTTGGTCCGTAGTGAACCTCTATTATAAATGTACCATTCTCAGATAATATATAATTAACGCCGTCCAATATTTTATCAATATCTTCAATATGTGCAAAACAGTTGCTGGCGGTAATAACATCAATTGAGTTTTCCGACATCCCGTTTGATATTAATGTATCTTTTGCAAAAAAATCATTTATCACATTATGACCCTTGTTAATGGAATGTTGAGATATATTCACTGCAGGTTCAACACCAACAACATTATTTTTCCCTTGAATTAGCAAGTCAATAAAAGTTCCATCATTAGAGCCAATCTCCAGAATATTCAAATTCTGTCCAAATCTTTCTGAAATAACATCGGCAAAGCATTTAAAATGATTTGCCATACTAATGTTAGACAAATATCTATAATCTTTAAAGAGATACTCCTTATCTATATATTCATTAACCTGTACATGATAGCAATTTAAACATACCGATAGGGATAACGGGAATGTTTTGGTTTCATCTATATGATTCACATAACTCCCTGCCAATGGAACATCACCGAAATCAATGAATCGTTCTAGTTCCGTTGACAAACAACAAGTGCACTTTTTTTTAATATTATACATAATTCAACCTCTTTTATTTGAAGCTAATTCGTCACGAATAAAATCCAACCCTAGAAGTAATTTTACTGCTTCGTCTATCGTCAACTGCTTTGTGTTGTTCGAATTGTAATCTTCATAATCGATATATTTCAATTCCCCATCCTCCAAATATTTAGCATAATTCAAATCTCTTTTATCAGAAGGAATTCTATAAAAACGATCTAAATCTACGGCATTTGCCATTTCTTCTCTATTACACAAGGTTTCATATATCTTCTCACCATGTCTAATGCCAATGATTTTGATTTCACTATTCGAATTAAAAATTTCCTTTAGCGCAATAGCAATCGTATGTACAGTAGCTGCCGGTGCCTTTTGAACAAAAATATCTCCGGGTTTTGCATTTTTAAAGGCAAAATCCACCAAATCCACTGAGTCAGCAAGTGACATCATAAACCGTGTCATTGTGGATTCAGTTACAGTTATCGGGCTGCCTTTTTTAATTTGATTGATAAAAAGCGGGATCACCGACCCTCTTGATCCCATCACATTACCATAACGCGTTGCACAAAAGACCATGTTATCCTGCTCCTGAAGTGTTCTGGCTTTTGCTACCATTAATTTTTCCATCATGGCTTTAGAAATACCCATAGCATTTATTGGATAAACAGCTTTGTCGGTACTGAGTACCACGAGTCTTTGAATTTTATTTCTATAAGCTGATTCCAAAACGTTTTCTGCACCGATTATATTGGTTTTAACGGCTTCAATCGGATAAAATTCACAAGATGGGACTTGTTTCAATGCAGCCGCATGAAAGACATAATCTATTCCATGCATGGCCTGGTTGATGCTTTTAAAGTCGCGGATGTCACCAATTATGAATTTAATTTTATCGTTGTTATAAGTCAGCCGCATCTCATCCTGCTTTTTTTCGTCGCGACTGAAAATGACTATTTCTTTAATATCGCTATTTAAAAATTTATTTAATACGGCATTTCCAAACGAGCCGGTGCCTCCGGTGATAAGCAATCTTTTATTATTATACATTGCACTGATTATTGTAATATTTTTTTTAAAATTATATTCACGCTTAAAATTAAAACAGTTAAAAATACACTTAAAAATACGCCTAAGATAAGTCCTTTCACTTTTCCTAATTTTTCTTTTTCTAAAGGCAATATCGGCCTATCAATCACTTGTATTAAAGGTGTTTCTTGTAATACCGACATTTTTGCGATCTCCAAATTTTTAACCAATTCAGCTAAAATTGCCGTATTTGCCTGAACATCAACCTGCCTGCGCTGTGACGGCACGCGTAAAGTTTGACGGGAGGGGTTCGGATTAGGATTTATGTCTACCGAAACAGCTACACCCGAAATCGCGGCATTCAAGGCGCGCCGAACCGAATCAGTCTGCCGCTGCAAGATAGCCACATTCTCTATTCCCTTTTTTGTTTTTGTTTCTATATAAAAGTCAGATACAACTTTTGCCAGCACCTCTGCAAAGTACTTTGAAAAAAGCTCATTGGTGGAGTTAACCTGGAGTTTTATAATACTTAGTTTTTTATCTAATTTGTCAACCGTAAGATTATCAGCAATTAATGCTTTATGAAAAACACCCAATAAACTATCCTGGGTTAAAGTAAACTTAGAATGGTCTGCATTCGGTAAAAAGCGAACGTCTTCCAATCTTGGTTTATTCCTCCAATGGTCACGAAGCTTATTAAAAGAAATGTATAGCTCGGCTAACGTTTCATTTTTGCCATTGACGGACACCGCCGTCAGCAATGTCTTTTCCATCATGGACCGAGACTTCATTAACTCCAATAGGTTATCGCCTGAAAACTCCCCACCGGCATTGCCTGCTCCTAAGTCTATCCCAAACTGGCTCGCCAAGCCTAATGCACCGCTAAGCCCGCCACCGGCTTTCTCATCTTGCAAGGCAAAACTTAATTCCGCTTTATAAATAGGCTTTTTTAAATAGGCATATACAAACCCCAAAGCTCCTCCAATCACTCCGGCAATTACAATAATTTTCCATTTAGATAGTAGATAGTGCCACCAGCCAGCTATTTTCAGAACTAATTCTTTTAAAGAAATCTCTTCTGAATCCAAGGTCTGTTCCTGATCCTTCTTTATCATAAATATCCCTATAATTTTGCGATGCCAACTAAAATTGCAACAATAGAAGCAAGGCCAGTCGCGTAGGCTAAAATCTCCTGGCCTACATTTCCTTTTCTTTCCGGTTTTTTCGGTACATAAATCTCGCTTCCCGGCTTTACAGACGGGTGACTATTCCAAAAAAGAAATTTCCTTGTTCCTTTTACCGTGCCGTTTGGATATACCACATAAGCGCCTCTTTTAAGTGCATCGGGTGCATATCCTCCTGCATTTAGCACATATCCTTTAAAAGTTTTATTTCTGTCATATACAATCGCACTGGGATATAAAACGTCGCCATTTACCCGGACTACTTGTTGCTGTTTCGGTATTCGTATAACATCCCCGTCTTCCATGATGAGATCGATGCTGGAGCCGGGTTTGTTTAATATAGCTTTCAAATCAATGCCTATATAATTGTTGCGCAATTGCAAGTTGTTAGTTGTTGAATCTTTATAAGCTTGCTTTAACCTATTTAACTGATCGATGTGCTCCCGGGTTATACCGTTAGTGTCGACTTTGTTTTTATCAATACCAAGAAGCGATATATTATCTCTTCTTAATGTTCCTCCTTCAACGTCAGCTGAAGCTGAAATCCCCCCTGCCCGAGCTACGATATCTGATATTTTTTCGTTTTTTTTCCGTATCGTATAAAATCCAGGATATAGAACTTCTCCTTCTATCTTCACGGTTCGTTGTGTTTCATATCCGGGCAATGCGTACACAGATACGATGTCGAAAGGCTCCAATTTAAATTGAACATCGCCACTTTTTAGGTGAGCGTCGACGTTTACGCTAAATACCACGGCTATGAAACTTGTTGTTGACTTAGGGTCGCTGTTATTTATTCTTCTTGCAACCTCAATTCGTTTTGCGCTTGCGCCTTCAGCAAAACCACCTGCCTTAACAATTAGGTCGGCAACGCTAAGGCCCTCCAAATAAGAAAATTCCCCCGGATGCCTTACTTCCCCTTTTATAGTTACCCTGTACTGGTCGCGCAGATCAAATATGGAGGAAATATCGACGATGTCTTCACGCTGTAATGAAATATCTGACTTTGCTTTGTCAATAATATCTTTTAAATTGAACGACACTATTTCGGTGGTATTGTCGGGCTTGAGTCGCGTAATAGTCGCCGTCCCGGTAAAGGCATCTTCTTTCAGCCCCGCTGCTTTTTGAATCAATTGAGTTAATGTCAACCCTTTCTGCAATTCATATTGCCCCGGCCTGAAAACCGCCCCGTTTATGGTTACCCGGTTCTCGTAACGATCCAATATACGGCCAACAGTATAGATATCTCCACGTAACGGAATGTAATTTTTATAATCGCTTTCAACCACATCTGTAATACGTCGCTGCTGATCGCTTATTTGAGAAACTTTAATAACAGAAGTATAGGCCTGGTCGGTAAATCCCCCCGCAAACCGTATAACATCCCGAAGTGTTTCACCCGGGAGTACTTCAAACAGTGCCGGATGCTTTACTTCCCCATCCATTTGGACGCGAATCCGGTACGTCGGAACGCGTATGATATCCTGATCTTGTAAACCTATATTATCTTTTTGATCCCCCTTGACTAAGAAATCATAAATGTCCAAATGCCTTATAATATGATTATCCCTGATAACTTCTATCTCACGAAACGACCCATTATCGCTCGGACCGTTGGCCGAATACAGAGCATTAAATACTGTGGCTAAGGATGGAAGGGTATAGGTGCCGGGTTTCACAACTTCGCCAACGATAATTACCTTGATACTCCTGATATTGCCTAAACTTACCTGAACGTTGGTTCCCCGGCCTATGGCATAATTGTTTGCCGCAAGTTTGGTTTTAATTGAAACCGTGGCCTGTTCAATTGTTTTGCCCGCCACATTTAGCAAACCGATTCCTGGAATGTTGATATTACCCTCAGGAGAAATCTCCAATTTCCAGTTAACCAGTGAACTGCCGTACACGTTGATATTAAGTTCGTCTTCGGGGCCGAGGATATAGTTTATGGGAGTTGCTATTCGTAAGTTTGGTTCAAACGTCGTATTTCCTCCCCTAAAAAGATTTGCACCAAATATTCGCGATGAACTATAATTTTGTGATACTTGTGGGTTGTCAGAGACATTTGATGGAGAGGCCTGTCTCCGCGTTTGTGATCCATCATTACCGGCGATGTCTGTGGCATTTGTATTCACTTGCCTTATTGCAATAATCCGTTTTTGCAATATCTGTAACTGGTCGGCAGACAAACCTCTTTGCTGTGCTTGCTGTATTAGTTGACTATCGCTCATGCCTGAAGCCTGAGCTTGCTGAAGCATTGATCGGATTTGAGCATCCGTTAACTCGCTGACATTAACATTTGACAAATTTTGCGGAACTGTCTGCGCTATTACGGTATTGTTGGTTATGTAGAATATGGAAAATATTACTATGAATATTATCGGTTTTAAATATTTCATATTGATTAAAATCACAGGAAAAGTACGAAAATATACATGCCATGATTTGTTTTAATAAATGATGGTGCAATTATAGCGTAAATTTTGTTAAAGTTAAAGGGTATTTTGCACTCTTAAAGTTGAACCGTCATAAGATAAAACGGCTGGCAACTTTTCAAAATGCCCCCTTCGGCCTTTATAATCTTGCATCCACTAATTTCCGGTTAACAAAAGCCTTGGTATCAAATATGATCGTATTGTTCTTCTTGATGTTTTCAAAGTCGAGTTCTAAAAATTTTTGGTGTGCAACAGCAATAATAATTAGATTATAAAACACTTCGTCGTTAAACGTTGATAACAATTCAATATTGTATTCTGTTAACACTTCATTCGGATCGGCCACGGGATCAAAAATATCGACGTTTACATGGTACTGTCTCAATTCGTTATAAATATCAATTACTTTAGTGTTGCGTATATCTGGGCAATTTTCCTTAAAAGCAATGCCTAAAATCAAAACTCGGGCATCGCTAACTTGATGATTATATTGAATTAATAATTTAATAACTTTGTTTGCCACAAATATCCCCATATTGTCATTTATGTTTCGGCCGGATAATATTACCTGCGGATCATAACCTAAAGATTGAGCTTTATGCACCAGGTAATACGGATCTACGCCGATGCAATGTCCTCCAACCAAACCAGGTTTATAGGGCAAAAAGTTCCATTTGGTTGCGGCGGCATCTAAGACATCGTGTGTGTCAATCCCCATTTTGTCGAAAATAAGCGCCAATTCATTTACAAATGAAATATTTATATCACGTTGTGCGTTTTCAATTGCTTTTGATGCTTCTGCAACTTTTAGGCTTGATGCTTTGTGTGTGCCAGCAGTTATTATAGATGCATATAGGTCATCGATCACCTCAGCAATTTCGGTTGTTGACCCTGAAGTTACTTTTTTTATGGAGGTAAGTGTGTGTATTTTGTCACCAGGATTTATCCGCTCGGGTGAATAACCCACGAAAAAATTGTCGTTATATTTTAACCCTGACGACTTTTCGAGTACCGGTACACACTCTTCCTCAGTGCAGCCGGGATAAACTGTGGATTCGAATATGACGATATCCTTAGGGTCTAATAGCTTTCCTATCATTTCGGAAGCTCTGAGCAGCGGCTGAAGGTCGGGGCTTTTAAGTTGGTTGATTGGCGTAGGTACAGTAATGATATAAATGTTACATTTCTTAACAGACAGTATAGCATTGGACAAATACAAGCCCTTGCCACCTTTTGGGCGTTTCTTAAGAACTTGGTTTAATAAATTTATATCGACCTCGCCAGTTGCATCTTTTTGATTTATTAAATCGTGTATTCGGGCACTATTGATATCAAATCCAACAACATTGTATTTTTTTGCGAATTCTACGGCAAGCGGAAGTCCTACATAACCCAAACCTACAACCGCTATCCTGATGTTATCTGTGCTTTTAAAATAATGTACGAGGTTAGCAAAGTTTAAAGCCATATATTGAGTTAGCGGGCTGTAAAGATAGGTTGTTATTGGAAATAAACTAACACATGTTTATCATGCGGATTAGAAATAGCCTTCGAGCATCGAAATTGAAGAACGGCAAACTCATTCATCCTTTTACTCAAAAAAACCATCCTTTAACTCATCAATTTCCCGTCTGTCGCGCTTAGTCGGCCGGCCCGTGCCGCTATCCCGCTTTAACATTGGAGCATGAAACATCGATTTAAAGGCCTGGGTTTGTTCAACGGGCGTTATATCCTCATAAAAATGGCCGGCTGTTTTCGCATCTGCCCGGCTTTGCAGCAAACCGGTTACTTTCAACACTCTGCGTTCAATGCCTTTGGATACCTGGTAAGTTTCGCCTATTTTTACTTCGTGTGAGGGCTTAATATTCTGATTATCCAGCTTAACCCTGCCGGCTTTACACGCATCTGCGGCTGATGTTCTTGTTTTAAAGACGCGTATTGCCCATAAATATTTATCTATTCTTAGTTTTTCTTTTCCCGTCATAATTAATCAAATTTACAAGTCTTTTAAAAACTTCCTGCTTGAGGATGCCAGGACGCTTTGGATATATAAAAACCCTACGGACAAATTCCCTCAAAATTCCTTTAATTTGCCAAAATTTATTTTACTGATGCAAGACCTGAAAAAATTAATTGAAGATGCCTGGGAAGACAGGAATTTACTGCGTTATAACGAGTATATTAACGCAATTGATACGGTAATTGAAAAATTAGATAAGGGAAAGCTGCGAGTTGCTGAATTAATAGGTTCGCGCTGGCATACCAATGAATGGATAAAAAAGGCAGTTATATTATATTTCCCAATCAGGCAAATGGAAGAAACCTCAGTAGGACCTTTTGTTTTCCATGATAAAATGAAATTAAAAACAGATTATAAAAAAACCGGTGTGCGCGTTGTACCTCACGCGATAGCACGCTATGGCGCCTATCTTGCTCCCGGGGTTATTATGATGCCATGTTATGTAAATATTGGTGCCCATGTTGACGAGGGGACCATGGTTGACACCTGGGCAACCGTGGGCTCGTGTGCTCAAATCGGCAAACATGTTCATCTGAGCGGGGGCGTTGGTGTTGGCGGGGTGTTAGAACCAGTTCAGGCCGCGCCGGTGATAATCGAAGATAATTGCTTCCTGGGTTCGAGGGCGATAGTGGTTGAAGGCGTGCATCTTGAACCGGAAGTCGTTTTAGGGGCAAATGTTGTTTTAACCGCGTCAACTAAAATTATTGATGTAACTCATGCTGAACCCATTGAATATAAAGGGCGCGTGCCGGCGCAATCCGTGGTTATCCCGGGTACTTATACAAAAAAATTTCCGGCCGGTGAGTACCAGGTTCCCTGTGCTTTAATTATCGGAAAACGAAAAGAATCGACGGATAAAAAGACGTCCTTAAATAACGCTTTGAGAGATAATAACGTGGCTGTATAATGATGCACATACATTAGGGAGTATTATTTCGGTAATTTCCCATCCTCTAATAATGAAGATACTGATAAGGCTGCCAAACTGGCTCGGCGATGTTGTGATGAGCACGGCCTTTATCACAGCCGTTAAGGAATTTTATCCAACCGCAACAATTGATGTTATTATTAAAGCCGAATTGGCCGAAATAGCCAGGTTTATACCGGAATTAAATATGGTATATTCATTTTCAAAACAGGAATATAGCGGCTTACGCGGTGTGTACCTGTTCGGGAAAAGTTTTCGCGCTGAAAAATATGATCTCTTTTTTAATCTGCCGACGTCATTATCCTCCTCGGTATTGACATATGCCACGGGTATCAAAAAACGAATAGGTTTTAAAAAAGAAGGCGGTTTTTTTATGCTGACAAACAGTTTTAAAAAGCCTTTAAATGTTCATAGGGTCGACGAATATATTTCTCTGCTGGAACAATTTACCAGAGTCGCTGTCGACGACAGAAAAGTTCAGCTAAAATTCAATGGTTCGTCGAACACAAATAAAAATACGATCTTAATAAATTTCAACTCCGAAGCTGAATCGCGGCGAATACCATTGAATAAAGGTAAAACCATTATCAATCTGCTCACCAATACTTTTACCACGAAAACCTTTGTCTTTATCGGATCGAAAAAAGAGTCAGCTTTTGTTGAGCAGCTAATTGACGGATCAGAAAACGGCAATCGCATTGAGAATTTAGCGGGGAAAACTGATCTGGCAGGGTTAGCCCGTTTGATGTCAGGCTCGGCACTTTTGTTAACGACCGATTCGGGCCCGGCCCATTTGGCTAACAGCTTAGGTATGCCCACTGTGGTTTTATTTGGCGCCGGAAATGAACTCAATACCGCTCCTTATAACAAAATGAACTTAAGCATTTTACGTTACGGCCAGCTGAACTGTGAACCATGCGTAAGAAACACCTGCAAATTGTATGGTATACCTAAATGCATGCAACTTTTGGACGAATTAAAGATCATTGCTGCTTTGCGCGTATATTTGCGCAATGCTTAACGACGAAGTTGCCAGGGCTCTGAAAATTGTACAGCAAGGCGGGGTCATCCTTTATCCGACGGACACCATCTGGGGTATCGGTTGCGACGCTACCAATACCGAAGCGGTTCGGAAAATATTTAGGCTAAAACAGCGCGATGAGAAAAAAAGCATGATCATTTTGCTGGATAACGAAAATAAGCTGGAAAGCTATATCAGGGACGTAAACCCACTGGCGTATGAGTTGATTGAATATGCCGAGCGACCTTTGACACTGGTAATGCCGGGAGCCAGAAATATTTCTCCTTCGCTTATTAGCGCCGACGGCAGTATTGGCGTACGCATAGCAAAGCATCCCTTTTGCCAGCAGTTAATTCAGCGTTTGCGTAAGCCGCTCGTATCCACCTCGGCAAATATAAGCGGCAACCCATCACCTCAATATTTTTCTCAAATCGATGCCGAAATTATGAATGGAGTCGACTATGTAGTTGATATTGATCAACACGATATGGAAATAAAAACGCCATCCACCATTATGAGGCTGGCGCCAAATGGAAGTTTTGAGTTTCTAAGGAAATAAGTTCAGTAATGAAACAACATCTTCGACACCCGATATTTCCCGTCATATCAAACCTTGTTGCAGAGTATAATTTACAGGCGTATGTTATTGGCGGTTTTGTGCGCGACGTTTTGTTAAATCGCCCGTCAAAGGATATCGATATCGTAGTTATTGGCAATGGAATAGGATTTGCTGAGCGTGTCGCAAAAAAATTAAAAGTTAAATTATCCGTATTTAAAAACTTTGGAACAGCCTCGCTGAGATACAAAGACCTGGAGTTAGAATTTGTTGGCGCCCGCAAAGAGTCGTACCGTTTGGATTCAAGAAAGCCTATTGTAGAAAACGGCACACTTGAGGATGATCAAAACCGCCGGGATTTTACGATAAACGCTTTAGCTATCGCTTTGCATCCCGACTCATTTGGCCAGCTATTGGATCCGTTTAACGGCGCAGCCGATTTAAAGCACCAACTGATACGAACGCCCCTTAATCCGGTTGAAACTTTTTCTGACGACCCCTTACGAATGTTAAGAGCGATACGTTTTGCAACGCAACTCAACTTTAAAATAGATGCGGAGGCGGTAAAAGCTATTTCCGAAAACGCGGAGAGAATAAGGATTATTTCGCAGGAGCGTATAACCGACGAATTGAACAAGATAATATTGTCGGAAAAACCCTCTGTCGGTTTTAATTATTTATTCGATACCGGTTTGCTTCAACTCATATTTCCGCAAATGACTGCTTTATATGGCGTGGAAATTATTGATGGTAAAGGGCATAAGGACAACTTTTACCATACGCTGCAGGTACTGGATAATGTTTCCAAAGGTACCGCCGATCTGTGGCTGCGCTGGGCCGCTATTTTGCACGATATAGCCAAACCAGCAACCAAACGTTTTGAGCCAGGCCACGGCTGGACATTTCATGGGCATGAGGATAAAGGCGCACGGATGGTGCCTAAATTATTTGCACAGTTGAAATTACCGCTTAACGAAAAAATGAAATTCGTTCAGAAAATGGTTCAACTGCATTTGCGGCCTATCGTATTGGCACAATCAACCGTAACCGACTCGGCAGTTCGGCGGCTGTTATTTGAAGCCGGTGATGATATAGAGAACTTAATGTTACTATGCAATGCTGACATCACCACCAAAAATGAGTATAAAGTAAAAAAATACCGGCAGAATTTTGAACTCGTGCAGCAAAAATTAAAAGATGTGGAGGAAAGGGATAATATTCGTAATTGGCAACCGCCCGTTACAGGTGTTGATATTATGGAAATCTTCGGCATTAAAGAAGGCAGGGAAGTTGGAATCATCAAAAGTCAAATTAAAGAAGCCATATTGGAAGGTGAGATACCAAACTCGCGCGAAGCTGCGATAAGTTATACGATTGCCAGGGGAACTGAAATTGGCTTAAAAGTTGTGGAAAAGAATAAATGATTTTATTAAAGCTTGTAGCAGAATTCGCCAACAGCAAAGTAACCTGCGAAAAAAAGGGAATAAATTAAAACATTATTATTTTTGTAAAAATCTACAAAAAAATGGCGCTATACAGGTTCAGGATTACGTTTGAAGATTACGACGATGTGATTAGGGAAATCGATATAAAATCGAACCAGACATTTGAAGATCTTCATAGGGCAATTCATCAGTCCACCGGCTATAATCCCGAATACCCGTCTTCATTTTATATCAGTAATGACCAATGGACCAAAGGTGAGGAAATAACCTATTTGCCAAATCAAAAACGGATCGACAGGGGTGTTTCGCTTATGGATAAAGTAAAGCTGCTTAGCTTTATTGACGATCCGCATCAAAAATTTTACTACACCTTTAATTTCGACCGCCCGTTCGATTTTCATGTTGAACTTATGAAAATTATTTTAGACGAAACGCCCGGTGTTGTTTATCCCGCCGTTATAAAATCAGTAGGCGAGGCCCCGAAGCAATTTGGAAACGTACCTGCTGTTCCCGTTAGTCCGCCTGAAGGAGACGATTTCGATTTCCTGAACGAAATGGGTTTGGATGAAGAGGATGCTGAAGATTTTTCGGAAGTTAGTGAAACGGGCGATGTAGTTGAGGACCAAGAAAAGGTGGCGGATGAGGAAGATGCCGATGAATTTGGAGGCGAATTTTCTGACGACGAGGGCTTTGAAGACGAAGGTAAACTATCGCATGGCGATGATTACTAATGTTTTTGTTATTTGTATTTGATTGCAATGGTTCATAGTGATTGAGAATATTTATGAACCATCCACAGATAGAAAAAAATTTAATTGTAATTGCCGGCCCCACCGCCTCCGGTAAAACAGCAACCGCCATTCAATTAGCAAAGTACTATGATACTGTTATCGTTTCAGCCGATTCCAGGCAGTTTTATCGTGAAATGTCCATAGGAACCGCGAAACCTACCACGGAAGAACTTGCCGCCGTCAAGCATTATTTTATCAACTCCCACTCGATAACGGAAAGTTTTACCGTTGGCGATTTTGAAAGAGAATGTCTTGCCCTTTTAAGCGAACTTTTTAAGCATAATGACAAAGTAATATTAGTTGGCGGTTCAGGATTGTATATTAAAGCCGTTTGTGATGGCTTTGACGCGTTGCCTATTGCTAATGCAGCTATTAGAAGCCGGCTAAATTCTGAATTAACAGCACACGGGATAACCGCCTTGCAGGAAAAGCTAAAGGTTGCCGACCCGATTTATTATAATTTAGTAGATTTGAATAACCCGCACCGCGTTATAAGAGCACTTGAGGTATTTGAAAGCACCGGAAAGCCTTTTTCATCCTTTCATCATGCTTCAAAAGCTAATCGCCCGTTCAAGATAATTAAACTCGGATTAAATTGGCCGAGGGAAATTTTATACGATCATATAAACCGGCGAGTGGATGGAATGATACAGCAGGGGTTAGCAGATGAAGTAAAATCATTGCTACCATATAGACATCTAAACGCATTAAATACCGTTGGTTATACCGAATTGTTTGATTATTTTGATGGGAAAATCGATTTGGAGACAGCAATTAAATTGATCAAACAAAACACGCGGCAATTTGCGAAGAGGCAGTTAACATGGTTTGGAAAGGATAAAGATATAGCCTGGTTAGATGCTGATAAGATAAATTCGAAAAATAACGAAATCCTACTAACGCACGTACTGGATAATAATTAGCTTTCCAGGTATGCATTCAAGCAAAATAAGACACTTAGCAAAAGCCGTTACTTATAGGGCGCTCGGAACTGTGCTGACTATGCTTTTGGCGTGGATCATTACCGGGAACCCAATAATTGGGTTAAAAATAGGTCTGCTGGAAGTGCTTTGTAAACTTGGTTTATATTATATTCATGAGCGAATTTGGTATAAAATCAATTTCGGGCTTGCTGAACGAAGTTCGAGAAAAATAAAAAATGCGCCGGCTAAATCGGCTTTTATTGTACCTCAAAGTTTTGATATAAATAAAGATGCGAGGCAGAAACTTTTAAATCAAAGAGGCAAGGTGATTTGGTTTTTTGGATTGTCGGGCGCAGGCAAAACTACGTTAGCTAATGGTTTGGAACAAACATTGAATAAATTAAATTTTAAGACATTTATTTTAGATGGTGACAATCTGAGAAGCGGGTTATGTAAGGATCTTGGATTTTCGGAAGAGGACAGGATGGAAAATATAAGACGGGTAAGTGAAGTTTCAAAATTGATGATGGAGGCGGGAATTATAGTTCTTTGTGCTTTTGTAACACCATTTGAACAAGACCGGGAAGCGGCAAGAGCGCTAATAGGAGAGGAGAATTTAATAAATATATTTGTTGATTGCCCATTAGATGAATGTGAGAGAAGAGATGTAAAGGGATTGTATAAAAAGGCGAAAACAGGCGAAATTAAAAATTTCACTGGAATAAGTTCGCCCTTTGAACCGCCCGACAAAACTGACTTGATCTTAAAAACGGCGGTATTTTCCAAACAGCAGCTGATTGATGAGCTACTCACTTTTGTTAAACCCAAAATTGAGGTTTATCGGTCAACAGTTGTAAAAGCAAACAACTAGTTATTGACCAGCAGCGTGTTTAAATATGCACCATATCCGCTTTTAAGGTATTTTTGGACTAAGGTGGTTAGCTGTGCATCATTTATAAACCCCCGACGATAGGCTACTTCTTCGATACAACCGATTTTGGTGGCTTGTCGTTTTTCAATAACGCGTACATACTCTGATGCATCGCTAAGCGAATCAAAAGTCCCGGTATCAAGCCAGGCAGTTCCACGGTCCATTACACCGACATGTAGATTACCTTGTTCAAGATAGAATTTATTGATATCCGTAATTTCATACTCCCCACGTGGTGACGGGGTCAGATTTTTTGCTATTTGACTTACCTGGTTATCATAAAAATACAGGCCTGGAACAGCATAATTCGACTTCGGATGGGTTGGCTTTTCTTCAATGGTTAAAGCTTTAAAATCTTTATCAAACTCTACAACTCCATATCTTTCCGGATCCGCAACAGGGTAGGCGAAAATAGCCGCCCCATTCACATCGTTAAAACTGCGTATCAATTCAGGAAATCCCGATCCATAAAAGATATTATCACCCAGGATCAGGGCTACCTTGCTATCGCCAATAAATTCTTCTCCTATTACAAATGCCTGGGCAAGGCCGTTTGGTTTTTCCTGTATCGCATATTTAAAAATGCATCCCAGGTCGCTGCCATCGCCCAGCAAACGTTTAAAACTATCGTTATCTTCAGGTGTGGTAATAATTAAAATTTCCCTTATATCGGCCAGCATCAATACCGATAAAGGATAGTAGATCATCGGCTTATCGTAAATAGGCATTAGCTGTTTACTTATCGCCCTTGTTATCGGATATAGCCTTGTGCCTGATCCGCCGGCTAATATAATACCTTTCATTTTAGTTGCTCTGTGACTTAAGGTTGCTGAGGCAAGATACCAAACTATCCCGCCAATAAGGAATTTCTAAACCAAAGGTTTTTTTCACCTTGCTTTTATCCATCACTGAATAAGCCGGCCGCACAGCTTTGGTTATATATTCTCCGGTTTTTACCGGGGCTACCTTTACCGGTGCTTCAGCAATATCAAAAATAGCTTTTGCGAAATCGTACCACGAAGCGATTCCTTCGTTGCTGTAATGGTATACCCCGTAAGCGCCGCTTCCGCTTTTTATGATATGTATAATACAGGCAGCCAGGTCCATGCCGTATGTGGGAGCCCCGGTTTGATCGGCGATCACTTTTAATTCATCTCTTTCCCTGCCCAACTTTAACATGGTTTTAACAAAATTATTTCCGTATTCAGAATATAGCCAACCGGTGCGAATGATAAAGTATTTTTTTAGCAGCGTTTCCACCGCTTGTTCGCCCTCAAGTTTAGTTTTTCCGTAAACGTTTAAGGGTTGAGTTGCATCTTCCTCATTTCGCGGGCTCGACGCGTCGCCCTTAAAAACAAAATCTGTCGATATGTGAATTAATACAGAATCATTTTCGGCGCAAAGCCGGCTTAAGTTTTCAACGCCGGTTTTGTTGATCCTTAAAGCTATTTCCTGCTCGTCTTCTGCTTTGTCGACCGCAGTGTACGCTGCACAGTTTATACAATAAGCAGGTTTATAAGTATTAAATACGGCTGTTAAAGCATCGTAATCTAAAATATTCGCCTCGGTTTCTGAGGGGAAATATGTGTTCGGTATTTTTTCTGTTTCAACCAATTTTTTCAAACAATTACCCAGCTGGCCGGACGCGCCAAAAACAACGATATTACTCATTTAATTATTTCAGATTTACAAATGGCGTTTAAGCGTAGTTGTTAATATGCTTTGCTAAAAAGTCCTGGTAAGCTAATTTAATTCCCTCTTCCAACTCAATGGTATGTTTCCATCCTTTGCTGTGCAATTTACTAACATCCATCAACTTTCGCGGCGTACCATCGGGTTTGGAAACATCATATTTTATGTCGCCTTCAAAACCAATTATTTTTTTTATCAGTGAGGCTAAGTCTCTTATGGAAATATCTTCACCGGTGCCGATATTAATCAAGCCCGGTTCATCGTAGTTTTGCATCAGGTAATAGCAGGCCTCGGCAAGGTCATCTGCAAACAGAAATTCTCGTTTTGGAGACCCTGTTCCCCATATGGTGACCGCCTCCAACCCTTGTTCTTTCGCTTCGTGGAAGCGACGGATCAATGCGGGTAAAACATGCGAGTGCTCAGAATGATAATTATCATTGTATCCATACAGGTTTGTGGGCATCACCGAAATATAGTTGCAGCCATATTGAAAGCGATACGAGTCGCAAAGTTCAATTCCGGCAATTTTGGCGATAGCATATGGTTCGTTAGTTGGCTCCAACGGCCCGGTTAATAAATACTCTTCCTTTAATGGCTGAGGGGCCATCTTTGGATAGATGCAGCTTGAACCTAAAAAAAGCAATTTCCTTACCTTATTAAGGTAAGAATTATGAATTATATTGCTTTGTATCATCAAATTATCATACAAAAACTCACCTCTGAACGTATTGTTAGCCACAATACCGCCAACCTTTGCGGCAGCTAAAAAAGCGTATTCCGGTTTTTCCTGCTCAAAAAAATCAGCCACCGCAGCCTGGCTTCTCAAATCGAGTTCCGACGAAGTACGTGTAACCAGGTTATTAAAGCCTTCTTTTTGCAATTTACGATAAATAGCAGAACCAACCATTCCTCTGTGGCCTGCAATATAGATTTTAGAATTTTTGTCCATTGGATATCTTTAAAAATAATGGTTAAAATGCATTTTTATCCCCTTTTACGCTATTCCAGATCGTCAAAAAGATTATCTTTAAGTCGAGGAGGAAAGACCAATTTTCTAAATACCACACGTCCAGCTCCACCCGCTTTTGCATGGAATCGGTATTAGCTTCGCCACGCAAGCCGTTTACCTGCGCCCATCCGGTAATTCCCGGTTTTAAAAAGTGTCTTACCATATATCTATCAATTAACTGCGCATATTGTTTGGTATGACTTAACATATGTGGCCGCGGACCTACTGTAGACATGTCGCCAATGAGCACATTAAAAAATTGAGGCAGTTCGTCAATGCTGGTCCGGCGAATAAACGCACCGATTTTGGTGATGCGATAATCACTGGGCGACGCTTGCTTTTTATCTGCTTCAACATTTACCTTCATACTCCTGAATTTGTAAACTGTAAAAGGTTTATTGCTCCGCCCCGACCGCAATTGCTTAAAAAATACCGGACCTTTTGATTCCAGTTTAATTAAAACCGCCAGTATCGGGAGCAACCAGCTGATGATAAATACGATAATAAACAATGCAAATAAAGTATCGAAAGCGCGTTTAAAAAAGCGATTTAACATACTTTCCTGCGGTTCAGCGCGTACAGAAATTATAGGGATATGACCGAAACTTTCAACCGATAATTCTTTTATACCATAGTCGTAGTATTCGGGGACAAATCTAAAACGAATAAGATGTTTATCGGCATATTGTAATAACTCGTGAATTTTGTTGGTTTCTGAAATTTTGAGGGTACAAAAAATTTCATCAATTTTATTTTTTGTCAAATAATTCTGGCAATCGGTTGTCAGCCCCATATACATCGGGTTGTCTTTAAAATTATCACTGCGATCGTCAAAGAAACCAAGCAATTTATATCCCCTGTCGGGATTATGGTCAAAAAAATCGCCCAGGTCCTTCCCGGTTTTTTTAAAACCGACGATTACTGCTTTTCGGGGTTCGAATAAATTGGTCCGTCCGTTTTTTCGGATGCTCAGAAAAATCACTTTCCAAAACCATAATAAAAACCCAAATAAGACCGACGAATAAAACAAGAATCGCCTTGTGATAAAAGACGCTTCCGAGCCTACCATGATAATAATGGTACACATAAGGCAGATAAATAAGAAATAGGTTTTTATAACGTTCCGAAAAGTTCTGATAGAATCTTTATTCAGAACATCCGAATATAGATTTGTAATATTTGCTGATAGCAGCCATATTAAATTAAATACCAGGATAATAGGTGTATAGCTTTTACCTCCGGTCCAAAAGACGTTTGTTTTGCTCTCTATCAGATAAGCTGCAACCAAGCTTATATTAAGAACAGTATAGTCAAATGTAAGGTTGATAGCCTTTATGAAGGTTGAGAAACGGCTAACCATGTATATTTATCACACCCTCCCGATTGTTCAAATAAATTTTCATCCTCTCTATGTCTTAATTTATGCTGATAAATAGGCCCGATCTGATATTCTCCTTCCCAATGAGACCGAAATCATAATTATCCGGCAAAAATTGTCCTATGCTAATACAGGCATTAAGTTACGAATTTATAAATTTATTGGCAAAGGGGGATGCTTTAAATTGGAAATCTGCTAACATAGGGCTACAAACCAATTAACATTCTACGACTGATATACAAGTTTATTTCCGAATCGGTGGCTGGCTTGCCGTCACGATTAACTATTGTGTTTAAGCCGTCGCATTAAGATGACTATGCAACATTAAGCTTAATAACCGAAATGATTTTAAATATCGTGGCAGGTATAAGTTGGGGTTGTCAATACATCTGCATAACCAGCCCATTGAAAGCTTATCGGCCCAATTGGGTATATCGGCCTGATGCCCGGTCAAAAAGGCAATAGCTGCGCCTGTACAAATAATCCCAGGCCTATAAGTTAAGTTATTAAAGAGATAAGCGCCTAACTTTTCCTGTATCCCGCCGCCTAAATTTATAATTACGTATTCAGGCTTTTTTTCTTCGATATAAGCAAGAAGCTCAGCATCCTCAACTTTATGTTTGTCGTATATAGGCGCAACGTAGGACATGTCGTCACTTAAGTTAAACCCATTATCATTAAGATATGCTAAATTTGCTGCTGCTTCTTTCGGCCGGGGGTCAACCATCAGTATTTTGCCTGTTTGCCGTATTTCGGCATCGTTCAAAAAGCTGATCAAAAATTTCAAACCCGATATTTTGTTGACCTTCTTTTTATTTAGCGCGTTCCAAATAAGCGTCATAAAACCGCTATCGGCTATTACTACACTTGCGGATTGTAAAGCACTATAATATTCCGGATCCTTCCTGATATTAATTAGCCCCGGCGCGGCGGGAGCCGTTAAGAATCCGCCGGATTTGACGATAGATACGGCGTCAGTAACACCACTATTGTGAAAATCGAGACCCAATATTTTAACAGTATTATAACAGCTCATTTGAGTTGAGTGGGTGTTAATCAATAATTTATCTTAGGGTTAAAAAAGTAAAAAAACACATCCTTTACGGAAGTCAAAAAATTACACCCGTAATTTTTTATTACATTAATTGGGCAGACATTAAATGTGCGTTTGAACTGACTGGCTATGAAAAATAAAATTCCCTGAGCCTACGCAATATCAAACCCTGCTTATAAAAACGATTCAAAGACCCTTAAAAAGCGCCTGGACTATCGCTAATATGTAATCCAGGCAAACAGGACCTCAAACGCGCCTATCTGCTTACTTTAAAAATACAAAAATTTTATATTATAACAAGTTTTATTGTCAACTTTTATAAAACACAGCGATTGTTTTATTATCCCGTTAACAACCGGTTATTTTACTAAAGGTTAACCTGGGAAGAATATTTGCTTTCATGCCGGTTAATAATACAGTTCAAAAGCATCGGAAATTGAGTGTATTTTCGAAGAAGACAGCAGGTAAAATTAAAAAGCTTTAAAAGTGTCCGCGTATTTTATTATACACCTCACCATTATACAATTCCCTTAATTGTTTATGAATATCATGGGACAATGGCGATAGCGCCGATGCGGCTACATTTGATTGAACCTGCGTCACTTTTGATGCGCCTGGAATTACGGTTGTTACCTCGGGGTGATCCAATATCCAGCGGATAGCCCATTGGGCCATTCTATCATCGGGCAGCATTGTTTTTATCTTTTCTGCCAGGCGAATCCCTTCTTTAAAATCAATGCCCGAGAAAGTTTCGCCCGCATTAAATGCTTCGCCATTCGCATTATAGCTACGGTGGTCGTTTTGGCCGAAATGAGTAGTTGAATTGAATTTACCGGATAATAACCCGCTCGCCAATGGCACACGAACGATAAGCGCTACACCTTTCGCTCTTGCTTTTGCAAATACTTCATCGGCAACGTGCTGTCTGAAAAGATTGAATATAATTTGCAGCGAAGCAAGGCCTTCCTGCTCCAGGCAGAGCAGAGCTTCGTCCGATGTTTCTACGCTGGCGCCAAAATGTTTGATCAAATCCTGCTGCTGTAATTTGCGTAAATGATCAAATACCGTCCCTTTGCGCATTTCATCTGTTGGTATACAATGGAGTTGCTCTAAAAATAATTGCGGGATATCCAGGTGTGTCAGCGAGTCCTCCACCTGGCGTTTCATTGCATCATAGGTAAAGTTTTGTGGCCACCCATTGCCGCCGTCGTGCCGCCGACCCAATTTGGTAGCGACAAACGCTTTTATTTTGCTTGTTTTTAAAAATCTGCCGATCACCGTTTCGCTAACGCCCATGCCGTAAACATCAGCGGTATCTATAAAGTTGCCGCCTGCGTTGGTGTAGGCCCGTAAAATTTCAAAGGCTTGTTCTTCGTACACGTTTCCCCAGTCGGCGCTGCCCAGTTGCCAGGTACCCAACCCGACCTCTGCGATAGGTGTCCCTTTAAAATCCCGGTATTTCATGTCAGCTGCCCATTTCCAAAATACGGTCGAATTCGTGCTGTTTTAGCGAGATAACCGACAGCCTGCCCTGGCGAACAAGGTGGATGTCCTTTAAACTTTCCTCGGCTTTAATTTGGGCAAGCGAAACCGGCTTTTTTAGCGGCTCAACAGGTACAAGGTCAACCACTACCCAATTAGGATCGGTCGTCGTTGGATCCTGGTAAGCCGGCTTCGCAACCTTTGCTATACCCACCACCGCTTTTCCTTCGTTGCTATGATAATATAACACCAGGTCGCCCTCGTGCATGGCCTTCAGGTTGTTGCGCGCCTGGTAATTGCGTACGCCATCCCAAAAGGTACGGCCATCTTTATTGAATTTTTCCCAGCTATATTTCTCGGGTTCTGATTTTACAAGCCAATGTTGCATATAAAAGGTTTTTCTTCAAAGGTAGTCAAAGCGTGAATTTCTTAAAACAGTATTCTGTCCAGCAAAAAGAAAATCGCAAATACAACACTGGCAATTCCATTAGTCGTCATAAAGGCGAAGTTCACCCGGCTCAAATCATTCGGCTTTACCAGCAGGTGCTGATAAATGAGCATGGCGCAGAAAAAAAATACGCCAAGGTCGTACAATATTCCCAAATGCGCAGAGAAGATAGGCATAACAACGAATATGGCTGAAAACACGTGTAAAGCCGACGATAAACGCAACGCGTTTACTTTACCCAGGTAAGCGGGGATCGAATGGAGTTTTTGTTCGCGGTCAAAATCTTCATCCTGTAGCGCGTAAATAATATCAAACCCGCTGACCCAGCACAACACGGCGAAAGAAAAAAATAAGGGGACAATGTTAAAGGCGCCCGTTACTGCCAAATAAGCGCCGATAGGGGCAAGCGATAAGCCTAAACCTAAAACCAAATGACAAAGCGCAGTAAATCGCTTGGTGGCGCTATAGCCCAATACCACCAACAAAGCAACGGGCGAAAGATAGAAGCAAAGTTTATTAATGAACCAGGTGGTTATCATAAAAAACAGGCAGTTAATAGCCGTAAAAGTTAACGCCGACATTGAGCTGATGCGTCCGGAGGGTATATCGCGTTGCCTGGTGCGCGGGTTTTTGGCGTCCACATCTCTGTCGAGGTACCTGTTAAATGCCATTGCCGAATTGCGGGCAAATACCATGGATAAGATCATCAACACCAGTTTAACCCAATCGAACCCGTAGCTTGTTGTGGTTACCGCCAAAAAAAAGCCTATAATGGCAAATGGCATAGCAAAAATGGTATGGGAAAAGGTTACTAATGAGAGGTACTTTTTCATATATCGATCAAATGACGATGACCATTGTTCCACCTGTTAAGAGACGCAAAATGTTGCGTCTCTACGTCTTCAAAATTAATGATTTTTAGGCCATTTTGCCCGTTCATATTGAACCGGCCATTTTACATCGTGGCCTAATTGATGTGCAGCCCTGAGCGGGAAATAAGGGTCGCGCAGCAATTCGCGGGCCATGATCACAAGATCGGCCTGGCCCTGCCTGATGATGGAATCGGCCTGTACGGCTTCCGTTATCAGTCCGACAGCCCCGGTTAACATATTGGTTTCGTCTTTTATTTTTTCGGCAAATTCAACCTGGTAACCTGGCTTTAGCGGAATCTTCGCATTAGGCACATTGCCTCCCGACGAGCAATCAATAAGATCAACGCCCTTAGTTAACAAAATTTTTGCGAGCGCGACAGAATCGTCAGCCGACCAGCCGCCTTCGGTCCAGTCGCTTGCCGAGATACGGACGAACAGCGGATTTTCTTCGGGCCACACACTTCGGACAGCTTCTGTAATTTCCAATAAAAACCGAACCCGGCTTTCAAACGAACCGCCGTATTCATCCGTTCGCCTGTTACTTAGCGGCGAGAGGAATTCGTGGATAAGATAGCCGTGAGCGGCATGCAGCTCTATCACTTTAAAACCTGCTTTTGTCGCGCGTACCGTTGCTGCTTTAAAGTCGGATTTAACTTTTTCTATACCCTCTTTGTCGAGCGCTGCCGGCGCTTCCTCATTTTCGGTAAATGATATCGCGCTGGGAGCTACCGTTTTCCAGCCGCCCGGTTGGTTGGAATGAATTTGCGCCCCGCCGTTCCAGGGAATCTCATGACTTGCTTTTCTCCCGGCATGCGCCAGCTGAATGCCGGCAATTGCATCATGTTCGTGTATAAAATCTGTTATTTGCTTAAGTTTAACAATATGATCGTCCTTGTAAATGCCTAGGTCGCCGGCGGTTATGCGCCCTTCCGGAGATACCGCGGTAGCTTCGGCAATTACTAAAGCGGCGCCGCCTATGGCGCGACTGCCTAAATGCACCAGGTGCCAGTCATTCGCAAAACCATCTTCACTGGAATACTCGCACATTGGCGATACCACGAGGCGGTTCTTAAATTCAACATTTTTTATTTTTATAGGTGAAAACAGATGAGGCATAACTTTTTTGCGCTAAGATAGCAGTTGGCGCGTAGAGGTTAAATATCATGGACAGTTATTACGATAAGCTGACCTTCGCCACGGTCAGAATGTTACATTTAGGCCTGTCGTAAATAAAAAATATAAGCCGTTTTGATTGGTGTTATAAGGCTTGATCAAATAGGGTGTAAAATTGATCTGCCAGGTTTTAACTACATAAGTTAGCTGGAGCGAGCCGCTTAAAGCAAGCAAATTATATTGCTTAATTTTTTGCGGGGTCGTCTGTGAGGTTGGTGGTAAAATACTATTAATCACTGATTTGCTACTATCGGCAGGCTGGGTGAATGTTTGCGTTCCGGCATACAGGGTGGCATCGGGCGTGATCTTAAAACCGTCTTTGTTATTTTTACCGGATTTGGTGATCTCAATTTCTTTAGATAGTTCCACATCGTTAATAATATCGTTTTCATCCTGCTTGCCTATGCGATAGCTCGCTGCTACCGTAAGTTTCACGATATTTTGCGGGTTGAAATACAACTGGCCGTCGATGGTGGCGTTGAACGATGAAAGTATGATGGGGCTGCTGTTTGTTATAAAGTATTTGGTTGCAGAAATGGCGCCGCCATATTGTTTGGCCTTATCAAAAGAAAACACATAGCCCGGCGTTACACTCAGCCCTTCTACCGGCGTTTTGCCGCCGTTCAAATCAAAATATCCTATTGCGCTTACAAAAAGTCCCTTTCTGGAAATAAGCGTTAGGGTGGGTAGCAAAACAGGAGAGCTTGACGGATCCTTGCGCCCTGCATAAGTCAGGTCGGATAAATATAACAGCCCGGTGTTCACAAACAGGCTTTTTGAGGTTTGTTTATTGACGCCGGTATCGGTTTTTATCTGCTGACCGAGTGCATTGAAACAAACCAGTACCGGCAATAAAACAACGAGGAGAAATTTGCGGCTGAACATTGTGATATGATGAGTAAGGTTTTAAAATCAGAAAGGCCAATTTTGGCCTTTCTGATAGATGATCTGTAATTTTGAATTATTTTTTTACAACGGAGGCATGCGTTGACGATGCAGCGTTGCTGTTTAGGCCGGCTTGTTTCTTACCTGCTTTTACATGAGTGGCTGACGATGCAGAACCTGTAACACCTGCGTCAACTTTTTTTGAGGAAGCTGATCCGTTAGCGCTTCCGTTAGCTGTCGTGCTGCTTTCGGCGCTAACTTTATTTCTTTGATAAGCGCTTTTTGCTTTAGCTGCGCCACGATTGTAGGCGGCTGCGGTACGTTTTTCGCCCGCGTTTACCGAAGCTTTGGCTTTTGTTTCGTCATTTTCGGCTGTTTGTTTAATACGGTAATTGGCAGCCTTAACTTTTTTGGCGCCCGCATTGTATTTAGCTCTTCCGGTTGCGGCTACCTGCTTTGCATTTACACCGGCACTGCCTTTAACAGACGATGAGCCGCTTGCGCTTTGACCGCTTTTATTGGCAGAGACACTACCGTTTGACGACCCCGATCCGCTTACAGTTTGACCGTTTTTATTTGCAGAAACGCTGGTATTTGATGAGCCGTCGGCATTTGAGCCGTTTTTATTTGCTGTAGCATCGGTTGCAACCGTTCCATTGCCGCTAACTGTCGAAGCCTGGTCTTGGCTTGCGTGAACAGCGGTTTGAGTTTGGCCCGCAACCTGGGTGTTGATATTGGCAGCCTGGTTTTGAGCGGCCTGTACGGCTGTTTGGGTTTGGTTTGCAACTTTGCCTGTAACATTTGTTGCCTGGCTAACAATTTTTTGTGTGGTAGCGGCAGGCGTTATAGACGGCACTACGGCATGGGTAACAATTTTAGTCGCCGTTTGGCCACCTATATTTACCTGTGCCATGCTTGTTTCAGAAGCGCATATAACACCGGCAACAAACAGTGTTTTAATTAAATTTTTCATGGTAATAGATTTTAGTTAAATATTAATTCTACAATTTCCTTCAAATCTTCTTTCAGGTACAAAATGCCAATCCAATTTTATGCCAGCCGAAAAAATGTTATAAAAGGGAGGAGGTGAGAAGGTAATTTCCTAAAAACAGGACACAAAAGCGTATGATATAATAGTCAAAGCAAATGCTTCCTATTACATTAACAGGCTATTGACAGCTATAAAGAAGGTTAAGATAACCGCGTTGTTTTAAAAGCAGACACGGTATGGTTAGCAAAACATTTTTTATGCCAAAATGAAAATCAGATGAAATTAAAACAAAGCAATTGATTGCGAACAGCTTATTGCGGATAAAGACCGTCTTATTTGTTTGCGGTATTCAATAAACGGTAACCAACCAGCTCGTCCCAGCGGGCGCCGGGCGGATGATAATAAACCAGCAGCTGATAATCATTTTCGGTTTCGAAATGATTTCCTTCCAAAGCGGTGTTGTCGACACGGCCCGATGTCTTATCAACCCAAACATATTCATAGTCGTACACGCCTTGTTTCAGGAAATCAGAGATCACAAATTTTCCGTTCAACGCGTCAAAGTTCAATTTACTCCGGTTGTCAAGCTTATAATCATTAAATTTTCCAACGATGTAGGCTGTGCCTGTTGTCGGGTCTTTTTTGGCGGCAAGGCTAAAGATCACGTGCGCATAGTCGGCATCCGTGCGCGGGTCGGTACCGTCCTGGTTAAGCACATAAAAATCGCCGTTCAAATCATATTGAAAAGTATAATTGGCCTGGCTCCTGTCCGCATCAGCTAATAATGCCACAATATTTGCCGTATCGCGATAAATGCGCGCTATGCGTTCGGAATTTAACTTGAGACTGCGGGTGTCAAAATGCCGGAACTCATTTCCGCCGGGAAAATCGTTGATGTTAATATCATTATAGATCAGCTGCTTCCCCTGTATATAAGTTGGCTGACTATTCAAGTTTGAAATTTCGCTGCGGCCATTTTGCATGATCAGCACACGGAGGTCGGCGTTTGGATTTTGAACCCTTAAACTACCATAGTTAACCGTGAAGTTTATTTTTTGATTGGTTTGGCGGGTATCAGCATTAGATGAGGGCACAAACTCAGCCATTAAAGATACCTGTTGATTCACTACGTATAACCGGCGGGTGATAACCAGTTTTGCCGGGTCGGCGTCTTCGTAAACTTTTAAAATATAGTTACCCGGAATTTTCGGCGCGATGTATTCATTTGGCAGCTTTAGCTGATAGTGCGTGTACTTCTGAATAGTGCCGGTTGAATAGCTATAGTCGGTTATGCGATCATCGTTATAGTTTTGCAAATACTCTGCGGATGAAATGTTTGATGAGTTCCAGTTTGCATCGCAATGCTCGATGGTGTAATTATAAGTTTGCGATCCGCCTTTTAAATTATCAAATGCTAATAATACCTTTTCGTCTGAGCCGAGCCGGATGATAGGGAAAGATGCCTGTTTAGCCGTGTTGTAAAATTCAACACTTTTTATTTCGGGGCGGTAAACGTTGTTATCGTAGGGGGATTGGGCGAATAAAAAAAAGGGGGATAAAAGAAGCAACAATGCGAAAATGCATAGCTTAGAGATTGCTTCGTTCCTCGCAATGACGCTCGTCATATAATTATGCTTCCAATTCCATGATCTGGTCGGCCAGTTCCTCCCATTTTAACTGTAAGTGACCCAGCTCCATTTTTTTGAGATCATAGTTTTTATTGATCTCGTTCATTTTTGGCAGGTCGTTGTATAGCTTATCATCTGCCAATTGTTCTTCCAGCTGTTTCACAGTTTTTTCCAGCTCAGCTATTTGTTCTTCCATTTTAGCCAGGTCTTGGTTGAGTTTTTTTAATTGCTGGGATCTATTTTCAGTAGCCGGTTTTTCGGGCGCCGGCTCTTTCTTTTCTTCCTTTTTTGGCTGGGAAACGGGGGCAGCGGTTTTTGCCTCGAGTTTGCGCTTAGCATACCAAACATCAAACTCGGCATAAGTGCCGGGGTATTGCTTTATTTCCTGGTTTTCGATAAACCAAATTTTGTTGGCGACATTATCGAGGAAATAACGGTCGTGCGACACGACGATGAACGTCCCTTCAAATTGCTGCAGCGCCTGTATCAGAATGTTTACCGACTGTATATCCAGGTGGTTGGTAGGCTCGTCCAGTATCAGGAAATTTGCATCGGCGGTAAGTGCTTTTGCCAGCGCCACGCGTGATTTTTCGCCACCAGACAGAACCTTGATCTTTTTGAATACGTCGTCGCCGGTAAAAAGGAACGACCCTAATATTGACCGCAGCTCGGTTTCATTATGCTTTGGCGCGAATGACTGTAGTTCCTGCAACGCGGTATTTTCCAGGTGCAGGGCTTCCAATTGGTGCTGCGCAAAAAAAGTTTCGGTCACGTTATGACCCGTTACCATTTTACCGGTGAAGTCCTTATCCGTTCCGGCGATGATGCGCAGCAAGGTAGATTTACCTTTACCGTTGGCGCCGATCAGCGCGATCTTGTCGCCTTTTTCAATGACAGCGTCGGTATGATCTAAAATATCAATCGCCGGATACTTTTTCGTAATATTTTCCATCGTGATCACGTGCCGGCCGGACTGCTTTGAGAACCGGAAGCTGAAATTTACCGATGGATTATCATCATCCACATCGTCCACACGCTCCAGCTTGTCCAATGCTTTAATACGCGATTGCGCCATTTTTGCCTTGGATGCCTTCGCGCGGAACCGTTCGATCAAACGTTCCTCCTGCTTTATCTTCGATTGCTGGTTTTTAAATTCGCCCCGCTGAATTTCTTCGCGCTGGGCTTTTTCCTCCAGGTAAAAGGTATAGTTGCCCGCATAAACCGTTAGCTTTCCTTTACGGGACTCCACTGTCCGGTTGATCACTTTGTCCAAAAACCACCGGTCGTGCGATACGATCACTACCGCGCCCTCAAAAGCTTTAAGATATTCTTCAAGCCATTGTATTGATGGCAAATCGAGGTGATTCGTAGGCTCATCCAGCAGTAAAATATCAGGCGCCTGCAACAATATCTTTGCCAGCATTACGCGCATACGCCATCCGCCCGAAAACTCACTCAACTTGCGGTGGGTATCGGCTTCGCTAAAACCAAGACCGGCTAAAATTTCATGCGCTTTATATTCAATATTATAACCGTCAAGCAGCTCAAATTCATGCTGTTTGTCGCTTAGTTTATGCAGCAGATCCTCGGTGTACTCCGTTTCAAGTTTTTGTAACAAATTCTCTATTTCATCATGCAGCTGGTTTTGGCGCTCAAAGGCCTCCATAGCTACATGCAAAATGTTTTTATCAGACGAGTAGGAGAGCAGGTCCTGGTTAAGATAGCCGATGGTAAGGTCCTTCGCCATCGATATCGTGCCGGAGGTTGGCGTATAATCGCCTACGATGATCTTTAAAAGCGTGGTTTTGCCGGTTCCGTTTGCGCCTATCAGGCCGATCTTTTCACCCGGTTTTATGTGCCAGTTAGCTTCATCATATAATGCCCGCGCACCAATCTCGAACGTAAGGTTATTTATAGCTATCATTTGGGCGCAAAGATACGGTTTTTAAGCAGAGCCTAAAAGCGGAGATTAGAGATTAGAGGTTAGGTGTTAGAGAGATGAGCGATAGGCCGTTTTGTCTCACCCCGGCCCTCTCCAACCGCGTGCCGCCTTAGCTTTAGCGGTGGCGCAATGAGAGGGCGTTAAAAACGGAAATAACTAACCTTTCAGCTTTTACCTTTCTCCTCACCCCTTCACCGCTTCCACCCAGGCGTGGGCCATCAGGGCCTGTCCGGCTACCGACGGATGTACGCCGTCGCCGGTCCAGTATGGCGCGGGCTGTATTTCAACGGCCTTATCGAACAGAGCTTGATAGGGAACGAATGTAGCGCGGTATTCGGCCGCAATATCGCGGGCAGCCTTTCGGAACAGGTCGAATGTTGGGTACCATCTCTCGTCTACGGCCTTCACGCCTTTTAACGCAAATGGCTCGCAGATAACAAGCTTTACATCCGGCAGGGCCTGCTTAGTGCGGTCGAGGAGCTTATGGTAGTCGGTAATATATGTTTCGATAGTGCCTTTATATGGCGGGTTTCCCAGGGTGTGCCAAAAATCGTTTACCCCGATATGAATGCTTAAAACGTTGGGCTTTAACGCCAGGCAATCGGCATCCCAGCGTTCAGCTAACTGGTAAACCTTGTTGCCACTTACGCCTTTATTGTAAATTTTAAGATTTTTGTCGGCATGCTTAAACAGCAGGTGGCCGGCAGCGATATGCACGTAACCCGAACCGAGAGCGCCATTGCTGTTATAATCATTGGCCTTATGGTCGCGCCCCCAGTCGGTGATCGAATCACCCTGGAAAAGAATAACGTCATCTTTATTTAACCCAACCTTTTTAAAATTCTCGCCAGCAAAGGCAGCCGAAACAACTTGCGGAAGCGCCAGGGTAGCGACGGTTCCGATGGATGCGATCTTTAAAAAATCGCGGCGTGTATTTTTATTCATAAGTATTTGTTTATCGATAGTCAGGGAATAGAGATGCTAATATAAGATTCTTTTGTTTTAGAAAAACAATATCTGGTTGTATGACGCAGCCTGGCAACTATGGACTATCTCTAAAAACACCTAACTTCGCGGGCGATGTATTCCCTTATCAAGCCCCTGCTTTTCAAATTCGACCCTGAAAAGGTGCACCATTTTGTAACGGCCAGCCTTAAGCGGTTTAACCGGTTTCCGGGCGGCGCGGCTTTAAGCCGATCGTTGTGGGGCATTGACGATACACGGTTAGAAAAAGAGGTATTTGGCCTGAAGTTTAAAAACCCGGTGGGGCTGGCGGCAGGGTTCGACAAAAATGCGGAGTTGATGGGCGAAATGGCCAACCTGGGCTTTGGTTTTGTTGAGATAGGTACTGTAACGCCGCTGCCGCAGCCCGGCAACCCGATGCCGCGTATGTTCCGGCTTCCCGACGACAACGCCCTGATTAACAGGATGGGTTTTAACAATGACGGGATGGATGTGGTGGCAGAGCGATTGGCCGCTTTTCGCAAAACTGCGGCAGGTGGTAAAAAGAACCTGGTTATCGGCGGAAATATCGGGAAAAATAAAATTACCCCTAATGAAGATGCCGTAACCGACTATGTAAAATGTTTCGACCGGTTGTTTGACGTGGTTGACTATTTCGTGGTAAATGTAAGCTCGCCGAATACACCCGGCCTGCGCGCGCTGCAGGAGAAGGAACCTTTAATGCAGCTGCTCAACACACTTCAGCAGCGTAATCCCAAAAATGGAGTAAGCAGGCCGATCTTGCTAAAGATAGCGCCGGACCTGACCGATGAGCAACTGGACGATATCGTAGAAATTGTAAAACAAACGGGCATAGCCGGTATCATAGCAACCAACACGACAATAAGCCGGGAGGGGTTGATGTCGAAAGATGCGTTAAAGATTGAAACAGGTGGATTAAGCGGCAAGCCGCTGACTAAGCGCTCGACGGAGGTGATCCGTTATCTTTCAAAAAAGTCAAACGGAGCATTCCCGATAATCGGCGTGGGCGGCATTCATTCGCCCGAAGATGCGATCGAAAAACTAAACGCCGGCGCTTCGTTGGTGCAGCTTTATACCGGGTTTATTTACGAAGGTCCGGGACTGATCGGGCGGATCAACAAGAAGATTCTATCGGAACGATAATTTAAGGATTGGTCGATTTTTGCCTAAATATCAAGGCAATCCTCGAATCCTATAAATCAAGGTTCCGACGACTATTTCGCAGCGGCAGCTTTCTGTAAAGCGGCATTATTTTTTGCGATCTGGCTGTTTTTTGGCTCAGCAGAACGGCTGCCGGCCTCTAAATTGGTAGCCAGTTTTAAAAACTGTACTTCTAAGCGCGAAGTAGTTTTGTTTTTCCGGTCTTTTCTTTTTAAACGGGTAACGCCCATGATATTTTTATTTTTATGTTTTATTATCGAGGTCGGGAGCGGATTCGAACCGCTGTAAAAGGTTTTGCAGACCTCTGCCTAGCCACTCGGCCACCCGACCATTTTTCAAGGTTGCAAAAGTAGCAATAATTTACGGGTTGCCAATATTTATTTATAGGATTTTCTGCTTACTTCCGAACAAAACAAGGCCGTAGCGATGGCTACATTTAACGACTCGGCGCCCCCGGCGCGGGGAATGGTAATGGCTTTGCCGATCAATTTTTCCACGCCCGGGCGCAAGCCGCTGCCCTCATTGCCCATTACAATTAAACCCTCGCGACCAAACTCGGTCAGATAAATATTGCCGCCGTTTAGCATAGCGCCAAATATGGGAAGGTCGACTTGCGATAAAAAGGGTTCGAGTTCGATATAGTGCAGGGTCGTCCGCGAAAGCGAACCCATGCTTGCCTGCACCGCCTTAGGGTTATATGCGTCTACGGTATCAGCCGAACAAATGATATGTTTTATGCCAAACCAATCGGTTATACGGATAATGGTGCCTAAATTGCCGGGGTCCTGTATACCATCCAATACCAGTGAGAACTTTTGCTTAAGCTGTCTGTTATCAAGCGCGGGCCAGGCCGGTATTTTTACAACGGCGGCAATGTCCTGTGGTGTTTTAAGGCTGCTGATCTTTTTAAGCTCATCGTCTGAAATTTGGTGCAGGTTTATTTTTTGGGATAATTTCAGCACTTTTGGGTCGAACGATGCGGTATGATAGATTGCATCAATTTGATACGGGGATTTAATAAATTCGACGATAGATTTATAACCTTCAACCAAAAATAAACCATGTTCCCTGCGATCTTTTTTATTTTGTAAGGACTTAAGTAAACTGATTTGAGATTTTGAAAGCATATAATACACCCGGTTATCGCCTTACAATATTAAGTATTCTTCTGCTCTTTATGCTTTCAGGCTGCAGTTTAACGCGCGGCATTAAAGATAACCAGGCGCTGGTGCGCAAAATAACCATGAAAGGCATGGATGAGGATTATGCCGAAGCCGCGGTAAATTATGTTGACAAGGAACAGCAGCCGAATAACTGGCTCAACCTGCAATTTTATTACCTGTTCAGCAATCATGGGAAAAGAGGCATAGGCGAAGCGCCCCGGATACTCGACAGCAACCTGGTTGAGTTCTCGAGAATACAGATAGAACGTTACCTGCGAAGCAAAGGATATTTAAAGGCCCGGGTAGTTGATACGATCGCCATTAAAAAGAAGCGGGCCGAATTGGTATTCAGTGCCGTGCAAGGGCCGATGTTTAAAATACGCAGTTTTAAGGACAGTATATACGATAAAAGGGTGCGCGACCTTTACCGGGCAAAGCGCCCGCTGTTTTCGCACGTAAGGCCGGGTGGGCGTTTTGATACCGATAGCCTGGCTTATGATCGTGATGAGTTTTATCTCATTATGAAACGTAACGGGTATTACGACTTTTACCGCCAGTACATCAATTTTAATTACGATTCGACATTTAATAAAAGCGTTGTCGACCTGGTGATGATCATCGATAACCCCATTGGTAAGCTAGCACATCCTGTATACAGGATCAACAATACGCTGATAACGATTTCTAACAGCGCCGGACGTACCCCGGGAAAGGCCGACACCTTACAGGTTGACTCGCAATACCGTTTTGTTGATTTTTCGCACCAGTTTAAGCCGCGTACGGTTACCGACTATATTTTTCAAACCAAAGGGCAGCTTTATAATATTGACAAGCAAACGCTTACCACGTCGCGGTTGTCAGAACTTAACGTGTTCAGAAATGTGCCTAACCCAACGTACACCAAGCTTCCAGACAGCACTAACCGGCTAAATACCAAAATTGACCTGGTGCCGATAAAAAAAATGTCGGACCGGGTAGAAGGGGAGTTCCTGTTCAACGCGGGACAGTATGGCTATAACCTCGGCAACACCTTTACCAAACGCGACCTGTTTAAGCAGGCCGCGATATTGCAGGTAAAAGCCAATTACAGCGTGTTATTTGACAATGCACACAATACAGCAAACCCGAATGGGATTGAAAACCAGGATTTCAGGGTAGGAGCGAGTCTTATTTATCCCCGTCTTATTACGCCATTCGATCTGCCCGTTTTGGGAAGGTATGGTATACCGCATACCACATTTTCATCCAACTACCAGCTCTTCTATCAGCGGAACCTGGTTACGCGCGTAAGCTTAATTAATTCCATCACCTATGATTTTGCGGAAACCGAGCGAAAATTGCATACGCTTACACCGATCGATATCGAGTTTTCGCATGGTGCGATTGATCCTGCCGCACAGATTTTATTACGGCAAAAAAACTTGTATTCCTACTCTTACTTAATAGGGCGTACTATATTTACCTCCGGAAGCCAGTACACCTTTCAGTACAACGCTATCGAGCTCAATTCATACCATAACTTTATTTATTTCCGTGGCAGCGCCGATGTAGGCGGTAACAGTTTAAGTGTTATCAGTAATATTTTTAATACCCACAGAAACGATCTGGGCGAACGTACCTTTTTAGGATATTCTTTTGCCCAATATGCAAAAGGCGAAACCGATGTGCGGATCTACCGGACCCTGGGTGGCGAACGTCAGTTCATATTTCGTTTAAATGCCGGCGTAGGCGATCCGTATGGCAACAGTAATCAGCTGATCTTCGAAAAAGATTTTTATGCCGGTGGCGCCAACGATATGCGGGCATGGCTGCCGCGTACGCTGGGGCCCGGACAGTTTAACAGGGCAACCTTTTATGGGCCGCCCGGAACAAATGGTGCACTTTCGCCCGGCGATTCGTCGCGCGCAACTTTTAAATACCTCGACCAATTTGGCGAGGTTAAACTGATAGCCAACGCGGAGTTCAGGTATAAGATCGTCGACGATTTTTTTGGGTCCAAATTAAAAGGAGCCTTCTTTATGGATGCTGGCAACGTGTGGCGTTTACATAAGCAACCCAACCAGCCGAACGTTGAATTCCGGTTTAATAACGTATTCAACTCGTCGGCGATGGATATCGGTACGGGTTTTAGATTCGACCTGGCATTTTTTGTTTTCCGGCTCGACGCGGCCCTCAAATTCAAGGATCCCCAGTTTACTGGCTCCGATCAATGGGTACTGCTGAAGCATGGCAACGAGCTATTCCACACAGGGCCGTTTAAAGCCGCCTACCGCACGGCCAATAGCGGCGACACGTATAACTTTATGCAGTTGAATTTTGGAATTGGGATGCCATTTTAAGATACGTACAAAGGGTCTTACCTGATCCTTCCGAGCCCAAACTGGTCGCCGGAACGGACGGCCTTCCCGTCTGCCATATCAACTTCCACCATTTTCTCGCTTGCCACGCTGTTGTTAAATTCATCACGAAGGGTTAACAGCACTTTGCGGGTTTTTACATCGATTATTTCTCCGCTCGATGGATAAGCGGTTTTACCATCCAGGCTAAAGGTTATCCAACCCGGCATATCCTGTAAGGGAATGGTGGTTAGCTGCTGGTACGGCATAACAGCGCTAAAAACATGCAAGCGCATATTGTGTCCATCGCAAAGCCATATCTCTTTTTCGTCGGGGCTGAGGCCGATGCCATGGCTCGGGTCGCCATGGCGCCGTACCGGACCAGTATCCCATCCTTCCACAACCACGCGTGCAAGCTTTTTGCCTGTCCGCAGGTCGCCTACCTCAAAACCCAGCAGACTGTCGACAGTTACATAGGCGCGGGTCTCCCGGCCGTTAATCGTGAACGGACGCACGAAATTTCCAAACGGACCAACCCGGCCGACGATTGTGTGGGTCCTGGTGTCGGCTACTGTTAACCACGGCGATCCGATGTCGTCCAGGTAAACATGTGCGCCCGATAACCCATAAACGGTGTTATGCGACCGTTTGAAACCGGTTATCTTTTTAATTACTTCTCCCGTTTTACAATCCACCACGTTCCAGGTATCGTGCTCGAACGAGGGCAGGTACATCAGCTTTCCATCGGGCGATACCGCCATCCGGTCGCAGCCGCCCTCATAAGTCTTTTCCCAGATGATCTTCCCCGTGCCCAGGTCGATCCGCTGTAGCGACTCTATCGTGCTGACATAAATGCTGTTTAATGTTACGCTCACCGCTATGCCCTTTACGTTTGAAGCTTTACCGTTTGGGTGAAAGCCACCCGTCGCTATCCGTTTTACGAAGCGGTGGCCATGATCCATATCGAATACCAGCAAGCCATGGCCGCCATAGCCCATATAATCCCGGATGCCGGGCACGGCTACAAATAAATAACGGCCCGAGAGCGGCTTAGGCCTGCCCGGTAACTGCGCTCGCACAGACGAAGGGACGGCCATAAGAATCAGGGCCATTAATAGCAATGAGGTGCGTGTTGCTTTAATCATCATATAAACATAACAAGTCCTTTTAACAACTGCAATAGCGGTGCTGGATACTCGTCCTCAAAAAGCGGAGCCACCCGAGGTGTGCATGCAGGGATTTAAAATCATCGGATTGTTTTGTGCCGTCGAATGATAGAAAATGATTCAATGAATGACGCTATTATCAATACTATATGGCTGCCGGGAAGTAATTGATTTACAAACTTGATAATTACTGAAGAGTTACCTGATTTATAGCTAAAAAATTCCCTTCAGCCCGTCGATAATGCTTTCAAAAAACGTGGGGATACTTAGGTTGTTGTGATAATTGAAATACATAAAAATGGCAAAGATGATGATGGCGATAATAATGAACCGCTTAAACAGGTAAGCCAATAAAACAAGCAGGCAAGGTATTGCCAGCAAAACGACCCAGCTAATGTGGAAAGGGCTAAGCTTGTCGTCGTGCTTATATACATAATAAAGCAGGGAATGTGTGCCGCTTTCGTTAATATGCCGCGCATACAAAAAAGTCGACCGCAATATTTTATGCCGGTAAAAAGCGGTGCCTTTATCAAAGTGAAGGGTGTCTTCTAACCCATTGATGGTGAAATCAAAGACGCCGTTTACATCTTCCTGGATATTTCCAATAGAGTCAGTGGCTATAATAGCCACTTCATTTTTTGCAAATGGGTTCTCCCTGATCACAAAATGATCGATAACAGGGCCGGCAAACGCTACCATCGCCGAAAAAGTTAATAAACAAAAAAGAAGTATCGATTTGTGCATTGGAGGAGGTTTTTTTTAAGGATAAAAGTAAACGTTTTAAATAAAAGAACTGTTATGCCGGCTAAGGAATTTTGGAAATTGCAGTCACAATATTAATACGGATTATTTTGCCAACATGTACAAACATTGCGTACTATTGGCTGTAATACACTTCGGCTGTATGATACATAAACCTGGAACCGGCATTAACTTTTTATGAGCGAATTAAGTATTGTACTTGGCGCCGACCGGCCCGACCTGGTGAGGGATGAAACGCTTCCCGAGCTGTTTCGCAAGTCGGCGCAGGAGTTTGGCGATCGTACGGCGCTTATTTTTCATGACGAATCCTTAACTTATGCCGAGCTCGACCGGTGGAGCGATGCCGTGGCGGGGTACCTGGCAAAAAAAGGCATTGGGCGCGGCGCATATGTTGGCGTTTGGTGGCAGCGCGGCCTGGAACTGCATGTTATTATTCTGGGCATTGTTAAAGCTGGTGCTACCTATGTACCGGTTGACCGGGAGATACCCGCCGAACGTGTCGAAGTGATCCTGGATGAGGTTGGCGCCTCGGCTGTTTTCAGTTTGCAAAAGCTCAATGCCGCTTGCCCGATGTTAAATATACCGTTAGCCCCCTTTAAATCTCCCCCGGTAGCGGAGACTTTAGTTGAAGAGGTTTTTAAAGCCCTCCCTTCCGGGGAGGGTTTGCGAGGGGCACCTATCGGTTCCGATTGCGCGTACGTGTTATACACATCAGGCAGCACAGGCAAACCTAAGGGTATCCCGATAAGTCACCGCCAGATATGCCATCTCGTACGTTCGGAGCAAACTATTTTGCAAATCCTGCCCACCGACAAAGTGTACCAGGGTTTTTCAGTTTCGTTCGACATGTGGTGTGAGGAAACCTGGATAAGCTACTTTGCGGGCGCAACTTTATGGGTTGCCGATAACACAACTTCGAAGGCTGTTGACGAGTTGTCTGATACCTTAAGAAAAGAAAATATTACCATCCTGCATGCGGTGCCCAGCCTGCTGGCGGTGATGGATGACAACATACCTTCGGTGCGCCTGGTAAACGCTGGCGGCGAGGCATGCACGCTCCAGGTACTGGCAAAGTGGTCCAAACCGGGCATACGCTTTTACAACAGCTACGGGCCCACGGAAACCACCGTCACGGCCACAATGGCCGCCCTGCGCCCTGGCGATCCCATCGTAATCGGCGACCCGTTGCCTAATTACAATTTAGCCGTGGTGGATGAATCCATGAACCTGGTGCCGGTTGGCGAAGCCGGCGAACTGGTGATCACGGGCCCCGGCGTTTCTTCGGGTTATGTAAAGCTGCCGCAACTGACGAAGGAAAAGTTTGTTACAAAACCTGATTCGCTTGCGGCGCTGCCGGGTAACGTCGTTTACCGGACCGGCGATATTGCGGCCATTAATGCAAACGGCAGCGTGGCTATGCAGGGGCGTATCGACGACCAGATCAAGCTTCGCGGCTACCGGATAGAGTTGGGCGAAATAGAGACAAAGCTGAACGAAATAGCGGGCGTGGCATCTGCGGCTGTCGCGGTAAAAAAGGACAACGTGGGTAACGAACACTTGGTAGGCTATGTGGTTACCGAAGGGATGGCCTGCATCGAGGAGAACGTTTTCCGTATAGAGCTATCCAAAAGCCTGCCATCGTATATGGTACCCGCAACGATCGTGGTTTTACCCGAAATGCCGCGCATGCCCAGCGGTAAGATCAACCGCAAGGGGTTGCCTGTACCCGCATCGCTTATGCCGGACTCCGATGCCGCTTTGGAAACGCTCGATCTTAATGCGCCTGCTCCGGACAGGATAATGGCCGTGCTGCATAAAATTTTCCTTAACAGGACGATCGATCCGTCAATGGATTTTTTTACCGATCTGGGCGGTCATTCGCTGTTGGCGGCCGGACTTGTGTCGCAGCTGCGACGTGATGCGGGCCTTCCGAACGCTTCTTTAAAAGACGTTTATATCCACCGGCCGTTGAATAATTTAATAGCCGTATGGAGTGAGCGCCAGGAAACCAGGGCGCGGTCCAAACGGGTGTTCAATAAAATACCGCCCCTTCGTTATTTGGCTTGCTGGGCAGCGCAAACAATTTGCTTACTGGTAATTTACGGGCTGTTTGCCTTTCAAATATTTATACCGTACCTGGGCTATTACTATGTTGACCAGGAAACCAACAATGTGGCTTATTCCATTTTCACGTCGCTGGGTTTATTCTGCCTTATACCCCCCATATTTACTGTAATTTCGGTAGCCACCAAATGGCTTGTCATCGGCAAAATGAAGGCGGGCGACTATCCCCTTTGGGGCAGTTACTATTTTAGATGGTGGCTGGTTAAAACCATGCAGCGGCTGCTACCCGCGCAGTTTTTAAATGGTACGCCTCTTTACCCCGCCTATCTGCGCCTGCTGGGTGTAAAAGTGGCTGCAGACGCCATTATCAGCGATTTTAGTTTCGGCGCCGAAGATCTGATCACTATAGGCAGCGATGTAAGCATCAGCTCGCAAACCAATTTAAATAATGCATTTGTAGAAGACGGCCTGTTGAAGCTGCGACCGATCAGCCTGGGCGATCACGCTTACATTGGCAGCAGCGCGGTTATTTCAGGTGACAGCCGGATGGAAGCCTGGAGCGAATTGCAGGACCTGAGTTTTTTACAGCCGGGCAAAGTCGTTGGTTCGGGTGAAGTATGGCAGGGTAGCCCTGCGCAGTTAAAAGAAAAGAAAAATATTGAAGAGCTCCCGCAGCCGTTAGTCGTATCTGCAGCGACGAGAAGGAAATATAAGACGGTATTTATCCTTTCGATCCTGGTTTTTCCATTCATTATCCTACTACCGTTGCTGCCCACTATCATCACAATAAATAAACTGGATAATGCTGCCGGCGACTATGACTTTACTTACCTGGTAAGCGCACCCGTTTTGGCGCTGATATACATCGTTCTTTTTGCCGGCGAAACCATTTTGCTCACCAGGCTGCTGCAACGCGGGATAACGCCCGGCAAATACCCGGTATACAGTATGTTTTACGTGCGTAAATGGTTTGCGGACCAGCTAATGTCATTGAGTCTTATCGTTATGCACCCGATTTATGCTACCGTTTACGTAGCAGGCTTTTTCAGGGCGCTTGGCGCGAAGATTGGCAAACGCACCGAAATATCAACCGCGAGCAGCGTTACCCACCCGCTGCTTGAAATTGGCGACGGCGCTTTCGTTGCCGACGCTGTGACATTGGGTGAGGCCGATATCCGCGCACAGCAACTTATCCTCGACAAAACCACCATCGAGAGCAACAGTTTCGTAGGCAACAGTGCACTCATTCCGCAAGGATATCACCTGTTCGGCAATATGCTCATTGGCGTGCTCTCGACCCCGCCCGACTCTGCACAAATGGCTGCTAACGACGCTAAAGATTGGTTCGGCTCGCCTGCTATTCCGCTGCCGCGCAGGCAGGAGAGCCATCCTTTCCCGCCAGAGTTGACCATAAACCCCAATAAATGGCGAAAATTTATCCGCGGCCTGGTAGAGTTTATCCGTATTATCCTGCCCGAGAGCGCGATCATCTGCTGCTCCATCCTCTTTATCGCGTATGGCCACGACCTGCTGGTCGACGAGCCTTTGTGGAAGATCATCCTATATTTCCCCTTTTATTACCTGTTTTATATGGGTATTCCAGCGTTTCTGCTCACCGTATTGTTAAAATGGGTTTTTATAGGGAAGTATAAACCCGAGCAGCGCCCGATGTGGAGCTGGAATGTTTGGCGCAGCGAAGCCATCACTTCCACTTATGAGGCTTTATCTATTCCGTTTTTGCTCGAATACATGCAAGGGACGCCGTGGCTGCCCCTGGCTATGCGGTTATTGGGTGTAAAAGTTGGAAAGCGGGTGTGGATGAATACCACGGATGTTACCGAGTTTGATATGGTGACGATTTGCGACGATGCAGCGCTCAATGCCGACTGCGGGCCGCAAACCCACCTGTTTGAAGACCGTGTTATGAAAATAGGATCGGTAAAAATAGGAGCGAGGACCAGCATTGGCGCGGGTACCATTATTTTATACGATAGCGAACTGGGAGACGATACGCATATCGAAGCCCTGTCGCTCGTGATGAAAGGCGAAAGATTAGCGCCTGGCACAGACTGGACGGGCAGTCCCGTAAAGCCGCTTTGAAAAGTTTTAAGTCTGTAGTCGATAGTCCGAAGTCGGTATAGTAGTTTTACTTGAGACTTAAAACTCAGGACTACAAATAAGTAAGTCCTTTAAAGCTGGACGGTTCATAATAAAACGGACTGAAATCATTGTCGGCTAATTCGCAGCTTACGCGCATTGAGGTAAATACTACATCGCCAAAAATATTGGCAATAGCCGTATCAGCCGCATCGCGGCCCGAGGCTATCTTGATGAGGCCGTTAAGCGGGACCAGTTTGGTTGCATCAAACAGCACCCATTCATCGCCGAGATAAGCTTCAAAGCATGCGTGAAAATCGGCGGGTTTTAATTTATAGGCATAACCCGTAAAATAACGCGCCGGGATCGTTAACGCACGGCAGAGGGCTATTCCCAAATGGGCGAAATCACGGCAAACACCCGCCCGCTCCGTTACGGTATCAAACGCCGAGGTTTGCGAGTTGGTAGAGCCGCTTAGATATTGTACATTTTCGTATATCCAGTTGGTTAACGTTACTACCTTTTCAAACGGATTTACAATATGGCCGAAAAGATTATTCGCAAGCCGGTACAGCTTATCCGACTGGCAATACCTGCTTGGGTACAAATAGGATAAGACATTAACATCCATCTGCGCGATGGGGATTTCTTCTAAATTATCATAATCGCTTACCTGCGACATATTATCGACAGTAGCTTTGTACAAAACTTTAACCGATATCCCGGCAGCTATTTCAAACCGCATCAGCCGGTTTTCGGATTGGATTGGAATGAGCTCTTCCACCCTGGTATAGGGTTCTATGTCAAACAACTCACTGATCACCGTTTGGTGAGGAGTCCGCAATGCATGGATATTCAAGATCACCGTACCCGCTGAGCGGGCGGTATATTCCATTTCGGTGAAGATTTCGAATTTCATGGGGAGTTAACGAGTTTTAAAGGTTGTAAGGGTTGTAAAAGTTGTAATGGTTAAAGTTGATAAATGGTGCGAATGTTTTAAATTAAACGCCAACTCCATTACTCTACAACCTTATGCCGTTTAACCAATTAATCCAGTTTTGCGAAGGCCCCATCCATCCAGTCCTCAGAGATATTTTCAAGCGCGGTTTTTAATTCTTCCGCCCATTGGGCCGAAATATATTCTAGGTCCTTCTTCTCATAACGCTTTTCGATGATATGAAAGCTGCCGCTTTTATATAACGCGACGTCTATCGGGAAATCGACGTTATTGGAGCTGACGCGGGTAGAATCGAACGAGAGAAACCCCGTTTTTAACGCCTGCTTCAAACTCGAATTCTCGTTTAATATCCTGTTTAATATCGCTTTTCCATGCCCTGAGTTGCCAATGATAACAAACGGCGCACCCTGGCCTAGCTCCACCCAGTTACCTTCGGGATATAAAAGGAACAGTTTATGCTCTTCATCACCGGATAGCTGTCCGCCGATGATGGTATTCAGGTCAAATTTAAACCCGGATTTCTCCAGCGATGCCCTGTCCTCCTGCGCTACACGCTTCACCTGTTCGCCAAAAGCGTTAACAGCCTTATAAAGTTTATCAAATTCTTTAGTTTCAAGCAATTCGGTAAAATAAACGATGGCCTTATCGCGTACCGACCGTAAACCGCTGGTCATAATAAAAAGCGAAAAGCGGTCCTTTTGCTCGATGGTGATCTTTTTCTTGATCGTCGTATCCGTTCCCGAGGTGATGCGTGTATCAGCAATCGCGAGTAAACCTTCCTTAACTTTTATCCCTAAACAATAAGTCATTTATCGTGTCAAATTAGCGCGCCAAAATAGTCAAATAATGATAAACAGACGCTCCATCAGCGCCTGCTGATGCCATTTATTTTAAGCGCGATTTCCTGGAGTATATTACCGGCGCTACCTCAAATGATTAACAATGGTTCCCACCACCTGCTTTATGTAGGTGTTCCATGCGTCTAAGGCATCCGCCGACGGGATAAATTCTCCCAAAGAAACCCCGCCGCCCCCCGCTACATAATTGCATGAATAAGGTATTACATCCATCCCGATCTTTTTAAAGATATCAACCGACCGCCGCATATGAAATGCCGATGTTACCAGTACGTACGGCGGTGGCAGGTGACGGGCTTCGATAACCTGCTTTGAATAGGCTGCGTTTTCGAGCGTATTACGGCTTCGGTTTTCAATCAGTATGCAGCTATCCGGAACTTTGAATAGCACCAGCTGGGTTTTTACCCAGTCGGCTTCCCGAAAGTTATCATGAAACAAGTTGCCGTTACCGCTCGAGATCAAGATATGCGATACTTTTCCTGTGTTCAGCAGCTTTACGCCTTCTATAAACCGGTCTGATGCGCCGTTAAAAAAGCCGTTGCCATTACTGTCTTCCGAGGTAAAGCCGCCTAAAACAATGGCGCAGCTATATGGCCTGGTGTTTTTTAGCGGGGCAGATTGTACGTCCCAGCGTGTCGCAAACTGATTTAATAAAAATGGGTTCGAAAAGATAACCAGCAAAACGAAAGCGGTTATCGTAAGCCTATATTTGAGTTTTGGTTTTTTGACAATTAACGCGGCAATAAAAAAAGCCACGATCCAGGTGAATGGATAAATAAAAATTAACAGGAGCTTTGAAAATACAAAAAACATAAAAGTATTTTCGTAAAAATACTTTTTTTAAGGCAAAGTCACGCTTTATCCGCCCAGCGCATTTTTAAAATCCTGCATCAGGTCCTCAAGGTCTTCGATACCTACAGAAAGCCGGATCATTGAATCGGAAATGCCCATTTCGGCGCGTTTCTGCGGCCCCAGCTCATTAAAAATGGTGTGTGCAACAGGAATAGCGAGGGTACGGGTATCGCCCAGGTTACTCGATTTAATAACCAGCTTTAGCTTATTTAAAAAAGCAAAGCAATCCAAACTTTCATCAAGTTCTATGCTCATTAAACCGCCGTATTTCAAAAACAAGCGGCTTGCTGCTTCGTGCTGCGGATGTGACGCCAATCCCGGGTAGTAAACTTTTTTTATAAGCGGATGTGCCTCAAAAAAAGTGGCGAGCTGCAACGCATTGTCGCAAGCGCGCTCCATGCGCAATGCCAGGGTTTCCGATCCGACAGAGATAGAGTGCGCCGCTTCGGGCGAAAGTGTCCCGCCGGAATCCCGTAGCCCCTTTTTCCTGATCTGCGTTATGCCCAAAACTTCCGGTTTAACCTGGTTTTTAAAGGTTGGGAAGATATTTGGGTAATTGGCCCAATTAAATAAACCCGTATCGGTAATGCTGCCGCCCAGCGCATTACCATGGCCGCCGATATATTTGGTTAATGAGTTGATCACCAGGCTTGCTTTTACATCAACCGGCCTGAACAAGTAGGGCGAGGTCATGGTATTATCTACCATGTAAATGATCCCTTTTTCAGCACACAGGTTTCCTATGCCTTCCAGATCGGCAATCTGCGTGGCCGGATTGGCTACGGTTTCCACAAAAACCAGTTTCGTATTTTCTCTTATCTCACCGCGTACATTTTCAACCGAAGTGGCATCGACAAAGGTAAAATCGAGGCCCATATCCATAAAGGTTTGGAAAACGCTGCGCGTATTGCCAAACAGATACGAGCTGGCAATTACATGGTCGCGTTGTTTAATAAGCGCCATAATGGTGGCCGATATCGCGGCCATCCCTGTCGAAAAAGCGATGGTTGAAAAGCCATTTTCCATTTGGGTGATCTTACTCTCCAACGCCGAAACGGTGGGATTTCCCTGTCTCGAATAAGCGTATCCCTTCTTTTTGTTTTGAAAAATATCCACCAGGTCCTGCACGTCATCGTACCCGAATGTCACTGCGGTATGTATCGGTTTATGCAATGCGCCATGTTCCGGGTGACCAAGGCGGTCGGAGTGAAGTATAGTCGTTGTAAATCCATTAAAATCCATCCACGAATTTCACTAATTATTACGAATTACACGAATGAGAAAGGAATTAAAGCGAATTTCCCGAATCAGTTTAAAAAACAATTCTTTGGTATTCTAAAGATGGAGTTCCAAAATTTATGACCATTCCCAAACGCAACCCGGACGCTTTAAGATAATTGAGTGTTTGTTTTAGATATGGATCGCCTATGTAGCCGCCGGTTTTTATTTCGAGAATTATGTTTTCGTGCGCCACAAAATCAGCGATAAAATAATGTTTAAGCTTTTGTCCTTTATAAAGAATTGTAAACGGTTTTTCCCTAATAAAGGGGATCTCAAGCTTAGTTAGTTCAAGCTGCAAAGCATCTTTATATATAGCTTCCTTAAACCCATGCCCCAACACCTTGTGCACTTCGAAACAAGCGCCAATGATTTTATAAGATTCTTCTTTAAATAGTATCTCAGTCATAAATTAGATACACAAATTTCGACAGTTCGCAATTTATACAAGATATTCGTGCAATTCGATAAAATTCGTGAATATTGGTGCCGATATATGAGGAGTGTTATCCAGCGTGTTTCTGAAGCTAAATGTGTAGTTGACGGTAAAACTACCGGCGCAATCGGTGTGGGTTTTTTGATATTATTGGGAATAGAAGACGCTGACACGGATGAAGACCTGCAATGGCTTGCGCAAAAAATTTCGGCATTACGTGTTTTTGGTGACAAAAACGGGCTGATGAATAAAGCTTTAGCCGATGTGAATGGCGATATTTTATTGATCTCTCAATTCACGCTCTTTGCCCAGACAAAAAAAGGCAACAGGCCTTCGTTCATTAGGGCGGCAAAACCAGAAAAGGCGATCCCGCTTTATGAAAAAATGGTGACCGCGCTCGAGGCGCTAACCGGCAAAAAAATAGCCACCGGGATATTCGGCGCGGATATGAAAGTCAGCTTGCTGAACGATGGACCGGTTACGATTATAATGGATACTAAAGATAAGGACAATCACTAGCGGCAGTAGCAGTATATTAGTAGCAGTTTATCTGCTGCAACTGCAACGACTACTGCATCTAACTAAACATGACGATCGAACAAGCTCAGCAACTGGTTGATAAATGGATAAACACCACCGGCATCCGTTATTTTAACGAGTTGACCAATACTGCTATTTTAATGGAAGAGGTAGGGGAGGTTGCGCGTATAATGGCGCGGCAATATGGCGAACAATCCTTTAAAAAATCGGATACTGATATAAACCTGGCCGATGAGATGGCCGATGTGCTTTTTGTGCTGATATGCCTGGCCAATCAAACCGGCGTTGATTTAACGGATGCGCTGGAAAAAAACCTGGAGAAAAAACAGATCCGCGATGCAGACAGGCATCGGGATAACGAAAAGTTAAAGTGATGTTACAGCCTCACTAATTTATCCCCATCCAAAACAGGGATTGCAGTCGTCAAATCAACCTGCAGGCAAAATTCAATATCTTTTTCGATGCCCAGTTTTTTAAGACGCTCGCTATGGGACGTTTTTTTGAGATATTCATTGATGTCGTGTCTACCTATCTGGAACAGGTCGTTTGCGGCGATAGCGGCATCGTCTAATTTAAAATCACCCGATTTTAATTGCTCTACCACCGCGCCGGCGAAAAGCGTGTCCTCCAGGTTGAAATTGTTTTTCCAGCCTGCGCAAACCAATAAAATATTTCCTTCATGCGTTTTGAGCCAGTTGCAAAGGGCCGTAAGGTTCAAAAACGAGCCGATCACGATCTTTTTGGCTGCACGGGAAATGTGTAGCGCGTGCGTGCCGTTGGTTGTTGTCAACACCACGGTTTTGCCCGCTACTTTTTCCTTTGTGTACGAGAAAGGAGAGTTGCCAAAATCAAACCCGTCAACCACTTTACCGTCACGCTCGGCGGCCAGCATATAATTTAGGCCTTTTTCGCGGTAAGCGGCACATTCCTCCACCTCCGCTACCGGGATAATGGCTTCTGCGCCATTTTCGATGCCGTAACAGATGGATGATGTCGCCCTGAAAATATCAATGATGACAACAATATAATCTTCGACATTATAAAGCGGGATAAGGGCGGGGGTGAGGCAAACGTTTAATTGGTTCATTAGTTCATTCGTTAATTAGTTCATTGATGGCCTGTAAACTGGCTATTATATAGGTACTAATAAACCAATGAGCCAGTGAACCAATGAACTATTTATTAAATGGAGGCTTAACCACCCTGGCCTTAACTTTATTGTCGCGGATATTGATAAATATCTCGGTTCCTTCTTTGGCGAAATCTGTTTTAACATAGCCCATGCCGATCGCCTTTTGCAGCGACGGCGATTGTGTGCCCGAAGTTACTTTGCCAATGTTATTGCCTTCGGCGTCCACAATTTCATAATCATGGCGGGGAATCCCGCGGTCTATCATTTCAAAGCCTACCAGCTTACGTTTTATGCCATCCTGTTTTTGCTGTTGCAGCGCAGCTGAATTGGTAAACTCCTTGTTGAACTTGGTTACCCATCCAAGGCCCGCTTCCAACGGTGAGGTGGTGTCGTCAATATCGTTTCCGTACAGGCAAAAACCCATTTCCAGGCGCAGCGTATCCCGCGCACCCAGTCCGATAGGCTTAATGCCGAACGGCCTCCCGGCCTCGAATATCGCCTCCCAGATATGTTCGGCATGCTGGTTCTCAAAATAGATCTCAAAACCGCCCGCACCGGTATAACCCGTAGCTGATACAAGCACGTTATCTATGCCGGCAAAACTGCCTTTTTTGAACGTGTAGTACTCCATCGAGGCGAGATCAATGTCTGTAAGCGTTTGCAAAGCTTCCGTGGCTTTAGGCCCCTGGATGGCAAGCAGCGAGGTGCGGTCCGAAATATTTTTCATCTCCACGCCCATACTATTGTACTTAGAGATCCATTCCCAATCCTTCTCAATATTAGAAGCATTGACCACCAGCATATAAATCTTTTCATCCAGGCGGTAAATTAGGAGGTCGTCTACGATCCCGCCGGTCTCGTTCGGCAGGCAGGAGTACTGCACCTTGCCATCGTATAATTTTGAAGCATCATTACTGCTTACTTGTTGGATGAGATCAATCGCATGTTCGCCCTTTAAAATAAATTCGCCCATATGGCTCACGTCAAAAACACCAACGCCGTTGCGCACAGTTTCGTGTTCGACGTTAATCCCCGCGTATTGTACAGGCATATTGTAACCAGCGAACGGCACCATTTTAGCACCCGCTTTTATATGCACATCGGTTAAAGCAGTATTCTTCATACCGGCAAAAGTAAGAAATTGATTTACGGTTTACGATTTACGGTTTACGAATTTGAATTATTGCAGCGTATTCCAGCAATCGTAATTCGTAAATTGTAAGTCGTAAATCAAACCACGCTTTTATAAAATTCAACAAGATTTTTGGTAACCGTATTCATATCGTACTGCTGTTCTATCAGCTCGCGCGCCCTTTCGCCAATGGCTTTGCAGTAATCCTCATCCGAGATGCAGCGCATAATGGCATCGTAAAACTCTTGGCGGTTATTGGCAATGAGTATATTAACACCATCTTCAAAATTTATCCCTTCGGCGCCAAGTGTCGTGGAGATGATGCATTTTTTCATGGCCATACCTTCCACAATTTTTACCCGCATGCCACCCCCCGATAATAAGGGTACCACCATTATCGATTTGCTGTTTACAAATTCAAGCGCGTCGTCAACCTCGCCTTGTATAAATATCTTGCCCAATACCTCGTAATCGTCAAAACGCTCGGGTATATCATTGCCGGCTACATAGAAACGCACCCGCAGGTCGCCGTCTGTCAGGTCGCTGTAAAAACTGTCCAGGAACCATTCTATCCCCTCGCGGTTGGGCAGCCAATCTAACGAACCCAAAAAAAACAGGCTTGGGAATTCGGTTTTGCTAAAATCTGGCCGATAATGTTCAAGGTTAATACCAACGGGCAAAATCTCGATGGGAATTTTTGTTCCATACTCCAGCAGCGTACTTTTATCCTGCTCGGTAAATACGGCAATGCCATCGAAATTATTCAGTTGCCTCAATTCATAATTTTTTATCCGTTTGGCATGCATTCGGAGGTACGATTTTTTAAACGGATCTGATTTTTGCAGCGACAGCCGCTGCCATATCTGGTTTTCAATGTTGTGCGCCCGATAGATCAGTTTTGCTTTTGAGTGTTTCCTTGTCGCTTCCAGGTACAGCGAGACGAACAGTCCTTCAAACTGGATAATATCGTATTGATTTTTTTTGATCTCGCGTATCAATAACCGTTCAAAATTGGCATCGTAATATTTATCGATATTGAACGACGTTTTGCTGAATAAATTCAGGGCAACATCAATGACCGAGACGTTGATGTTAACGCTGTAAGCCCTATAATTTATTTTAGATAATAACTCCTTATCCTCGTCTGAATTTTCGTGGTGGCTTTTCTTTGCATTGAGCGCCACCAGCGAAACCTGGTGACCCAGGTTAACCAGGCCCCTTACCGTATTGCATACAACAATCGGATAGCCGCCATTTTGCGGAAACGGAACCCGGTGAGTTAAAATAAGGATCTTCAAGATTGTCGGTTTTCAACAAAAATAACAATTTGGAGGAATTGCCGATAACCTTAACCGGAATGTTCAATTACTGCTCCAGCTCTGTTGTATCGGAGAATTGCAGGGCGGGGTCTGTTACCCTGAAAGTGAGCCGATGATAAGGGGTATAGCCGATCTTTATAATCGTTTCGCGATGTTTTATGGTAGGATAACCCTTATTGGTGTGCCAGTCATAATCCGGATGCTCACCGGCGATCTGTTTCATATAATCGTCGCGGTATGTTTTAGCCAGGATAGAAGCTGCAGCGATGCTGAAATATTTTGCGTCGCCTTCAACAATGCATTTATGCGGTATTTCTTTGTACTTGTTGAAGCGGTTTCCGTCGATGATTAAAAATTGGGGGCTGATGCTCAGTTTTTCTATGGCGCGGTGCATGGCCAGGAACGACGCGTTCAGAATATTAATGTCATCGATCTCTAAGTTATCAACTGACGCCACAGCGTAGGCGATCGCCTTTTGCTCGATCTCAATTCTTAGTGAATACCGCACATCTTCAGGTAATTGTTTTGAATCGTTCAGCAGGTCGTGTTTGAAATCATCCGGCAATATTACAGCAGCCGCGAAAACCGGCCCGGCCAGGCAGCCGCGGCCCGCTTCGTCGCATCCGGCTTCAATAAACTCGTGTTGATATCGTGGCAGCAGCATTTGGTTGTTGGAAGGTTGTATTTAATTGTTGGAATGTTGGAATGTTGGAAAGTTGGAAAGTTGGAAAGTTGGAAAGTTGGAAAGTTGTAATGTTGCAAAGTTAGTTTAAGAAATTATTTTGCTTTTAATGCTAATTTAGGAGTCCAAGTAACGCCAATATTTTCAATCTTCCAACACTTTTTTATTCTTTTTTTCCACTTCAAAATTCTTTAAGTAATCGATGAGTTTTTTGGTTTTACTTGAAAATTCAACGCTTCTCAAATAAAGATCGTTAAATACGATATCATCGATTTTATAAGCTTTATTTAAAATAGTAAGCTTATTTCTAAACTCGCCGGATGAACCTTTTGCATAATTTAAAAACCTAATAAAATCGGGATTGTGATTGTACTCAAAGCCTTCAGCGATATTATCAGACATCGAACAGGCTGCTCTTCTAATCTGATCTTTCATTCCCCAATCAGATTTTAATGGCTCTGAATCACATAGAATGTAAACTTCCACAGCAATCGAGTTTGCTATTTTTCATATTTCCAATTCTTCAAATCTTTCAATGGTGCTCATTTATTTAACCCTAAGACATTTAAATCTTTCAAATATCCAACATTTCAATCTACAACATTCAAACATTCCAACCTTACAACGTTCAAACCTTTAAACATCTTAAAAAATCCGCATGGTAAGCAAAGTGATATCGTCGATAGGTTTACCCTTGATTACGAGGTCGATGTGGTTCATTAGCAATTCATTAAACTCTTCGGTAGATAATTCGCCGTGTTGCTTTACAAACGCGAAAAGATCATCCTCGTCCCATTTTTTTGTATCGGAATGTTCGTGGTCCATCAACCCGTCGGTATAGTTTACGATAAAGCTGCCCGGCTCTATTTTCATTTCGCCCTGGTTAATAAACGGCAGCTCATCAAAAACTCCGATCATCGTAGTGCCTGATTTAAGCGGCGTGATCTTCCCCTTCGAATAAACGATAGTAGCATTATGACCGGCATTAACGTAGTTAAGTTTTCGCGTTTTTTCATTGTACTTGGCCAGGAACAGAGTAATAAATCTTTCGCCCTTGGTGTTATTGAGCACTACCTTATTAAGCCGCTCTATTACTTTGTCAAGATCGTCTTCAACCGCCGACCACGCATGCAGGCTGGCCTGGAAATTTGCCATTAACAATGCCGCTGATATTCCCTTTCCGGATACATCCGCGATACACCACATAAACTCATGGTCATTAAGACGGATAAAATCAAAATAATCGCCGCCGATATTTTGATGGGGGATGTACCGGGCGCCAACAGCAACGCTCTTGTCCTTATAAGATTTTAAAGGAATAAGCATATTCTGCACTTCCACGGCCAGTTCCATTTCGCGCTGAAACCTTTCTGACTGCAATCGTTCGCGGAAAAGATTTTTATTTTCGAGCGCCACCACAATGACGTTGATCACCGTCTGAATAAAGTTCAGGTCGTCGCTAAGTAGTTCGGGAGAAGGGTTAAAATCGCCGATCAGCGCATACGCCAGGGCCTTTTTTTTATGATAGATCGGGATAAAATAATCGTATTTACTTAGTAAAGTATCTTCGTTTCCGGCCAACGGAATGGTTGATTTTATTTTATTCAATTTGGCGCACGCCTTATGCAGTACGTTAACCGGTTCGATGTCATCGCCGTATTTTGACAAGAGAATATAGCTGCCGTCACGTTCAATCAAAAAACGAAGCTTTCCTACCTGGAGGTAATTTTTCAGGATCACCTGCAGCATTTGTATCAACACAGGGGTGCCGGTATTTTTGTTGATAGCCTGTGTAATTTCAAGCAATGCATTTAATTCGGTTTGCCTTTTAAGCAACAGCCGTATTAATTCGTCCTCAGCTGAAAGTGTTTCAATGTTTTGCATTGGATATGAAAGACTGCCTAAAATAAAGATATTTTTTTTAAAAGCGGGTACTTTGTGATTTTATATCAAAAGCATCTCTTAAACCAACAGTTACAAGGTTAAACGCATATACCAAAAACATAATAGCTAATCCGGGTATAATTGCGAGGTACGCGGAGTCCATAACAATGTAGCCGTAGTGTTCTTTGATCATGCTGCCCCATGTGGGCATGGGCGGCTGCGCACCAAAACCAAGAAAGCTTAACCCGGCCTCGAGCAATATCGCCGACGCGAAGTTTGAAGAAGCCAAAACCAATATAGGGCCCATAATATTCGGCAGGATATGCCTGGTGATAATGCGCGTATTGTTAAACCCCAGCGACCGCGCCGCCTCGATATACTCAACTTGCTTTAAACTTAAAACCTGTCCCCGAACCAGCCGCGCCACCTCAACCCACATGGACAGACCCACGGCTATAAATATTTGCCACAACCCTTTTCCCAGTGCAAACGATATGGCTATAACCAGCAGCAGCGCAGGCAGGGCCCACAAAATATTCATTAGCCAGCTTAAGGCGGCGTCGGCCCATCCTCCGAAATATCCGGCTACCGAACCGATAGTTATACCCAGCAGCATGCTTATAATAACTGACATTAATCCTACCGCCAGCGAAATGCGGGTACCCAATATGAGCCTGCTTAACAGATCGCGACCGTAAATATCTGTACCGAGCAGAAATGTTTTGTGAATGACTTTTGCAGGAAGACGGTACGCCTTCCGCTCGGGCTTGTCCTCAGGGCCGATATATTCGTCGACGTAAACAGAATCTTTTGTAAACCGGTAACCTGTTATAGGAACATCCCGATAAAACGATGGCTGGCCATACAGCATTTTGGTGAAAAAATTCACGGTATCAACCGGTTCGCCCTTCGGAAGCCGCAGCATCATAAACGCCGATCCTGGCTTTTTTATGCTTAACTGAATGGTCATGTTATTGGCCATAGGGGTTGAATCGGGCATAATGAGGTACCCAAGTACGGCAACGAGTATGGTAAGCCCGATGAAAGCCAGCCCGGCAATGGCAATTTTATTGCGTTTAAATATCCTCCAGGTGCGGCGTGCGGGGGTAAGCTCAGTCAAGATGTTTTTGGCTAAAGATAGTTATTAGTTGATTAGGTTGAATGGGTTATTAGGTTGTAAGTTCATTTTAATGGACGACATTAAACATACCGGACCAGTCACCAATCAACCAAAGCCTCACCTAACTTCCCTGCCCTTCCAGACATAAGTGCCTGAGTTTCCGGCCAGGCCGATGTAAATAAAATAAATCACATGTACGGGGATGATGATGATAAGCAGCAAAACCAGCTTTGAACGCTTGAAAAATGCAGCGATGGGCAGCAAATACGCCAGCTCAAATATATACTTTAACAAAAATTGTAAAGTGAAGAGCTTAAAAAAGTAATGATCATATAAGCCCAGGCATAAATTAACAATGAGCGACACGTTAAATAGCCAGATGCCAACAACAAAGGCAACTACTTTTTTATCCTTGTATTTAACTGATTTTGATGCCCACCGGCGCCGTTGCTGCATAAATTCGTGAAGTGTATGTTTGGCGTGTGTATACACCACTGCATTATACGACTTTAAAAAGGCTATGCGGTGAGGAAAACGCTGCGCTATTTTTTGCAGCAGCAGCTCGTCATCGCCCGATGCCAGGTCATCGATGTCTTTAAACCCTCCAACCTCATAAAAAACGTCTTTTCGATAAGCCAGGTTGGCGCCGTTACAGGTAGATGCCCGACAGTTGCCGATAAAAGCTGCACCAATGCCTATAAGGTAATAAAACTCCAGCGCCTGCATCCGTTCAAAAAGTGACCGCTCTTCAAAATAGCTTACCGGCGAAGATATCATTACCGGGTTTTCTTTTTCGTAATAACCAACTACCGTCGACAGCCATTTGTGGCCCATACGGCAATCGGCGTCGGTGGCAACCATCAATTCGCCTGACGATAGCCGTATGGCTTCGGCTATTGCCTTTTTTTTGTAGGAGTTTAAAGGCTTATCTTCATTCAACTGCAAAAGCTGTACGCCGCGATCGGCGTAACTGGCAATTATCTGCGATGTGCGGTCGGTAGAGTGGTCGTCGACGATGATGATTTCGGTGAGCTCTTTTGGATAATCCTGCGCCAGGATATCGTCAAGCGTTAAATGGATCCGTTCTTCCTCGTTTCGCGCTGCAGCAAGCACGGTAACTTTTGTGGTAAAGCCCGAAGGTTTGATATTTGGCCGCTTCAAGGTACTCCAGCCCTTTATAAGGTAGAGGAGTAGTAACAGGTATACACCTGTAAATAACAACGAAAAAATGCTAAGCAGTGCGGTCAAAGAATTTTAATTTTAATACGAAAACCGAACCTAAAATAGCCGGAATAACGAGGTTAATAATATAAATAAGCGAAACGGCCACTACAATGGCCAGGGTTTGATGGGTTATATAGCTAAACAAGGTCCCGGCGGTAAAACCGCGCACACCCAGATCGAGCATGTCCATGGACGGTATCGCCGAGTTGATAAAGAAAAAAACAAACATCATTAAAGTCATTTGCAAAATGGCGATCTGCGGCACCAGCATGTGGATAAGCAGGTAATATTGAAAGGTAAAAACCAAAAAACGGGAAAGACAAAACCACATAATGCTGATGAGCTCCGCTGTTTTATATTTCCCCATAATATCAAAAAAGCGATGAAATTTTTTAAGAAATTTAATGCTGTTAAGTAGCGAAACCATCCACTTTATATGAAAATAAAATACAAGCATCGACAAAATTAAAACAAAGGCCATCGTGGTAACGCCGATCATGATGATAAGGCCGAGGTGTAAATAGGTATACAGAAACCAAACCATCGCACTTGCGCCTAAAACATTAGTCACCACATTTTGGCCGAATGAACCAACCGCCATAGCAAAAACGCCATGAATGCGCTTCCGGTTAGGCAAGAACATTACCCGGCCTCCAAATTCGCCGATGCGGTTTGGTGTAAAAATAGCCCAGGTTAAGCCACAAAAAACCGATTCAATAGCTTTCCATACAGACATGGGCGACAACAACCTTGTTAAACGCAACCACTTTAACGCTTCCAGCACCCAGTTTACAAACATTAACAGGAAAACAGCCGACATGGTGAGGAGCACCTTACCACGGCTCAGGCCGGATACCAGGTTTTTGAACTCATGCAGGTTTTTATCGTCCTTAACAATGCGGTAATAAACAAACCAAAACGCGAGCGCGAGTATGGCGAGTTTAAGCAAGTAAGAAGATATCTTTTTGGCCCGGCCTGTCAAAGCATCAATTTTTCTGCAATGTTACTGATTCGAATTTCGAATTTCGAATTTTCGATTTCGGATTTGCTAAAGGTGAAGTGCAAATAATAAGCCGGACTTAATGAACAATCAAATTTTATGACAGCACACTGCAAATAATATAAACACAGATAAAAGTGTTATTCTGCACCTTATAATTTCGAAATTGAAAATCCGAAATCCGAAATGTAACTACTTCAGCCTTGTCTTTAAAAATTCGATCGTATGCGTATAGGCGTCCTTTGTAGCTGCGCTGTTATATGAAGGGTTGCTTGGATTGGCAAAAGCGTGGTCGGCATCGTATTGATGCACATACAGTTTTTTACCTGCGGCTTTCATATCTTCTTCAAACTTAGCAACCACCTTCGGGTTGATCCATTGGTCTTTATTGGCAAAGTTACCCAGCACATCGCAGTGCAGCGTTTTTAACCGGTTAATATCCTGGTCGGGCATGCCGTAATACATTATGCAAGCCACAGCTTGTTTACCGGCCAGCAGCGATGCCTGCAGGCTCCAGCCGCCGCCAAAGCACCAGCCCAGGGTAGCGATATGGGCACGCGGACCAACATAGGCTATGGCGCCGCTGATGATGGCTTTTGCGCGATCTTCTTTTACAGCCTGCATCAGCTTGCCGGCATCTTCGCGGGTAGTGGCAACCTGCCCGTCGTACAAATCCAGGTCGATTACGTTCACATCGCCCAGCTCGTTATAAATTTTTTCCGATTCCTTTTTTACAAAATCGTTCAATCCCCAATATTCGTGTATAACCAGCAAGTAATTCTCAGTTGGCCTTTTCGCCTTAAATTCGAAGGCGCGGGCCTCTTTACCGTTGGGTGTTTTGTAATTAATGGATCGGCCGATCGAACTTTGAAAGTGATATTTCAACGGCACAGGGTGCGACATGACGAATTTTTTGTCGGCCGCCAGCATGGCGAATTGCTTTGTCGCCGATACCTTGCTGCAACAAACCACCTTGCTTTGGCTAAATGCTAATGCACCGCAAACGAGGAGCAGCGATAAGATCAAATACTTTTTCATGATATGTAGTTTTGGATTTGTGACGTTAAGCGTGTTTCAACAACGAAATTAGGAATAAATTGTTGACTCCCTAAATTTTGGTGTAGCAGATCATCTTACCCCAAAATCTCCTTAATATCTTCTACCGACAGCGATTTAATAAAGCTTTCCTCGGTGGTGATAAGCGCGCGTGCCACGCTGAGCTTGCGCTGCTGCAGGGCCAATATCTTTTCCTCGACGGTATCCTTGGTGATGAATTTATAAATGAACACATTTTTGGTTTGGCCGATGCGATGCGTGCGGTCGATGGCCTGCTGCTCAACCGCAGGGTTCCACCACGGGTCGAGGATGAAAACGTAGTCGGCCTCTGTTAAGTTTAAACCCACGCCACCGGCCTTAATTGAAATTAAAAACACCCTGGTTTTGGGGTCTTCCTGGAACTGTTTTACCACATCGCCGCGGTTTTGCGTGGCGCCGTCCAGGTATACATAGGGGATATTTTCTCCGTCAAAATATTCGCGGTAGATATTCAGCTGCTTTACAAATTGCGAGAATATCAGCACCTTATGGCCACCATCCAATACGTTTGAAAGGGTATGCACCACATTCTCGAACTTACCTGAATCGCCCTCGTATTCCTTATCGATCATCACGGGGTGATTGGCGATCTGCCGCAGCTTAATAAGGCCCTGCAAAACCTGTATCTGCGTTTGCGCGAACGTGCCGTCCTCGAGGCTTTTCAGCAGCTCGTTACGGTATTCGGATTTTACTTTTTCGTAAACCGACGCCTGCTCATCGCTCATCTTGCAATAGAATAAATTCTCGGTCTTTGGCGGCAGCTCGGGCGCTACCTGCTCCTTCGTGCGCCGTAACACAAATGGTTTAATCAATGCCTGTAATTTTCGGGCTTTGTCTTCATCTTTTTTCTTTTCGATAGGCGTTACAAACTCATTTTGAAAATATTGCTGAATGCCCAGCAAGCCGGGGTTTATGAAGGTCATTTGCGTCCACAGATCATTGACCGAATTTTCGACCGGCGTACCGCTCAGTATGAGCTTAAACCTTGATTTTAATTGCCTTACAGCCTGGAACGATTTAGACGACGGGTTTTTAATGTTCTGGCTTTCGTCCAGTATCACGTAATCAAAAAAATAGGAAGTCAGCAGATCAATATCTATCCGGCTTATGCCATAGGTGGTGATCACCACATCATAATTGGTAAATACCTTCTGCGAGCGGTATCTTAATGTGCCGGTATGCACCATTAACTTTAATTTCGGCGTAAATTTTTTCGCCTCGTTCAGCCAGTTATAGATCAGTGAGGTAGGCATAATGATCAGCGATGTACTTTTGCTGCCCGCCGCTTCTGTATCTTCTTTATGCTTTTGCAGCAGGGCCAGCGTTTGGATGGTTTTGCCCAGGCCCATATCGTCGGCAAGGCAGCCGCCAAAATGGTAGTTCTTTAAAAAATGGAACCAGTTATAACCCGCTTTTTGATAGGGCCGAAGATGCCCTGCAAAATGTTTAGGCAGATCAACCTCTTCCAATTGCTCAAAATCGCTGAGTTTTTGCAGCTTGCGGCTCATAGTGACATGGGCCATCTCGCCTTCGGCCAGTTCATTTACCAGGCCGACATGGTGGCGCCGCAGTTTAAGGTGTTCGCCGCCTTCGGTAAAATGGAGGAGGTTGCCATATTGCGAAAACCATTTTTCGGGTATCACCGCTATTTCGCCGGAAGGGAGCACAAATTCTTTCTTGTGATTAAGGATATGGTTTTTAAGCTGTATAAAAGGTATCCGGTACGAGCCGAAGTACACCACGGCATAAATATCAAACCAATCGTTATTTTCTTTGATCTCAAGGTCGATTTTACTGTTGCCGAATACATACCGTTTCTGACCGTCGGCTGCCGGCTGCTCAATTTCAAACCCAAGATCAGCCAGTTCGTCGAAATGCTGGTTTATCCATTCAAAAACCGAAAACGAACGGTCGGCATCCTCATCATTTATTTCCACTTCCAGGTTTTTAAATAACGAGGAAACTGTTTTCAGTCCCATTTTTTCCAATTCATGAAGCTTGTTCTTTTCCCAAAGCACTGACCGTTTAATGCGATGAAATATATAATCGTCGCCATTGCGCTCCATGCGGACTGATACCTGCCGGTCATCGCCGTAAGGAAAAATATAACCGGCGTATTTAAAATAAAGCTGCAGCTGCGAGGTGCCCCCCTCGATATAGATGGGTTTTAAAACCGGGGCGGCTTCGTATTTTTCGGTGTTGATGGTGAAGCCTTCGGCATATACATGCTGCTTTTCGATAAGCGGAATAACAAATTTTTCGAAATACGATTGTTCTGATGAGCGCGGTATGGCAATATAACGCTTGTTGAGAAACGGGAAAAGCTTTTTGCCGTCGATGTCCTTTTCGAAGTAATAAAGCGTATCATCGAGCAGCATCCACGCCGGATGGTTGCAAATGATCTCGGCATTTTTAAACATAAACTCGATGCGCATACCCTGGTATTTGATGGTCGGGAAATACCTGATCTCTTCGGCGTTCCGCCTGAAATGGAATAATACCGTTGCGGGCTCGGTCGCTATATCAAGCTTCCGCTCTGCGGGATAGCCTTCCTTACTCATCAGGTAAAGGGGCTTATCGCCGATAAGGTTTAATGCCTCGGCCATGCGCTTCTCGATCTTCGGCCTGAGGGTGTCAAACAGTTGCTCGTTAAAAACTTTGGTGAAGAACTCGAACGGCCGGATGGGTTTTTTGTAAAACTTTTTGATCAGGTTACCCTGCTCGATTTCTTCCAGGATCTTAATCAGTTTCAGGTCTGTTTCGTCGATACAGTGCGAAAACTCGTGTGCGGTATTCGAAAATAGGCGCTGATGGGTCAATGAATACTCGCCGTTTGGGTTTAGCTGCACAATATGCGGCTCCATCACGTACGACAGGTATTCGTGCTGGGCAATGGCATAAATAATCTGGCAAGGCTTGCTGCTGTCGACACGTAACATAACTCCTGTTAAAAAAATTAAGAGAAGCTACATCAACAAAAAATTCAAACGTAAACAGAATTTGCAGCATGTGAAAATGTTTTGGGTTAAATAATTGTTAACACTTTTTAGTGACAGGTCATTCGATCATTAGGTCATTCAGTCATTTTTCTGGTCGATAAAAGCGTAACTTAGTGGTAATCGTAGATTATGACCAAAGATTTTATTTACAAGTTTATAAAGAACTATAACTTAGGTGTTATCTCTACTATTTCGTTAAATAATAAGCCGGAGTCGGCTTTGGTTGGGATAGCTGTTTCAGAGGAACTGGAAATTATTTTCGATACAGTAAAAGCCTCGCGCAAGTATCGGAATCTTTTACACAATCCTTCCATAGCCGTTGTGATTGGCTGGGACAATGAAACAACGGCGCAATGCGAAGGAATCGCAGCAGAAGTGACCGGCGCCAATGCCAATATTATAAAGAGATTTATTTTGAGGCATACCCTGATGGCCGGGAACGGAATAAAACATGGCCGGATATCGTTCATTTTAAATTACACCGAAATGGATCCGGTACAGTAATTTTAATGATCCGGTTACGATAGAGGAAATGAACTTTTAATTATATATCCACTTCTCCTTCAAAAACCTTCACCGCAGGCCCTTCCAGAAAAATGTTGGTAAACTTTTGACCGTCATATTCGAAACGGATGCTCAGATCGCCGCCTAAAACCTTTATGGGCGTATTGATATACCCGGTTTGATGATTATGCTTAGCCATCGCCAGGGCTGCGGCTGTTACGCCGGTTCCGCAGGCGAAGGTTTCGTCTTCCACACCCCGTTCAAAAGTGCGGACGAAATAGCCGTCTGAATTAGGCTCAACAAAATTGACGTTGATGCCCTCAGCCTTATAAATGTTATTGTTGCGAATGGCGTAACCTTCCTGGTAAACATTTTTTTCTTTCAGGCCATCAGTAAGTTTTATATAATGAGGCGAGCCGGTATTTAATATATAGGCGTCGCCATCCATGGTTATCGTTTCCACATCGATCATTTGCAGGCTTACCCAGTCGCCGGGTTCTGAAATTTTGGCATGGTGCGGCCCGTCAACTGCCACGAATTCCGCCTCACTGTCAATAATTCTCAAATGTTTGGCAAACGCTACAATACAGCGGCCGCCGTTACCGCACATGCTGCTTGGCCGCCCGTCGGCATTATAATAAACCATTTCGAAATCATAGCCATCACGATTTTGAAGAAATAGTATACCGTCGCCGCCGATACCGAAACGGCGGTCGCAAAGCCGCGAAATGAGCTTTGGATCGTTATGATCGACGTTTAAATCCCGGTTATCGATCAATATAAAATCGTTGCCTGCGCCCTGGTATTTATAAAAATGTATCTTCACAATAACCCTTGATAATAGTTGAATTTTTACCGCAAACCTAACAGGATGAAATCGTTGGCTTGTCGGCGTTATGTTAAATTTAACAATTTTTAACAAAAATCAATATACCTTAATTTTGTTAAAAACGTCTATATGGTATTAAATTTGACGCACAAAAAATAAGTTAACAAAGAAAGAGAATATAATATGAAAAAGTTTGGTTTAACAATCTTAACCGCTTTTGTTGGCGGCGCAATGGCGTTAGGGACATACAAGATTATTGAAAACAAGTATGCCTCGAACATGAGTTTTGAAGACCGTCAGAAAGTTTACTACACAAGTAATCATTTGCCGGCGGCAAATTCAACGCTGTCTTCAACGGGGCAGCCCGATTTTGTGCAGGCGGCCGCTGCCGTAACACCTGCGGTAGTATATATTCGCACTACGTATGGTAACCAGGGCATGAACGACCAGCAAAGCGAGCTTCAGCGTATGTTTGGCGATATGTTCGGCCAGCGGATGGTCCCCCAGGGGCCTCAAATGGCGTCCGGTTCGGGTGTCATTATTTCGCCTGACGGCTATATTGTAACGAATAATCACGTTGTTGACCGGGCCGAAAAAATCGAGGTGGTTACAAACGACCACCGGAATTTTAAAGCAAAGGTTATTGGCACCGACCCGAATACTGACCTGGCCCTGATCAAAATTGAAGGCCACGACCTGCCAATTGTGCGGCTTGGCAATTCTGACGCCGTTAAAGTAGGCGAGTGGGTATTGGCCGTAGGCAATCCGTTTAGGTTAACCTCAACCGTTACCGCCGGTATTGTTAGCGCCAAAGGCCGCAATATTGGTATAATAGGCAGCGAAGATAACCAGGATCAGAATCCGTTTGGACGTACGCAGTATCAAAATCAACAGCCTAAATTAAATAAGGCTATCGAGTCGTTTATTCAAACTGATGCTGCCATCAATCCCGGTAATAGCGGTGGTGCGCTGGTTAATACCAATGGCGAATTGATCGGTATCAACTCTGCCATCGCGTCGCATACCGGCTCGTACGAAGGATATGGTTTTGCTATCCCTATCAACCTGGCTAAAAAAATATTGGATGATATTGAAAAATATGGCACCGTTAAACGCGGTTACGTAGGCATCAGCTTTACAGCACTTGACCAGGATGTGGCAGAACAGCTGCACACCGACAAAACTGCCGGCTTATATGTTCAGCAGGTTGTTCCCGGCGGTGGCGCTGAGCAGGCAGGCTTGCAAAAGGGTGATATTATTACCAAAGTTGACGGCAGTCCGGCTTATGAATCTTCGGACCTTGAAGAGCGTGTGGGCCGTTTGGAACCCGGCGATAAAATTCATTTAACTGTTTTACGCGGCAACGACGAAAAAAACTTCACCGTTACCCTTAAGGCAGACATTCCATCACCAAAGGTCGCAGTGTCAAAATCTGCCGAGGAGCTATATAACAGGTTAGGCGCAAGCTTTGCACCGGTAAGCCAGGCGCAGAAATCAAAGTTCCATATCAATGGCGGCGTTGTGGTTACTCAAGTGCGTCCGGGCGGAATGTTTGACAACTTTGAAGTGCCTGTAGGATCGGTGATCACCAGCATCAACAGGCACCGGATCAACAGTGTTTCAGACATCGACAACGTAATAACCAATCTGAACAATGGCAACCTGATCATTTCAGGTTACTATCCCGATGGAACCAGCTTTAATAATATGTTCCAGGTACAATAATCATTAGTTGATAATTAATAAATAAGCCCGTTTGTCCTTATGGCAAACGGGCTTTTTATTAAGCGATATTTCAGTGCGTTGATTACTTTTGCCTGATGAAAACGGGTGCGGCGGCCGTATTTAATTTAATGGGGCAGGATTTGGTATTGCTTCCTCAAAAGGCGATCTACTGGAAACAGGAAAAGGCCCTGGTGGTGGCTGACGTGCACCTTGGGAAGGTGGGCCATTTTCGAAAGGCCGGCATTGCTGTACCCCGTGACATGGAACAAAGCGAGTTATCGATACTTTCAGATTTGATAGATGAGCACAATCCTGGAAAAATTATATTCCTGGGCGATTTCTTTCACAGTGACATCAATTCCGACTGGGACTGGTTCATACTTTGGCGAAGCCAGTTCCCTAAACTCGAAATTATTTTAGTCAGGGGAAATCATGATATCATTGACGATAGCTATTACCACCGGTTAAACATCGGTTTGCACGACCAACTGTTTATAAGTCCCTTTTTGATGCTACATCATCCTTTATCGAAAGAAGAGCTTGAACATACTGACGGATATGCCTTTTGCGGCCATATTCACCCCGGAGTAAGCCTGGTAGGCAGGGGGCGGCAAAAAATAACGCTGCCTTGTTTCGCTTTCGGCGAACGGCAAGCCATATTGCCATCCTTTGGCACGTTTACCGGCCGGGTGCCTATACACGGCAATAAAATGGATAAGATATTTGCGATCGCAGCTGATAAAGTGGTGGCTGTTGCTTGACATCCCCTATCATTATATTATTTTTTTGCATGCCCGGATATAGGGAGGAAAAGCCCACGCTTTACCCCAGGGCTGGCCTGAATTCAGAAATTGAATCAGCCATTCTGATTTTTGCAGGCCAAATGTGAGGACAAGAACTAATCCGGCGCCCCTGGTAAAAGTAAAGCACCATCAATTTTATTTGACCGCTCTTCAGAGTTAGAAGAGAAATGAATTGGGCCATCGTTTTGCCAGGTAGCTGTCGACTCCAAAAAAACGCCCTGCTTTACCCAGTAATAATACAAGCGCGATAAAAAAAACAGCTGCGTCCTCGCTATCCGGCGACCAAAACCAGCGACCTTTTGCAAACAAATAATTTACAAATAATATAAGCGCAATACCCGCTGATAACCGCGTTAATGTTCCTGTGAATAGACCGATGCCGGCTATCACTTCCCCCGTCATGATCAAATAACTGAATAATTTGGCATTCGGGATAACAACAGATTGAAGAAAGCTTACATAAAATGAAGATGGCCTGCCGGCTTTTATCTCAAAGTTGAGGAAATCAAGCATTTCAGCGGAAAAGGGGGTAGCCGCGGTTAACTTGCCTATAACCGTATATAATAAAATTACCCCAAGATAAATCCGTAAAATGGACAAAAGGTAGGCGGGTACTTGCTTTTGATTATTCATGATCGTCGTCTAAGGCTCAATGACGGTAATTTAAAAAATAAATATTCATATCGCAGTTAAATTCAACGATTTAACTAATATTTTCAATTAATTAGCCGTTTTAGACCAATCTTTACCACTAAACATTGATGTCGTTTGGCGGCGTATTTTAGATTGTTTCTAAATAGCTATTTACCACTTGATTACAGCGATCCATTTATATCTTTTGGCATTTAATAAATACTTTTGCCAAATAAATCTGAACGATAATGAGCGAATTTAAACAAACCTTCAACTCCTCGTTAGGAAAAAAGCTTATCATGGCTTTAACAGGCTTGTTTTTGTGTACTTTTTTAATTGTGCACCTTGGCGGTAACCTGCTGCTTTTTAGCAATGACGATGGTTACGGATTTAACGTATATGCTAACTTCCTTACGCATTTTCCGCCGATAGAAGTTGTCGCTTACCTGCTGTACCTGTGCATATTGGTACATTCTATTTATGCGCTGATTTTAACGGTCCAAAACCGCAGGGCAAGGCCGATAGGCTATGCATCAGTCAATAAGTCGCCTGTGTCATGGTCGTCCAAGAACATGGGCTTGCTGGGCTCTATTTTGCTGCTGTTTATCGTGATACACATGAGCGACTTTTGGTATGCCTACAAATACAGCCATAAGATCGGTTACAAGGAATACCGCACCGACCTGGCGACTGACAAAACCACGGCAGTGGATTACGTTCCTTTGTCGCCAAATTTTGAAAAATCGGTATCTACCGAAAATAACGTGGAGATCGTAAGGGTAAAGGACCTGCACGCACGCGTGGCGAACAGCTTCAGCAATATCTGGTATGTAATATTTTATGTGATCGCAATGGGAGCCGTGTCATTTCACATGCTGCACGGATTCCAAAGCTCGTTCCGGACATTGGGATGGGTGCACCGCAAGTACACGCCGATCGTTTGTTTTATAGGGACATGGCTGTTCGCAGTCATTATACCTATCGGATTTGCTGCGATGCCGGTTTATTATTATTTGACAAGAAGTTAAGATGAATTACGGATTACGATTTCAGATTTACGATTGCATTCAATCCAAATCGTACATCGTAATTCTAAAATCGTAAATAAAAGAATATGACTTTAGATGCTAAAATTCCTGCCGGTCCATTAGCCGAAAAATGGAGCAAGCATAAATTTAATTTAAAGCTGGTTAACCCGGCCAATAAGCGTAAATACGATATTATTGTTGTAGGTACGGGTTTGGCGGGAGCATCGGCCGCGGCTTCGCTGGCCGAGCTTGGCTATAATGTAAAGGCCTTTTGTTTTCAGGATAGCCCGCGCCGCGCGCATTCGATCGCAGCACAGGGCGGCATTAATGCCGCCAAGAACTATCAAAACGACGGCGACAGCGTTTATCGCTTGTTTTATGATACCATAAAGGGTGGCGACTACCGCTCCCGCGAAGGTAATGTATATCGCCTGGCCGAAGTTTCGGTGAATATCATCGACCAGTGCGTGGCTCAGGGCGTACCTTTCGCCCGCGAATACGGCGGCTTGCTGGATAACCGCTCGTTTGGCGGGGCCCAGGTATCGCGTACGTTTTACGCACGGGGACAAACCGGGCAGCAGCTTTTACTGGGTGCTTACTCGGCGCTTAACCGCCAGATAAATTTGGGTAAGGTAAAAATGTACACCCGCACCGAGATACTCGACCTTGTAGTGATCGACGGCCACGCGAAAGGTATTGTGACCCGTAATTTAATAACCGGTAATATCGACACCCATTCCGGTCATGCGGTGTTACTATGCACAGGTGGTTATGGCAACGTGTTTTATCTTTCGACCAATGCCATTGGTTCGAACGTAACCGCAGCCTGGCGCGCGCATAAACGCGGCGCATTGTTTGCCAATCCATGCTATACACAAATACACCCAACCTGTATCCCGGTAACGGGGGATCACCAGTCGAAGCTTACTTTAATGTCGGAGTCGTTGCGTAACGATGGGCGGGTATGGGCACCAAAAACGGTGGAAATGGCCGAGCAGCTGCGCAAGGGCGCCATTAAAGCGAACCAGGTAAGAGAAGAGGACCGGGATTATTTCCTTGAGCGGAAATATCCATCGTTTGGCAACCTGGTTCCACGTGATGTGGCCTCGCGTAATGCGAAGGAAATGGTTGACGAAAACCGGGGTGTGGGTGGTTCCGGTATAGCGGTATTCCTGGATTTTGCCGATGCCATACATCGCCTGGGTAAAGACGCTGTGTCAGCCAAATACGGCAATCTGTTCGACATGTACTACCAAATCACCAATGAAGACCCTTATACACAGCCGATGCGGATATATCCCGCAGTGCATTATACCATGGGCGGTCTATGGGTTGATTATAACCTGAGCACCAATGTGCCCGGACTATATGCTCTAGGCGAATGTAACTTTAGTGATCACGGAGCTAACCGCCTGGGCGCTTCGGCGCTGATGCAGGGACTGGCCGACGGTTATTTTGTGATCCCTTATACTTTGGGCGATTACCTGGCTACCATCGGGCCTAAGCCGGTTGATGTAAACCACCCTGCGTTTAGCAACACAAAGCAGGATGTGATAGAAAGGGTTAACAAACTGCTGGCTTTGAGAGGTACCAAAACCGTTAATGAGTATCATCGCGACCTGGGCCACATTATGTGGGAATATTGTGGCATGGCGCGCACGGCCGAAGGCTTAACAAAGGCAAAAGGTTTGATACGGGAACTGCGCGCCGATTTTTGGAAAAATGCCGTGGTGCTGGGCGAAAACGAGGAAGTAAACGCCTCACTTGAAAGAGCCGGCCGCGTAGCCGACTTCCTGGAATTGGGCGAGCTGATGGTGGACGACGCGCTAATGCGCCGTGAATCGTGCGGGGGGCATTTTCGGTTAGAATCGCAAACGCCGGAAGGCGAGGCCCTGCGCGACGACGATAACTTCGCGTTTGTTGCGGCCTGGGAATATAAAGGCGATAACCAGCCCGAGGAATTGCATAAAGAAATGCTGGACTTTGAATTTGTTCATTTAACGCAGAGAAGCTATAAATAGATTCGAGATGTGAGATTTGAGATATTAGATTTTATCATCGTATTTCTAGGTCTCAATATTCTAAATATAAGTAGCAATTTGATCTCTTTTAAAACCTTAAACAAATGCATAACCTAAAAGAATTAAAAATCTGGAATAAGGCAATCGACTTAACGGTGGATGTTTATAAAGCCACTTCGAATTTTCCGGCCGATGAAAAATTTGGTTTAACGAGCCAGTTAAGAAGGGCGGCTGTTTCCATTCCGTCAAACATTGCCGAAGGAGCAGGCAGAAATTCTAAAAAAGAATTTGGTAATTTTTTGGGTATTGCAAACGGCTCATCATATGAGTTGCAACCCAGTTAATCATATCAAATAAATTAAGTTTGTTAGAGGGTGATTTATTAGAAGGCTTATTGAAGCAGATAGACGAATTGCAAAAAATGAATTTTGCTTTTCAAAAAACTTTATCAAATAGTTAGGCGTCTCATATCTCAAATCTCACATCTCAAATCTATAACAGAATGAGTACCGAAAACATGAATTTAACGCTAAAGGTTTGGAGGCAAAAAAACGCACAGACCAAAGGCGCATTTGTAACCTATAAGGCTGAAGGAATATCCCCGGATATGTCGTTTCTCGAAATGCTGGATGTGGTGAATGAAAGCCTGATCCATAAAGGGGAAGACCCGATCCATTTCGACCACGATTGCCGGGAAGGAATTTGCGGCATGTGCTCGTTGTATATCAACGGGCGGCCACACGGCCCGAAACGAGCGATCACCACCTGTCAGCTGCATATGCGCAGTTTCCACGATGGCGAAACCATTACCATTGAGCCGTGGCGTGCCGGGGCCTTCCCCGTGATAAAGGACCTGGCGACAGATCGTTCAGCTTTCGATAGAATACAACAGGCGGGCGGGTTTATTTCGGTAAACACCGGCGGCGTGCCTGACGCGAACGAGATACTTATACCCAAAGTTATCGCAGACGAAGCCTTTAACTCGGCTACCTGTATTGGTTGCGGCGCCTGTGTGGCCGCTTGTAAAAATGCCTCCGCGATGTTGTTTGTGTCGGCGAAGATATCTCAATTAGGCATGCTGCCGCAGGGACAGCCGGAACGTTACAGCAGGGTGCAGGCTATGGTGGCACAAATGGACGCCGAGGGCTTTGGCAATTGCACCAATACGCGCGCCTGCGAAGTTGAATGCCCGAAGGAGATCACGCTAACCAACATTGCACGCATGAACAACGATTTTTTTAGCGCCAAGCTGTTCCGCGAAGAACATGCCCATGAGCATGCCTCGGGCGGATAAAGATAAAACAATGTTTAATCTGCAAGGCCTGGTGAATATGTTTGCCGGGCCTTTTCTTTGCAAATTATAGGACTCGAACTTGCGCGGCTTACATACCATTAAAGCAAAATATCGCTTTTTCCTAAAACTTGCAGTACTTCTGCTTCGGTTCCGTTGAATGCCCCGGGCGATTCCATCTTCAGGCTGGCCATCGCGGCGGCAAACTCACCGGCCTGTTGTACGTCGGCCCCTTTTATGCGCCGGTATAGATACCCGGCCATATAAGTATCGCCGCAGCCGGTCGCATCTATAACTATTTTTGGCCGGTATGCCGGTATGTTGCAGAACTTTCCACCACAATAAATAAATGATCCTTTACTGCCATTGGTTACCACCACTTCCTTTACACCCCAGCCGGCCAAGCATGTTGCGCCTTCGCGGGGATCATTTATTCCGGTTAATGCCTGTAATTCGGCTTCATCGGCTTTTAAAATCGATACATATTGCAGCGCTCCCCGTTTTTCGGGCCAATTGGCAGGATATACCTTTTGATCAATAACTTTACGCAAATAACCTTGTGCATCCAGGCTAACCGTGCCTTTCGCGGCGAGGAACTTTATAAGTCCGACCGGAATATCACCGGCCAGCAGGGGTCCGAGATGGAATATTCCGGAATCTATATCCTGCAGTTGAGCGGCCGTAAAGGGATCGGCTGTTTGCAGTACATTTTGCGTACGTTGATCAGGGTTGTCGCCATAGATATTTTCGAAATAAACCGTGTGCGCGCTGAACTGAACCTCTACCTTAACACCCCGGTTTCTAATATCATTAACGTATGGCATTTCGGACTCGCCTATTTTGGTTACCAAAATATACCTGGTATCCATTTTGCTAATCGCGTTTGAAAAATAAAACGCTGTTCCGCCGGGCGAATGCCTCACCGAGCCGGGCGTAACCACTTTGTCGGATGTTAGATGTCCTACACAACAAATATCGTACATACGCTGTTTATAAACCGGAAAGGTACACAATTCAATTAAAGCGTAAAAAGTACATAGTTAACTGCGGATTTTCGGCAAAATCGCTGATTATTTTACAATAATTGTTTGTGTTAATAATTTCTATTAAAAAATTGTCAAAATAATTATGTAATCATTCGTTTTTATTCAAAAACACTTCATAAATTACAATGTTAAAGTAGCGGTTTCAAATTAATCGTTATTTACGCGTGTTTTTATGCAGGGACCAGGTTATTTTGCTCAATATAATCCTATCGGCGGCGTTTGGGACGAAATGTATGGTCCTGACTCAGCCGTGCGCGACCATTACCGGAAGGTGATCGATTATATTTCGGCCGAATCGGCCGATGATCTTAACAAAAAAGAAGAGCTGGCCAAGCGCCTTTTCATGAGCCAGGGGATAACATTTACCGTTTATAACAGCGGCGAGGGTATTGAAAAAATATTCCCGTTTGATATTATACCCCGCATCATTACCGCGAAGGAATGGGATTTGGTGGAGAAAGGCATCAAGCAGCGGCTTACCGCGCTCAACCTCTTCATCAAGGACGTTTACCACAACCAGTTTATTATTAAGGACGGCATTGTACCCATAGATATCATTTACTCGTGTCCGCACTTTTTGCGCGAGATGTACCAGCTGCAGGTTCCGTATGACATTTATGTGCACATCTCGGGCATCGATATTATCCGCGACCACGACGGCACCTTTTATGTGCTCGAAGATAATTTGCGCACGCCATCGGGCGTAAGCTATATGCTCGAGAACCGCGAGATCACTAAACGGCTGTTCCCCGATCTGCTGCCGCAATGCGGCGTAAGGAGTGTGACGGAATACCCCGTTATATTGTATAAAAACCTGCTGGCCCTGTCCCCGAGGCAAATTCATAACCCGACCATCGTTTTACTAAGCCCCGGCATTTACAACTCGGCATATTTTGAACATACCACGCTGGCTCGTTTGATGGGCGTAGAACTGGTGGAAGGCCGCGACATGGTGGTGAAAAACCATAAGGTGTATATGAAAACCACTACCGGCTTGCAGCAGGTGGATGTGATCTACCGGCGTGTGGACGACGAGTATCTCGACCCGCTGGTTTTCAACCCAACCAGCATGCTCGGCGTGGCCGGTATTATGGGCGCCTACCGCAAGGGCAACGTGGCTATCGTAAACGCCATCGGCACCGGCGTGGCTGATGACAAAGCCGTATATGTGTATGTGCCCGAAATGATCAAATATTATTTGAACGAAGAGCCACTGTTAAAAAACGTGCCCACCCATCAGCTGGGCAACCATGACGAGCGCGATCATGTGTTTGAAAACATTAATAAAATGGTGATAAAAAAGACAAACGGGAGCGGGGGGTATGGGATGCTGATGGGCCATGCCGCCACTGAGCAGGAAATTGAAGATTACAAGCTGGAAATTTTAAAAGAGCCGCGCAATTTTATCGCCCAGCCCACCATTAGTCTTTCGGCCGCACCATGCTATATGCAGGGCGAGCTGCAGCCCCGCCGTATTGACCTGAGACCCTACGCTTTATTTGGCCCCGACGGTATTGAAATAGTACCAGGGGGACTTACCCGCGTGGCGCTCAAGGAAGGTTCGCTGGTGGTAAACAGCTCGCAGGGCGGTGGGAGCAAGGACACGTGGGTGCTGGCATGAAGAAAGGTGAAAGGGAAAAGGCGAAAGCTGAAAGGCGCAACTTTCCAACCTTACATTCCAATAAAAAAAAATAAATCGTAAACCGTAATCTGAAATCGTAAATGTTAAGCCGGGTCGCTGCAAGTTTTTACTGGTTAAGCCGTTATATCGAGCGCAGCGACGGTATGCTGCGTATGCTGAAGATAAATTATGCCTCATCGCAGGATACGGTGCAGGAGTTTACCTGGGAGCCGGTTATCCGCATCTTTGCCGGGTCGGACGAGGAAGAAACGGGCAAGATCGGTAACGACAGCCGCGCGGTGCTCAAATACATGGTGATCGGCAAGGAAAACCCCAATTCGATCGTTAATATTATTACGCTGGCACGCGAGAACGCCCGCAGCGTACAAGAACATATCCCCAAGGATCTTTGGCAATGCCTTAACGAATATTACCACACCGTAAAAGATACCCGGCTTGAAAAAGCCCTGTTGCGCGATGATCCTATCGGTGTACTGGATGTGCTGATCAAACAGGTAATGCTTTACTACGGCACCGTCGAGATCACCATGGAGCGCGGCGAGGCCCGCGCGTTTATGAATATCGGCAAGTACCTGGAGCGGGCCATACAATCGGTGGATATTTTGGACACCAAGTTCGGTTCTGTGAGCGACAACCCCGACCTGCTTACCGATACCAGCTATTGGAAGCACTTGCTGCTATCGCTGGGCGGATACGAGCTGTATCTCAAAACTTACCGAGAAGGTTTCGAGGCTTCCAACATCCTGGAGCAGGTGATGCTTAACAACGATTTCCCGCGGTCGGTGATCTATTCGGTAAACAATATTCAGCGATATTTCGACAGGCTCAAGAACGACAGTACGGTAGAAGATTTCCGCGAGATGTCGTTCCAGATCGGCCGCCTCGAGAGCCGCATTAAATATAGCTCCGTAAAAAGTATCGAGCAGGACGGCCTTCACACCTTCCTCACCCAGATACGAAGCGGCCTGTACGGCATTGGCAACGCATTGAACGAACACTATTTTGCAAACTCATAAGGAGGAGGGAGGTCAGAAGTCGGAGGTCGGAAGTCAGAAAAAAATTCACAACTCACCATTCTCCACTCACTAATTCACTAACTCACTAATTCACAACTCACCATTCTCCACTCACTAATTCACTAACTCACTAATTAACAACTCACCATTCTCCACTCACAACTAATCACTCACCACATGCCCGAATTCGAGATCCAGCATATCACCCGCTACATATATGAAGGCCCGGTGCGCGACAGCGCCAACCAAATCATTCTTTTTCCCATAAAGGATGAATACCAGGATGTATTGAAGCAGGAGCTTACCATTACCGGCAACCCGGTGGTGGATACCTATACTGATTACTACGGCAACGAGGTAGGGACCTTCACTTATTCCGAGCCGCACTGGTATCTTAATATCAGCTCGAAGGTATTGGTAACCACCAAACACCGCGAATTGCCAGTCAACGATATCTTTCCGGCACACCAGTGGGAGGACCTGCGCCGCCTGCAATTTATGGTGCCGTATATCGATTTTCTTAAGCAAGAATATTTTGAGGGCCTTGACGAGTTGCGCGACGTTGTAACGCGCGAGCACGGCCGGGACGACACGCCCTACCAGGTGGCGCTGCGCTTTTGCCAATACGTGTACCAGAATTTTACTTATATTAAAGGTGTAACAACCGTTGATACCAAACTCGATGAAATATGGCGCCTCAAGGCCGGCGTATGCCAGGACTTTGCCCACCTGCTGATGGAAATGCTCCGCATGGTGCAAATACCGGCCCGCTATGTGAGCGGCTACATCTGCACCAGCCGCAACGGCATGCGTGGGGAAGGCGCCACCCACGCCTGGGCCGAAGCTTACATTCCCGATTATGGCTGGCTGGGCATCGACCCGACAAACAACTGCATCGCCAACGAGAGCCACGTGCGCCTGGCCGTGGGCCGCAATTTTGTAGACTGCTCTCCTGTAAAGGGCGTTTACAAGGGCCCTTCGGCCCATAAGCTCGAGGTGGCCGTATCCGTCGACGAGGAAAATGTCCTCAACACTCCCGACAAACAGATCACCGAGGCACACGCCACCAGCGCCAAAAGCGGCACCGCAAAAAACAGCTATCAGCGCTATCTCGAGATCATTCAACAACAGCAGCAACAGCAGCAGCAGCAACAGCAGCAGCAGCAGCAGCAACAACAGCAGTAGTGGCAGTTGCAGTATTGTAGCAGCAGCAGCAGTATACGGTTAGCAGTAACAGTCGCGTTTTAAACTATGAATTTGTTAGAGCGCCTGGAAGCTAAAATCGGTACAATGGTATTTTTTCTTAAGGTCCGCCTCCCCGCTTACAGACGAAGTGGAGTGCGCTCCGTGGTGGGTAGTACATCTGTACAATACGGTTGTGGAGTAAATCATATCACCGATGCTTGCAGCGGTTGCCCCCACAGGATATTTTTCAATAGCTTCAATGATGAGTCCGCTGTTAATATAATATACATAATACGCATAGGTGTCGGCCCTGCCTTTTAAAATGAGGTGTTTGGTATCGTCCGTGTAGGCTCCATTTCGCAGCCAGTTATTAACGCGGCCCTCAATTGTGGATGTGTATTGGTATAGGTCGTTCGCGATTATGCCCTTAACGTTTTGCGGCAAATTCTCGAATTCCACGATTTTGTCCTGTGCGTTTGCCTTTAGGCCCAACAAAACAGTGACTGAAATAATTAAAAGTAGTTTCATTTGTTTTTGATTAATTTATCGAATGAGGATGCCAGTGAATGATAAAATTTTTCGGAAAATATGCCGCAGAAAAGGCACAGGAACATTAATGTAAGCGGTCTGATCTCGTTGTTCCCTTTGATCAATACCGTAGGCAGTAAATAGCTAAGCCCAAGCACCACCAGTCCCGTGAGCAGTCCAAGCAATGGCCTCGAGAACCATTTGGTATCCCTGGCGATGGTGGCGGTTAGGGCAAGGTCCTTGATAAGACCAATAAGCGCTCCCAGCAAGCCAAACGCCATAGCGGTAATTAAGTACGCCGTGAACTTAGGGATGGCCTGTGTCCAGGGAAAAAGATTGGTAAGCGTGGTATATTCGCTTAAATATTTTAGGTCGTATAAGGTAGCCACATGCTGGCCATTCCACGTGGTATTGATCGTATCCTTTTGGAGTTTATCCCTATCCTGTACAATCGACTCGAGCACCTCATCGCTGCTTACTTTTGTGATACCTGCAATACCTACATACAGGCCGCCCAGCAGCCATATGGCCATCATTAAAGCGGGGATCAGGCGCATGAACTTTTAAATTGTGCTTTCAAGAATGGTAAAGGTTGCAGCGCGGTTACACGCTGATTGTTTGCACAATTTAACAATAAAATAATAAAATGCAATTTGTTTTTTGCAGGCGACGGCGAAAAAACCCAGATGTACCCATACTTTTTTTAACAGGTGCGGCGTTTTAAATTTGTAATAGCCGAATCGTCATTGCCGATACTGGCCCGTCATCGTCACGGGCTATTTTGTTTAACGCTGTTTGGCCTTGGCGATGATCAAACCAGTTTTCGCTCCCATGTAATAGCCCCCACATATTCCGAAACTACGGGAACAAACTCCTTGGTTGGATTAAGGCAAAGATTAAATTTCACGTTTTTGTCTTTGATAAAAGCAGCCAGCGCGGGCGATTCCTTAACCATGTAGCCGAAAAGCTCTTTCACCTCATCCAATTCGTCGAGCGCCATTTGCTGGGTTAGACTTTCGATGTTTGCGCACCTGCTCCACCCGGTAACATACATATAATGGTTGCGCACACCCAGCCGCAAGCTATAAATGGTGTACGACTGTCCAAGTTTTAAAAATTCCAACGCAATATTTATCCGCTCCCGCATGCGTCAAAAATAGTGCTTTTAAAATTTTTTTAAATGAAGATAGATGGGTTATTCGTAAATATTTTTCCGGTGTCCAGGCGCTATGATCTCTATGATAAGTTTATCATCAAAACTACCGTCTTTTGCCATTCGTTCCTCGCAATGAACGCTTATGATTGAAAATGCCAAAATAACGCGTCGGTTTGGTTTTGCCCGCCATTTTGGCGTTTTTAACGCGATGGCAGGTGATTTGAGGGAAACTTATCCGAACCGTGGTTTACGTGATCAAAGGATTAACGTCGTCCTATAATAAACCTTTTTGCGTCCTAAATCGTGAAAATCCTGCAATCGAACGACTCCCGGTTCAGACAAAAAAATACACATCATGAACTTTAATAATTTTACCATAAAGGCGCAGGAAGCCGTTCAAAAGGCTTCTGAAATAGCCGTTGGCAACCAGCAACAGGCTATCGAGCCCGCGCACCTGCTAAAAGGGTTGTTGCTGGTTGACGAAAATGTTATTTCGTACTTGCTAAAAAAGCTAAACGTTAACCTTAACCGGTTAAACGAAACGCTTGATGAGCAGATCGCGTCGTTCCCGAAAGTGAGCGGCAGCAATGTATATTTATCGTCGGGCTCCAATTCGGCGCTGCAAAAAGCGCAGTCGTACCTAAAAGAGTTTAAGGATGAGTTTGTTTCGGTGGAGCATATCCTGCTGGGTATCCTATCGGTTAACGACAAGGCCGGTACCGCGCTGAAAGACGCGGGCGTTAATGAAAAAGATCTTAAAAAAGCTATTATTAGCCTGCGCGGCGATAGCAAGGTGACCGACCAAAACGCGGAAGCTACTTATAATGCCTTAAACAAATATGCCCGCAACTTGAATGAATATGCCGAGTCGGGCAAGCTGGACCCTGTGATCGGTCGCGACGAGGAGATCAGGCGGGTGATACAGATATTATCGCGACGGACAAAGAACAACCCCATACTGGTGGGCGAACCGGGCGTGGGTAAAACCGCCATTGCCGAAGGTATCGCTTTCCGTATCATTAAAGGCGATGTACCTGAAAGCCTGAAAACGAAAACCGTTTATTCGCTGGATATGGGCGCCCTGATAGCCGGGGCGAAATATAAGGGCGAGTTTGAAGAACGGCTAAAAGCGGTGATAAAAGAGGTAACGCAAAGCGATGGCGAGATCGTGCTGTTTATCGACGAGATACATACGCTTGTGGGCGCAGGCGGTGGCGAGGGCGCTATGGATGCAGCTAATATTTTAAAGCCCGCCCTTGCGCGCGGCGAGCTGAGAGCCATTGGCGCCACCACGCTGAACGAATATCAAAAATATGTAGAAAAGGATAAGGCGCTGGAGCGCCGTTTCCAGATGGTGCTGGTGGACGAACCGGATACCGCCGATGCTATCTCGATTTTGCGTGGCTTGAAAGAACGTTACGAAACCCACCACAAGGTTCGCATCAAGGACGAGGCCATTATTGCCGCCGTTGAGATGTCGCAGCGTTATATTTCCGACCGGTTTTTGCCGGACAAGGCGATTGACCTGATGGACGAGGCGGCATCCAAATTGCGTTTGGAAATGGATTCGGTTCCTGAAGTAGTGGACGAGCTGGAGCGCCGCATTATGCAGCTGGAGATTGAGCGTGAAGCGATAAAACGTGAGAAAGACGCCGAAAAGGTTGCTGACTTGAGCGAAGAGATTGCCAACTTATCCGCCGAGCGGGATTCACTGCGCGCCAAATGGCAGAGTGAAAAGGACCTGGTGGATAACATCAACCATAAGGTTGAGCAAATAGAGAACTATAAGCTGGAGGCCGAGCAGGCCGAAAGGGCGGGGGATTATGGTAAAGTGGCCGAGCTGCGATACGGCACCATTATAAAGGCCCAGCAGGAAGTTGAGCAGCTGAAAGCCGACCTGCTTGCCAACCAAAGCAGCAGCAGGATGCTGAAAGAAGAAGTGACCGCTGACGACATTGCCGGCGTGGTATCACGGTGGACAGGTATCCCCGTGTCAAAGATGATCCAAAGCGAACGCGAAAAACTGCTGCATCTGGAAGAAGAATTACATAAGCGCGTAGCCGGCCAGGAAGAAGCGATCGAAGCCATCAGCGATGCCATCAGGCGCAGCCGGGCGGGTTTGCAGGACAAGCGCAAGCCGATAGGCTCGTTCATATTCCTGGGCACCACCGGTGTCGGTAAAACCGAGTTGGCGAAAGCGCTGGCCGAATACCTGTTTAACGACGAAGGAGCACTGGTGCGTATCGATATGTCGGAATACCAGGAACGCCATTCGGTATCAAGACTGATCGGCGCGCCACCGGGATATGTAGGTTATGATGAAGGCGGTCAGCTGACCGAAGCCGTGCGCCGCAGGCCATACAGCGTAATATTGCTTGATGAGATCGAAAAGGCACACCCGGATGTGTTTAATATATTGCTGCAGGTATTGGACGATGGCCGCTTAACAGACAATAAGGGCCGGGTGGTGAATTTTAAAAACACCATCATCATCATGACCTCCAACATTGGCTCGAACATCATCCAGGAAAACTTCCAGGACTATAATGATGCCGATAAGGACGAGATCATGGCGAAAACCAAAAACCAGCTATTCGAACTGTTGCGGCAAACCATCCGCCCGGAATTTTTAAACCGTATCGATGAGATCATCATGTTTACACCGCTGGGCCGCGATGAAATTGCCGAGATCGTGAAACTGCAGTTTAAGCACGTGCAGGAAACGCTGGCCGAAATGCGCGCCGTGACGATGGCGATCACTTCGGGCAGCCTGCGCCTGGCCAACCTGCGCGACGAGATCGAGGCGGGAAGGGCTGATGAATCGGACAGGCAGTTCTTCCGGCTGGCGGTCAATCTGAACAAATATCGTTCGTCAATTTCTGCGACGGACGTCATCCGTCGTGGGATC